>ERZ1292640.2280-Hain-H43-02um-R1-2280-length-15384-cov-18_pt1 | contig 15384 bp, 14 predicted proteins | sample MGYA00564404_ERZ1292640 | MGnify/ENA primary metagenome ERZ1292640 (study PRJEB36523, sample SAMEA6512636) | groundwater metagenome | collected 2019-01-08 | study: AquaDiva: Metagenomics assemblies of 32 groundwater samples
TCAATGGGGCCGGTCGGAAGACCGGCCCTTATTGTACCAAAAAGGCTGCACCAAATAGGCCGCACCAAACGGAGCACGACATGGCTGAGATCACCGCATCGCTCGTCAAGGAACTGCGTGAGAAGACCGGCGCAGGCATGATGGATTGCAAGAAGGCCTTGAGCGAAGTCCAGGGAGACCTCGAGAAGGCTGTCGACTGGCTGCGCACCAAGGGCCTTTCGGCGGCCGCCAAGAAGGCAGGCAGGATCGCAGCGGAAGGCCTGGTCGGCGTGATCGCCAACGGCAATCGCGGCGCCGTCATCGAGGTCAACGCCGAAACCGACTTCGTCGGCCGCAACGAGACCTTCCAGAAATTCGTGTCGACCGCCGCCCGTGCGGCCCTCGACACCGGCGGCGACATGACCAAGATCGCCGCAGCGCCGTTCCCGGGCACCGGCCGCGATATCCAGGGCGAGCTTACGCACCTGATCGCGACCATCGGCGAGAACATGTCGCTGCGCCGCACGGCCTCGATCTCGGTGTCGGATGGCGTCGTGGCGGCCTACGTCCACAATGCCGTGGCGCCCGAACTCGGCAAGATCGGCGTCCTAGTGGCCCTCGAATCGAGCGGAGATAAGGCCAAGCTCACGCCGTTGGCCAAGCAGCTCGCCATGCATGTCGCGGCCGCTAATCCTCAATCGCTGACCGTGGCCGATCTCGACCAGGTGGCCATCGAGCGGGAGCGCGCGGTGCTGACGGAAAAGGCAGGCCAGAGCGGCAAGGCTGCCGATATCATTGCCAAGATGGTCGAGGGTGGCCTGCGCAAGTTCCATCAGGAAGTCGTGTTGCTGGAGCAGCTCTTCGTCATCGACGGCAAGAACCGGGTCTCCAAGGTCGTCGACGAGGCGGCCAAGCATGTCGGCGCCCCCGTCCGTTTGGCGGGCTTTCTGCGCTTCGCACTGGGCGAAGGGATCGAGAAGAAGTCCGAGGATTTCGCTGCCGAGGTGGCTGCCCAGCTCAAGAAGTAGTATGAATTCGATACCGGTGCGCGGGCAGGAGGCCCGCGCCGCCCAAGAACACGTACTCAGAGGCATCTGATGCCATCCGGTCCCCGCTATCGCCGTGTCCTTCTCAAGCTTTCGGGAGAGGGTTTGATGGGCAATCGCGAATATGGGCTGGACCCCGCCATGGTCGCCATGGTTGCACAGGAAGTGAAGGCCGTGCACAGCATGGGCGTTCAAGTCTGTCTGGTCATCGGCGGAGGAAACATCTTCCGCGGCGTTTCCGCGGCCGCCTCGGGCATGGATCGCGCGAGCGGCGACTACATGGGCATGCTGGCGACGGTGATCAATTCACTCGCGATGCAGAGCGCGCTCGAACGCCAGGATCTCCAGACCAGGGTCCAGTCGGCGATTCCAATGACGACGGTGTGCGAGCCCTATATTCGCCGGCGGGCCGCGCGGCACATGGAGAAGGGCCGGGTGGTGATTTTCGCCGCGGGCACCGGCAACCCGTTCTTCACAACCGATACCGCTGCGGCGCTGCGCGCCGCCGAGATGGGCGTCGATGCCCTCCTGAAGGGCACACAGGTCGACGGTGTCTATTCCGCGGATCCGCGCAAGGACAAGAACGCCGAGCGCTACGATACCTTGACCTACATGGACGTCCTGTCGCGTGATTTGCAGGTGATGGATGCGTCGGCGATCTCGCTGGCACGCGAGAACCGCATTCCGATCATCGTGTTCGACATTCACAAGCCCGGTGCATTCGCCGCGACGATGCGCGGGGAGGGGACCTTCACCATCATCAAGAGCGAGGGCTGAAGATGAGCGCGGACGTCAAGGAACTCGAGAAGCGCATGCACGGGGCAATGGATGCCCTCAAGAAGGAGTTCGCCGGCCTCCGGACCGGTCGTGCATCTGTCAATCTACTTGATCCTGTAGTGGTCGAAGCCTATGGCCAACGGATGTCGTTGAATCAGGTTGGAACGGTGAGTGCGCCCGAGCCGCGCCTGCTCACTGTCAGTGTCTGGGACAAGGGCCTCGTCGTGTCGACGGCCAAGGCCATCCGTGAGGCCGGCCTCGGCCTTAATCCGGCGCCCGACGGGCAGATGATCCGCATTCCCATTCCCGAGCTGACCAGCGAACGGCGTGCCGAACTTGCCAAGCTTGCCCACAAGTACGCCGAGCATGGCCGCGTCGCCGTGCGCAATGTGCGACGTGACGGCATGGAGGCCCTCAAGAAGGCCGAGAAGGACCACAAGATCTCGCAGGACGAACACAGACAGAAGTCTGACGAGGTCCAGAAGCTGACCGACCGATACGTAAAACTGGTCGACGAGACGCTCGCCCACAAAGAAAAAGAGATCACGACGGTTTGATGTCGACCGCCCCGCTGCCCGCGAATCCCGACCCGTCGCCGGGTCCCAACCACGTCGCCATCATCATGGACGGCAACGGGCGGTGGGCGAAGGCGCGTGGACTGCCGCGCGTGGCAGGGCATCGCCGGGGAGCCGATGCGGTGCGTCGCGTTGTGCGCGGCGCGGGGGAACTCGGTATTCCGGTTCTCACGCTGTTTGCCTTCTCGACCGAGAACTGGGCCCGGCCAGCCGACGAAGTCAGCGACCTGATGGGCCTGCTGCGCCACTACCTGCGCAACGAGCTCGAGGAACTGCGCAAGAATGGCGTTCGGCTGCGGGTCATTGGCAACCGGGACGGACTGGCACCGGATATCGTCGGCGACATCGCCGATGCAGAGAGCATGACGCGCGGCAACAGCCGGATCGACGTCAACATCTGCATCAACTACGGCTCGCGTGACGAGATCCTGCGCGCGACCCGAAGCCTTGCGCGGCAGGTCGCGGCAGGCGAACTCGCCGCCGATTGCATAGATGCCAATCTCTTCGAACGCGAACTGCTGACGGCGGGAGTGCCCGATCCGGACCTTCTCATTCGGACGAGCGGAGAACAGCGCATCAGCAATTTTCTACTGTGGCAATGCGCCTACTCGGAGTTGGTGTTCGTCGACACGCTGTGGCCGGATTTTGGCAAGGCAGACCTGGAACGGGCGATTGCGGAGTTCCGTCGGCGCGAGCGGCGTTATGGTGGCGTCAGCGGCTGACGCCCCGGCGCCGGGGCGCAAACGGCGGTTTCGCGATCTCTTGCCTCGGGTGCTTTCGGCGCTCGTGCTCGCGCCGCTTGCGCTCGCCGCGCTGTGGTACGGTTTTCCCTGGATCGACCTTCTGGCGGCAATTGCGGCACCTCTGATGGCCGGTGAGTGGCTGCGTCTCTCTCGTGGCAGGCTGACGGTCCGCGTGCTTGGCTTTGTCTATATTGGAGCAGCGTTGCTCGCCCTCCTGTGGCTGCGCCACCAGCCGATCCTCGGACGTGAGACGGTGCTCTGGCTGATGGTGTGCGTCTGGGCGACCGACATTGGCGCCTACTTCGTCGGCTCTTCGGTGGGAGGGGCGAAACTTGCGCCCACGATCAGCCCCGGCAAGACATGGTCCGGTCTGATCGGCGGCATGTGTTGGGCCGCGGTCGCCAGCGCGGCGGCCGGCCTGCTGTTCGGCCAAGGGGAAACCTGGACACTTGCCCTGATCGGCGCGGTGCTCGGCGTCGTCAGTCAGCTCGGCGATCTGATGAAGTCGCATGCCAAGCGGCGGGCCGGCGTGAAGGACAGTGGCAGGCTCATTCCCGGTCATGGTGGCATTCTGGACCGCGTTGACGGCCTGATCGCTGTGCTTGTGGTGGTGGCGTTAGCGCGTCTTGCATTCGGCGGGCAATGGCCATGGGCGTGAATTCCTGGTGCGCACCGTCGCACGAACGGCCACGCGGCGTGACCATTCTTGGGTCGACCGGTTCGGTCGGTCAGAGCACCGTCGACCTAATTGCCCGCGATCCGGCGAGCTATCGGGTCGAGGCGCTGGTTGCCGGCTCCTCGGTTGAATTGCTCGCTGAGCAGGCCCGGCGTTTGCGGGCGCGGCTTGCCGTCGTGGCCGACCCGGAGCGCTATCGCGCACTGAAGGAGGCCTTGGCGGGTACGTCGATCATGGCCGCGGCAGGACCCGAGGCTGTGACCGAAGCGGCATCCCGGCCGGCGGAGTGGGTGATGGCGGCGGTCGTGGGGTTCGCGGGACTTGCGCCGACGCTCACCGCTGCGCGCCGCGGCGCCATCGTGGCGTTGGCCAACAAGGAGGCCCTGGTTTGCGCTGGCCGCCTGCTGATCGAGGCAGTCGAGGAGTCGGGCGGCGTCCTGTTGCCGGTCGATTCCGAACACAATGCGATTTTCCAGGTCTTTGAACCGCAGCAACGCCAAGCCATCGATCGCCTGATCCTGACGGCATCGGGCGGCCCATTCCGAAACTGGTCGCTGGCCGACATGGCCGAGGCCACTCCGAAGCAGGCGCTTGCCCATCCCAACTGGGACATGGGCGACAAGATCTCGATCGATTCGGCGACGCTGATGAACAAAGGCCTCGAACTCATCGAGGCACATCTGCTGTTCCGACTTCCGGCGGAGAAGATCGAGATCATCGTTCATCCGCAGTCGGTCATCCATTCGATGGTGGGCTATCGCGACGGTTCAGTGCTGGCCCAACTCGGAACGCAGGACATGCGGGTACCGATTTCCTACGCCCTCGGCTGGCCATCACGCATCGACGGACCTGCCGCCCGCCTCGATTTCGCAAACCTCTCTGCCCTGACATTCGAGCCGCCCGATTCCGGCCGCTTTCCGTCTCTACGCTTGGCGCGTGAGGCGTTGGCCACGGGAGGACTTGCATCGATCGTGCTGAATGCTGCCAACGAGGCAGCCGTTGCTGCCTTTCTGGCGCAGCGGATTGGTTTTCTCGATATTGCCCGTATCGTCGAAGATGTGCTGGTCGGGTGGGAAGGGGCTGTGACCATGGTGGAGTCCCTACAGCATGCCCAGGCGACCGACCTTGAGGCCCGAAGGCGAGCCGAAGAAGGTTGCCGAGAACGTTCTCTAAGCGATTGAAAAAGCGTTATTTTAGTGATGTGGTAAGCCATGCAAAGCGTCATAAGCTTGTTCACGACTTACCTGCCTTACTTCGTTTTGGTGCTCACGTTGCTCGTGTTCATCCACGAGTTTGGTCACTACTGGGTGGCGCGCCGTTTTGGCATTCACGCCGAGGTCTTCTCGATCGGCTTCGGCCCCGAATTGTTCGGCTGGACTGACCGCCGCGGCACGCGTTGGAAGGTGTCGGCTATCCCGCTCGGCGGCTATGTGAAGTTTCTGGGCGACAACGACGCGACCAGCACAACGCCATCCGATGCGCCACTCTCAGACGAGCAGAAGCACGGCGCCTTTTTCTCGAAGCCCCTGTATGCCCGCGCGGCGGTCGTGCTGGGAGGGCCTGCGGCGAACTTGCTGTTCGCGGTCGTCGTGCTGACGGTCGTGTTCTTTGTCTCAGGTGAGCCGTATTCGCCGGCAACCGTTGCAGTCCAAGTCGATGGCCCGGCTGCCAAGGCCGGTCTGCGAACTGGCGATGAAATCATTCGTCTGGCCGACCGGAAAGTCGATCGGTACGAGGACATCCAAGGCTCGCAGTTCCTGTACTGGGCGAAGCCGATGTCGGTCGAGTATCGTCGCGGCGGCGAGCTGCTGCATGGCGAGATCGTCCCGCAATTCTGTGAGCGCACCGACCGTTACAATAACACGCTGCGCTACGGCGAACTGGGCTTGGACCAGCTTGTCCGCCCCGTCGTCGGAGGCCTTTTGCCCAACAGTCCGGCCGAAGCGGCCGGCCTGAAGGTCGGGGATCTGCTGCTCGAGATCGACGGCAAGCCCGTCGGGTACTTTTCACGTATCCCGGAGCTGATCGGTGCGCGCGCAGGCCAGCCAGTGGTCGTGAAATATGAGCGTGACGGACAAAGCGCGGAGACGACCCTCGTGCCCGTTGCCGACAAGGTCGTCGATTGTGCGGGCAAGGAGCGTGTTGTTGGCCGGTTCCGGGTCCGGCCGGTGGCCACCACGCAATTCCGCAGTTACGGCGTGCTGGGGGCTATGGGCGCGGGCGTGAATGCCGTTTGGGACATGACAACCATGTTCTACACGTCGATGGCGCAGATCCTGACGGCGACCCGCCCGGTGGACGAGCTGGGTGGGCCGATCCGCATCGCCAAGGCAGCCGGCGAGGCGTCGCATGCCGGTTGGAGCGGAATTCTCAATCTCATGATCGCGCTTTCGGTCGTCCTGGGCGTATTCAACTTGCTGCCGGTACCCATGCTCGATGGCGGTCACCTCGCCATGTATCTTTACGAGGCAATAAGGGGCAAACCCCTCAGTCTCAAGGTACAGGAATTCGGCTTGCGGGTTGGTTTCGCCTTGGTGATCGGCATGGCGCTGATTGCGACATTCAACGACATTACGCTCCTGTTGCGCTGATCAAGTGCGCATCTGTGGGGATTGAAGCGGGGGACAAAAGGAGTGGCTAAGTCTTTGATCCCGGTCTATGAACCGGCATTCCTGAATGTGGCCATCGGCAGGTCTTGGAAGGTGCCGGGGTGAGTTTGATCGTTCGTTGGGCCATATTGGCCGTTGCAGCAGTTCTCGCATTCGCCACGACGGCGCACGCCCAGCGCGGCGGTGCCGCGGGAGGCACGATTACCGCTGTTCAAATTCAAGGCAATGTCCGCGCCGAACCGGAGACGATCCGGTCCTATCTGCAGCTCAAGGCAGGCCAGCCTTACGATCCGGCGGCCGCCGACCGCTCGCTGAAAGCCCTGTTCGGGACGGGTCTGTTCTCGGACGTCGTGATCGACATGCAGGGCTCGACCCTGGTGGTCAAGGTCACGGAAAATCCGATCATCAATCGTGTCGCCTTCGAGGGTAACAACAAGATCGACGACGACAAACTGCGCGACGAAGTACAATCCCGTGCCCGACAAGTGTTCACGCGCGCGCGTGCGCAGGCCGACGTCGAGCGCATCCTGACGATCTACCGGCGTGGTGGCCGCTACAACGCATCGGTCGAGCCCAAGATCATCAAACTGGACCAGGGCCGCGTTGATCTCGTCTTCGAGATCAATGAAGGCGACGTCACGGGAATCAAGCGCATCACTTTCGTCGGCAACGAGGCCTTCGGTGACGGAACGCTGCGCGGCAAGCTCCGGACCACGGAGAGCGCTTGGTGGCGCTTCCTGTCGTCGGATGATCGCTTCGATCCGGACCGGCTGAATCTCGATCGCGAGCTCTTGCGCAAATTTTATCTTTCGGAGGGTTATGCCGATTTCCGCGTAGTCTCTGCGGTTGCCGAGCTGTCACCTGCCCGTGACGGGTTCTTCATCACCTTCACGATCAACGAAGGGGAGCGATATAAATTCGGTGACGTCGATATCTTGACCCGGTTTCAGGGCCTGGATCCCGATGTCCTGAAGGGTTATCTCTCGATGAGCGAGGGCGACTGGTACGACGCCGGTGACATCGAGAAGACGGTTGCGGCGCTGACCGATGTGGTCGGGTCTCTGGGGTACGCGTTCGTCGAAGTTCGCCCCAACATCCGACGCAACAAGGATCTGAAGACGGTCGATGTGACCTTCGAAATCCAGGAGGGTCCGCGCGTCTATGTCGAGCGCATCAATATTTCCGGCAATGTACGCACCCTGGACAAGGTCATTCGGCGCGAGTTCCGCCTCGCCGAAGGCGATGCCTTCAGCTCCGCAAAGCTTCGCCGCAGTCAGGAACGACTGCGTGCCCTCGGCTTCTTCGAAAAAGCCGATGTTTCGGCGGCACCTGGCTCGGCGCCCGACAAGACCAATCTCGAAGTCCAGGTCGTCGAGCAGAGTACCGGTGATATTTCATTCGGCGCCGGCTATTCGACCACGGCGGGCATCGTGGGTGATATTTCGCTGAGGGAGCGCAATCTCCTGGGCAAGGGGCAGGAAATACGTTTCGGTGTGTCGTTGGGTACCCTGAGCACCAATATCGATCTCGGTTTCACGGAGCCGTACTTCCTCGACCGCAATATGGCGGCGGGCTTCGACATCTTCCGGACATCGAATAACCGGCAGGCTGTCGCCAACTATAGCGACGCCAGCCTCGGCTTTGCGCTACGTACCGGCTGGGCCTACAGCGAGTACACTCGGCAGATCGTCCGATATACCTTGCGGCAGACGAATATCTACAATGTCAGTTCATATGCGTCGTACGTCGTGCAGGCACAAGCGGGCTACTCGACGGTTTCCGAACTCTCCGAGACGATCTCCTGGGACACGCGCGATACGCGAATCAACACGACAAAGGGCTGGCTGCTGCGCAATACGATTGCCGTCGCCGGCGCCCTCGGCACCGAGCAGTATTTCCGTACGTCTGCCGATGCAGCTTACTTCTACAGTATCTTTGACGATGTCGTTCTTACCGTTGGCGGTTCGGCCGGCGTCGTGTTGCCGTACAACAACACCTACATTCGCCTGAACAACCTCTTCTTCCTGGGCGGCGACAACTTGCGCGGCTTCGCCGTCGGCGGTGTCGGTCCCCGCGATGCGGGTACGACGGACTCGTTGGGCGGCCAATATTTCTATTCGACCACGACTGAACTCAGCTTCCCACTCTTTGGCATTCCCAAAGAACTCGGCTTGCTCGGCAAGGCATTCGTCGACACCGGTTCGCTTTGGGGCAACCAGGCGAGCAATTTTGGTGCGTCGGTTCTCGACAATTCGTTGATGCGAGTCGGTACAGGCTTCGGTATCCAGTGGATATCGCCCTTCGGCCCGATCCGCATAGACTACACCTTCCCTGTGGTTTACGAGCCTTGGGACAAGACCCAGAACTTCCGATTCAGCTTTGGATCGCGGTTCTGAACGGCGGGCGGCGGTGACATGAACATTCAAACCGACCAGGCAAGCCTCTCCGCGGCGACCGCGGTGGACATCAAGCGCATCCTGCAGATGATCCCGCATCGTTACCCGATGCTGATGGTCGACCGTGTGGTCGACATGCAACTCGACCGCAGCGCAGTGGGCATCAAGAACGTCAGCATCAATGAGCCGTTCTTTCAGGGCCATTTCCCGTCCGAGCCGGTCATGCCGGGTGTCCTGATTGTCGAGGCAATGGCGCAGACCGCCGCCGTTCTGGTCGTGTCCACGTTCGGCGCCGGATCCGAAGGCAAGCTGGTCTACTTCATGTCGATCGATGGCGTGCGCTTCCGCCGGCCGGTGATCCCCGGTGATCGCCTTGAGCTTCATGTCGAGAAGATCCAAAGCCGGGCCAACGTCTGGAAATTCTCCGGCAAGGCAATGGTCGAGGGCAAGCTCGCCGCCGAGGCGACGTTCGCCGCCATGATCCGCGACAAGTAGGGGGAGACAGAAATGCCCGACACCGCAACCAACTATCGCATGCTGCATACAATGATCCGCGTCCTCGATCTCGACAAGTCGCTGGCCTTCTATACCGGCCCGATGGGCATGAAGCTGCTGCGCAAGCGCGAGATCCCGGAAGGTAAGTATACGCTCGCGTTCGTCGGATACGGCGACGAGAAGGAGCATTGCGCAGTCGAGCTGACCTACAATTGGGATCAGGCGAAGCCCTACGAACTCGGCAGCGGCTTCGGTCACCTCGCCGTCGGCGTCCCCGACGTCTATGGCGTTTGCGAGCTGGTGACCAAGACGGGCGGCAAGGTCACGCGTGCGCCCGGGCCGGTGAAGTTCGGCACGACGGTGATCGCCTTCGTCGAGGACCCCGACGGCTACAAGATCGAGCTGATCGAACGCAAGTAGGCGGCCGGCCCGTCAGATCAGGCGGGCGCCCGTGACCACGAGCACAAGCAGCGCCGTTACAAGGCCCAGCGCCAGGAAGCCTTTCAGCACGCCATGCCGGCGGTGATTGTCGTTGGCTGGCCGGCCGAGCCGCACGACACGCGGCATCGGCCTTGGTTTCTGGCTGACCGTCCAGGTCGCCGCCCGGTTCGGTCCGAATGATGTTCTCGCCATGTCCTCTCGCTTTCCTCCCCGGAACGCGAACTAGCTCCGCATGTGAAGCGGCTTGTAGGGGCGCTCGGTCTGGCCGTTGTAGAGTTGGCGCGGCCGGCCGATCTTCTGGTCCGGATCCTCGATCATCTCGTTCCATTGCGAGACCCAGCCCACCGTGCGCGCCACGGCGAACAAGACGGTGAACATCGAGGTCGGAATGCCGATCGCGCGGAAGATGATGCCCGAATAGAAATCGACGTTCGGATAGAGCTTCTTGGAGACGAAATAATCATCCTTGAGCGCGATCTGCTCCATTTCCATGGCCAGCTCGAGCAGCGGATCGTGCTCGACACCGAGCGAGGTCAGCACTTCGTGGCAGGTCTGGCGCATCACCTTGGCGCGTGGATCGTAGTTCTTGTAGACGCGATGGCCGAAGCCCATCAGTCGGGTGTGGTCCTGCTTGTCCTTCACGCGCGACAGAAAGCCCGGAATGTTCTGCTTGCCGCCGATCTCGTTCAGCATGTTGATCACGGCTTCATTGGCGCCGCCATGGCTCGGGCCCCAAAGCGAGGCGATGCCGGCGGCGATGCAGGCAAACGGGTTGGCGCCCGACGAGCCGGCCAGCCGGACCGTCGAGGTCGAGGCGTTCTGCTCATGATCGGCGTGGAGCATGAGGATGCGGTCCATCGCCTTTTCGATCACCGGATTGACCTCGTATTCCTCGGCCGGCACCGAGAACATCATGCGCAGGAAGTTGGCTGCGTAGCTGAGGTCGTTGCGCGGATAGACGAAAGGCTGGCCGACCGAATACTTGTAGGCCATCGCGGCGATGGTCGGCATCTTGGCGACCAGACGATACGACGCGACCATGCGCTGGTGCGGATCATGGATGTCGAGCGAGTCGTGATAGAAGGCCGACAAGGCGCCGACGACGCCGCAGCAGATCGCCATCGGATGGGCATCGCGGCGGAAGCCACGATAGAACTGGCTCAGCTGTTCGTGCACCATCGTGTGCATCGTGATGTCTTTGACGAACTTCTCCTTCTGCGCCTTGTTTGGAAGTTCGCCCTTCATCAGCAGGTAGGCGACTTCCATGAAGTCGCTCTGTTCGGCCAGCTCGGCGATGTTGTAGCCACGATGCAGCAGGAGGCCTTCGTCGCCGTCGATGTAGGTGATCTTGGAACCGCACGAGCCGGTCGAGGTGAAGCCCGGGTCGTAGGTGAACATTCCCGAGTCGCCGTAGAACTTGCGGACGTCGACCAGACGCGGTCCGATCGAGCCGTGGATGATCGGCATTTCATAGGACTTGCCGGTTTCGTTGTCGGTGAGCGTCGCGGTCGATTTGGCCATTGGAGGAACTCTTTTCAGCTCGATTCGGGCGTGGCGCAGGACCGCAAGAAGGCGGTCAGGCCGGGTTCGTGGGCACCCTAACAAGCTGCCTCTGGAGGCGCAATTGTGCCGGCGGGCTGCTATTTCGCGACGCGTAGCCGGGCTGCGATCCGCCCGTCGAGGACGGCCAGACCGACGCCGATCAGGGCCATTCCGGCGAACTGCCGCGGCGCGAGGCGCTCCCCCAGGACGGCGGCGCCGAGCAGGATGGCGGTAACCGGTATCAGGAACGTAACGAGCAGGAGGTTGATGGCGCCGGCCGCGGCAAGGATCTGAAAATAGAGCACGTAGGCGAGGGCCGTCGATAGCAGTGCGAGGCCTGCCAGCGCTGCCCAGACGGTCGCAGACGGCGGCGCCGGCAAAGTCCAGGGGAGATCGATCATCAGCATGATCGGAAGAATCAACATGGCGCTGGCGGTGACCTGCCCGGCCGCTGCCTGCATCGGCGCCATCCCCATGGTCTGGAAGCGGCGCCCATAGACGCCGGCGAAAGCGTAGGAGAGGGCGGCGCCCAGGCACGCCAATTGGCCCATGAAGCCGGACTGATCGCCGACCAGGAGATCCGGGCCGACCAGCAGCGCCACGCCGGCCAAGCCTGTGAGCAGGGCTGCCACCTTGGCGCCATCCATTCTCTCGTCGCGCGTCGCGAGGTGCGCCACGACCAGGGTGAACAACGGCGTCGTGGCATTCAGGATCGACGCCAGGCCGGAGGCGATCTGGGTCTGGCCCCAGAAGATCAGGCTGAACGGGATCATGTTGTTCAGAAGCCCCATGGCGATGAAGGCGGGCCACGGTGTGCCGCGCCGGAACAGGCTCCGCCCCGTCAATGAAAGCACAAGGTTGAGCGCGAGCGCTGCCAGCGCCACGCGGGCGAACACCACGGTGAGCGGCCGCAGTTCGCCGATGGCCACCTTGGCGAAGAAGAACGAACCGCCCCACAGGACGGACAGGGACAGCAACCAGATCCAGACGCGCAGGCTCATCGGGGAAGCCTGCCCGCAGTCGGGAGGTCGATCTATCCGGCAGCCGCCAACAATCTCAGCCTGGTCTCGGCTGGCCCGAGGATCGCCACGACCTCGAAGATGCCGGGCGAGACTGTCGAGCCGCTGAGCGCCACGCGCAGCGGCTGCGCCACCTGGCCGAGCTTCACGCCCTGGCTTTCGGCGAAGCGTCGCACCGCGTCCTCGATCTGCGCTTCGCCCCAGTTGGCGGCCTCAGCCTCGAGGGCCGTGGCGAGCTTGCCGAGGAGAGCCTTTGCATCCGCTGTCAGGATGGCGCGGGCCTTGTCGTCGGCGAGCGGCGGCGCGCCGGCGCGGGCGTAGAAGACCAGATTGTCGGCGACCTCGAGCAGCGTGCGCGAGCGCTGTTTTACGCCGTTCATGCCGCGCATGATGCGTTCCAGGCCGACCGGGTCGACCTTGCCGCCGAGCTTCTCCTCGATGCGCGGCAGCACCAGCGGCAACAGTTCCGCGTCGGGCGTCTCGCGCAGATAGTGCGCATTGAGGTTGGTGAGCTTGGCCACGTCGAAGCGCGAGGCCGAGCGGCCGACGCCGGCCAAGTCGAACCATTCGATCGCCTGTTCGGTCGAGATGATCTCGTCGTCGCCGTGGCCCCAGCCCAGCCGCAGCAGGTAGTTGCGCAGCGCCGCGGGCAGGAAGCCCATGTCGCGGTAGGCGTCGACGCCGAGCGCGCCGTGACGCTTGCTGAGCTTGGCGCCGTCCGGCCCGTGGATCAGCGGGATGTGGGCATAGACCGGCTCGGGCCACCCCATTGCGCGGATGATCTGGAGCTGGCGGAAGGCGTTGTTCAGGTGATCGTCGCCGCGGATCACGTGCGTCACGCCCATATCGTTATCGTCGACCACGACCGCCAGCATGTAGGTCGGCGTGCCATCGGCGCGCAGCAGGATCATGTCGTCGAGCTGGGCGTTCTCGACGGTGACCTCACCCTGCACGGCGTCGTTGATCACGGTCTGGCCGGTCTGCGGCGCTTTCAGGCGCACCACAGGCTTGATGCCGGCAGGCGCGTCCTTGGGATCGCGGTCGCGCCAGCGGCCGTCGTAGCGCATCGGCTTGCCGGCCGCCTTCTGGGCCGCGCGCATCTCGTCCAGCTCCTGGGGCGAGGCGTAGCAATGATAGGCGTTGCCGGCCGCCAGCATCTGCTGCGCGACCTCGGCATGCCGCGCGGCACGGGCGAACTGATACGTGACCTCACCGTCCCACGGCAGGCCGAGCCACGACAGCCCATCGAGGATGGCCGCGATCGCAGGCTCGGTGGAGCGCGCGCGGTCGGTGTCTTCGATGCGCAGCAGGTACTTGCCGCCATGGTGGCGGGCGAACAGCCAGTTGAACAGCGCAGTGCGGGCGCCGCCGATGTGCAGGAAGCCGGTGGGCGAGGGGGCGAAGCGGGTTACGACGGTCATTGTCGTGGGGTCATTTGCTCTTTGTGTGCGGGTTTTGCCGCATTTCAGCCGGAAAAGCGCGCCGTAGGTAGGGGAGCGTTCCTGCAGTGTCAAACCTGCGCTCCTGGATTCTCAATCAGCTCGACGCCGAACGTGGGCGCTGGATGCTGTGGCTCCCCGTGGCGATGGGACTGGGCATTGCCGTCTATTTCGAACTGCCGAGCGAGCCCGCCCTGTGGGTGGGGCCGGCTGCTGCCGTGGCGGCTCTTGTTGCCGCGGCTCTCGCGCCGTCCGGAAGCTTCGCGCGCGCCTTGTCGATCGGCGCTGCGGCGGGCGCGATCGGTCTCGGCCTCGTCGCCTGGCGCACGGCCAGCCTCGCGGCGCCGACGCTCAGCCGACCGCTGTTCAGCCTCAATGTCGAGGGCCGCATCGCCGACATCCAGCGCCTGCCCGACGGCGTGCGGGTCGTGCTCGAGGCGGTGCGCCTGAAAGGCAACGGCGTGCCGCCGGCGGAGATGATGCCGCTGCGTGTGCGCGTGTCGCTCACCCGGGGCGCGCCGCCGCTCACCGTCGGCGATCGTCTCCTGATCCTCGCCAACCTCTCGCCGCCCGCGGGCCCAGCGGCACCCGGCGCCTTCGATTTCCAGCGCGTCGCCTGGTACCAGCAGCTGGGCGCCGTGGGCTACGCGCTGGCGCCCGCGGCAGTCATCGAGCACGGCAAGCCTGACGGTTTTGTGCGCACGCTCGACGCATTGCGCGCCGACATCACCGAACGCATCCTGAAAGTGCTGCCCGGCCCGGCGGGCGGCGTGGTGGCCTCCCTGCTGGTGGGCGAGCAGACGGCGGTCAACAAGGATATCGCCCAGGCCATGCGCGATTCGGGCCTGGCCCACATTCTCTCGATCTCCGGCCTGCACATCGTCTTCGTGGTCGGGCTGGTGATGGGCCTGGTGCGCTACGGCATCGCCCTCATTCCGCCGCTCGCGCTCAGGATCGACGCCAAGAAGGTGGCGGCCGTGCTCGCCCTGATGGCGGCGCTCTTCTACACGGCCCTTGCCGGCGCCCCGGTGCCGGCGCAGCGCGCCTGCGCCATGGCGGGCTTCGCGCTGCTCGCCATCCTGCTCGACCGCACGGCGCTGTCGCTGCGCCTGGTCGCCTGGTCGGCGGTCATCGTGCTGGCCGCCGCGCCAGAATCGCTGACCGGCGCCTCGTTCCAGATGTCCTTCGCCGCCGTCGTGGCCCTCATCGCCGGCTGGGAAGCAGCCTCGGGCTGGCGCCGCCGCCTGCACGAGCGCGCCGAAGGGATGCGCCACCGCTGGGCCTGGCGGCTGGCGGCAGCACTGGGCGCCAGCCTCGCCACGACGCTGATCGCCTCGGTCGCGACCGGCGCGTTCGCCGCCTACCACTTCAACCGGGTGAGCATCCTCGGCGTCGCCGCCAACCTAGTGGGCGTGCCGCTCACCGGCTTCTGGATCATGCCGTGGGGCCTGCTTGCCATGTTGCTGATGCCGTTTGGCCTCGAAGCTGTCGCCCTGGTGCCGATGGGCTGGGGCGTCGACGGGTTGAACGCTATCGCACGCTACGTCGCCTCGTGGCCCGAGGCTGCCACGCTGGTGCCGTCGCTGCCCGGCGCCAGCCTGTGGCTGCTGACGCTGGGCGGCCTGTGGCTCTGCCTGTGGCGCCGCC
>ERZ1292640.2281-Hain-H43-02um-R1-2281-length-15383-cov-6_pt1 | contig 15383 bp, 12 predicted proteins | sample MGYA00564404_ERZ1292640 | MGnify/ENA primary metagenome ERZ1292640 (study PRJEB36523, sample SAMEA6512636) | groundwater metagenome | collected 2019-01-08 | study: AquaDiva: Metagenomics assemblies of 32 groundwater samples
CACGAACCACGATCCCAGACTGCCCTGCGTCACGGCGCCGCGTACGGCCCAGTCCCCTGCCCGGCCTACCGGAGCGCCCAGGGACACATAGGCCACACTGGCGGCCGCCAGCGCCCCGTTGGACCACAACTCGGACGGGCTGTCGAACGAGCCGGTCGTGATCAGATTCACCTGACCGGTGAATGGCGGCAGATCTTCGAACAGGGCCGAGGCAAACCCCTTCGACGAGTGGAAGGCGCGCCCCAGAAACGATCCCCCCGATCCGTCCCCTGTCGCGGCACGGCCGTCGGCTCGCTGCACGGGCTCGTCAACGCTCTTCAGTACGCTCCGCTTGACGTGACGCAGGCGCCACGCGGTTTCGCTCTGATCGGTGTCACCGCCGGCGGCACCATCGGCAGCCATGGTCGCACCCTCGAGCGGCAGCACACCAGCCGCCAGGATAGGCGTACCCATTGCGGACGCACCCGCTTCTCCAAGCGCCCGCAGCGCCACCGAGACCATCGAAGGCGAACTGGGACGCACATCCACCAACTGCCGGGGAGCCGGAACGAATCCGTCCAGGTGGATTCGCACGGCATAGGCCCCCGGTGGCAGGGACTCGAGCAGGAATCGACCGTCGCGATTGGTCAAGGCGAACGCGACCGTCGACCCGAGCGCCGACACCATGGCTCCGGCAAGTGGCCGGCCTGTCACGTCCAGCACCAGCCCGTAGATAGAGCCCTGCCCGACGCGAGCCAGAGTCGTCTGCGGGGCGCGGACCGGCACGGTCTGCCCCAACACCGGCGCAGACAGCGGAGCAGACAACGCGACGAGGTTGACGGCGGCGGCGGCGGCGGCTACACACGTGGAGAAGCGTGTCATAGATTCGCTCGTCACACCCTCGCGCCCTGCGCGCGCCAGCCTGGCGGGGCCTGAGGTGGCCCCGCCCCAAGCGACGTCAGGACGCGACGTTGAACTCGAGGTTCTGCGTCAGTGTCTTCCCCGACAGCTTGTCGGTCACCTTGATCTCGAGCCGGTAGCCGCCCTCCGGGAAACTGACGAGCGGAACCGACTGGCCGGCAACAAGCTGGTGCCCCATCGCCGGATCGAATTGCGGCGGCAGGGTGGTGGCGTTAAACGCCTGCGGGCTCGTCTTGTTGAAGAACTTCTCGCCCTTCTCGGCGCCGGCCACCTTCTGGTAGAAGGCGTACTCGACGGCGACATCGGGCTTCTTGTTGGTGTCCATCGCTGTGTTGTAAATCAGGAACACCACCGACAGCTCGACCTTCTTCGAGAACCTGGATGACAGGGCGGGCACGATCTGCGTCATCCCGAACGTGTACGGCTGCTCTGCCTGTTCACGCGCCGAGAGCGGCGCCGTCAACGGCTCGACTTTCTCGGCCAAGATGACGCTGCTGGTGGTCAGTTCGGCGGTCCAGTAATTCGGCACCGTCACCGACTGTCTGACGAACCCGGCTTTCTGGACCGCGTTCTTGTCCTTCGTCTCAATCGGGGCGCGCTCTTTCAGCACCACGAACAGCTCGTACTCGCCGGCAGGCACCGCAAACGCCCGACTGATGCGCAGCGACTGCCCTGGCTCGGCTGCTTTCACATCCAGGAAATACACCTCCTGGAAGGTGTACTCGGGTGCCGCGGCTTTTTTCTGAGCCTTGGTGTCTTTCTTCGCGTCGGCAGCCGGCAGCGGCGGGGGGAGCGGCAGCGCCGAGGGGGACGGCACCGGCGGGTTCTTGTTCACCACGCGCATGTACATCGCGACGGCCTTCGACGGGAGTTCCGCCGGGTCGATCGACACGGTAAATGGCACGTAGGTGCGATTCTCCTGAGCCTTCAGGAAATCGGTGCGCAGCGTGAGCGCAATGTCGCCCGGCGCCGGCTGTCCGGCGGCCACGGCATCGGCAATCCGGACGACGGCCTGCACCTCTGCGGCCATCGCTTTCTCCAGCTTCGGATCTCGCTTCTGCTGCTGTGCAACGACGGGCACCAACGCCACCCCTGACGCCGCGACGAACGCGAGCACCAGCGACGTTGGCAGCCTCCGACGGATGTGCATGATGACTCTGCTCTCAGTATGCGTGCCAAACTGGCTTGGCTATGCCCGATCATAGGCGCCAACCACCACTGCTGTCAAAGCTTATGGCCGAAAACGGTATGGTAAGATCCGAGACCTTGCGCTCCCCGGTTCTGCCCCTCCGCTTGAGAGGTTCACCATGACGATTACGCACGTGCTCGGCCGGGAAATCCTGGATTCCCGCGGCAACCCCACCGTCGAAGTCGATCTCACCCTGAAAGACGGCGCCTCTGGCCGCGCGGCGGTGCCGTCGGGGGCATCCACAGGCGAACGCGAAGCCCTGGAACTGCGTGACGGGGATCCCCGGCGCTACCTCGGCAAGGGCGTGTTGACGGCGGTCGATCACATCAACTTCGAACTCAAGACGGCGCTGATCGGGCGGGATCTCGATCAACGCGAGCTCGACAGCCTGCTCGTCCGGCTCGACGGCACACCCACCAAGAGCCGGCTCGGCGCCAACGCCCTTCTCGGTGTGTCGATGGCCTTTGCGAAGGCGTCGGCCGCCAGCCGCCGGCTCCCGCTCTACCGCCATGTCCGGGATCTGCTGGGCCAACCAGTCGGCGAGTGGGTGATGCCGGTGCCCATGATGAACATCTTGAATGGCGGGGCGCACGCCGATTCGAACGTGGACTTCCAGGAGTTCATGGTGATGCCGCTTGGCGCCACCAGCATCCGCGATGCCGTGCGGGCCGGTGCCGAGGTGTTCCATGCGTTGAGGGCGATTCTGAAAAGCCGCCGGCTCTCGACCGGAGTCGGCGATGAAGGCGGGTTCGCGCCCAGCCTGGCGTCGAACAGTCAGGCGGTTGATCTGGTGCTCGAGGCCATCGGGAAGGCCGGCTACAAGGCGGGCCGCGATATCTGCATCGCGATCGATGTCGCCGCCAGCGAGTTGTGGGACGAGTCGGCACCGCGATCCACGCCCTGGGACCCGCCGGTCAGCACCGAGGGCCGCTACCTGTTCAAGAAGTCCGGCGACGGCGGTCGATCGGCGTCCGAGTTGATCGCGATCTACGCCGACTGGGTCGCGAAGTACCCGATCGTGTCCATCGAAGACGGCCTGGCGGAAGGTGACTGGAACGGTTGGAAGGCCATGACGCGGCAAATGGGCGGCCGCATCCAAGTGGTGGGCGACGATGTGTTTGTGACGAATCCCGAGATTCTGAAGCAGGGCATCGAACACGGCATCGCCAATTCCGTGCTCATCAAGCTGAATCAGATCGGCACGGTGTCAGAGACGCTGGACGCCATCGCGATGGCGCACCAGGCGGGCTACACGACGGTGATTTCGCACCGTTCGGGCGAAACCGAAGATGCCACGATCGCCGACCTGGCCGTGGCGACCGGTGCGGGCCAGATCAAGACCGGATCGGCCAGCCGCACCGATCGCGTCGGAAAGTACAACCAGTTGATGCGGATCGAGGAAGAGGTGGGCCTGGAGGCCCGATACGCGGGCCGTACCGCCATCGCACAATTGCGCGACCATCCCTGAACAATCACTCCGGGAACGGCATCGCATAGAATGGCCACTATGAATCCGGGTCCCGACCACAGCCCCGGCGAGGCGGCCGCGTGGAACACGGAGCACGATTCTGGGTTTCCGGGCGAGTATCCCTTCACCCGTGGCATTCAGCCCACCATGTATCGCGGCCGCCTGTGGACCATGCGGCAGTATGCCGGGTTTGGCACGGCCAGGCAGTCCAACGAGCGGTACCGCTATCTGCTGGCGCAGGGCGTTACCGGCCTGAGCGTCGCCTTCGACCTGCCGACCCAGATTGGCTACGACTCGGACCATGCGCTGGCGCTTGGGGAGGTGGGTAAAGTCGGCGTGGCCATCGACTCGGTCGAGGACATGTCGGACTTGTTCGACGAGATTCCGCTCGGGCGGGTGTCGACGTCGATGACGATCAACGCGACGGCCAGCACGCTGCTGGCGCTCTACATCAGCGTCGCCAAGCGGCAGGGGGTGGCGATCGGGACGCTTGCGGGCACCATTCAAAACGACATCCTCAAGGAATACGCGGCGCGGGGCACGTACATCTATCCGCCGCGGCCGTCGTTGAGACTGGCCACCGACATCTTCGCGTTTTGCGAACGCGAGGTGCCCAACTGGAACACGATCTCGATCAGCGGGTATCACATCCGCGAGGCCGGATCGACGGCCGTGCAGGAAGTGGCCTTCACGCTGGCCCACGCCATCGCGTACGTGCAGGCGGCCGTTGACGCCGGGCTGGATGTGAATGCCGTCGGAGAGCGGCTGTCGTTCTTTTTCAACGCCCACAACGATTTCTTTGAGGAGATCGCGAAGTATCGCGCCGCGCGACGGTTGTGGGCCACCATTATGCGCGACCGCTTCGGTGCGACCAACCCGCGCGCGCAGCACCTGCGCTTTCATACGCAGACCGCCGGCAGCACGCTGGCGGCGCAGCAGCCGGACAACAATATCGCGCGCGTGGCCCTCCAGGCTCTGGCCGCCGTGCTGGGAGGCACGCAGTCGCTGCACTGTAGCTCGCGCGACGAGGCGCTGGCGCTGCCGACGGAAACCTCGGCGACAATCGCCTTGCGCACCCAGCAGATCATCGGATTGGAGTCGGGTGTCGCCAACACCGTCGACCCGGTCGCGGGTTCCTTCGTGATTGAATCGATGACGAGCCGTATCGAAGCCGAGGCGAGGGTGCTCATCGAGCAGATCGATCGGATGGGCGGCACCCTGGCGGCCATCGAGGCGGGGTTCGTGCAGCGGGCGATCCAGGAAGCCGCCTATCAGGCACAGGTGGCCGTCGACAGCGGTGCCCAGGTCGTGGTGGGCGTGAACCGGTTTGCGACGGCCGAGCCGGTGACGATCGATCTGCTCCAGGTCGACCCCGAGGTGGAGCGCCAGCAGGTCGAGCGTGTCCGGCAGGTGCGGGCCAGCCGCAGCCGGCACCAGTGGACCGCGGCGCTCGACGCCGTGGGCCTGGTGGCGCGATCGGGCGGCAATCTGATGCCGCCGATCATTGGCGCGGTAGAGGCGCACGCCACGGTCGGCGAGATTTCAGACACGCTGCGTGGCGTCTTCGGTGAGTACCGGGACAGCTTTGTTGGGTAAGGTTGATGCATCCCGCACTCACCGCCGCGCCGCTGCTCGACGTGCGCGGCCTGACCACCGAGTTTCCGGCCGCTCGTGATGGCCGCGTGCGGGCGGTCGACGGTGTGAGCTTCCGGATTGGTCGCGGCGAAACACTGGGTCTGGTAGGCGAATCGGGCTGCGGCAAGTCGGTGACGGCCCTCTCGATCGTCGGGCTGGTTCAGCCGCCGGGGCGCATCACCAGCGGCTCGGTGGTTTTCGAAGGCCGCGATCTGGTACGTCTCGACGAGCGGGAACGACGGCGCGTGCGCGGCGTCCGAATCGGGTTCGTCTTCCAGGAGCCGATGACGGCGCTCAATCCGGTCTTCACGATCGGCGATCAGATTGCCGAGGCATTGCTGGTGCACGGTCTGGCGACGCCGAAGGTCGCGAAAGCCCGGGCGGTGGAACTGCTCGAAGCGGTTCGCATGCCGGATCCGGCGCGATGTGCCGCAGACTATCCGCATCAGTTGTCGGGCGGCATGCGCCAGCGCGCCCTGATTGCCGCCGCCATCGCCTGCCAGCCACCGCTGCTGATTGCCGACGAGCCGACCACGGCACTGGATGTGACGATTCAGGCCGGCATCCTCGACCTGCTCTGCGACATGCGCGCCCGCTTTGGCCTGTCACTGCTGCTCATCACGCACGATCTCGGTGTGGTCGCTCAGTTGGCCGATCGCGTCGCCATCATGTACGCCGGGCGCATCGTCGAAGAGGGCCCGGCCGACGACGTGCTGTCGTCGCCAGCGCATCCGTACACCCGCGGTCTGCTGGCCTCGCTGCCGGGCGCGACCCCGGGAAGCCGGCTGCAGGCGATTCCGGGGTCGGTGCCCGATCTGGCGAAGCTGCCTCGAGGGTGCGCATTCGGACCACGCTGCGGTGACCGGGTGGACGGGTGTGACCTGCGGCCACCCGAACCTGTTCACGTTGCGGCGGCCCACACGGCCCGGTGCATTCTCCACGATCGGGCCTGACGGTGCCTGTTGTCGATGTGCGCGGTCTCGTGAAGACGTTCTCGCGCCGGCCCACGCCGTGGAGCCGGATGTCGATGGTCACGGCGGTCGACGACATCAGTTTCGTCATCGACGAGGGCGAGACATTCGGCCTGGTCGGGGAGTCGGGCAGCGGCAAGACGACGACCGGCCGCTGCCTGCTCCGCCTGATCGAGCCCACCGCCGGGCAGTTCCTGTTCCGGGGGGAGGACGTCTTTGCTCTGCCGCCCGCCAACCTGCGCCGGTTGCGCCGGCAGATGCAGATGGTCTTCCAGGATCCCTACTCGTCACTCAATCCCAGGATGCGGGCCGGGGCGATTGTGGAGGAGGGGCTGATCATTCACAAGCTGGGCACGGCAGCAGAGCGGCAAAGCCGGGTGCGCGAGCTGTTCGGCCTGGTGGGCCTCGACGCGTCACAGGTCGATCGATTTCCTCACGAATTCAGCGGTGGCCAGCGTCAACGGATCGGTTTGGCCCGAGCGCTTGGGGTCGGTCCGTCATTCCTGATCGCCGACGAGCCGGTGTCAGCGCTTGATGTCTCCATCCAGGCCCAGGTGATCAATCTGTTCTTGGATCTGCAGCAGGCGCTGAAGCTGACGCTGCTCTTCATCGCCCACGATCTGCGATTGGTGCGTCACGTCTGCAGCCGGGTGGCCGTGATGTATGGCGGACGCATCGTCGAGATGGGCACGTCCGAAGCGCTGTTCAGAGAACCGGCTCACCCCTACACGCGGGCGCTGCTGTCGGCGGTGCCCAATCCCCATCCAGGCGCGCGCGGCCCGCGCATCGTCTTCGATCCGGCTTCCGTGGATCTCACGCTTCCACTGCGCGACATCGCGCCGAACCACAGGGCGGCTATCTAGCGAAGCGCCGCCGCAAACTGCCGGGTCCTCTCGCGGGCGATCGGCGCCGGGTGAGGCTTCGCCATCCCGTCATTCCCGCGAAAGCGGGAATCCAGCACTGGACCCCCGCCTTCGCGGGGGTGACGAGGCATTGCTGCGTCGTTCGCGATGGCGCGGCAAGAAGGTGGTCAGGTCCGTCTGTCAGGCGGCCTTGCGGATGTCGTTCTCGACGCGACCGTCTCGGATATGGATGGTCCGCTTGGCGTGCGCCGCGATGTCGGCCTCGTGTGTGACCAGAATAATCGTGTTGCCCGCCTCCGAAAGCCGATCCATCAGCCGCATGATCTCGGCGCCGGTTTTCGAGTCGAGGTTGCCGGTGGGCTCGTCGGCCAGCAGGATTGACGGGTTGTTCACCAGCGCCCTGGCAATGGCCACGCGCTGGCGCTGGCCTCCCGACAATTGGTTGGGGCGATGGGTCATCCGGTCGAGCAGTTCGACCTTCTCCATGGCCAGCTTGGCCCGGATGAGGCGATCTTTCGCAGGCACGCCCGCATACACAAGGGGCAGTTCCACGTTGTGGAGGGCTGTCGCGCGCGGCAGCAGGTTGAAGGTCTGGAACACGAACCCGATTTCCTCGTTCCGGATGCGGGCCAGTTCATCGTCGTTCATCTGGCCGACTTGTTTGCCATTCAACCGGTAGCTGCCCTTGCTGGGAGTGTCGAGGCAGCCGATCAGGTTCATCAGCGTGGACTTGCCGGATCCGGACGGGCCCATGATCGCCACGTATTCGCCGCGCTCGATGGTCATGTCCACGCCCCGGAGCGCGTGGATTTCCTCGGCGCCCATCACGTAGGTCTTCCAGATGTCCTGCGTCTCAATCAGTGCCATAGGTCGCCAACTGCGCACCACACGGGCGTCGGTCCCCGCAGTTGCACGCATCCTCTCTAGACAGAAGACGGCAAAAGGCCCGGACCGGTTCCCGGCCGGGCGTGCGAGACCTGAAGTGTAGCACGAGGGATACAGGAGGGTTAGAGGCGGAAGATGAGCTCGACCAGCTTCGTGCCGCCTCCATAGGATTCAATCGTGTCCTGCACCACGATCTGGTCCTTCTTCAGGCGGACGACCGCGATGGCGTGGACCCCCTGCGGAATGTTGTCGAAGATGAACGGCGCGATGTCGTCGGTGAGAAACGCTTCCTTGCCGTCGATCGAGTAGTACAGCCGAACCTGGTAGCCGGGCGGATCGAGCGTGTAGCCGATATCTTCGGCCGCCATGCGCTTGATGGTCACCAGCACGCGGCCGCCGACGACGGGCGGATTGGGCGGGTAGACGATGTCGTCTTCGTCGTCGAAGACGCCGTCAGGTCCGGCGCTTCGCACCTGGCCGGTTGGGGCCCCTTTGTAGGGCCGGCCAAAGGCATCGATCAGGATGTCGTCCTTGGAATCGCCCGCGTTGATGTAGGGCCCTTTCCAGCCGGTGGCCACACCCCTGAACGTGAGAACCTTGTAGAGCGGGGTGTCCCGGTCCGGCCTCATCAGCTCCTCGAAGCTCTTCGGGAACCGGCCCATGTCGCCCACAAAGCCGAAGCTGCCCTTCACATCGCTGCGGCCAATGATGGCCTCGCAGAGGATCTTGGCTTCCTTGCGGGTAGTCTCGATCTTGGTGTCCACCACCTGTTGCAGGATGGCGGGGGTAATCGCGGCGGCCAGGATCGCCAGGACGGCGATCACGACCACGATTTCAATCAACGTGAATCCGGTGTGCCGGAACGGTCGGGTGTTCATTGTCGGACGGCTCCAGCCAGCCTGAACAGCGGCAGGTAGAAGGCCACCGCGATCAGGACGAACACGATCGCCAGTACGATCAGCATAATCGGACCGAACAAGGTGAGCGCGCGGTTCACGGTTTGATCGACTTCGCGGTCGTAGTAATGGCGCACGTGCTTCAGCGCCTTGCTCATCTGCCCGGTGGTTTCGCCCAGCGCCACCATCTGAATGACGATCGGCGAGAACTCACCCACTGCCACCAGCGCGCGCGACAGGGATTCGCCGGCCATGACGCGCGACACCGCGGCGCGGAATCGTTGCGACAGGTACGCGTTGCCAATCACGCGTTCCATCAGCGTCAGCGACGGCACCACCTCGAGGCCTGCCTCGTGCAACGTGCCGAAGTAGTGCGCGAACCGGGACAGCGCCACCTTGCGCATCGCCTCGCCGAACACCGGCACCCTCAACAGAAGGCGCGACCACCAGACCGCCCCTTCCGGTTCCTGCATCCGCAGCCGCACGAGCAGGACCACCACAATCACCAGCGCCACGATCACGAACCAATTCGACGTCATCAGGGTAGCCGCCGTCTGCACGAAGCGGGTGGGCAGCGGAAGCTTGAGGTTCGGATTGACGCGATGGTAGACGTCGGCAAATCGGGGAATCGTGAAGCCAACCAGCACGGTGAGGAGCGCCGTCAACAGGCCTATCAGGATGATCGGGTACGTGAGCGCCTCGCGGATGCGGGTGGCCAGCTTGTCCTGCCACTCGAGCTGCTGCTCCAAATCGTCCAGCGCCCGGTCGGCGTGGCCGGTGGCTTCGCCCGCGCGGACGATGTTCACGTACAGCTCGTCGAAGGCCTTGGGATGCTTCTCCATCGCGGTCGACAGGCTGTCGCCGCTCTCGATATTGCGAATCAGGCCGGCGACGACCTTCTTCATCGGCGCCTTGACGATTTGCGTTTCGATCCCGCGCAAGCCGTCAATCAAGTTGACGCCGGTCGAAATGATGGTCGACAGCTGTGTCGTGAAGAAGATGACGTCGCGCCGCGTGACACGTTCGAGCACGCGAATCTTCGACAGATCGATGACATCCTCGTCTTCGTCGGCCGGGCGCGATTCCACCAGGTACTGTTCGCGCATGCGCAGCGTGGCCGCCAGCGCGTCTTCACTGGCCGCGGCGGCGGTGCCCGCGATCCGCTGTCCGTTGGGCCCGACGGCAATGTAGGAGAAATCCGGCATGGGTCACCCGGCTATTCGTAACTGACGCGTACCACTTCGTCGAGCGTCGTCTGGCCGAGGACCGCCTTCGAGAGCGCATCCTCCAGCAGCGTCTTGAACCCACCGCGCACGGCCGATTCCTTGATCCGGCGGGAGTCGGCGCGTTCGCGGATCAACTCGAAGGTGGCCGGTTCGATCATCAGGATTTCGAACACCCCGCTCCGGCCGCGGTAGCCGGTCTGATCGCACTGGGCGCAGCCCTGACCCTTATAGAACGTGACGCCATCGGAGGGCGCCAGGTTGACCTTCGCCAGCATGTCGGGCGGATAGGTGGTCGGGGCCTTGCAATGCTGGCAAATCAACCGCACGAGGCGTTGCGCCACCACGCCGGCCAGGGCGGACGCGATCAGGTACGGTTCCACCCCCATGTCCATCATGCGCGGCACCGCGCCGGGCGAGTCCTGCGTGTGCAGCGTGCTGAACACGAGCACGCCTGACAGTGCGGCGCGGACCGCGAGCTGCGCGGTTTCGGGATCCCGTATCTCGCCGACCATGATCACGTCGGGATCTTGCCGCAGCAACGATCTGATGGCCGTGGCAAACGTCAGGCCGGCCCGCGGACGCACCTGGGTCTGGCGGATGCTCGGGAATTCGTACTCCACCGGATCCTCGACCGTCATGATGTTCTTGTCGCGCCCGCCCAAGACGTTCAACGCCGAGTAGAGCGTGGTGGTCTTGCCGGCGCCGGTCGGCCCGGTCACCAGCACGATGCCGCGCGACCGGCTCAGCAGGTCCTGGAACAACCCCAGGTTTCGCCGGTTGAAGCCGAGCTCTTCGAGCCCGCGAATCAGCTTCTCCTTCTCGAGCACGCGGATGGCCACCTTCTCGCCAAACACGGTCGGGAAGACGGAGACTCGGAAATCGACGGGCCGGCCCGCCACGCTCTGCGTGATCCGGCCTTCCTGCGGCAGCCGCTGTTCCGAGATGTCGAGACCGGCCATCACCTTCAGCCGGCTGACGACGGCCGCTTGCAGCTCCCTCGGGATGGTGTCGATGTGCGCCAGCACCCCGTCGATCCGGTGACGCACGCGCACGACGCGCTCTTCCGGCTCGAGGTGGATGTCGGTGGCGCCCGCGCGCACGGCATCTTCAATCAGCACGTCAATCAACCGGACCACCGGCGAATCGGCCGTCGTGAATTCCTCCGAAGGGTTGGCGAGCGCGGTGATCCCTTCGTCGGCCAGGCTCTGGAGCCGACCGCCGCCAAGCGCGCCGCCCGATCCGGGGCCATACGTGCGATCCATCAGGCGCATAATCGCGCCTTTGGGCGCGCACACCACCTCCACCGGCGTCTCGATCAGCCGCTGCAGGTCGTCGATGGCGATCACGTCGAAGGGGTCCGCCTGCGCCACTTTCACCCGGGTCGCCGTCCGCGACACGGGCACCAGAGAGTGGCGCCGGGCCAGCGTTTCGGGGACCAGGCTGGCCGCCCGGCTGTCGGGGCTTGCGCCCTCCAGCGAGACAAATGGCACCCGGGCCTCCTGGGCTAGAGCCTTGGCCAGGGAGTCTTCGGCGACGAACTTCATCGAGACCAGCACATCGCCCAGCAAGGCGCCGGACCTCCGCTGCTCCTGGAGGGCCCGATCCAACTGGTCCTGCGTGATCGCCCGATTCGCAACAAGTAGCTGACCGATCATGAATACGCCCCAGGCGCGCTACGTTTGCGCGCGCTCCTTGATCTTTTCGACCTCAATGCGGTGTTTCTTGACAAGGTGCCAGATACTCCGCTCGGTCACACCCAGCAGTCGCGCCGCCTGGGCCTGAACGCCCCCTGTCCGGGACAGGGCCTCGATCACGAAGGCCCGTTCGAGTTGGGCCATCTTCTCGTCGAGCGACACGGTGCCGGCCGTCTCCCACTGTTGTGACGCCACGCCCGCCACCAGGCCGACGCCAGCGGGCCGGATGGGGTTGGGCAGGGCCGCCAGCGTGACCACTTCGCCGTCGGTCACGACGGCCGCCCGTTCGATGGCGTTCTTCAACTCGCGGATATTGCCGGGCCAGTCGTACGCCATCAGCGCGGCCATGCCGTCCGATGACAGCCGCCGAATCGTGCGGCCCAGACGCTGGTTGGCTTCGGCCAGGAAATGATCCACCAGACTGGGTACTTCTTCGCGGCGTTCGCGCAGCGGCGGCACCTGAATGGTGATGACGTTCAAACGGAAGTACAGGTCGTCGCGGAACGTCCCGTCTCGCACGCTTCTCAGCAGGTCTTTGTTGGTGGAGGCCAGAATGCGCACATCGACGCGGATGGTGGTGGTGCCGCCCACGCGTTCCACCTCGCGGCTTTGCAGCACACGCAGGATCTTGGCTTGCGTGGCCATCGTCATGTCGCCGATTTCGTCGAGCAGCAGCGTGCCGCCGTCGGCCAGTTCGAACTTGCCCGGCTTGCGGGCCTGCGCGCCGGTGAACGCCCCGCGCTCGTAGCCGAACAATTCCGATTCGAGCAGCGTCTCGGGAATGGCCGCGCAGTTGAGCCGCACAAACGGCCGGTGTTTACGGGTCGATCGTTCGTGAATCGACTCGGCCACCAGTTCCTTGCCCACACCGCTCTCGCCGAGAATGAGCACCGTGGAGTCGGTCGGGGCGGCCCTGTCGATCAGGTGCATCACCTCGGTCATCGCCCGACTGCCGGCCGAGGCCCAGCCATGTCCGGGCACCGTGGCCAGCTCTTCGCGCAGGCGCTCGATTTCGAACTGCAGCTTGCGCTTGTCGAGAGCCCGGCGAATGACGATCTCCATCTCCTCGAGCCTGAAGGGCTTCGTGAAGTAGTCGTACGCGCCACGCCGGATGGCCTCGATCGCGTTATCTCGCGTGCCGTGTGCCGTCATGATGATGATCGGCGCGCGTGGGTCGATCTTGAGGACCTCCTCGACCGCCTCGAGCCCGCTCATGCCGGGCAAACGGATGTCGAGCAGGATCAAGTCGGCCCCGTCGGTCTTGAGCACCTGCAGGCCTTCCTCGGCGGTCTTGCGCAGCGTCACGGCATAGCCCTGACGTCGCAGCGCCTCGTTGAGAAAGAACTGCATCTGCTCGTCGTCGTCGATGACCAGGACATGGAACATATGGGTACAGTCAAGCCGATCGGGCCATGCTCGTCAATGCCGAATTGCGCTCCTCGGCGGCCTCGGTCGAGGGCTCTCCGGCCGGCGCCGGCAGCTCCAGGATGAACGTGGTGCCCTTTGCAGGGTCACTTTCAACGTCGATGCGCCCGTCGAGCCCCGTGATGATCTGACGCGCAATGGCCAGACCCAGGCCCGTTCCCGCCGGTTTTGTCGAAAAGAACGGCACGAACAGACGTTTCATCATCTCGGGCGGAATGTACGACCCGGTGTTGTGTACGCGGATGGTAACCTGACGATCGTCGGCCAGGATCCTGATTCCCACCTTGCCGCCATCAGACGTGGCCTGGACGGCGTTCAGCACGATGTTCGACAGGGCCTGGATCAGCCGGCTCCGGTGCCCCCGCACCACCGCCGGCACGCCCGCCGTGTCGTTGGTCACGCCGATGTCGAGTTGGCGCGCGCCGAGGCCAAGCTTCACGAAGCTGGCCACTTCGTCAACCAGACCGGCCAGATCGACTTCCTCGCCGCCCGGCGTGGAGTTGACCGACAGCATCAGCAGATTCTCGACCAGCTTGTTCAGCCGGTCGATCGACTCGATCATCGTCGCCGCGTAACGGCGCCTGGGATCGTCAAGGGGAAAGTCCCGTCCCATCAATTCCGTCAATCCGCGCATCGACGCCAGCGGGTTGCGCAGTTCGTGGGCCACGCCTGCCGTCAGCGTTCCGAGCGCCACCAACTGGTCTGCTTTGCGCAGGTTGTCGCGCAGCCGGCGAATCTCGCCCAGGTCCTTGAAGCCAATGGTCACGCCCACCACTTCGTGCTGAACCGGCTCCGACCCGGTACCCTTGCCGTTACCCTGCCGATCGGCCTGGCGCAGGTAGGATACCGACACGCCGATCCGGATGCGCCGGCCATCCTTGGTCGAGATGTGGGCTTCGTCTGTGGTGACCGGTTGTCGCCGAGTGATGGCGGTCTCGAGTGCCGTCAGGTGTACGCGATCGGAACCGCCTGGCGCCAGGACTTCGCTCAGGCGCCTGCCGACCAGCTCGTCTTCCCGATAGCCAAGGACCATCTCGGCAGCGGGGCTGGAGCCGATCACGTGGCCCGTGGCATCCAGCGTAATCACCGCACCCGTCATGCTTTGCAGGAAGTACCGGTTCACGGAGCTGAGGGCGTCGTTAAACGCGCCAGCCAGCCACTGCACGTCCGCTGTGGAGTGTTGGTCGAGCTCCGTACGCAGGTCACCCGCCTTCACGGCCTCGAGACGATCGGCAAAGGCTCGCAGCGGCATGGTGACACCAATCGCGATCCCAAACGCCAGCACGGCGGCAATCACGGCGATCAACATCAACTGGATGTTCAACTGATCCAGTTGCTGCGTGGTGGCCGTGCTGAACACCCCGTGCAGCATGTGCACGCGGCGCGACATGCTCACCGCAAAAAAACCGGTGGCCGCCACGAGCAGGCCCATGGTGAGCGGCAGCAACACCACGAGCTTCAGCCGTGTCGGCGTTGGGCGAAACGCCGAGGCCGGAACCGAACGCCACAGTCCGGCCCGCCAACTCATCGCCGGATGCCTTCAGGCGGCGGCCCGTGCAAAGACACCCGCCGCCGCTCACCGCCCGCGGTGGTAAACACCACGGCGTCGCGCTCGATGCTGGTCACCTTGAAGGCGCCGACGGTGTCGCCGACGCCGACCATCCGGTTCTCCACGAGCGCCAGGCGCCGCGTTGCTGAGAACAAGATCGACCGCACGAACGGATCCGATGTGACCCCGCGCACCGTCTCCACCTTCATGTCGCGGCTCTCGTTGCCGTACAGAAACGGATCGCGGCCGCCCGATGGGGTTCGTGCCATCTGCACGTCCGGCGGCGCCGGAATGGCCAGCGGATCGACAACGTCAGACGGCGAAGTCGGCTGCTGCATGCCAGCCAGCAAGGGCTGCTCCTGGCCAACAGGGCGGTTGGTCGCCTGGCGGGCGGCCGGAATCAGGTAGCTCCACAGGCTGTACACCACCGCGGCCACCAACGCAAACAGGGCGTACTGGAGGTGCTTTCGTTGAATTTTCATCGATCCAACCCCTCGGCGCCGGCCACCTGCGCGACTCGCGGCACAGTAGGTATCCCGGGGGGCGTCCCGGGCGCCGGGCCCGGCGCGAACGGACCCACTGGCTGATCGGCGGCGGCGCCGACGCGCTGGTACACCCAGACCGTCAACTCCATTTTCATGAGCGGCACGCCGCGCGTCAGCGTGGCGCTTCTGATCTCGAC
>ERZ1292640.2282-Hain-H43-02um-R1-2282-length-15379-cov-7_pt1 | contig 15379 bp, 15 predicted proteins | sample MGYA00564404_ERZ1292640 | MGnify/ENA primary metagenome ERZ1292640 (study PRJEB36523, sample SAMEA6512636) | groundwater metagenome | collected 2019-01-08 | study: AquaDiva: Metagenomics assemblies of 32 groundwater samples
AAGGAGCTGCTGACGCTGCACAACCACGTGCTGACCACCTTCCTGGGCTCGAAGAAGTTCAGCTTCGGCGATGCGCTCAAGCCTTACATGGTGGACGGCGAAGTCCAGTTTGACGCGGTCTACAGCGAGGCCATGCGCCACGCCGAGCTGCTCAAACCCATGATGGCCGATGTCTCTCGTGAACTCAACGAAGCGAATCGCAACGGCGCCAACCTGCTGTTCGAAGGCGCGCAGGGCACGCTGCTCGACGTGGACCACGGCACCTATCCGTATGTGACCTCCAGCAACTGCGTGGCCGGCAATGCCGCGGCTGGCTCCGGCGTCGGCCCGGGCATGCTGCACTACATCCTGGGCATCACCAAGGCCTACTGCACGCGCGTCGGCGGCGGCCCGTTCCCGACCGAGCTCGACTGGGAAACCCCGGGCACGCCGGGCTACCACATGAGCACCGTGGGCGCCGAGAAGGGCGTGACCACCGGCCGTTCGCGCCGCTGCGGCTGGTTCGACGCCGCGCTGCTCAAGCGCTCGGCCCAGGTCAACGGCCTGACCGGCCTGTGCCTGACCAAGCTCGACGTGCTCGACGGCCTGAAAGAGCTGCTGTTGTGCACCGGCTATGAGCTCGATGGCGAAGTGACCGACATCCTGCCCATGGGCGCTGACGAGATCGCACGCTGCAAGCCGATCTACGAGACCATGCCGGGGTGGACTGAAAGCACGGTGGGGGTGACGCAGTATGACAAGCTGCCGATCAATGCGCGCCTGTACCTGCAGCGCATTGAACAGGTCACCGGTGTGCCGATCCACATCATCTCCACCAGTCCGGACCGGGACCACACCATCATGATGCGGCACCCGTACATCGCCGACTAGTCGATTTTTGATAAAAAGTGGCTGTTTACCTCATGAATATTGCGCGAGCAGCTACAAATAAAGGAGCAACCGGATGTTGACGGAAGACGGCAAGCATTTGTATGTGAGCTACGACGAGTACCACAACCTGATCGAGAAGCTGGCCATCAAGGTCCATCAGTCTGGCTGGGGGTTTGACACCATCCTGTGCCTGGCACGCGGTGGCATGCGTCCCGGCGATATCCTGTCGCGCATTTTCGAGAAGCCGCTGGCCATCGTCTCCACCAGTTCCTATCGCGCCAATGCCGGCACGACCCAAGGCAACCTGGACATTGCCAGGTACATCACCACCCCGCAAGGCGAGATCGCCGGGCGCGTGCTGCTGGTGGACGACCTGGCCGACTCGGGCCACACGCTGGATGCCGTGATTGCCATGCTGCGCGAAAACTACCCGGCCATCACCGAGCTGCGCAGCGCCGTGATCTGGACCAAGGCGCAGTCCACCTTCAAGGCCGACTTCTCGGTGGAATTCCTGCCCACGAATCCCTGGATCCATCAGCCCTTCGAGAGCTACGACCGCATGCGACCGGCGCAACTGCTGAATAAGTGGAAGATATGAGGTGCCCCCAAGCTGCGCGACACGTGGTGTCGCTGCGCCACCCCCCTTGCAGGGGGCGCACCCAGCGGCCCGGCGAAGCCGGTTCCGCGGGTGCCTTGGACTAAGACACGTCACGCGGCACGGATCGCGTTAAGCTCTGTCTGGCTATTTTCAAGGCAACGACATGAGCGACAAGAGTACCGAGCTGATCCACCACCCCTACACGCCGCCGGCAGGCTTTGCCGCGCCGCAGCCGGGCGTGTTCAAGGCCTCCACCGTGATCTTTCCCAGCGTGGCGGCCATGCGCAGCCGCGAGTGGAAAGACAAGACCGGCTACACCTACGGCCTGCACGGCACGCCCACCACCTACCTGCTGGAGGAGCGCCTGTGCACGCTTGAAGGCGGCGCACAGTGCGTGCTGGTGCCCAGCGGCCTGGCCGCCATTGCCAACGTCGGCCTGGCCCTGCTCAAGAGTGGCGACGAAGTGCTGATCCCCGACAACGCCTACGGCCCCAACAAGGCCTTGGCCGAAGGCGAGCTCAAGGCCTGGGGTATCACGCATCAGCTCTACGATCCGATGGATCCGCAGGATCTGGCGCGCCGTATCGGCAACCAAACCCGGCTGGTCTGGCTGGAGGCCGCCGGCTCGGTGACGCTGGAGTTCCCTGACCTGCGCGAACTGGTGCGCATCTGCCGCGGTCGAGGCGTGCTCACGGCGCTGGACAACACCTGGGGTGCCGGCCTGGCCTTCAATCCCTTCGATCTTGGTGACGGCTTGGCCGTCGACATTTCGGCCCATGCGCTGACCAAGTACCCCAGCGGCGGCGGCGACGTGCTTATGGGCAGCGTGGTCACGCGCGACGAGGCGCTGCATATCCGCCTCAAGCTCACCCACATGCGCCTGGGGTTGGGCGTCGGCGCCAACGACGTGGAGGCGGTGCTGCGTTCGTTGCCCAGTTTGCCGCTGCGCTATCGGGCGCATGACCAGACGGCACGGGCCCTGGCCCGGTGGTGCCAGACGCGGCCTGAATTTGCCCAGGTGCTGCACCCGGCGCTGCCGGGCTCGCCCGGGCATGCCCATTGGCAGGCCTTGTGCGGGAGCGACGCGGGACGGGCGGCCGGCCTCTTCAGCGTACTGTTTGATTCCCAATACAGCCCGGCGCAGGTGGATGCCTTTTGCGACGCGCTGCGCCTCTTCAAGCTCGGCTACAGCTGGGGCGGGCCGATGAGCCTGGTCGTACCTTACGAGCTGGCAGGCATGCGCCCGACTTGGCCGGCGCATCTGGCGCGCGGCCATCTGGTGCGCTTTTCGGTCGGGCTCGAGGCGGCGGAGGATTTGCAGGCCGACCTGGCGCAGGCGCTGGCCGCTGCCCTGGGGTGATCGGCCATACCCCTACCCGGGTTGGTGTTTTCCTGAGTAGCCAGCGGTACTGACGCCCGCTAGTCTTGGTATCCATGACCAAGATCAATTCCGCGTCCGAGGCATCCAGCCTGCCAGAAAACCCCGCGCCTTATGTGCCGCCACCGCCGGTGGGGCCCAAGCGCGAGATCGTGACGCTCGGTTTTACCGACCCGTTCCGCTGGCTGGCGCGCGGCTGGCAGGACCTGTGGGCCGCCAAGGGCATTGCCCTGTTCTACGGGGCCTGTTTCTGGGCCATGGCCATGCTGCTGCGGGCCGTCTTCTATCACCTGCCCGAGTACACCATGTCGATTGCCTCGGGCTGCCTGCTGATTGGTCCGTTCCTGGCCATGGGGCTGTACGAAGTCAGCCGCCGGCGCGAGCGGGGTGAGAAACCCGACATCGTCTATTCCCTGACCTGCTGGGATTCGCACATCGGCAGCATGGGCATGCTGGTGCTGGTGCTCATCGTGCTGGAACTGCTCTGGGGCCGGGCCTCGCTGGTGGTGTTTGCCGTCTTCTTCAACACCGGCATGCCGTCCACCGCCGGCGTGCTGCGGGCCGTCTTCAACCCGGAGAACTGGGAGTTCGTGGCGGTCTATCTGGTGGTCGGCGGCGCATTCGCCGGCCTGGTATTTGCCACCTCGGTGGTGTCGATTCCCATGATCCTCGATCGCGATACCGACGCCATCTCGGCCTCGATCACCAGTCTACAGGTGTTCTTCAGCAACCTGCCGGTGCTGCTGCTGTGGGGCGCGTTGATCAGCCTGCTGGTGCTGGTGGCGCTCATTCCATCGGGCCTGGGCCTGCTGTTGGTCGGGCCCTGGCTGGGGCATGCGACATGGCATGCCTACCGCGGTGCGGTGCGGTGGGAGGTGTAGGACGTGTTGGGGTGCTCCCCGGCTGGATCGAATGGTCATGCGCGCAGTACACAAGGGCCTGCATTGAAGCCCAGGCTTGCCAGCCTCGCGATTCCGGTGCATGCTGAAACGGTTAATTGTCTGGAGCAACAAAATTCATGAGTGATCTTCTGTTCGATCAGCTTCTGGTTCCGTTTTTCATCAGGTTCTTCTTTCTGTTCGGCCTGGTCGGCGTTGCTGTCGGCGCCGGACTGGTCTTTGCGCCCCAGCGCATGCAGCATGTATTCGGATGGATGAATCGCTGGATATCGACGCGGCGCAGCATGCGGTGGTTTGACATACCGCGGGATGTCGATGCAGAGATTTATCGCTTTGGTCGCCGGGTGTGGTTTGTACTCATGCTGCTCGTGATCTATTCGACTTTTGTCTTGATCACGCAGGTGCATGCGGCCGACTTTGTCGCTGCATTGGGTATCCGAAATACCCGATATTCATTGGTTGCCGAGATCGTCGTGCAGACCGTTCAATGGTTCCTGATTGCGGGCGAGTTGCTCGTGATGGCCGTGGGCATCATGTTGTTTTTCTTTCCGGCAAGGCTGATCGCCATCGAAAAGCGCATGAATCAGTGGTGTTCCACACACCATTGGACCCGGCCTTTCGATGTCATGCACATGAGCTTCGACACCTGGGCCCGAAGCCGTCCTCGCATCATGGGGGGGCTGATCATCGCCGGGGCCCTCTTTGTGGACATCAACTTTGGGATCATGCTGTTCGTTCCGATTTGAGCGGAGCGCAGTCCTTCCAAGCCCCAAATTCGCAGCTTGGGCATCAACACCGGGGCGTCAACCAGGTGCTCAAGTCGGTGCGCGGAAACCGGCACTCATGGCGTGTCCGGGCCATACAGGAAATCACGTTTGCCCAGTGGCACCCCGTTATGCCGGAGGATGGCATACGCGGTGGTGATGTGAAAAAACAGGTTGGGAATGGCCCAGTGCTTCAGATAGTCTTCGCCGCACAGGGTCTGTGTCCGGCCGTTGCCAGCGGGCATGGTGATGTCGCGTTCCTCGGCTCCGTCCAGAACGTCCGCCGGAATGGCGGCCAGCCAGGCCAGGGTCTGGTCGATGCGGGCCTGCAGCTGTTCCAGCGTGGTTTCGTCGTTCGGGTACTTGGGCGGCTCCAGGCCTTGCATGCGGTGGCCCCAGATCTTGACCACATCGCAGGCCACCGTCACCTGCCGGGAAAACGGCAGCATGTCAGGCGCCAAGCGCGCCTGCATCAGAACCTGCGGCGCGTAGCTGCGTGCTTGCGCGTCGTCGATACCTTTCTGGACGATATGCCGCAGATGGCCCAGCGACTGCCGGAACACCGGCAGGCTGGCCGATGACATGCTGAGGCTCATGCTGTGGCGAGAGCCTGCTGTTGCGCCACCAGCTCATGCGCCAGCGCCTGCATCGCCGGTAGCGAATGGTCTGTCGGGCTGATGGTTTGCGCCTGGGCGTACTGCTTGAAGTTGCGCGCCATCGACTGCAAATACACCGGGTCATAGTGGCTGAGCAACAAGTCGCGCACCACGGGCTCGATCTCGCCGGTGCGAACCTGGGTTTTCCAGCCGTCGACCACCTGTTTGCCGCGCAGTTGGGTCAGCGCGTCGAGCCGCTCGCAAAAAGCCTCGCGGTCGCGTACGAAGAAGTCGTAGTCCTCCATCAGCAGGGCGACGCGCTGCTCATCAGGCAGCACCAGGTTCAGGCAAGCGCCAGCGCGCATGGCCTCGATCAGGGCTGCCGGCACCGCCACATTGCCGACCTTCTTGCTTTCGCTTTCCACGAACACCGGGCGCGTCGGGTCAAGCCGGCGCAGCACGTCCCAGATGCGGGTGTCGAAGTGCTTTTGCGACGGCTGCGGCACGCCGGGAAGGGCGCCCAGTACCGAACTGCGGTGATTTGCCAGCGCCTCCAGGTCCAGCACCTGGGCGCCGGCTTTTTCCAGCGCCTGCAGCAGCCGCGTCTTGCCCGAGCCGGTGGTGCCGCAGATCACGCGCCAGTCGAATTTCGGCGCCAGGCGCGGAATGTCTTCCAGCAGCGCGTTGCGGAAGGCCTTGTAGCCGCCTTCGAGCAGGGTGATGCGAAAACCGATCTGGCTCAGCACCAGCGAGAGCGAGCCGCTGCGTTTGCCACCGCGCCAGCAGTAGGCCAGCGGCTTCCAGTTCTTGGGTTTGTCCAGCACTTCGCGCTCGATGTGATGGGCGATACTGCGCGCCGCCATGGCCGCACCCCGCTTGCTGGCCTCGAAGGCGTTGACCTGCTTGTACATCGTGCCGACCTGTTTGCGCTCTTCATTGTTGAGCGTGGGCCAGTTGACGGCGTCCGGCAGATGGTCTTCGGCATACTCGTCTTCGCTGCGGGCATCGATGATGGTGTCGAACTCGCCGAGCCGGCGCAACGCCTCCTCGGCGGTGATGGTGGTCAAACTCATGAAATCAGTTTCTTCAGTTCCGGCCAGACGTTGTCCAGCAGGATGGGTTGTGCTTGCTCGTTCGGGTGGATGCGGTCGGCCTGGAACAACCGTACGGCATCCGGCCCATCGGCCACGCCATGGAGAAAGAAGGGCACCAGTGCCGCTTTGTGCGTACGTGCCACGTTGCGGAACAAGGCGGCAAAGCGGTTGGCGTAGTCCAGACCGTAGTTGGGCGGCATTTGCATGCCCAGCAGCAGCACCCGGGCGCCGGCCTTTTGCGCGGCCTGCGTCATCCAAGCCAGATTGTCCTCGGTATTGGCCAGGGCCAGGCCACGCAGCGCGTCATTGCCGCCCAGTTCGATGATCACATGCGTGGGGCGGTGCTGCGCCAGCAGGGCCGGCAGGCGTGACCGGCCGCCAAAGGTGGTGTCGCCGCTGATGCTGGCATTGATGATTTTGGCGGTCTTTTTCTCGCCAGCCAGCCGCTGTTCCAGCAGGGCCACCCAGCCGCTGCCGCGTTTCAGGCCATATTCGGCGCTGAGCGAGTCACCCAGCACCAGCACAGTGCGCGGGGCCGGTTCCGCGGCTTGGCAAAACCCTGCGGCGGCAGCCAGCAGGCCAACCGCGATAAAGTAGCGTCGAAACAAAGAAAGCCTCATGTCTGAATCCATCATCTCCGTGGAGCATGTGCACAAGTCGGTCAGCGACTCCACCGGTACCCTCGACATTTTGCGCGATATCGACTTCCACGTGCCGGCGCGGCAGACCGTGGCCATTGTCGGCGCCTCCGGTTCAGGCAAGAGCACGCTGCTGACCATCATTGCCGGGCTCGACACACCCACGCACGGCACAGTACGCTTGGCCGGGCAGGACCTGTTTGCACTGGACGAGGATGCGCGCGCCGCGCTGCGGGCCCACAAGGTGGGCTTCGTGTTCCAGAGCTTCCAGCTGCTGGGCCATCTGACGGCGCTGGAAAACGTGATGCTGCCGCTGGAGCTGGCCGGCCGCCGCGATGCGCGCCAGGCCGCCACCGAGATGCTTTCACGTGTCGGGCTGGCGCAACGCCTGGGTCATTACCCCAAGGTGCTGTCCGGCGGCGAGCAGCAGCGGGTGGCGCTGGCGCGCGCTTTTGTCGTGCAGCCGGCGGTATTGCTGGCCGACGAGCCGACCGGCAGCCTGGACTTTGCTACCGGCGAGAAGGTGATGGAACTGATGTTCGAGCTCAACCGCGAGCAGGGCACGACGTTGCTGCTGGTGACGCACGATGCCGGCATTGCCCGGCGCTGTGAGCGACGCATCACCATTGAGGCTGGGCGTGTGGCGGCTGAAGCGGTCGGATGACAAGGGGGATAATCCATCCCCATGTCCTCGCCCAAAGTCCTGTTCGGCTTCCATGCCGTGGGTGTCCGTCTGAAGACGTCACCCCAATCCATCATCGAGATCTACTACGAGCCGACGCGGCGCGATGCGCGCATGCGCCAGTTCCTCGAAAAAGCCCATGAAGCCGGCGTACGCCTGATCGAGGCCGATGGCCTGCGTCTGGCCAAGCTGGCCGGCAGCCACGGCCACCAGGGCGTGGCTGCGCGGGTGGAGCCGGTGGCCCAGGTCAAGTCGCTGGACGACCTGCTGGACAGCCTGACCGAGCCGCCCTTGTTGCTGGTGCTCGACGGCGTGACAGACCCCCACAACCTGGGTGCCTGCCTGCGCGTGGCCGACGGCGCCGGTGCGCATGCCGTCATCGCACCCAAGGACCATGCAGTGGGTATCAATGCCACGGTGGCCAAGGTGGCCAGCGGTGCGGCCGAGACCGTGCCGTACTTCATGGTGACCAACCTGGCGCGCACCCTGAACGAGCTCAAGGAGCGCAACATCTGGTGCATCGGCACCAGTGACGATACCCCCAAGACCCTGTATCAGGTCGATTTGAAGGGCCCGGTGGCACTGGTGCTGGGCGCCGAGGGGCAGGGCATGCGGCAGCTGACGCGCAAGACCTGCGATGAGCTGGTCAGCATTCCGATGAAAGGCGGCGTGGAGAGCCTGAATGTGTCGGTGGCCAGCGGGGTGTGCCTGTACGAGGCGCTGCGCCAGCGCGGCTGAAACTAACGAAAGGTGCCGGCGCGTCAGGCCTGCGTGCTGAGCAGGCGGCCGGTGGTTTCGCCCCGGGTGTTCAGCGTGGGCTTGGCGTCGTTGCGTGGCGATCCCTTGCCTTCGAGACTGCGGACCTCGCTTTGCGCCTGGGCCGCTTCCTGGCGTGCGGTTTCGGTTTGCACTTCCAATGATTGCACCTGGGTCTGTGCCTGCGCCGCTTCTCGCCGTGCCTGCTGCAGCTTGGCCTGGTACAGGCTCAGCTGCTGGCTGGGCAGGCCGCAGGAGGAGGGTGCGAGGCCGAGCATGGTAAATCCCGATTTACGCCGTGGTGTTGACGATGCGGCCGGTGGTCTGTCCCTGTGTATTCACCACCGGTTTGGGATTTTCTTCCCTGTTCATCATCTGCGCTTCGGCATTGAGCTTTTGCTGCTGCAGCTTGACCGCCATGTCCTCTTCCGGCTTTTTTTCGGTAGCCTGGGTCTTCATGGCTTCTCGGGCGATCATGGTGGTGGAGGAGATTTCCATTGTGGGTTCCGTGCCGGGCGTTAATCTTGCTGAAACACTGTACGGTCAGGCTACAGGCCTGTCAAGGAAAAGGCCAGTGGCCGAATGCCGCCCGATGAAAGGGATGAAGGATGCTGCAACGACGTGATCTGTTACGACTGGCCACCGCAGCTGCTGGTACGCTGTGGTTGCCGCGCAGCAGCTGGAGCCAGCCGCGCTGGACGCGCGATCCCTTTGCGCTGGGCGTGGCCAGTGGCGCGCCGGCGCACGATTCGGTGGTGCTGTGGACGCGCCTGCTGCCGGCCGAGCCCTTGCGCGGCCCGGTGACGTTGCGCTGGGAAGTGGCGCATGACGAGGGTTTCAGCCGTATCGTCCGCAGTGGTCAGGTGCAGGCACTACCGGAACTGGCCCATGCGGTGCACGCCGAAGTCACGGGTCTGGACCCGGATCGCTGGTATTTCTACCGCTTCATGGCCGGAGCGGCCGTCAGTCCGACTGGCCGCACCCGCACCTTCCCGGCCCCTGATGCCAGTCCCGCCCGGCTGCGGCTGGGCTATGCCTCCTGCCAGCGCTGGGAGCATGGTTTCTACAGCGCCTGGCATCACATGCGCGCCGAGAATCTGGACGCCGTGCTGTTTCTGGGCGACTACATCTACGAGTACCCGGGCGCACTCAATGCCGTGCGCTCCGTGACAGGTGGCTGGGTGCTGACGCTGGATGACTATCGCCAGCGTTATGCCTTGCACAAGAGCGATGCCAATCTGCAGGCCATGCATGCGGCGTGTCCTTGGCTCGTGACCTGGGATGACCATGAGGTGCAGAACGATTACGCGGGTCTGCAAGAGGGCAATGGCGTGCTCGGCATGGGCACGGTGCCGGACTTCGCGGCCCGCCGTGCTGCGGCCTACCAGGCCTATTACGAGCACATGCCGCTCAGGGCTTCGGTGCTGACCCAGGCGATGTCCGGGCTGGCGAGGGGGGCCGAAATGCGCATTTACCGTCAAGTGCCGTTTGGGCGGCTGGCCTCCATCTACTTGCTCGATGCGCGGCAGTACCGTGACCGCCAGCCCTGCCTGAAAGAGGGCAAACCAGGTGGCAGCCTGATCGATCCGGCACACTGTGCCGTCTGGAACGAGCCGCAGCGTAGCTACCTGGGGCATGACCAGGAGCGCTGGCTGGCCGGCGCACTGGCTCGTTCGGGTGGACACTGGAACGTGATCGGGCAGCAGACGCTGTTTGGTATGCGCGATGCCCGTCCCGGGCCGGGGCAACGCCTGTGGAACGACGGCTGGGACGGCTATGCGGCCGCCCGTACCCGCCTGACCGATGCGCTACGCCGCAACAGAGTGGCCAACCCGGTGCTGCTGGGCGGCGATGTGCACGAGAACTGGGTCGGCCATATCAAGGCTGACTATGCTGATGCCGCCAGTCCCTCGATCGGTGTGGAGTTCTGCGGTACCAGCATCAGCTCACGCGCGGGCGGCGCAGCGCAGGTGGCCGAGCGGCTGGCCGAGAATCCTCACTTCGTCTTTGCCGATGGGCAGTATCGCGGTTACGGCGTGGTGGAATTCACGCCGGGGCAACTCAGCACCACGTTGCGTGCGGTGGAGGATGTGACGAATCCCGTCTCGGACATCAAGACCCTGGCGCGTTTTGCCGTGGCGTCCGGGCGTCCTGTGATCGAGCAGATCTGACGCCGGTCTGCGCAGAGGGGCCGGCTTAGAGGCCGAGCCAGACGATGAGCTGCTTTTCCAGTTCTTCGGACGGCGCGACAAAGCCCTTGTAGCCCGAGGCCCCCAGGGCGCGGCGGCCCGGCTCGTTCTGGTCCAGGCCCAGCAGGGCATCGCGCAGGGCGTTGGCAAGCGAGGGGTCGAGCCGGTTGGAGGCAATCCACTGCTTGATCGGCATGGGACGCGATTCAGCACAGGTCTTGCCTCCCTTGTCCTTCCAGGCCTTGATCACGCTGCCGGAGGCGGTGGCACCATATGCGGCGAAGCCGTTCTCGACATAGAAGGGCACTGCATCCTGGTAGCGCGTGGTCTGCAGCTTCACATCGGTCGGTTTCAGCTTGTGCTCAGCCAGCATGGCGCGCGTCATGACCGCGGTGATCGAGTCCGGGTCGGGCGTGACAAAAGCCTTGCCTGCGACCGTGGCCCAGTTCTGGATCGGCTGCGGCTCCTTGCACAGGAAGGACACCTTGTACTGGGTGTAGCCGGCGGTCCAGGCGATGGCCTTGAAGCCGCCGCCCTTGATGGCTTCGAAAGCGATGTGCGACGGGTGGATGAAGGCGAGGTCGACTTGCCCCTTTTTCAGGGCATCGCGCAGGCCGTTGTAACTGCTGATGACCTGCAGCTTAACCGGCTGGCGGGTCGCGTTGCCCAGCACCTTGCCAATGGCCTCGAAACGGGCTTCGATTTCATTGTCGGTGGCGCGGTAGGTCACGCCCTCCGTGATGCCGATGACCAGGGCCTGGGCCGACAAAACGGTGCCACAGGCCAGGACTGCTGCAATGATGCGCGCAAACAACTTCATCACGAACTCCATGAATCAAGAGATTTGAAAACGGAAGACTGCTTGCAGGCAGTGTAGCTTCAGAAAGTCTGGGCCCACCACAGGCGCAGGCGCATGCCGATCTCGCTGGTGTAGCCGACTTCGGCAAAGCGGATCTGGCCCTGCGCATCGAGCACGATGAAGGCGGGGACGGAAGACAGGCCATAGCGTCGCGCGATGCTGCCGTCGGGATCGATGACGGTCTGCCAGGGCAGTCCCCGCTGGTTCAGCACAGTCTGCACCCGCGCCGCATCGCCCGACTGCATGGCCACGCCTAGCACGGGCCAGTCGTGTTGCACAGCGCTGATGCTGTCTTCTTCCATGCGGCAGATCGGGCACCATTCAGCCCAGAAGTGCAAGGCCACGGCTCGGCCGGGGTGAGCAGCGTGCCACTGCTCAAGGTTGATGCTGCCGATGGCTTGTGGATTGACCAGCGTGGCGCTGAACGTCGGGGCGGGACCGTCGGCCAGGTGGCGCGTCTGCCATAGGTGCAGGCCGGCATAGACCAACACCACCGTCAGCAGCGTGAGGCCATGGGATTGCCAATCCAGCAGCCAGGACCTGAAGCCGAGTCGGAGTTGACGCACGCGCATGGCCGCACGTTGCCCTTACTTCAGGACCTCAAGCAGGCGATCCAAACCGCCACTGTTGATGGCGACCATGGCCTGTTCGCGCACCTTGGGTTTGGCGTGGTAGGCCACGGACAGGCCGGCCTCGCCCATCATGGGCAGGTCGTTGGCGCCGTCACCCATGGCAATGGCCTGCTGCGGGCGGATGCCCAGCTGTTCGCAGGTCTGCAGCAGCATGCGGCGTTTTTCGGCGCCGTCGCAGATGTCGCCCCACGGCTGGTCGATCATGTGGCCGGTGAGCACGCCGTGCTGTACCTCGAGCACATTGGAGCGTGTGAAGTCGATGGCCAGCAGGTCGCGCACGCGGTCGGTGAAGAAGGTGAAGCCGCCGCTGACCAGCAGCACCTTCATGCCGGCGGCCTTGCAGGCAGCGATCAGCTCGGCCGCGCCGGGGTTGAGCTGCAGACGCTCGCGGTAGACCGACTCCATGTCGGCCACCGTCACGCCCTTGAGCAAGGCCACGCGGCGGCGCAGGCTTTCCTTGAAGTCGCTTATCTCGCCGCGCATGGCGGCCTCGGTGATGGCGGCGACCTCGGTCTTGCGGCCGACGGCATCGGCAATTTCATCCACACATTCGATGTTGATGAGGGTGGAGTCCATGTCGAAGGCGATCAGCTTGTAATCGCTCAGACGCTGGGGGATGGTGATGCCTTGGATGACGAGGCCGGGGGCAATTTCTTGGGCGGTCATGTTCGTGTTTCTGTCTTACGCGGAAGCGGTTGCAATGGTGGGTTGGCCGAGCGAGCGCAGCACGTCGCGTACCAGGTGCGCACGTGATTTCGGGGCAGGCAGTTCGCGCTCGATGCGCAGCTTCTCGTTGCCGGCCAGCTTGATGTGGCGGTTCTTCTGGATCAGCTCGATCACCCGCATGCCGTCGACCGGGGCGTCTTTCCTGAAGGTGATGGTGATCAGGTGCGGTGCGGCATCGACCTTGACCACGCCGTAGGGCTTGGCAATCACGCGCAGGCGGTGCACGTCGATCAGGGTCTGCGTCTGGGCGGGGAGCTTGCCGAAACGGTCGACGATTTCTTCCATCAGGGCGTCGATCTGCTCGGTGGTCTTGGCAGTGGCCAGCTTCTTGTAGAAACTCAGGCGCATGTGCACATCGCCGCAGTAGTCGTCGGGCAGCAGGGCGGGGGCGTGCAGGTTGATGTCGGTGGTGGCGCTCATCGGGGCCAGCAGGTCCGGCTCCTTGCCGTCCTTCAGGCTGCGCACGGCCTCGCTCAGCATCTCGTTGTAGAGCTGGAAGCCCACCTCCAGCATGTTGCCGCTCTGGTTTTCGCCCAGTACTTCACCGGCGCCGCGGATTTCCAGGTCGTGCATGGCCAGGTAGAAGCCGGAGCCCAGCTCTTCCATCTGCTGGATGGCATCCAGGCGCTGGGCGGCCTGCTTGGTCAGGCCGTCCTTGTCGGGCACCATCAGGTAGGCATAGGCCTGGTGGTGGCTGCGGCCGACACGGCCGCGCAGCTGATGCAGCTGGGCCAGGCCGAACTTGTCGGCACGGGACATCACGATGGTATTGGCCGCCGGCACGTCGATGCCGGTCTCGATGATGGTGGAGCACAGCAGCAGGTTGTAGCGCTGGGCCACGAAGTCGCGCATCACGGCCTCCAACTGGCGTTCTGGCATCTGGCCGTGCGCCACCGCAATGCGCGCTTCCGGCAGCAGTTCCTCCAGCTTGGCACGGCGATTTTCGATCGTCTCCACTTCGTTGTGCAGGAAGTAGACCTGGCCGCCACGCTTCAATTCACGCAGCACGGCCTCGCGAATGACGCCGTTGCCTTCGGTCCGCACAAAGGTCTTGATGGCCAGGCGGCGCTGCGGTGCGGTGGCGATCACGCTCAGGTCGCGCAGGCCTTCCAGTGCCATGCCCAGCGTGCGCGGAATGGGGGTGGCGGTCAGTGTCAGCACGTCCACCTCGGCGCGCAAGGCCTTCATGGCTTCCTTGTGGCGCACGCCGAAGCGATGCTCTTCGTCGATGATGAGCAGGCCCAGGTTCTTGAAATGGGTGTCGGGGCTCAGCAGCTTGTGGGTGCCGACGACGATGTCGATGGTGCCGTCGGCAATGCCTTTCATGGCCGCTGTGATTTCCTTGCCCGAACGGAAGCGGCTCATTTCGGCCACCTTGACCGGCCACTTGCTGAAGCGGTCGACCAGGGTCTGGTAGTGCTGTTCCGCCAGCAGTGTGGTCGGGGCCAGGAAGGCCACCTGCCGGCCGCCGGTGACGGCAATGAAAGCGGCGCGCAGCGCCACCTCGGTCTTGCCGAAGCCGACATCGCCGCAAACCAGCCGGTCCATCGGGCGCGGCGAGACCATGTCCTGGATCACGGCGTGGATGGCGGCGCGCTGGTCGGCGGTCTCCTCGAAGCCGAAGTCGTTGGCAAACACTTCGTAGTCCTTGGCGGAGAAGCGGAACGGGTGGCCTTCGCGTGCGGCACGCCGGGCGTAGATGTTGAGCAGCTCGGCGGCGGCGTCGCGAATCTGTTCGGCGGCGCGGCGCTTGGCTTTTTCCCACTGGCCGGAACCGAGCCGGTGCAGCGGTGCCTCGTCGGCACTGACGCCGGTATAGCGGCTGATCAACTGCAGCTGGCTCACCGGCACGTAGAGCACGGCCTTGTCGGCATATTCGAGGTGCAGGAATTCCTGCATCTCGGGTGTGCCGTCGTCCTGCAGCTGGCCGACACTCATGTTGACCAGGCCGCGGTAGCGGCCGATGCCGTGGGCAGAGTGCACCACTGGGTCGCCGACATTGAGCTCACTCAGGTCTTTGATCAGTGCCTCGACGTCGCTGACCTGTTCCTGCTTCTTGCGTCGGCGCGTGGTGGGGCCGGCGGCGAACAGCTCGGTCTCGGTGATGAAGTCGAGCCCTTCATCCAGCCAGCCAAAGCCGCTGGTCAGCGCCGCGGTGGCGATGCCGACTTTTTCCTCGCTGGCCTGGAATTCCTGCAGCGAGTCGAAGGCCGGGGGAATCAGGCTGCTGGCGCGCAGGAAGTCGAGCAGGCTTTCGCGCCGGCCGTCGCTCTCGGCCAGCAGCAGCACACGATGCTGGGTGTTGCGGATGTGGGCCTTGAGACGGGCCAGCGGGTCTTCGGCGCCGCGCACCACCGCGAGTTCTTCCAGCTTCTGGAAAGTCGTGCTGTAGGCCCCGTCCTCGCCGTCGGGGTGCTCTGCTGGCCGGAGTGCCAGTTGGGCGTGCTCCTTGGTCTGGGCGTAGAACTGCTCGGCATTCAGAAAGAGCGTTTCGGGCGGCAGCGCCGGGCGGTCCGGGGCGCCCTGAGCCAGGCGGAAGCGGTCTTTGGTGTCCTGCCAGAAGCGCTGGAAGGCGGGCTCCAGGTCGCCGTGCAGCACCACGGTGGCCTCGGCGCCGAGGTAGTCGAACACGCTGGCGGTTTCTTCGAAGAACAGCGGCAGGTAGTACTCGATGCCGGCGCTGGCCACGCCGTTGCCG
>ERZ1292640.2284-Hain-H43-02um-R1-2284-length-15377-cov-9_pt1 | contig 15377 bp, 13 predicted proteins | sample MGYA00564404_ERZ1292640 | MGnify/ENA primary metagenome ERZ1292640 (study PRJEB36523, sample SAMEA6512636) | groundwater metagenome | collected 2019-01-08 | study: AquaDiva: Metagenomics assemblies of 32 groundwater samples
CGTGGATCAGCTTGGTGCTGGCCGAGGAGGTCGCCGAGGCGAAATCGTTCTGCTCCGCAAGCAACACCTTCAACCCGCGACCTGCGGCGTCGCGCGCAATACCCGCGCCGTTGATGCCGCCGCCAATGACGGCGATGTCATAGAGTTCCATTAAGGGCTCATTACAATATGCGGGGACCAAAATGGGAACGCAAGGGTTCCACCCGTTCCTTGGCCCCTCATGCTCCCCCAATTCAGAGGCTATTTCGGCAATTCCGAAACCGCCGCAAAGTCAGTGTTCAAGCGCCGTGCAATCCTTGAGAGCGGCGATGGCGGCAGCGTGTCGAATTATAGCAGTGGCGCACACCCGGCCCCCGCGGGAGCGGCGGCGGACGAATGTCAAAGGACAGGCAATCAGCTTGGCACTACAATGGCGGCTCGTTCTTATTTGAATCGAGGCTGCCATGCCGACCACCCAGACCGCCAGCGGTTTGACTATTGAAGACCTCGCCCTCGGCGAAGGCGAAGCCGCGACCTCCGGCCGGAGTGTCACGGTGCACTACACCGGGTGGCTCACCAGCGGCAGCAAATTCGATTCGAGCAAGGACCGCAACGACCCTTTCGTCTTTCACCTGGGCGCAGGCCAGGTTATCCGCGGCTGGGACGAAGGCGTGCAAGGCATGCTGGTGGGCGGCAAGAGGAAGCTCACCATTCCGCCTGATCTAGGCTACGGCGCGCGCGGCGCGGGCGGCGTGATTCCACCCAATGCGACACTGGTATTCGAGGTGGAGTTGCTCGGCATCGGCTGACCGGACGCTGGTGCTCGCCCGACCCACGGGTCAGCCGTCTCTTGCCCGGGGCGTGTTTGCCTCGAACAGGGAAGGCGTGATCCGGGCGCGCGCCAGATACTCGCGCAGGATCTTGACCGCCGAGCGGTCAAGCGTATTGCCGTGATGGGGGCGGTGCAGGATATCCTCGTGGCCGTTCAGCTTCACGCGCAGGCGCGCGCCCGAGAGCGATTCGGTCTCGGCGCCCAGATGATGCAGCAGAGACTCGACCTCCCGCCAGTGGATGTTGGCGCTGATAGGATCGCGGAAGATCGACTGGACCAGGTGCTCGTGCTTGTGGCTCATGGCGGACGCCCTCGTGCAAGAATCGGCCTGCGGTCATGATATCCGAGCTAGCCCAAACGTGTTTGCCATAAGGATGCGGCAACAGGCGGTCTAGTTGCCGACCAACCCCTTCTGGATCGCGTACGCGGTCAGCGCGGCCGCGTTGCGCATGCTCAGCTTTGCCATCAGTTTCGCGCGGTGTTTCTCGACGGTTTTGGTGCTCAAGAAAAGAAATTGCGCCATTTCTTTGTTCGACTTGCCTTCGGCCACGAGTTTGAGTACCTGGCGTTCGCGCTGCGTCAGCGTGTCCCACATGCCGCTTGTGGCCAGGGAACTGCCGCGACCCGGATATTCGCTAACCACTGTCCCCAATACGTCCTGGCTGAGGTAGGTTTTGCCGCTCGCCACGGTATGAACCGCCAAGCGTAATTCGCGCGGCGTAGCCTCCTTCAGGATATAGCCGTCTGCGCCAGCGCGCAGACTTGCGACGACGAATTCTTCCGTCTTATGCAGCGTCAAGACCACGACGCGCACCTCCGGATGCCGGCGCTTGATGTCCAGGATCGCTTCCATGCCGTTCATCCCCGGCATCGAAAGATCCATGAGGACGACATGGGGCTTCAGTTCGCCAACGGCGCGCACCGCATCACGACCATTATCCGCTTCGCCAACAATTTCGAATTCCGGGTCCTGCGACAACAAGGCCTGCAATCCCGCCCTTACCAAAGCGTGATCTTCAGCGATCAGAATGCGCAAACGCTGCCCTTGTTCAGCCATGATTGTTAATCCTTCTGATACAGGCGGCACAAGCAGACAGGTTGTCCAGCGCCTCCCAATCCTGCGAATGGTCTGAATTGGAAAGACCCGGGTCTTGGATGCTCTGGGCATCGGGCTCGGGCGTCATGGCGTAACCGGGGCCGATATCGCTCCCGGACGCAGGCCACCTCACCCGGACCTGCATACCCGTTACCGGCGCAGATCTTATTTCGAGAATGCCGCAGCTGAGTTCTGCACGCTCTCTCATGCTCTGCAGCCCAAGGCCCCGGTTGAGCTTTTGGGTGCCGGACAGAGCCCCCGGATCGAATCCCTTGCCGTTGTCCTCGATGGAAAGCTCGAGCGCGCCGCACGTCTTGCTCAGGCGCACCGTGATCCGATCGGCCTCGCCATGAGTGATCGCGTTCCTGCCCGCCTCCTGCAGGATTCGAAAAATTGGGGTCCTGAGATTTCTTGGCACGTCGGTTTCATCGACACTGAACCTGCGCTCAATTCTTATGCCCGGACAGGCCTCTTCGATTTCGCGCAAATGCCAGGACAAGGTCGCGAGAATGCCAAGGCTATCGAGCGTCGCGGGACGCAGATTCATCGCGATACGGCGCAATTCGTCCAGAGTATCCCGGACTTTGGGATTCAGTCGTTGCAGGGACTCGGCGGCCTTCTCCGGCTCGCCCTGGCTCAGCAGAATCCCGATATTCTCAAGCGACAGAAGTACCAGACCCAGCGATTGCCCGAGCCCGTCGTGCAAGTCGGCCGCTATCCGTCGCCGCTCGTTTTCCTGAATTGTCAGATGCTGGCCGGAGCGCTGCAGCAATTCGTTATTGGCAATGGGTAGCGCCGGTACAGTACTGGTCCGCGCGCTGATATCCCGCGCCCTTGTCTCCGCAACCCGCCTCTTTAATTGTCGCGCGGGCCCTGGATGAAGCAATTCCTCAACGCTGCCGCTGGAATGCATTACACGCCCCCCCTCCCGTTGTTTCGCAGGCGACCCCGCTGCTGCGCCGACCCGCTCGTCGGCAGTCGAAGCTCGGGGGCGGCGATTATGCTCTTATCTTTAGCAAGCGCTGTGCCAGGCGCGTGTGCGCTTTAAGTCATTGAGTTATAGCTCGTATGCCATATTTGAAGGACTAGGATTGTCGGGTCGAAACGACGGCTTTGGCGCGTTTCTCGACTACCTTCCTGATTTAAAGGCGGATACAGGTGTCGGTCTCAAGCGACAGCTTCGCCACGGCCCCGCGGTGTAGCGGCTCTGGGCACCGCCGCTAGTAGCTTTTTGGATTGTGGTCCTGGCCGTGGCAGACGAGGTAGCAGGTTCCGTGATTGGTGCTGGTCGAAATGAACTGCAGCTTTCCACCCGTAGTGGGTTTGACGATGGTCGTATCGAAGTTGATCAGCTTGCTGTTGTTGCTCGCGGTGCCCTGCGTGGAACTGATCCCGTGCGGATCGTGGCAGATGTTGCAAGGCGCACTTTTTTCCACCACGTGTTTCCGATGTCCGCTGTCCGTTCCAAACGGCGATGCGCCGCTGGTGGCCGTGGTAAGTACGGTGCGGTTGTGGCACTTGTAGCAAAGCGCGTAGTTGGCGGCGCTCTCGGCGGTACGATCAGTGGTAAGGTACTGACGCTCGAGCAAGCTCGGATAGATCGAGCCATGCGGTCCTTTCGGGCCGGTACCACCGGCGCCAACTCCGCTGTTGTTGTTATGGCAATCCCCGCACTTGATCACGCTTGAGATGGTCCAAGGGGCGAGCAAGCTCGGCACGTTGGTATTCTTCCCCGGCCCGGCGACCGGATGATAGGAAGGATTGCCCAAGCCGAATTCGAGCCGGGTGTTGGTCTGCGCAATCTGGCGCGTCGTGCGCGGTGCGGGCTTGTTCGTGCTGTCCGCATGACAGCGAAAACAGATCTGGTACTCGGCCGTGGAGGGGTTGACCGCAACCCCGTTGATGTCGAAGCCGCGCACGCCGACGAGGGAACCCGAAAGCGTGCCGGTGCTCGCGTTGCTCGCGTGCGGGTTGTGGCAGTCGACACACTCCACGTGCCGGGATTGCACCACGCCCGGCTCCGCCGGATCGTGCACGCCCGTGTAGCTCGCCACCGGGTGGCTGGAACTCTTGTTGAACTCCGCCTGGATATTCATCGCCGCCACGTTGCCGTTATGGCAAGGATGGCAGTTGCCCTCTTCGGTCGCCGCGTTCTGCAGCCACTTCTTGCCCGGCGCCGTGTGCGGCCGATGGCAATTTTCGCAGGCGTTGGCGGCAACCGTGGTGCCGCTCGTATGCATCCAGGGGTTCGGTGCGACGCCGTTCCAGCTCTTGCCGGACAAGCGATGGTCGCTCAGGTTCCAATAGTTCTTCAGATGGCACACCTGGCACAGCGCCGAGGCTTGATTGGGCATGACCAGGAATTTTCCATAGCGGTCGTTGTGCGCGTCGTGGCAAGCGCTGCACTGCATCTGTCCGGTGAAATCGAGCCGCACCGCACCGGTGAGTGTGCTCGGGTCCGCCAGCTCGCCCCGCGTCGCCGCGAGCGCCGAAGTGTAGGCGATGGAGATCGGATGGTCGCCGGACAGGTCGGTTCCCAATCGGCTAGGCGAGCCGGCGGGCATCGTGGTCACCCCTCCCGCCATGGCGATAGGTGTAGCGCGGCTCAGCACGTTGCCAAGCGCAATCGTGCCGTCATGGCAACTCAGGCACAGTAGCGAGCTGCCCGTGGGCTGTCCGGCACTGGCCTTCGCGGTGGAGCTGGCGTAGGGCGTATAGGTGCTTGCCTGGGCTTGCCGGTTCCACAGCGGGGCGCTGGGCGCGCCGTTGTGGGGCGCGTGGCAGAACACGCAGATCTGGGCCTCGGTTGCGGCTTTCACCGTGCCCGGTCCGCTCGCCGACAGGTTGTGTTTGGTGGTGGTGATGTCCGCCCGGACCGGGCAGGCGCACAAGAACGCGGCTGCGAGCGCCAGAGCGCCTATCCATCCGCCGCGCCGGCGTCTCATGTCGGGCCTCCGATATAGCGCAGCACCTGCACGCGTCGGTTATACGAGTCGGCAACGTAGATCCTGTCGTCCTCGCCGATGAACAGGCCGGTAGGCAGCCAGAATTCGCCGCGCTCGCGCCCCATCCCGCCCAGCGACAGCAGGAACCTGCCGCTGCGGTCGAAGATCTGGATCGCATGGAACAACGAATCGACGACGTAGACATGTCCGTAGTGATCCGTGGCAACGCCCTTTTGGCGCGGCAGATCGCCGGTGCCATCGCCGTGGCCGCCGAACTTGGCCAGAAAACGGCCGCTCTCGTCGAAACTCTGGATGCGAAAATTCAGGGAGTCGGTCACGTACAAGCGGCCTTCGGGCGTGCGCCAGATGAGGGTCGGATAGTTGAATTCGCCCGCCGCAGTGCCACGCCCGCCGAAGCTCGATTCGAGCGCTCCGTCGCGCCGAAACACGTTGACGCGATGCGCGCTGGTGTCCACCACGAACAGGCGGCCGCCGGCCGCGTCGAATGCGATCCCGGTGGGCTGGCCCAGACGCGTATCCAGTGCCAGCGGCGATGCTTCCTTCGCGCCCGGCCGAATGACGAACACCGTCGCCAGCGCCGAATCACTGACATAGACCTCGCCCGCGTCCCCCAGAGCAAGACCAACCGGAGATACAAGCGGTGCGCCGCTAGCAGCGCGAATCAATGCATAGCTGCCTTCCTTTTGGTCGAAACGGTGCACCCCCTTCGCGCCCGGATCGGCCACATACAGGACATTGCCAAGCGCGACCACGGCCATTGGCCTGACCAGACGGGATTCATCGCGTCCGAACAGCAGATCGGCAACGCGCTGCAGGAATCCCCTGCTGATGCCCAGGTCCTCCGGCCGGGAGAACGCCTTGACGAATGCAATGCGCGGCGCGTCGGGTGCAGCCGGCCATATCAAGGGCACCTGGCTCTGCACCGTCTGCACCGGCGGGGCGCAGCCAGACAGCGCATGCCAGAGGATGAGCGCCGCCGCGGCGCGAGCACAAGCCGCCAAGGTCAGAAATCCCTTCGCACCAGGGCTTGCGCCAGCGCGCGCGCGCGTCTGAAATCGCCCTGGCGCTCGAGCGTGCGTCCCAGATCGAAACTGAGATTCATCTTGCGATAGAGCCACTGGGCTTTTAGCGACGTGATCGTGCGCCACCGCGGCATCAACCCGCCGGTATCGTTCTCGTAGCTCACGTTTGCCGACAGATCCAGGCCAAGCCAGAAGCGCGCCCAATATCTCAGATCGTAGCCCTGTAGATTGACGTTCTGCGCCGAATTCTGGTACTCGACCCGGCTGCGCCGCGCCGAAACCCGGATGTTGCCCGCACCGAAGAACGGGTCCTCGGCCTGCGCATACAGTTCAACCGCCTCGCGCCGATACGAAGAGATGGTCTCGCGCCGACGCTCCCGCTCCACGCTTCCGCCCAGAAGCAGGTCCATAGGCAGTTTGAGCGGCACGTCGGCGCGGGCGCCGTACAGACTGCTGTGCACTACGTTCAACGGAAACGCAGGGGTGCCCGAGCCAAGACGCGGCTCCGAGTCGAGGTAGCGAAAATACACATTGGCATAACTGCGCAGCCCCCAATTGAGATTCAGCGTCTGATCGGTCTGGCTGTAGGCGAAAGTGCCGCCCAAGTCGTAGGAATAATCGACCAGCAGATCCTGCCCGTCGAGGATCGCGCCGCCGATCAGCCGCTGCAGGCGCGTTTCCGCTCCGACCAGTGAAAGCAGGTAATCGCTCCCCTCGACAAAGCTCTGCGTGCGCGCGGCATTGCTGACCACGACGCTGCCGGCGCTCACGTGTTGGCGGCCGAGCGCAAGCAACGCGGTCCCTGCCAGGGTTATGCGCTCGCCGATTACGCTCGTTTGCGCGGCTGCCGCCCGCTGCTCGCGCTGGTCGTAGCGCAGGCCATAGCTCATCTGCGCCACGCCGACTGGCAGCGCCATCTGGTAGCTCAGCGAAGCGTCCGCCCCGCGCGAACTCGTCGAAAGCTGCTTGGTCCGGTTGCCGTCGCCATGCACCCCCGCGCCGGCCATGAACTCGGGCCGCGGCCTATAGTTCAGCCCCGCCGCCGCCGAATTCACGATCGAGCTCAACTCACCCTGGTCGCTGACGCCGTAGTTGTAGAAGCCGAAGCTCTGCAGTTCCTTCGAATGCCTGCCGCGCAGGTCGACAAACATCCGGCCATCGGTCCGATCCGGAATCGGATTCTGGCCCGGCAGCGAGTAGGCCTGCCGGTTGAGCGTGACGAGATTGGTCAGGTCGTATTGGCGCTCCGCCCCAAATTGAAAGCGCGAATCGACGCCGAGCGCCTGGTTGCTCGAATTGCTCGCCTGGATCGGCAGATTCGGACTCCCGCTCATCGACGACTGTTGCGTTGCCTGGTACTGCATCTGGGTCGAGCCGAGCGCGCCGTAGCTCCGGCTGGTCCGCAAATTGAATCGATCGATCCGGTCGTCGATGATCCGGTCGGTTCCGCGTCCCTGGAGATGCGATCGCGTCGCTTCCACGTGCAGAGGCACCGGAGTAAACGGCGCCAACAGGGAAAGATCCCAGCCGTAGCGCGTATTCTCCTGCGTCATCACCTGCGCCGGGGCAATGTTCAGGGTCGGATTCAGATGCTCGAAAAATACCGACCCTTGATACGGCTTGTCACGCAGGAACGTGGCGCGGCCGGTGAAGTTGTAGAGTGCGCCACGGGCCTGTGTTTGTTCCGCGTCGGAGACGAAGCTTCCGCGTTGCAGGATCGGACCTCCCCCGATGTCGAGAGACAACAGATTCGGGTGATAGACATAGCTGTGAGTCATCACGACCAGCTCTTCGCGCAATTCCGATTGCCCCTGGCGCGAGCGGGTGCCCGGCGTCGACCCGGACCCCGGTTCCGTGGTAACCAGTTCGTCCTGCATATAGCGCACCGTGTTGTGGCCTTCCACCGCTGTCATCCGGAACGGTGCTATTTGCTGCGCCGCGCTCACCCCGCATAACCCGTACAGCAAGGCGAGCCGCCACGCAAATGTTGCCCCGTCGCGCGCCAGCATCCGACGCCCCGGACGAAGACTACATACGAGCCTGGTTTCCATGTGCACACAGGAAACCGCGTTCGGGATGCGCCTCTGTCGCTGAAATGCCGGCCGATGCGCCGTCAACGGTCCAGCTTGGCGCTCGGCTTGGCAACCGGGCCTCCTTCAGGCGGATAGGCCATGCCGGCCATCTTTCCGTAGCCGAACACATCCACCTTATTCGGTCCGAACTGGCTCACCACGAAGATCAGGTATTCGATGTTGAAGCGCGGATCGGCGTAGGATCGGAAATACTGCACGTTGTCATAGTCGATCGTCACCCCCGCGGGCAGATTGAGCCCCTCGATATTGTCCCCCGGCTGGCCAAAGAACAGCAGCAGCCGGCCGTCGTTGTCGAAAATCTGCACGTTCTGAAACGCCGCGTCCCCGACGTACAGCCGCCCGTTCCGATCAATCGCAATCCCCTTGGGCCGGGTGAAGTTACCGCGGTCGGTTCCTGCCTCGCCATATATCCGCATCGAGTTGCCCTCTGCGGTGAATCGCTGCACGCGAAAGTTGCTGGTCTCGACCACGTACACGTCGCCGTCGGCGCCAATTGCGATGTTGGTCGGATGAAACAATTCACCGACCTTGGAGCCGGCGCTGCCGAACTTGAACAGGAGTTTGCCCGTACGCTTGTCCAACACCTGCACCTGATGGTGCTGGATGTCGACTACGTAAAGCCGCTCGCCGGCGATCGCCGTGTCCACCGGCTTGAACTCGCCCTCTGTCCCGTAGGCCGAGACAAAACGGTCGTCCCGGTCGAACACCAGCACTTGATTGCGCCCGGTATCGGTGACGTACTTGGTCCCATCGCCGTCTATGGTTATGTTGATCGGACGTTTCATGCGCCCGTTCGGAGCACCCGTCATCAGCGTGAAGCGCTGTTGCGCCAGGTCGAACACGGCGATGCCCGGCGCCCGGCTGTCGACGACGTAGAGTTTGCCGTTGAACATGCCGACTCCATAGGGCTGCTTGAGTTGCTGCGTCCTGGTATCGTCACCCACGACGAACTGGGCGAATTTGCTCGCCGCCACCCCCAGGTCGCGCTCGCCTGTCAAGGTCCTCAAATGCTGAATGCGCGGCGGGTCGGGCAACGGCGGATAGAACGCCGGCCCTTGCGCCTGCGGCGCCTGGCCGGGCGCACTGGCACATCCCGCAAGCACCGCAGCAGCCAGTGCTGCCGCGATGCCGCGCCGGACCTTATCGATAAAATCTTGCATCGGCTTCTTCTCTCATTCTGAAAATATCGACGCGAGACCGTATTCGCACCGCCGCCAGCGGAAACTCGTTCCGCCGGCTAAGCGCGGGCTGCATCGTCCCGCGCTCGCGCAAGTGCTACCGACGTCGGTCCGATCGGAATCGGTGCTACTTGATGTGACAAGCCCGGCAAATCGCACTCGCTCCAGTGCTTATCTTCACCATCCCGGTTCCGTTCGCACCCACGGTGAAGGTGTTATGCACATCGTGGCAGGACGAGCACTCCATCTTTCCGTTGTAGAGCATCGTCGCGGCAACAGTCCCTGTCTTGCTGGGAGCGGACCCGATCGTAACGTTCGTCGTAGCAGGATTGACCAGCGAGCCGTCCGCGGTGGCCAGCGTCGCGTCATAGGTGAAGCCGATCGGATGATCGTCCTTCAGCGACGTTCCCACGTTGTTCGCGGCTTTGATCATCGTCGTCCCGGTGGCGCCGCCAAAACTGTCGATCGCCACCGTGCCATCGTGACAGGACAGGCACAATTTCGAATTGCCCCCTGGTTGCCCGGCGACCGCGTTGAACGTCGGGCTGGTGTACAGCGTGTACGTGGCGGCTGTGAGCGCATGGTTCCATAACGGAGCATCGGCGACGGCCGTATTGCTGTTGTGCGTCGTGTGGCAGGCAACGCATATCTTTCCCCCGCTCCAGTTCAAGGTGGAAAAATCATGTGCCGACCCGGCCAGGGTCCCGGCCACACCGGCTCGCCCCGCGATCAGCAGCAGCGCCCCTAGCATCCATTTGCCTGCAATATTCATCTTCATGTCGTTGGTCCTTTCGCTGGTCTGGAAACGATGTCTTCCGCATTTCCCCTGCCCTCTTCGCCGCACCGGCAATCCTTCGAGGACGACCGGACTCTACGAAAGTCCGCGCATCACCGGAAGTAGCAGGTATACCCATTCCGCGCGATGCTCCGGGAAAGTAGTAGGTATACCCATTTCGCGCGATGTCCGATCGCCGTGATAATTCGGCGAAATACGTAGCAGCGGCGCGGCGATTGCCATTGGCGCCCGGTTGCGATTGCGAGCCCTAGACCCCGAGGTATCCAGACCATGAATACACACGCGACGCTCACCTCCCCGACAATCGCGCCGTCGAGGCCGCTGCTTCTGGAACGCGTGCGCCGCCTGGCGCTGGGCACCTTGGCCGCGGCGACTCTGGTTGCGCTGCTACTGGCGGGATCGGAGGTGCGCCAGGGCGGGCTCTACAAATCCGGCACCGGATTCGGTTACTCGCTCGGACTGGCAGGCGGTCTGCTACTGCTTGGATTGCTGCTGTACCCGATGCGCAAGCGGTTTCGCTTCATGTACGAATGGGGTGCGCTCAAGCATTGGTTCTGGTTCCACATGGCGGGTGGGATCCTGGGCCCGGTGCTGGTCCTGTTTCATTCGACTTTTCGTGTCGGTTCCTTCAATGCCGCGGTGGCACTTTGCTGCATGCTGCTGGTAGCGGCGAGCGGTCTGGCCGGACGCTTTATCTACCGCAAGATCCACCATGGGCTATACGGCAGCCACGCGACCCTGAAGGAATTGGAACAGGCGCTGGCAGAGGAGTGCAAGGCGCTCGAGCCGGTGCTATGCAGGATGCCACTGGTGAAGCTGGAGGTGGAGCGCTTCGTCGCGCTGGTTTCGCACTGCCCTGTGAACCGCGGTGAGCGTGCCCTGCACTTCCTGACGCTCGGAGCCAAGCGCCTGCTCGCCGCCCGGCGCGTGCGGCGCGAACTCGCCGCATACGCTGCGGCGGGGGTGGATAGTCTGGTCGCATCGACTGCGAATCTGTGCAATCTGCTGCAGACGATCGACACTACCCTGCAAGCCGCGCAGCGGCGCGCCCAGTTCTCCACCTACGAGCGCTTGTTCTCGCTTTGGCATGTCATACACATTCCGTTTCTGTGCATGCTGGTGATTACAGCGCTGCTTCATGTCGTGGCCGTCCATATCTATTAGGGCTCCCGGGTATGCCGCAGTCTTCGTCGCCGTTGTCGCGCTGTGCCTATGCGCACAGACGGCGCGCGCGCAGAGCCTGGAATCGGCGATCATGCCGGGCGCGGTCATCCAGGGCCATATCAAGCAGGAACCCGACTGCAAGAACTGCCACATACGCTTCGAGCGCTCGGCGCAGCCGCGCCTATGCCTCGATTGCCACAAGGACGTGGCCGCCGACGTGCGCACCAGGAAAGGCTATCACGGCCGCCTGAAGGAGCACGGGTGCAGGACCTGCCACACCGAGCATAAAGGGCGCGATGCGAAGATAGCGGCGTTCGATGAGGCGAGCTTCGACCATGCGCAAACCGATTACGCGCTGCAAGGCAAGCACCAGCGCGTCGTCTGCTCGAACTGCCACCGGGCGAAAGCCAAGTACAGCACGGCGCCGTCGGCTTGCAGCGGCTGTCACCGCAAGGACGACAAGCACAAGGACACCCTGGGCGGAAGGTGCGAGAACTGCCACAACGAGAGCAACTGGAAGGAGACCCGCTTCGATCACGCCAAGACACAGTTCCCGCTGCTGTTGCGCCATGACAAGATCAAGTGTGTCGAATGCCACGCCGATCCGATGCGCTACGCCAAGACGCCGCTCGACTGCCTCTCCTGCCACCGCAAAGACGACAAACACAAGGACACGCTGGGCCCCAAATGCGGCAGCTGCCACAACGCGGGTGCCTGGAAGGAAGCCCGCTTCGACCATGCGAAGACGCGCTTTCCGCTGTTCCAGCGGCATGCCAGGATCAAGTGCGTCGAATGCCACGCCGATCTGCTGCACTACGCCAACACGCCGCTGAAGTGCCTGTCCTGCCATCGCAAGGACGATGCGCACAAGGGCGCACTGGGCGACAAATGCGAGGTTTGCCACAGCGACAAGAGGTGGAAGGAGACCGCGCGCTTCGACCACGATCGCGATTCGCGTTTCCCGCTGCGCGAGGCGCACCGCAAGGCGAAATGCAACGTCTGTCACAAGGACCCGCGCTTTCGCGACAAGGTGTCTTCGGCCTGCTTTGCCTGCCACGAACGTGACGACAACGACAAAGGCCACAAACGGCGCTACGGCGAAAAATGCGAGAGCTGCCACGCGGAGAAGACCTTCAAGGCGGTTAGCTTCGAGCATGAGCGCGACGCGCGCTACGCTCTCCGTGGCAAGCACCGGCAGGTGAAGTGCGACGACTGTCACAAGGGCATGCCCTATCGCGACAAACTGGCCACCCGGTGTTTTGCCTGCCACGAGCGCGATGACAAGCACAAGGGACAGATTGGCAACGATTGCGCTCGCTGCCACGGTGAAACCAGCTGGCGCGAAAGCTCGTTTGACCACGCGCGGTCCGAGTATCCGCTGCGCGAGCGCCACGCCGGCGTCGACTGCAGGAAATGCCACTCGAGCCTTATGTACAAGGACGCCAAGACCGATTGCGCCTCCTGTCATGCGAAGGACGATATCCACAAACAGCGGCTCGGCCCGCGGTGCGAATCATGCCACGGCACGCGCGGCTGGAAGAGCTGGGAGTTCGACCACAATCTGCGCTCGCGCTTCAGGCTCGTCGACAAACACGCCAAGATCAAGTGCCTTGCCTGCCATCTCAAGCCGGTCATGGATAAAGTCGTGCTCGCAACGGAGTGTCTGAGCTGCCATCGGCAGGACGACATTCACTTCGGGACCAGCGGCCCGCAGTGCGAGCGCTGCCACGTGCCGGACAACTGGCGTAGGGTAATCAACCAGGAAGGCAACAAGAAGGGCAAATGAATGAGCTATTGTTACCGCTTGCTTATCTGGGTCCGCTCGCCGCGGTACTGTGGCTGTACCTGTATCGATTGCGCGCGGGCGAGAGGCGCGCCGCGGACGCCTTGCAGCGTTCGATCAAGAGCGGGCTGACCGACCCCCCCAGCCTGCACCCGGTGATCGACCCGGGCGTTTGTGTCGGCTCGGGCGGCTGCACCAGGGCTTGTCCAGAAGGCACCCTGGGTATCGTCAAGGGCAAGGCGCACCTGGTGAACCCGACGGTTTGCATCGGACATGGCGCCTGCGCGGCCGCGTGTCCGCTGGGAGCGATAACGCTCGTGTTCGGCACCGAACGCAGGGGGGTGGACATTCCCTACGTCACGCAATCCTTCGAGACCAACGTCGCCGGAATCTACATTGCGGGCGAACTCGGCGGCATGGGCATGATCCGCACCGCCGCTGAACAGGGACGCCAGGCGATTGCGTCGATCGCGCGCAATCGCGCCCAACCGGGGCAACTCGATGCGGTCATCGTCGGTGCGGGCCCGGCCGGGCTCTCCGCGACGCTCGCTGCGATGGAGCACAAGCTGCGCTTCGTCACCATCGAACAGGAGGAGTCCCTCGGCGGCTGCGTCTATCACTATCCGCGCAACAAGATCGTCTCCACCCATCCGATCATTCTTCCGCTCGTGGGCAAGGTCGCGCTGGGGCAAGTCTCGAAGGAGAAGCTGCTTGCCTTTTGGCAGGGCATCATCGACCGGGTAAAAGTGCCGATCAGTTTCGGCGAGCGCCTGGAGACGATCACCCCGGTGGATCGCGGCTTTGTCGTGAAAACCGGGCGCGAAGAGTACCACTGCAGATCGACCCTGCTTGCCATCGGCCGCCGCGGCTCCCCGCGCAAGCTCGGCGTACCCGGGGAGGAACGGCCCAAGGTCGTCTATCGCCTCATCGATCCCGAGCAGTATCAGGACAAACGCGTGCTTGTGGTGGGCGGTGGCAACGCCGCAATCGAGGCGGCGGTCGCAGTCGCGGCGGAGCCCGGCTCGCGCGTGACCTTGTCCTACCGGAGCGACAGCTTCAACCGCGTCAGCGAAAAGAACCGCGAGCGGCTGCGAGCGGCGGAAATCTCAGGTCAACTGACGCTGGCGCTGCACACCACCGTAACGCAGATCGCCGAGCGACAGGTTCTGCTTGATCGTGGCGGGGAGTCCGTTTCCATCGACAACGACGCCGTCATCGTTTGCGCCGGCGGCGTGTTGCCGACGCCCATGCTGAAGGAACTCGGAATCCTCGTTGAAACCAAATATGGAACCGCGTAGCGGCCCCCCGCAGCGGCCGAGGCCTGCCATCCGAAATGTGGCTGCGCGGGCTGATCGCATCAACGATGCCGACGGCCGGCAGAAGACCGATGGAAAGCAGGGCTGGGGTGGTCTTGATCAGGGAGAATTCATCGGCAAGTGAATGGCAAAGTTTGGCAGTGATGCCGATGTTTCAGTGCGTCCCGGCTGAACTCAACTGCCGCCAAACCAGTTGTAGCCCTGGTCTTCCCAGTAGCCGCCGGGGTAGGTGTTGGTGACGAATATCGCCTGGATGTGCTTCGGATTTTTGTAGCCGAGCTTGGTCGGCATGCGCAGTTTCATCGGGAAACCATAGCGCGGCGGCAGCGGCTCGCCGTCGTAGGTCAGGGTCAACAGCGTCTGCGGGTGCAGCGCGGTGGCCATGTCGATGCTGGTGTAATAGTCGTCGGCGCATTTGAAACCGATGTACTTGGCATTGGTGTCGGCGCCGACGCGGGAGAGGAAGCTCGAGAAGGGCACGCCACCCCATTTGCCGATGGCGCTCCAGCCCTCGACGCAGATGTGGCGCGTAACCTGGTGGATTTGCGGCAGCGCCTGCAGTTCGGGAAGCGTCCAGGCGTGCCTATCCGCCACCATGCCGGTGACCTCGAGCCGATAGCTGTCCGCATCGACCTGCCGGATCTCGTCCTCGCCGTAGTAGGCGTTGAACGGGAACGGCCGCGTGATCATCGATTCTGGATAGGTCGGCGCCAACTGCCTGGGATCGAACAGCCAGCCCTGCACCTTGTCGTTGAAGCGCGACACCGTCATCAGCGCGTTCTCGACGCTGTCCTCGTCGACGATCGCGCACCCCGTCAGCAGCGAAAGGCCGCCGAGCGTGAGCGAGCGCTGCAGGAACAGGCGGCGCGATGGCGGTTCGAGCCGGCGCAGCGTCTCCTTCACCACGGCGTCGCCATCGAGCACGGCAAGGCCGGGGGGCTTCTTCATCATGGCAGGACCTCCTTAACGGCCTCGGATCATGGCCGACAGCGTGCGCGGCACCAGCGCCACCAGTGTCAGGTGCACCGCCACGAAGGCGACCAGTGCGGCCATGGCGAAGAAATGCACGCGGCGCGCGGCCTCGTAGCCGCCCAGCAACTCGCGCAGCAGCGGGAACTGCACCGACTTCCACAGCACCAGGCCCGACAGCAC
>ERZ1292640.2286-Hain-H43-02um-R1-2286-length-15368-cov-19_pt1 | contig 15368 bp, 12 predicted proteins | sample MGYA00564404_ERZ1292640 | MGnify/ENA primary metagenome ERZ1292640 (study PRJEB36523, sample SAMEA6512636) | groundwater metagenome | collected 2019-01-08 | study: AquaDiva: Metagenomics assemblies of 32 groundwater samples
CGTTCGTAGGCGGCGCCGGCGGCAAACACGCTGGCTTCGTCGAACGGCCGGCCGGCGAGCTGGAAGGCGAGCGGAAAGCCGTCGCTGCCGAAGCCGCAGCACACTGTCATCGCCGGCTGGCCGGTGACGTTGAACGGCATGGAAAGCGACGGCTTGCCGAGGAAGTGGAAGATCTGCTGCGGCTCCTCGAACGTTTCCGGGGCGCCCCACTGATTGGCCGCCATCACCAGATCGTAGCCGCGCATGGCGGTCCGCGTGTCCTGCTGCAGCTTGCGCCGGAACCGCAGCGCCGAGAGATACTGCTCGGCGCTGAGGAAGGCGCCGAGCTGGAAGCGGCGCCGCGTCGTGTAGCCAAACTTCTCCGGCTGTTCGATCACGTCGCGGCGGTGGATGGCGTGCGCCTCGGTGGTGATGATGACGCGACCGCAGATGTGATAGTCGCGGATGTCAGGGAAGACGACGTCTTCCACAATCGCGCCCTGGTCGCGCAGCACCTCTACTGCGTCGTCGATGCCCTTCTTCATCTCGGGGGTGACGCTCGCGATCTCGCTTTCGTACCAGCTTCGCGCCAGCGCGATGCGCATGCCCTTGATGGGTCGGTGCGCCGACGCGCCATAATCGACCTTCGGTGCGCGCGCGGAGGCCTGGTCGTTGGGATCGTGGCCGGCCAGGACCTCCAGCATCAGGGCGGAATCTTCGACTGTCCAGGTGAGCGGGCCCGCGGTGTCGAGGCTGAACGACAGCGGATAGATGCCGCACCGGCTGACCAGACCGTAGGTCGGCTTGATGCCGACGGTGCCGCAGAAACCCGCCGGATTTCTAATCGATCCGCCGGTGTCCGAACCCATGGCGCCCATGCAGAGCGCGGCGGCGACGGCGGCGCCCGAGCCACTCGAAGATCCGCCGGGCTGATAGGCGGTGTTCCAGGGATTGCGCGCCGCCGTGAAGGGCTGGTCGGGCGTCATCGCGCCGTTGGCAAACTCGTGGGTGGCGAGCTTGCCGAGAATGATGGCACCGCCGCTCTTCAGGCGTCTCACCGTCTCGGCGTCGATTGCCGGCACGTAGTCGACCTTGAGATGCGAGTGGCCCGTCGTCCTGACGCCGGCGGTTTCGTAGATGTCCTTCAGCGCAATCGGAATGCCGTGCAGCGGGCCGCGATTGAGGCTGCCCGCTCTCTCCATGTCGGCCTGTTGGGCGGCGGCTCGCGCAAGATCACTCGTGACGGTGATGTAACTCGCGATCTTGTGATCGACGGCCGCGATGCGCGCGAGAAATGCCTCGGTGAGGGCCGTCGAGGTAAGTTCGCTCGACGCCATGAGGCGGCCCGCCTCGGCGATACTGAGGGTCGTGAGGTCTGTCATGCGACGTCTATTCGTCGGCGCGGAAGACGTGCGGTGGTTCGGCGGCCCAGGCCCAGCGCTGGGGGATGCGCTCCATCAAACCCAGCAAACCGACATATCCCTTGTGGAGGTGGCCGATGTCCTCCTCGGTCAGAGTGAGGCCTGTCAGCGCGGCGCGTGTACGAAACTCTTCGAGCGTCGGCGGCTTCTTCGATGGCGTCATGCAATTCCTCCGCTTGGACGGTCATGCAATCGATATGCCGCATCATTCCCGCGTCACCACACGGCGTTGGCTTGCTGCTTGCATGACTCGCGGGTGAGCGTGCCCTGCTGGGCCGCGCCGAACTGAGGAGCAGTGAATGTTCAAGCGCCTTCGAGTGGCCGCCGCCGGCTTCAGTGTCCTTGCGGCAACAGCGATGCCTGCCTTCTCGCAGGGCACTCTGCGCATCGGCATGACAGCTGCCGACATTCCCCAGACGACAGGTCAGCCCGACCAGGGGTTCGAAGGCTTCCGGTTCGCCGGCTACACCATATATGACGCGCTGGTGAACTGGGACCTCTCCAAGGCCGACACCATCGCCGACATTCGTCCCGGCCTCGCGTTGTCGTGGGCGCCGGTCGAGGGCGAGCCCACCAAGTGGGTCTTCAAGCTGCGCGAGGGCGTGAAGTTCCATGACGGCTCCGACTTCGACTCGGCAGCCGTGATCTGGAACCTCGACAAGGTGTTGAACGACAAATCTTCGCAATTCGACCGCAAGCAGATGGCGCAAGCCCGCGCCCGCATCCCGACCCTCGTGGGCTACAAGGCGATCGATAAATATACGGTCGAGCTGACGACACGCGTCGTCAATTCACTGTTCCCGTACGACATGTCCTACATCTTCTATTCGAGCCCGGCGCAGTGGGAGAAGCTCGGCAAGGACTGGAACAAGGTGGCGCTGCAGCCGTCCGGCACCGGCCCCTTCAAGGTCGACCGCGTCGTGCCGCGCGAACGCCTGGAGCTCTCGCGCAATGCCGATTACTGGGACAAGACGCGTGTTCCCAAGCTCGATAAGATTCTGCTGTTCCCGATGCCTGAGGCGGCCACGCGCACCGCGGCACTGCTCGCCGGTCAGGTTGACTGGATCGAGGTGCCCGCGCCCGACGCCATCCCCCGCCTGCGCCAGGGCGGCATGAACATCGTGACCAACAAGTATCCGCACAACTGGGCCTACCAGCCCAGCATGGTAGAGGGCTCGCCGTGGACCGACATCCGCGTGCGCAAGGCGGCCAACCTCGCCATCGACCGCGCCGGCCTCAACAAGCTCCTGGGCGGCCTGATGATCGAGGCGAAAGGCGCAGTCTATCCCGGCCATCCCTGGTTCGGCTCGCCCAGCTTCGACATCAAGTACGACCCGGCTACTGCGAAGAAGCTGCTGGCCGAAGCCGGCTACAGCGCGACCAAGAAGCCCAAGATCAAGATCGCGATCTCGACCTCGGGCTCCGGCCAAATGCTGCCGCTGCCGATGAACGAGTACGTCCAGGAGAACCTGAACGCGGTGGGTTTCGACGCCGAGTTCGAGGTCATGGAGTGGAACTCGCTGATCAGCTTTTCCTTCCAGCCGGCGACCGGTCCTGACGCCAAGGCCAAGGGCGTGAACGGCATCAACATCAGCCGCGCCACGGTCGATCCCTACTCGGCCTTCATGCGGCTCTATCACTCGAGCTTCGTTTCGCCGGCCGGCGCCAACTGGGGCATCCTGAAGGATCCCAAGATCGACGAGATGATCAACAAGGCTCACACCACTTTTGACCGTGCCGCCCAGACCAAGGCGCTGGCCGACGTCCACACCTACATCGTCGACCAGGCCTACTGGGTCTATATCGCGCACGATCTCAACCCGCGGGCGATGAGCCCCAAGGTAAAGGGCTTTGTGCAGGCCCAGAGCTGGTTCCAGGATCTCACCCCCATCGAGATGGCGAAGTAGCGACGGAGGACGGGCGGCCATGCTGCTCTACGCGCTGCGACGACTGCTCTACCTGGTGCCGGTTGCCTTCGGCGTATCGCTGCTCGTCTTTGCGCTGGTGCACCTGGCGCCAGGCGATCCGATCTCGGCCATCGTGCCGCCGGATGCGCCCCAGGAAGTCGTCGACAAGCTCAAGGAGTACTACGGCTTCGACAAGCCGCTGCCCGTCCAGTACTTCCGCTGGCTCGCCGTGACCCTGACCGGCGATCTCGGGACCTCCATCGGCACCGGGCGGCCGGTCGCAGCCGAAGTGGCGTCGGCCTTCGGCAACACCATCATCCTGGCCATCGCCGCCACGCTCTTCGCCTTTTCCCTTGCCGTCTTCCTCGGCACTTCGGCCGCGTATGCCAAGTCGCGGATCGTCGACCGGCTGGTCACGATGATCTCGCTGATGGGCGTGAGCGTGCCGCATTTCTGGCTGGCGATCGTACTGGTGATCGTCTTCTCGGTCGAAATGGGCGTCCTGCCGCCCATGGGGATCGGGCCGGAGAACTCGACCGGTTGGCGCCTCGACTGGCCCCACCTCAAGCACATGATCCTGCCGACTATCGCGCTTTCGGTGATACCGCTCGGCGTCGTCACGCGCACCGTGCGGTCCACGGTCAAGGAAACGCTCAGCATGGAATTCGTGACCGCGCTGCAAGCCAAGGGCATGCGCGACGATCAGATCCTGCGCCATGTGCTCAAGAATGCCGCCCCCACCTGCCTCGCCGTGATGGGGCTGCAGGCCGGCAATCTGATCGGCGGGTCGATCCTGATCGAGACGGTGTTCGCTTGGCCCGGCACCGGCTTCCTGCTGAACAGCGCCATCTTCCGCCGCGATCTGCCGATCCTGCAGGGCACGACCCTGGTGCTGGCCGGCTTCTTCATGCTGCTCAACCTCACCGTGGACGTGATCCAGACCATGGTCGATCCACGCATCAAGCGGGGTTGAAGACGATGGCCATCCAGAGCCCCACCGTCGACATCGCCGCCGCGCTGGTACGACCGACCGTGGCGTCGGCGTCGCGCGGCTACTGGCCCTCCGTCGGGCGCCGGCTGCGGCGCGATCCGGTGACGCTGATCTGCGCCGGAGTCCTGCTGCTGGTCGTCTTGTCGTCGATTGCCGCCCCGTTGCTGGGCCTCGCCGATCCCTACAAGACCTCGATGATCCGCCGACTTTACCCGCTGGGCTCGCCCAGTCACCTGCTGGGCACCGACGAGCTGGGACGCGACATGTTTGCCCGCCTGATCTATGGCGGCCGCCTGTCGTTGTTCATGGGGGTGATGCCGGTTCTGTGCGCGCTGCTGATCGGCGGCGCGCTCGGCATCACAGCGGGCTTCGTCGGCGGCAAGGTCAACATGGCGATCATGCGCGTCATGGACGTGTTCTACGCCTTCCCTTCCGTGCTGCTGGCCATTTCCCTCTCGGGCGCCATGGGGGCGGGCACCGAGAACACCCTGCTGTCGCTGACGCTGGTGTTCATTCCGCCGATCTGCCGCGTCTCGGAAAGCGTCACCACCCAGGTGCGCGGCTTCGACTTCGTCGACGCGGCACGCGCCAGCGGCGCCAGCGCCCTCACCATCGTGCGCGTGCATGTCCTGGGCAACGTGCTGGGGCCGATCCTGGTCTACGCCACCTCGCTGATCAGTGTGGCCATCATCCTGGCGGCAGGCCTCAGCTTCCTCGGCCTCGGCGTCAAGCCGCCCGAGCCAGAATGGGGCCTAATGCTGAACACGCTCCGCCAGGCAATCTACGTCAACCCGGTGTTGGCGGCGCTGCCCGGCGTGATGATCTTCATCACCTCGATCTGCTTCAACCTGATGAGCGACGGGCTCCGCGCCGCCATGGACGTGAAGGCCTGACATGGATTCGCTGCTGCCTCTCGAGGATCGCGGCGGACCCGCCCAGCCGCTGCTTCTGGCCACCGGCTTGCGCAAGCATTTCCCCGTAGCAGGCGGGTTGCTCGGCCGTTCCGGCAAGGTGGTGCGCGCGGTCGACGATCTTTCGCTGTCGGTGGCCAAAGGCGAGACGCTGGGCGTGGTGGGCGAGTCGGGCTGTGGCAAGTCGACGGTGGCGCGGCTGCTCATCCGCCTCATCAAGCCCGACAGGGGTACCATGGTGTTGGACGGCGACCCTGTCGACGAGCCGCACGGGATCACGGTCAACGAGCTGCGCCGGCAGGTGCAGATGGTGTTCCAGGACTCCTACGCCTCGCTCAACCCCCGACTCACCATCGCCGAGACGCTGGCCTTCGCGCCCAAGGCGCACGGCTTACCGGCAGCGGAGGCCCGCGCACGCGTACGCGATCTCCTCGACAAGGTCGGCCTCGACCCCGCCAACTACGCCGAGCGCTACCCGCACGAGCTGTCCGGCGGCCAGCGCCAGCGGGTCAACATTGCGCGCGCGCTGGCGCTCCGGCCGCGGCTGGTCATCCTCGACGAGGCCGTGTCGGCCCTCGACAAGTCGGTCGAGGCGCAAGTCCTCAACATGCTGGTCGACCTCAAGACCGAACTCGGCCTCACCTACATCTTCATCAGCCACGATCTCAACGTGGTTCAGTATCTCAGCGACCGCGTTCTGGTGATGTATCTCGGCAAGATCGTCGAGTTGGGTTCCGTCGAGGCGATCTACGGCAACCCGCAGCATCCCTACACGCGTGCGCTACTGTCGGCGCGCCCGTCGATGGATCCCCGGCGGCGCACCAAGGAAGCGCCCATCCAGGGCGATCCGCCCAATCCCATCGATCCGCCGTCCGGTTGCCGCTTCCGCACGCGCTGCCCGTTCGCCGAGGACGTCTGCACCCGGGTGGAGCCGCCGCTGGCCGACATTGGCACGCAGGCTGTTGCCTGCCACATGCGGGTGGTGGGCTCCGGCCATTCCAAGGCCGCCACGCCATGAGCGAGCTTCTGCAGGTCCGCGACCTACACGTGAAGTTCGTCACGCCCGATCGCACCGTGAACGCGGTCAACGGCGTCAGCTTCGACGTGAAACGCGGCGAGACGCTCGGCATCCTGGGCGAGTCGGGGTCGGGCAAGAGCGTGACCCTGCGGTCGATCCTGCGACTCCACCCGGAGCACCGGACACGCTGGGGCGGCAGCATCAAGCTGGAAGGTGACGAGGTCCTGACCATGGGCAAGAGCGCCCTGTCGGACCTGCGCGGCCAACGGGTGGCCATGATCTTCCAGGAACCGGCGACCGCCTTCGATCCTGTGTTCACCATCGGCCATCAGATCGCCGAGACCGTGCGCCGCCACACCGGCAAGGGCGAGGCGGATTCCTGGAGTCGCGCCCGGGAACTGCTGGAGATGGTCCGGATCCCCTCGCCAGCCCAGCGGCTGAAAGCCTATCCGCACGAGATGTCGGGGGGCATGCGCCAGCGCGCCATGATCGCCCTGGCCCTGTCCTGCAACCCTGCCCTGTTGCTGGCCGACGAGCCAACCACGGCGCTCGACGCTACCGTCCAGATCCAGGTCCTGCTCTTGATTCGGGAACTGCAGCGCGAGTTCAATGTCGGCGTGATTTTCGTCACGCACGACATCGGCGTCGCCGTCGAGGTCTCGGACCGTATCGGCGTCATGTATGCCGGCAAGATCGTCGAACTGGCGCCGGTGGAGCAAATGGTGGATGCGCCGCGCCATCCTTATAGCCGAGGGCTGCTCGCCTCGACGGTGCATGACGGCATGCGCGGCCAGCGTCTGGAAGCCATTCCGGGCGCGCCGCCCGATCTTGCCGAAGTGCCGACAGGCTGCAGCTTCGCGCCGCGCTGCAAGTTCGTTCAGCCGAACTGCATCGTCCGCCCGCCCGATCTGCGCGAGATGGGCGGCAGCCACCTCGTGCGCTGCGTACTGGCCGATGTCCAGGAAGCCGGCGTCGCCGCCTAGCCGCCGAACATTTCCTTCACCTTGCTGAAGAAACCCTCGGACTCGGGGCTCGTCTTGCCGGCCTTCTCGAACTCCTTGAGGAGTTCCTTCTGCTTGGAGGTGAGGTTGGTCGGCGTCTCGACGTTGATCTCGATGTACATGTCGCCGCGCTGGCTCGAGCGCACGATCGGCATGCCTTTGCCGCGCAGGCGGAACTGGTGGCCACCCTGGGCGCCGGCCGGGACGTTGATGCGCGCCATCTTGCCGTCGAGCGTCGGCACCTCGATGTTGCCGCCAAGCGTCGCCTGAACCATGGAGATCGGCACGCGGCAATGGACGTCGGCGCCCTCGCGCTCGAACAGCTGGTGGCGCCTAACCGACAAGAAGACATAGAGGTCGCCCGCCGGTCCGCCGCGCGCGCCGGCCTCGCCTTCACCGGAGAGGCGGATGCGCGTGCCGTCCTCGACACCGGCCGGAATGTTGACCTTCAAGGTCTTGTCGCGGCGTACGCGGCCCTGGCCACTACAGGTCCGACACGGCTTGTCGATGATCTGGCCCGCGCCATGACAGGTGTGGCAGGCGCGTTCGACGGTGAAGAAGCCCTGCTGGGCCCTGAGGCGCCCGCGGCCCTGGCAGGTCGGGCAGGTCTGCGGCTTGGAGCCCGCCTCCGCACCACTGCCGTGGCAGACGTCGCAGGACACGGAACTGGGCACCCGCACCGTGGCTTCGGTGCCGCCATAGGCCTGTTCCAGCGTGATTTCCAGATTGAAGCGCAGGTCCTGGCCGCGCGTGTCGGTGCGCCCGCCGCGACCGCGGCCACCACCACCGAACATCTCGTCGAAAATGTCGCCGAACACCGAGCCGAAATCGAACCCCTGACCCTGTGGGCCGCCAGGACCGGCACCGCCTTCAAAGGCGGCCGGGCCGTAGCGGTCATAGGCGGCCCGCTTCTCCGGGTCCTTCAGGATGTCGTAGGCGTGATTGACGGTCTTGAATTTCTTCTCGGATTCCTTGTCGCCCGGATTGCGATCCGGATGATGCTGCATGGCAAGCTTGCGGAACGCCTTCTTGATATCGTCGGCGCTCGCCGTACGGCTGACCCCGAGCAGCTCGTAATAGTCTTGCGACATACGCCCTACGCAGCCCCCACTTGCCTCTCATACATCGGCCTCCCGCTCGCGCGGGAGGCCGTCATTTCTCGTTTTTCGTCCCGGCTCAGCCGCCGGAGCCCGTCTTCTTGTTCTTGTCGGTGACGTCTTCGAACTCGGCGTCGACGACCTTGTCGTTCTTCGCCTCGTTCGCGCCACCTGCAGCACCGCCGGCTGCCGCGCCCGGCCCGGCACCAGCTTGTGCGTCGGCCTGCTGGGCCTTGTACATCGCCTCGCCGAGCTTCATCGCGGCCTGGGAAAGGTCGTTGGTTTTGCCCTTGATCGCCTCGACGTCCTCACCCGTGAGCGTCGTCTTCAGCGCCTCGAGTGCGCCTTCGATCTCGGCCTTCTCCGTCGGGCTCACCTTGTCGCCGAACTCTGTCAGGTGCTTGGTCGTCGAATGCACCAGAGCCTCGCCGTGGTTGCGGGCGTCGATCAGCTCGCGCTTCTTCTTGTCTTCCTCGGCGTGCAGCTCGGCGTCCTTCACCATCTTCTGGATGTCGGCCTCGCTGAGGCCGCCCGAAGCCTGGATGCGGATCTGCTGCTCCTTGCCGGTGGCCTTATCCTTGGCCGAGACCTGCACGATGCCGTTGGCGTCGATGTCGAAGGTGACCTCGACCTGCGGCTGTCCGCGCGGCGCCGGCGGCAGACCGACCAGGTCGAACTGGCCCAGCATCTTGTTCTGGGCGGCGATCTCGCGCTCGCCCTGGAACACGCGGATGGTCACCGCGGTCTGGTTGTCGTCGGCCGTCGAGAAGGTCTGGCTCTTCTTGGTCGGGATCGTCGTGTTGCGCTCTATCAGGCGGGTGAACACGCCGCCCAGCGTTTCGATACCGAGCGACAGCGGCGTCACGTCGAGCAGCAGGACGTCCTTGACCTCGCCCTTCAGCACGGCGGCCTGGACCGCCGCACCGACCGCGACGACTTCGTCGGGGTTGACGTTGCGGGCCGGCTCCTTGCCGAAGAACTGCTTAACCGTCTCGATCACCTTGGGCATGCGCGTCATGCCGCCGACCAGGATGACCTCGTCGATCTGACCGGGCTGGAGGCCGGCATCCTTGAGGGCTGCCTTGCAGGGCTCAAGCGTACGCTGCACCAGGTCGTCGACCAGCGACTCGAGCTTGGCGCGCGACAGCTTGATCACGAGATGCTTGGGACCGCTTGCGTCGGCGGTGATGAACGGCAGGTTGATCTCTGTCTCCTTGGCGTTGGAGAGTTCGATCTTGGCCTTCTCGGCCGCCTCCTTGAGACGCTGCAGGGCAAGCTTGTCGTTGCGCAGGTCGATGCCCTGGTCCTTTTTGAACTCGTCGGCGAGGTAGCCGATGATGCGGACGTCGAAGTCCTCGCCGCCCAGGAACGTGTCGCCGTTGGTCGCCTTGACCTCGAACACGCCGTCGCCGATCTCGAGGATCGACACGTCGAACGTGCCACCACCCAGGTCATAGACCGCGATGGTGCCGCTCTTGCGCTTGTCCATGCCGTAGGCGAGCGCCGCCGCGGTCGGCTCGTTGATGATGCGCAGGACTTCCAAACCGGCAATACGGCCGGCGTCCTTGGTCGCCTGGCGCTGGGCGTCGTTGAAGTAGGCCGGGACGGTGATGACCGCCTGCTCGACCTTCTCGCCGAGATAGGCCTCAGCGGTCTCCTTCATCTTGCCGAGGATGAAGGCGGAGATCTGGCTGGGGCTGTAGGTCTGGCCCGAGGCCTCGACCCAGGCGTCGCCGTTGGTCGCCTTGACGATCTTGAAGGGGACGAGCGCCATCTCCTTCTGGACCATCGGGTCCTCGAACCGGCGCCCGATCATGCGCTTGACCGAATAGAGGGTCTTGAGCGGATTGGTCACGGCCTGACGCTTGGCGGCCTGGCCAACCAGCCGCTCGCCGGCGTCCGTAAAGGCCACCATCGACGGGGTCGTCCGCGCGCCTTCCGAATTTTCGATAACCTTGGTGTCGCCGCCTTCCATGACCGCGACACAGGAATTGGTCGTGCCGAGGTCGATACCGATGACTTTCGCCATGATGCTACTCTCTCGCTAGGCGGATCGGCCCGGCCCCAAAGGCGCCGAAACAACCCCCCGATATGTGATTACCTGCCGGAAAGACCGGGTCAGGACAGAGGAAATATAGGTCCTGCGAGGCCACCTGCAATGGCGCCACGGCGCCCGGCCCCAAAAATCGTGCCTCGGCTAGTTTTCGTTGCTGGGGGCGCGAACGGCCGGTCCGCCCTTGGAGACCGCGACCATGGCGGCGCGCAACAGCCGCCCGGCGAGTAGATAGCCCGGGATCAGCTCCTGAACGACCGTGCCGGTCGGAACCGTCGAATCCTCCACTTCCATCATGGCCTGGTGAAACTCGGCGTTGAAGGGTTGGCCGAGCGCCTCGACGCGGGTGACGCCGTGCCGCTCCAGGACCGACTGCAGCTCGCGCTCGGTGGCTTGGACGCCGACGATCACGTTGCGCAGGGCGGGGTCGACCGAATCGAGGTTCGCCGGCAGTGCCGACAGGGCTCGCCCGAGGTTATCGGCCACCGACAGCACATCGCGAGCGAAGCGCTCGATGCCGAACTTGCGTTCCTTCTCGATGTCCTGCTGGGCGCGACGGCGCACGTTCTGTGCCTCGGCAAGAGCGCGCAACTGCTTGTCCTGCAGATCGGCCTTCTCGGCCTGCAACTGCTCGACGAGCTGCTGGAACTCGGCGGCGCTTTCAGGCTTGGGCGGAATATCGAGGCTCGGGTCGGCGTCAGCCGGCATGTCCGCCGGGGCGCCGCCCGCGGTTGGATCGCTGGCCATATGTCGTTCCCTGGTTGCAGTGGTCTCTTCAGGCGGCCTTCAATTAGGGATGACCACCCTCCGGGTCAACTACCTGCGTCAGACCGCCTGCCCGTCAAACTGCCTGAAGGGGCGCATGCAACCGGGTGCCGCGCACGATGATGCCGCCGCGATCGCCCACGGTCACCGTGCCGTAGCGCTGGGCGAAGGTCTCGGGCAACGGCCGGGCATCGGACGCCGCCAGCCAGAGGCGCAGCAGGTGACGGCGACGCTCCGGTTCCGGCCAGTCCACGAAGCTGGTGCGGTCGTGCAGCATGGTGTGGTTGTGCACGAGCTGGACGTCCCCCGGCTTGAATTCGGTGAACATGTGGAGTTCAGGGTCGCCGGCCAGCGAATCGAACATGTCGAGGGCTTCGATCTGGGCCGGTGACAGACGCGGGGCATCGGCAAAGCGCTGGGCCGAATCGACATACTGGCGCTGATAGATCGCGGTCAGGAAGCCCTTGTGCCAATTGAATACTGGAATCTCGAAGTAGGGCTTCTGGCCCTCCGGCACTTCGCCGCGCCGGTCGGTGGCGATCGGTTGGAACAGCAGCTTCAGGAGGTCGGGCCGGCGCCGGCACATCTCGTTGAAGATCGTCGTGGAACTGACCAGCGCCGACAGCCCACCCGATTGTGCCGTCTTGAGGCACAACAGACCGACGATGTCGCAGGAATCGGTGTGATAGGTCTGGCGTTCGTTGGTCTGGTAGATGCGGACGTTGGGGTCAGCCACGTCCAGGCCGAGATCCTGAACGTGACCCAGCACATGGCCCTTGCCGTTCTGCGAACGTGCGCTGCCCAGATGGACGCCCAATCCGAAAAACGCGGTCGCCGCTTCGCGCATCGACCAGCGCTCGACTGGCAGACCGCGCAACAGCAGGAACCCTCGGCCGTTCAGGACCTCGTCGCGCACGCGCGTCTTGAGCTTGACGCCGAGCGTGGGCAGGTGAAAGTCACGCGGCGTGATGGCGGCGATGTCGGCTTCGCGTGACGCCAGCGCCTTGGTGGCACTCTCGACCTCTGCGATTTCGGCCGGCGACAGCGGCATCAGCCACTCGTCGCGCTTGGTCATCTCGGGGCCATACCAAGCGGCAGGGCCGGTCTGTTCAGGCGGCAGCTCGAACGACATAGGACTTACGTTTCCCATGGAAACCTCGGGGCGAAGAGGTCGTCGCTCATCGACAACCGGAAGCTCTCTGTGGCGTTGACCAGCGCTGCCCGAATGCCGGGTTCCAGTGCGCTGTGACCGGCGTCCGGGACCACGACATAGCGCGCCTCCGGCCAGGCCCGCGCTAGGGCATCGGCTGTGACCGGCGGACAGACGATATCGTAGCGGCCCTGGACGATCGTGCCGGGCAGCTGACGGATGCGGTCGAGATCCGACCACGGCCAGCCTTCGGGGACGAACGTGCCGTGGGCGAAATAGTGGGCTTCGATGCGCGACAGCGCGAGGGCGAAACCGCCGTGATCCGACTCGAACGGCGCACGCGCCGTCGGATAGAGTGTCGAGCAGGCCGCCTCGTAGCGGCTCCAGGCCCGCGCCGCCGGACGATGGCTGTCGGGGCTGCGGTCGGTGAGGCGGCGGTAGTAGTTGCCCAGAAGATCGGCGCGCTCGCTTTCCGGCAGATGTTCGACGAAGTCGCGCCATGCCTCGGGGAAAACGGTGCGCATGCCGTGGAGAAACCAGTCGATCTCCGAACGCGCGCCGAGGAAGATTCCACGCAGGATGAAGCCCGTCACGCGGCCGGGGTGCTTGATGCCATAGGCCAGTGCCAGCGTGCTGCCCCACGAACCGCCGAACAGCAGCCAGCGTGAGATGCCGAGATGTGTCCGCAGCTTCTCCATGTCGGCGACGAGATGGTCGGTCGTGTTGTCTTGCAGCTCGCCGAGCGGCATCGAACGGCCGCAGCCGCGCTGGTCGAGGACCACGATGCGATAGAACTGGGGGTCGAAGAAGCGGCGATGAACCGGTGCCGAGCCGGCGCCCGGGCCACCGTGCAGGAACAGCACCGGCAGGCCGTCGGGGTTGCCGCTCTGCTCCCAATAGAGCGTATGCCGCCCATCCACCGCCAGCATGCCGCTGGCGTAGGGCGAAATCTCCGGGAATAGATCGGAGCGCAAGGGGGTCTCGGAGCGCGGCATGCTTTTACCTGCGATCATCACTGCCATAGCGGCGGTCCCTGTTCCAGCCCTGTGGCGATTGCGGGCGCCATGGTCGAGCGTCTAAGGTTGGGCGGGCGTCGAGGAGGGGCAGTGGCTTTTTGCCGTATTCTGGTGCTGGTCGCACTGCTCTTCGCGGCCGGCGCCTGCACGGCCGGGAACAATCCGCCGCAGGCGACAGCCGCCGGGGCATTGCCTCCTTCTGCCGGCGGCGTTCCGGTCCTGCCCGCCGGGATCGAGCGCGATGTCGGTGCCGTCTACCCTGACGCGACGCTCCAATCCTATGTCGATCGTGTCGGCCAAAAGCTGGTCCGCAGTTCCGGTCTCACGGGTCCCTATCGCTTCGTCGTGCTTGATCTGCCGGTGGTCAACGCCCACGCCTTGCCGCCCGGCTATGTCTTCGTGACGCGCGGCCTTCTCGCCGTGCTCGACGATGAAGCCGAACTCGCGGCGGCTCTCGCCCACGAAATCGGCCATCTCACCCTGCGTCATGCCGCCCAGCGCGCCCGGGCCCGACAAGGGGTGTTGGACGCCGCCGTCGAGGCGGCAGCCGCGACGGGATCCGTCACCGTCGGCCGGTCGGTGGCGCGCGATGGGCTGATCGCCCTGCGACGCTATTCGCGCGAGCAGGAACTGGAGGCTGATCGCATCGGACTTGCCTACCTGGGGCAGGCCGGATACCGGAGCAGTGCGATGGCCTCCCTGATCGACAGGCTGCGACAGCAATCGCAGCTCGAGGCGCAGCTCCTGGGCGAGGCGCCTGACTCCTTCGACCAGCGTAGCGCCACGTCGACCCATCCCGCCCCTTTTGAGCGGAAGGGTGCCCTCCAGGTCGCCGGCGTTTCGGCCGCCGGTGAGTCAGGCCGTTCCGCTTTTCTTGCGGCGATCGACGGCATGTCGGTCGATGATGCGCCCGCTGAAGGTTTTGTGCACGGTCGGGCATTCCTGCATCCGAAGCTCAAGCTCGCCTTCGAAGCCCCTGCTGATTTCCGGCTCTTCAACGATCAGGACGGCATCCTGGGCGTCGGGCGCGACCGGTCGTTGTTGTATTTCTCCTGTTCCAGTGATCGCGTGCCGGGCCGCCTCGACGATTGGATGCGCAATACGTTGAAGCCTACGCCGGCCGACATCCAGGCGACCGAGATCGGCGGCGCGGAAGCAGCCATCGGGGCGCGGCCGCGCGGTTCCGACACCGGGCTCGGCCAGGCGCGATATGTGATGGTGCGCCATGGCGACCGCATCTGCTTCTTCAATCTGCTGAGCGAAGGACCCGACCGCGATCGACGGATCGAGGTTTTGGTCAATGCAGCGCGCACCTTCCACACCCTGACGGCAGCCGAGGCCGCGGCGCTGCAGCCCTATCGGCTGCACGTGATCGCCGCTGCCGGCGTCTCGCCGGCCCAGCTTGCGGCACGGCTACCTTATGACGATCTCCGGATGGAACGCCTGTTGGTCCTGAACGGCGTCGACACGCCGGCCGAACTCGCACCTCTGTCCCAGATCAAGATCGTCGAACCCTGATTGTCGAGCCCTGATCGGTGGACATGAAAAAGGCGGCACGACGATCGCCGGCCGCCTTTCAGCGATTTTGGACGAGGTTGGCTTAGGCCACCTTTTGCAGCACGCTGTTCAGCTTCTGCGTGGCGAGATCCTTGTCGATGCGCTCGACCGCGGCGAGTTCGCGCGCCAGCCGGTCCAGCGCCGCCTCATAGATCTGGCGTTCGCTATAGGATTGGTCGGGTTGGCCGGCATTGCGGTGCAGGTCGCGCACTACTTCGGCGATCGAGACCGGGTCGCCGGAGTTGATCTTGGCTTCGTATTCCTGGGCGCGGCGGTTCCACATGGCCCGGCTCACACGGCTGCGGCCCTTCAGGGTGACCAGCGCGCTCTCCATGATCTTGCGCGAGCTGAGCTTGCGCAGGCCGGAGATCTTGGCCTTCGCGACAGGTACGCGCAGCATCATGCGCTCCTGCTCGAACGAGATGACGAACAGGTCGAGCTTGTAACCGGCGATTTCCTTCGCCTCGATGTCGATCACCCGGCCGACACCGTGGGTCGGATA
>ERZ1292640.1559-Hain-H43-02um-R1-1559-length-18832-cov-5_pt1 | contig 15367 bp, 10 predicted proteins | sample MGYA00564404_ERZ1292640 | MGnify/ENA primary metagenome ERZ1292640 (study PRJEB36523, sample SAMEA6512636) | groundwater metagenome | collected 2019-01-08 | study: AquaDiva: Metagenomics assemblies of 32 groundwater samples
CGCGCCAGATACATTGCCGAATCAGTCGAGTTTTTAGCGCAGAAGATTTTGATCCTGGATAAAAAAGCGAATACTACCGATTCTTTAAATGACATGATGTTTACTTATTTTTCCGGCAGTGAGGCTGACGTGGAAGACAGCGGCGTCCAAGATTGCAGGTGGTTCGCGATTAAAGATCTCGAAGGAAAAAACTTCGGCCGTTTCGCGGTTAAAGTCAGCGACGAGTCAGCTAAGGTCAACATCAACACCGTCGATGCCGGGGTGTTAGGCAGCCTGCTTTCGCAGTTAGGGGTTGATTCTTCCAAGGGCTCATCAATAGTATCTTCAAGGCCGCTTAATACTATAGAGGAGACCGGAAGGTTTTTTACAAAAGATGATTTTAAGAAAATCAAGGATTACATAACAGTTTATTCCGAGGATCTCGAGATCGACCTGCATAAAAAAAGAAGGGTTTATTTAAACAGCGCCTCTTATCAGAATATCAGCGACGGCCTTATGCGCGCGGGAGTTTCCAGCGGCCCGGAAAAGGCCTTAAATTTAAAAGATGCCGGCGACCGCGATGTGGAACAGAGTATTCAGGATATATATGTGTTGGACGTTTTAGGCCCGACATCCGTCATGGAGAGCGGAAGCTGGCAGAAGATCATCGGCTTTTATCAGGCGCCCGCCGGAGGAGCCGCGGGGAAATTCGGCTGGAGCAACCTGCCGATTGAAGACGGCGAATACTATTGTTACCTGTATGGCCCGACGAGATACGACCCTATCGGAGAAGTATATATTGACCCGGCTTCCGGAAGGACCGAGCCTATAAGGTCACCCGGCGACGGGTTAGTCGAAAAAGTAAATGTGTCAAACGGGAGTTTCAGCCTTTATATAAAACCGTTCGCTGACAGCATGTGCAGGTTTGGTTTTGTAAAATTAGTCAGCCTAACGCCTAAAAAAGGAATGACGCGCGGTTTGACTTGCGGCACTGAAGCTGTGGTTATCAATGAGATAATGGTCAAGCCGGCAAAGGATGTGTTTTATAACGGCGCGGAAATAGAGCCCGGCGCTACCCTGACTAAGGACTTCACGGATATTAAACCCGGCGATTATTATTGTCTAGTCAGGGCTGTCAATGAAGGGGGGATGGTCGGAAGCGTAAGTATTCTGGGGAAGATAGCCAAGAACCTTTATGACCACGACTATTTTCCTTTTCCCGTGCATGTTGGCATCGACGGTAAATTAAAAGTCATTATTGTAAATGAGTTTTATAGGAAATCGACTTTTAAGGGCGTGGTCCTGTCTCAAGAACCTGACGCGGAGTTTATCGAGTTGCTGAATATTTCTTCCGACGAGGTAGGCCTAAGCGATTTTTATTTTGATGTTTACGGTTCAAACGGCGAATTAGTCCCGGGCTGGCCGGGGTATATTCCTGAGGGCACAAAGATACAAGGCTTTCAGCATCTTGTTTTTTCTGTGGATAGCGAGAGTTCTACTGTCACTCCTTAGGCCTTGAAAGGAAACGGGATATCTTTCCGGTCAGCCTGGAACGCAAGCTCCATCGGCTTGAAGTTTGAAGGGGACGCGACTATCGGTATGGGCTCTGATATGTTTCCCAACGCAGGCGGCAGGATTGTTTTAAGGACTCCCGGAGGGATGCGGGTGGATGGGGTTGAGTGGGGGGATGGGCAGGGAAAGGATTATGTAAGCCTTGAGCGCGGCGATCCTACCGAAAGAAAAGATTCCAACGGCAATGGCTTATATGATGGCTGGTATAATTCCGAGAGCAAAACAGGGGCGACTCCGGGAGAGGTGAATAATAATTCCGGGATGTACACTTTAGATCCGTCAACAGGCAAGCCGCAGCTGCATACTTTGGGTGAAATTAAAATGTATAACCGGCCGCTCGCCGGATTACAGGAAATGCTGGATTTATCCAGCGGCGCGGCCTGGAAAAAATTTACAGTTGCCGATGCCGCGCGCATGGTTGACAGGTTTGCTTACGAAGCTTTATCATATGATTTAAGCGGCCATTTTCTGCTGGGGGATTTTTCCGAGGAGAATAATAATTTTATTGCTAACGCGATGGGTTCTTCCGGCGAATGGAAATTCACGGAAGTGCCTAAGGGCAGTTATTTTTTATGCGTATTAAGCGATGACTTGGATATTGTCGGTGAAATCGAAGTGGCTTTGAAAATAGGCGACAACGGGGAATATTCGGCTCCTGTGAAGTTATTGTTCCAGCAGTCGGCGGCGTTGTACGCGGAGGTGACTCTTAAGGATAAGACGAATACGCTTTATTTAAAGGTGGTGAATAAGTCAGAGAATAAGTGTTCTCTTAAGAAAATAGTGCTTGAGCCGGTATATTCTGTCAAGGGCAGGTTGAATATAAATACCGCAAGCCCACAGGCGCTAAAAAGTTTCTCGGTCAGCGAAGGATTGGTAAACATGATAAAGGCAAACCGTCCTATAGGAGAAAGGGATGCCCGGATGCTGGGCATAGGCGAATTGTTTGAGGCGGATAATTCTCTTATTTCCACTCATAAATCCTTTTGTCTGAAGAGCGATACTTACGAAATCCTAAGCCGCGGCGAGTTTATGCCCGCGGATAAGACGATGGCTTATCAGATTATCCGCGCGGTCATTGAGCGCGGGGATTGACGAAGCGGCTTGCCGTCATTGCGAGGAGCTCTTGTCGGCTTCAGGCGACGAAGCAATCCCGTATTTAAAACGAGATTGCTTCGTCACAGATATGTCAAGCGAGGGTTCCTCGCAATGACGGCGTGGCGGGATGACTCCATATTGTGTAAGCCTAACATTTTCAGCCTGTTTTGCTTGATGACAACGTTTCTATCCCGCTGTATAAATATAGGAAGGCGCACAAAATATATTGACAAAGTATAGTAAATATGTTGAAATACAATAAATATCGGAGTGAAACTACATAAGTATATGATTTAAAAGAAGTAGCGGCGCGGCTTTCGATTCGTTATTGTGAGTTGTAGGGGCGGCACACTGTGCCGCCCCTACAAAGATTGGCGGCGAAGCAGTCACGTGTTTAGACATTCGTTCTTAAAGCGAGATTGCTTCGTCGCATCGTGTCAGTGAAAGCTCCTCGCAATGACGCTATGGTATGTTCATTTGTTTTGGCCTGCCGATAGGATATTGAAATTAGTCAAGGAGGATTTTTGAACGCTGAAAAAATCAGATTTGAATGATGAACCTATGTTAGGCTAAATATGGCAAATCCGAAAAAAATATTGGCGTTTGATATTGACGAAGGCCAGATAGCCCTTTTGGAGTTAAGCGGAAGGTTAGGTTCTTTGGGCGTAGATTCTGTCCAACTCTTCAGCGCTTTAGACCAAGTCAAGCCCTTTCACGCGAAAGACAGCGTAACGATATTGACTATTCCCGCCCGGGATATTTTTATCCGCAGTTTCAGCTTGCCCGCGAATGACATCTTAAAAGACAAATCTAAACTTTCCTCGTGGCTTGATAAACAAAGCATACCCTTTAAATTAGAAAGCTGTTATTACGATACTTTTGCCCTCGGCGATTACCTGAATTTCATGGCAGTAAAAAAAGAACTGCTCGAACAGCGCCTTGCGCGGGTATCCGCGAGCGCGTTGATGCCGCAGGTAGTAACGGCGTCGTTTTTGGCTATGTATAACGTCTTCGTTTATAACTATCCCGAGGAGCGTGAGGAGTTTTCAGTCATCAATATAAAAAATACGTATACGGAAATACTGCTATTCGAAGCTAAGCGTTTTTGGTTTTACGCCTTGTCCAGCGGAAGCCAGCGGATGGAGGCATCTTTAGAGGATTTTTCCAGCGAGGTTTTAAGGAGCTATGAATCGCATTATCTTCAGAACCCCGCTTTCAGGGCTTCTTTGAAGCGGGTTTACATAACCGGAAGAATTAAAGACGGCCTTTGCGAGTCTCTTTCCCGGGTTTTGAAACGAGATTGTTTTCCTCTGGAGCCGCTAAAAAAAATTTCTTCAAAACCGGCAGTGCTGAAAGAAAAAAACGACGCGCGGGCTATGCTTTCTCTTTCTCTTGGCTGCGGCCTGGGGGTTACTTATCCGAGAAACAATTTTATCAGCGCCAATCTTATCAGGGAAAAGCTGGAAAAAGAAAGGGACGCCTGCCAAAAAGAAAGTTTAAAGAAGTTCGGTTTTATATCATTGGTAGTTTTCGCGGTTTTGTTTGTTTACCTTAACTTAGACGCGGGCATAAGGATTATCCGAGGGAGTTTGTTTATCAAAGATTCGCAGGCAATATTAAAAAGCGTCCTGCCGCAGACAGAGATTTTAAAAAACCGTATAGACGGCTTAAACAAGCTTAATGTTTTGTTAAACGGAAAACTAAAACAGCATAAAATATGGCTTAGCGTGTTCGCGCGCATCGCCGAGAGCAAGCCTTACGATGTGGATTTGTTGGATATCGACGGTAAAAGAGAAACGGATAGTTATGTCGTAAACATTTCCGCCAGGGCAAAATCATACCCCAAGATCAACGATTTTCTGGCAACTTTAAAAAAAGACAAACAGATCAAGAATATAAAAGTGCTTTCGACTACTGATGTGGCAGCCGAGGGGCAGGCGATAGATTTTAAAATGCGGGTCGAAGTGGCGGACCAGGAAAAAAGCGATGGACAGGGACAAGCACTTCTGTAGGGGCGCCATTTATCGCGCCCGCAACAACGCACGGGCAAACGGGCCGGATAAATCCGGCCCCTACGGACGTACCGCGATTGACAATCATAATGTGTGGCAAGTAACAGCCACCCTGTTAACGGGCGCCATTTATCGCGCCCGAAAATGCGAGTCAGCATATCTGTAGGGGCGCCATTTATCGCGCCCGACGATGACGGAATATAAGGTTAAAAGAGAACAAGCATGCAATTAATTCCTAAAAAACAAGTTTATTTAATCCTCGGATATATATGTGTTGCCCTCGGGGTCTTATGGTTTTTTTTGTCGGGCATTACGGCTAAGCAGAACAAGGATTACGAACAGCTCAATAAAGCGCTTAAGGTTCAGGGCCTGAAATTAAATAAAGATACGATAACTAATATGCGCAAGATTGAAGATAAGGCCCTGCTTGATTCGGCGGGCATACTTGAAGTTTTTGATTCCCGTCAGGAAAGGCTGATAAAGAAGGGTTACGATGCCAGTATATTTTTTGTGGAAGAGTTAAAAAATATCACTAGAAGTTTAAACGAGAAGGCAAGCGCTAAACAGGTGCAGGTCAGCGCGTTAGGCTTTAAGGAGGAATTGCCTTCAGAGGCTGACGCGGTTTATCTTTTGAAGCAATTATACTGCCTGCAAAAGGTTATTTTATCCGGCATAGACGCCGGTGTGAATTTTACGGAGATTTCTCCGGGGGCGCTTCCTAAAAAAAGCGAGAATGAGCAATTTATCTTGTTGAATTCCAAGATATCTTTTACCTGTCAGCCTAAGGATTGGGTCGAATTTCTTTCAGGGATAAGCAGTATCAGGCCTTTAATGCTGGTCAGTTCCATGTCTGCCACGAAGACAGAATCCGGTTTAAGCGGTAATATTGTCCTGGAACAGCTTGTGATTGATGATAAGCTGAGATATTCGGGAGATGTTAAGCCTTTTAATCTGGATAGCTATTATCAAATAGAAGGAAATTATCTTGCTGCATTGAGGGCGGCAAATTTGTTTTTTGTCCCGCCTGCCAAAGAGCCATCTAATGTCACAGAAGAAAAGCCCATTGAGTCAGTGCCTGTAAAACCAAGGTTTTATTATCGCGGAAAGGTTATTTCCCGCGGCGCGCCACAAGCGGTTATAGAGGATACGTTGAATCAGGAGACATTATTTTTAGGTAAGGGCGCGAAGATAGCGGGTTATATCATGGAAAATATAACCGACGAAGAAGCAATGCTTAGGAATACCGTTGACGGGCAAGAGCTTATTTTGAAAATGTCCCGCGAAGAAGAACAGGGAGAGAATAAAGAAGAATCCCCTGCGGCGAAATAACCATATAACCGCGTCAGCTCCAGGGGCTGACGCGTGGTTGGCAAAAGGTTACAGGAAAAAGATGAGAAAAATTAAACATATAGGTTTTATCGCGGCGATAGCTGTTGGATTATTCATTGCCGGAAACAGGCATTTGTCTTCGCAGGATGATGCTGCCTTGTCGGAGCTGGCCAAGCAAAGGACAGAAGACGAAAAAAGCGCGAAGGCGAAGGACGCGCTGCAGGAAAAGATAAGCCGTGAACTTGACGCCGCCGCGAAAGAGAATCAAATGCGTAAGAAACAGCGAGCCGAGCTGACGCAGCGCAAAAAGGCCGAAGAAGCGCTTGCGGCAAAGAGGCTTAAAGATAAGCAGGAACTAACTGCCAGAGGAAAAGAACTGATGGCCGAACGCGAAAAAATGCAAGAGGCCCGAGACCGTAAGAAAGCGCAAGAAGAAAAAAAGCTTCTAGACCAAAAAGCTAAGCGGGAATTAGCCGAAGCGCGTAAACAGGCACAGGAAGCCTTAAAAAGCAAAAAGGTTTATGGAAAAGAACTTACCGTGAAAAAGCGCCAGTTAAATTTGCTGAAGAAGGATAAGGAAGAAGCCGAGGATAATTTAAAGGAAGAGGTTAAAAAATTAGATGACCAGCGCAGGGTCCTGGCAAAACAAAAAGCGCGGGAAAAAGAGCTCCAGGTCAGGCGCAGGATAGAGGAGCAGAGAGAATTCCTTAAGCGCAAAAAAGACCAGGACGCGATATTCCAAAAGCATAAAGAGGAAGAGGAGCGCTTAGCCGCCGAACGCAGGACGCAGGAAGAAAATACGGTCCGCAGCCTTCAGGCAAAAAGAAAACAGATCGAGCTGGAGAATAAAGTTTTGTTGGCGGAGAAAGAAAAACAACTCGCGGAAACCCGCAATTCAAAAATCCAGCTGGCAAAAAAAGACCTTCAAGGCGCTAATGATGAGGCATTGAAAAAATTGCAGTCAAACGACGAAAGCCTGCAGAAAAAATTAGACGAGATTGCCAAAAAGCTCAGCGAAAACAAGATACAGGAAGAGCTCGCCGCCCGTCAATTAACTAATTTTGTTGAAGAAAAAGTTTCCGCTGCTAAACGCAAAGAAAAAGAGGATGAAGAGCAAAAAGCGAAAGATGAAAAGAAGGCAATAGTTGTGGCAATGAAGGACGCCCAAGGAAAAGAGCGCGCCGAGGAAGAGACAAAGCTTAAGAGGATAGAGGCGCTTTGGCGTGAAGGCAAGATGTATTACAGCAAAGGCATGTATGACGAGGCGATTGCCAAGTTTAATATGGTTGTTGAGCTTGAAGGCAACCCGCGCATAAGGTATACGCCGCAAGCAAAGGAGCTTATCGAGAAGGCGAAGGATAAAATAGACGATAAAAAACAGACCGATCTGGAAAAGTCCGTGGAAAAATCAGACAAAGAACTGCTTAGGGAAGTCCAGCAGAGCCAGGTCCTTCCTTATGTCGAGCCTCCGAGAGAACTCATCAGCTCCATACAGCCGGCTTTTCTTTTAGAAGTGCCGCCCATAAGGCAAAAGCTGAAGAAAAGTATAACGTTAGATTTTAGCGCGGTGGCGCTAAAGAGTTGTTTTGAGTTTGTATCACAGGAAACAAAAGTAAGCATTGTCGCCTCTAACAAAGTGTTGGAACAGCAATTAAAAGTGACCGCGAATTTTAAGGATATCTCGGCGGAAGAGGTTATAAAATATATAGTAAAAAGTTTAGGCCTGCAGTACCGTATCGATAAAGACGTGGTCTGGGTCGCGCTCCCCGAAGAGATGGCAAACGAGCCGGCGGAGACAAGGGTTTATTACCTTAATAAAGGCGGCGGCCTTTTTACCGAATTTTCTCCTATGGGCGCCGGAAGCACCGAGACTGCCCTCGGAGGAAGCTCCGCCACAATTACGAAAATCAGCACGTTAGAGGATACGATAAAAGAGGCTGTGCCGTGGCCGACGGATTCCAAGCTCTATTACGATAAAAGAATCAACGCTTTGATTGTCCATAATACCCCCACAAACCTGCAGGTATTAGAAGATATGTTGTATAATCTCGACGTGACGCCTTTTCAGATACTTATTGAAGCAAAGTTTATCGAAATTGATGTTTCGGACACATTGGAATTGGGCCTTGACTGGAAGTTTAACACCGAGTTTCCTTTGAAGAAAAAGGGCGGCAATATGGAACAGGGCTTGCTTAAGAATAGCGGCGTGGATTTCAGCTCATTTGCCAGGATGGCCGAAGGAATGAACCTTACCTACGCCGGCTTATTGACTGACCCGCAGTATCAGATAGTCATGCATGCCTTGGCGGAAAACAAAAAGATCAAGACTTTGTCTTCTCCGCGCATCACCACTTTAAACAACCAGCAGGCGACAATTAAGGTTGTCGATGAATGGATCTATCCTACCCGTTATGAATTTCAGGTGGTCCAGACTGATAACGGAAACGGCAACACCACAACCCGTTACCAGAATGTGCCTATGGATTTTATCCGCCGCGATGTCGGCATACTGCTTAAGGTCATTCCTTCAGTCGGCAATGATAGAAAGACAATAAGTTTGTCTCTTATCCCTGAAGTAAGCTCTGCTGTCGCGGATAAGTTTGTTTATTCGGGCGACGTGAAATTGCCGCAGTTTACGTCGAGAAACCTTTCCACCACTATTGTGGTCAATTCCGGAGACACAGTGGTGTTGGGAGGCATGATTAAAGAGACCAGCACTAAGACTCTCACAAAGACTCCGATACTCGGGGATATACCGTTATTAGGGATGATGTTCCGCAAAAAAGTGGATAGTATCGAGCGCAAAAACCTTTTGATATTTGTCACTGCCCGGCTTCTTTCAGCCGACGGGAAAGAGTTGTACTTTGATGATAAGGCGTTGAAGAAGTAGAGAGGCTTTTTATCGTCATAATTCTCTATTTGTCATTGCGAGGAGCTGTAGTTAGGACGAGGCGACGAAGCAATCCCGCTTTTAAGAACGAGTGCCTAAAACGAGATTGCTTCGTCACCGGCGTGCCAAGCGAGGGTTCCTCGCAATGACGAGATTGCGGGTTTCAAAAATACGAGGTGTGCTGTGAAAGATGAACGGGAACTGCAATCATCATTTGAAGAAAACCTTATTAAACAAGGGGTTATTTCCAAGGAGCAGCTTGAAACGGTAAGGCTGGAGCAGAAGCGAAGCAGTATTTCACTCGTCGAGGCCTTGCACCGGCTCAATGTCGTCTCTGAAGATAAGCTCCAGCAATTTTTAGTCAATGAACTGCGCCTGCCATTTTTTTCTCTCAAAGGTTTTACTCCTTCAGAAGAAGCGTTGAGCTGTATTGCTTCTGAATTCGCCTGGAATTATAAAGTCATTCCGCTTACCAAAGAGCAGGATACATTGTCTATCGGCCTGCTTGACCCGCTCAATTTTTCTTTACAAGAACAGCTAAGGTTCCGGACAGGATTATTTGTTAAGGTATACCTTGTCAAGGAAAGCGAGCTGACGGAATTTCTCGGGAGTTTTTATGACCGCCGCACAGAGCCGCGGGGGGCAGAGGGGGGAAAGGAAAAAGATTTCGAGGCCGGCGAGTTTGAGAAGCCGTCGATAATCGAGGCGGTCAATCTTTTGATTGCGCAGGCAGTAAATTCCAAAGCGTCGGATATTCACATCGAGCCGCACGCGGAAAAGGTGAGGGTGCGCATGCGTATCGACGGGGTGTTAAAGGATGTATCCGCGCCGTCTATCAGCTTGTATAAAGCGCTGGTCAGCCGCATAAAAATAATGTCAAACCTTGATATCGCCGAGAAGCGCGTGCCGCAGGACGGACGGCTCCAGGTTCAGGGAGAGGGGCGTGACCTCGACGTGCGCGTTTCGGTCTTGCCGACTATTTACGGAGAAAGCGTGGTCATGCGCCTTTTGAGCCAGGACAAAAAAATCCTTACTTTGGAACAGCTGGGGATGCGCGAAGAAAATTTGGTGATTTTCGAAAAGGCGATTACGCGCACTTCGGGGATGATCCTGGTAACCGGCCCGACGGGAAGCGGTAAATCCACAACTCTTTATGCTACCTTATCGGCGTTAAAGTCAAGCCTGAAAAATATTATCACTATCGAAGACCCTGTCGAGTATCAGCTGGATTTCTGCCGCCAGATCCCGGTAAACCCCAAAGTGAACCTGACATTCGCGGCGGGCCTGCGTTCTATATTGCGCCATGACCCGGATATCATAATGGTCGGGGAAATCCGCGACTTAGAAACAGCGACGATCGCGGTGCAGGCGGCGCTTACCGGCCACCTTGTTTTTTCGACCCTGCACACTAACGACGCGGTTTCGGCGATCACCCGTTTGGTTGATATGGGTATAGAGCCGTTTTTGGTTGCTTCTTGCGTTAACGTTGTCATTGCCCAGCGGCTGGTCCGGTCGTTGTGCCCTAATTGCAAAAAGACAGTTAAAGGAATTTTCGCGAATTCAACCTTTCCGACGGAAGAGATAGAAGTCTGCGAGCCGGTAGGCTGTCAGAATTGTTTGCAGACCGGTTATGCCGGGCGTATCGGCATCTTTGAAATTATGGAAATGACCCCGCAGATCGCGCAGACGACGGTGAAAAAGGCTAACGCTGATGAGATTGCCCAGATTTGTAAAAAAGACGGCATGCGTTTTATGCGCGACGACGCCTGGAACCTGGTGCGCAAGGGGACGACTTCGCCGGAAGAAATATTGCGGGTGTTGGGGATGTAATACACAGATTAGCACAGATACTCATGCCAAACACTATCTAAAAACTGCACAGATAACCACAGATATCGTGCCAGAGACATACACGCAGATGAACACAGACTTTCTTCGTCATTGCGAGGAGCTGTTGTTGGAATGAGGCGACGAAGCAATCTCGCTTTTAGAAACGAGATTGCTTCGTCACAGATATGCCAAGCGATGGTTCCTCGCAAAGACGAACAGGGGTTCTTCGCAATGACGAGTTGTAATGCCGATTAAACAGGGTTACGTTTACATACTGTGTAACAAAGTAAACACGGTGACATATACTGGCGTTACTAATGATTTACAAAGAAGAGTATATGAGCATAAAGAGAAATTACTTGAAGGTTTTACTAGAAAGTATCATATCGATAAATTAGTTTATTATGAAGTGTTTGATGGTATAGAGGACGCCATATATCGAGAAAAACAAATAAAAGGCGGCTCTCGAGAGAAAAAGTTAAATTTGATTAGGCGTAAGAATCCGGAGTTTAGGGATTTGTATGAGGCGTTGTGATATTAAAAACGAGATTGCTTCGTCGCAGGTATGCCAAGTGAGGGCTTCTTGCAATGACGAGGAGAGCTTGTGTTGTTTTTAGATAATATGAAGATCGAGTATCTGTGCTCATCTGTGTCTAAGAAAGCTTTTACTCTCACCGAAGTCATGGTCGCCGTAAGTATCTTTGTGACGATTATGGCTTTTGTGCTGGTGACGATAACTAATACTTTTCGTTCGACGAGCGGGGCGCAGAGCACATCCCGCCTTCAGCAGGAAATGCGTTTCGTGTTTTTTAAGATGGGCAAGGAAATTAATTCTATCGTCACTACCGAATCGCCGAAGGTTTCATTGAAGGGCACGGAAAATGAGTTTTTTTTTGCTTATGCTAAGGCTGACGCGGTGGCCGAGGCAGGGTATGTGTATAATCCGGACGATAAAACCGTTAACAGTTTTTCCGAGGAATATACGGATTACAATTTTACCACTTTTCAGGATAAGAAAACCTTGCTGCGCGACGTAGAAGAATGGCATTTCAATTATTCCGATGGAACGCAATGGTATCCGGCTTGGGATAAAACAGATTCACTGCCTAAGGCGGTGAAGGTGAGTTTTAAAATCGGCACTGACAAAGAATTGCGCGAAGTGACGATGAATATCCCGGTGAGCAGGTAGTTAAGGGTTAAGTGATAAGGGTTAAGCGGAGTGGAGCGGATTTCCTTGCAGGAGTGTTATAGCGCGTCATTGCGAGGAGCTGTTGTCGGGGAGCGGCGACGAAGCAATCGCGTACTTTTCCGCCTTCGTTTTTACTATCTGCGGAATTCCGCCAATATGTAAAGCCATAGAACGGGAAAAAACGAGATTGCTTCGTCACAGACGAGCCAAGAGAGGGTTCCTCGCAATGACGGGAAGCCGCGAGACAAGCGCGAAATAATATGAGACAAAAAATAATTGCTTTAATTTCTTTATTCTTCTTAATCATTGGGCAGGCTAACGTTTTTGCGACGCAGGCCTCCGGCACTATCTATAATATGGATGTTATGAACGCCGGCACTATGAACGGCGGCGGAACTTTCAGCTCCAATAATTTCACAATTCCATTATTTAACTTAGGCGATGTCTTTGGTGTCCCCAGTAACTTTGCCAGCACTATAGACGGCACAACTTCTGACGCGCTTGTCGGCCAGCTTGCTTTGATTACCGCTGAAGGCAGGGGGGGTGAAAACAAACTTATTGATGAATTGAAAGCAAGGACAGATGTGTTAGGCGAGTTCATCGCGCAAAAAACATGGACTAAAGATGATGACCCGTATTTTTACTGGCAGGTGGTTGCTGTTCCCACAAGTTTAGTGGCGGGGTTTAGCTGGTCTATGGACAAACAGCCGGATTTTATTATTAATTTAAGAGATCAGTCTTATCAGTTTTCTCAACATAGCCTATCAAGCGGCAAGCATACTTTTTACGTTTTACCTTTCACAACAGAAGAGCTTTGGGATAATGCCAGCCAGCTTTCATTCGAAATTTGGGTTGATACAGAGGTGCCGAAAATCGGCAGTATCACTCCTACCCCGAAGGCTACCTTAGCCGAAAAGTCCGCCAGGATTACCTGCGAACTGGATGATACAGATTCCGGCATTGACCCTGCCTCGATTACGCTTACATTGAACAATAATCCGGTGCCTTGCGAATTTTTAGCTGAAAAAAAAGTCTTGCAATCGCAACAAGATATGATATTATTGGAAGGAATAAATACTGTTTTTTTAAGGGCTTGCGATAATGTAGGTAATTGCCTGACAAAGGGTTGGGAATTTTTGGTGGATACGTCATCTCCCGAGGGGCGTATCCTGATAAATAACGGAGACCAGATTACAACTTCCGCGTATGTCAATGTAAATATTATTGCCACGGATGTTATTTCTGGAATAAAATATATTTATCTATCTAACGACGGAGTGTTCGATACCGAATTAAAAACACCTTTTAATTACAGCCCGCAAATAACCGGTTGGCTTTTGGCTGATCCGGATGTTGACGGAAAGAAAACAGTTTACGCTATGTTTGAAGATAATTTAGGTAACCGTTCTAAAACCTTCACAGCAGAAATCAACTTAAAACTCCGCACACCCGATACGCGTATTATTTCCGGCCCACCTCCCGCGACAGAAGGCACAGATGCTAAATTTACTTTTGAAGCTTCAAAGCCCGGATGCTCATTTAGTTATAAATTAGATAATCAAGGATGGTCTCCTTGGACAGATTTACAAGAAGCATCTTTTTCCGGATTAGCGCTGGGCAATCATCATTTTTATGTCAAGAGTGGTTATGACACCAATGGCGATGGAAGCATTACTCTTGACGAAGAAGATCCCACTCCTGCGTCCTGGGTCTGGACAGTAGGAAAGGCCGAAGAAATCGAAAGGTTGCGCCGCACACTCTTCTGGCGCAGATAGTATAACCTTAATCAGCTCCAGGGGCTGACCGCGGTCAGCCCCTGGAGCTGATTAGAGCGGTGGCTGGCAGTTGGGAAAATAGGAGGTTTAATGTTTACATTCTTTGTAAACATTTTACGAAGCCCGAAAAATTTCCTTTCTAGTAAATCTTCTCAAAAAAATATAAATACAGGGGTAACATTAACAAAAACTTTTTTAATTTCTTTATCATCAATTATTTTATTTTGTAATATTGCCTCCGCGGAAATTCCTCAACAAGCATTTTTTCAAGCAAAGCTTACCAAAAAAGATAAGACAGCGATTACAGGTTCACACACAGTTACTTTCCGCCTTTATACCGTATCCAGCGGCGGGACAAGCCTCTGGTCAGAAAGCCAGACTTTAACCGCGGATACCACAGGGATCATTAACGCGTATTTAGGCTCGGCTACCGCGTTTCCTTCCAGCCTCGATTTTAACAGCGCTTATTATTTATCGATCGAAGTCGACTCCGACGGAGAAATGACCCCGCGCTTGCAGATTGTCCCTTCGGTTGCCGCTTTGAATTCCGACCGTTTTGACGGATTAAACTCCACGCAATTTCTACGCTCCGATGTCGCCGCCACAATGAGCGGCGCGTTTACCGTAAGCAATTATTTAACTCAAACTTACACCGGCACAATCGCTAACGCGGCAACTGTAAATTATAATCCCGCATCCGGCGCTTATAACGCGATGGATGTGACCTACGGCTCCGCCGGCGGCACAGGCACTGCTTTGAAAATTACCCAAAGCGGCACAGGCGATATTTTACAGTTATCATATGGTTCAACTCCTAAAGTAACCGTAAAATATGGCGGCAACGTCGGCATCGGCACCACCGCGCCTGTTTATAAATTGCACACTGCAGGCACCGGATATTTTAGCGATGATTTACAAGTCGGCTCCGGGACAATGACGAATACTTCAAGTTCCGCTGACCTTTATGTTGCCGGTAACATAGAAACAGCCGGGACATTTTACGGCAATATATCTTCTTCAGGCTCCAGCACTTTTTCCACCCTCACTGTAACCGGCAACACTTATGTCGCGACTGTCACCGGAAACTTAGGGGTGGGCACGACTAATCCTGCGTCTCTCCTTGATGTCGCCGGCACAGCGCATTTACGCGGCGCTTCTGGCGCAACAGGTTTATTTGTTTCTTCAGGCTCTAATGTTGGCATCGGCACAACCGCCCCTACAAGTTTCCACCTTCAGGTTACCGGCAACATCGGCCCGGGCACAGGCTCAACATATAACTTAGGCTCTAGCTCCGCGACTTGGGCAAATATTTACGCGGATAGTATCAGCGGTAATGTCACGCCCACTGGTTTTGTTGCTGGCGGCGTTACTTTCGGAGGAAGCGGCGGGCTGTTAAGCCAGAGTTCGGGTAAGCTTTACTGGAACAATACAAGTTCGCGTTTGGGTATTGGCACAAGCGCTCCCGCAGAGGCCTTAGAAGTTACCGGCACAGCGCACTTACGCGGCGGCGCGGGCCTGACCGGTATATATATAGGAAGCGACAGCAATGTCGGCATCGGCACCAGCTCGCCCGGCGCCTATAAGCTCTATGTTGCCGGAGACACATATTTAGGAGGGCTGGCGATTATATCAGGCTCATTCACCTTTGGCGGCGACTTGAATATGCAGAACAACCTGATCACTAATATAGGAAACG
>ERZ1292640.33-Hain-H43-02um-R1-33-length-112702-cov-9_pt3 | contig 15367 bp, 16 predicted proteins | sample MGYA00564404_ERZ1292640 | MGnify/ENA primary metagenome ERZ1292640 (study PRJEB36523, sample SAMEA6512636) | groundwater metagenome | collected 2019-01-08 | study: AquaDiva: Metagenomics assemblies of 32 groundwater samples
CCTTCGCTGCGGCCGTCGGCGGAACAAGACCACATCGCGTCGACCTGCTGGCCCAGGCGCTTCAATTCGGTCTGCACTTCGTACAGATCCGCCGCGCTGTACTGTCGGCCCGCGGCAATGATGCTGCGCACCGGTTCGACTACCTCGACTTCATGGGTGTCGAAGAAGCTGCGGATGGCGGTGTATCGTTCGGCCACCAGCGCGCTTTCGTAGAGCAGGGCCGCGACCTGCGCCAGCGGCGCAAAGTCGACGGCCACGGGCGTACCACCCAGGGACTGCAGCCGCGCCACGGCCTCCGAGAAGGCCGCTTCGGCGGCACCGTCCCCGTAAAACTCCAGCGTCGCCGGCACACCAAAACGGAAGGCCGGCGCAAACGGTTCGCTGGCCAGTGTCAGACGGCGCGAATACGGATCGAGCGCGTCATGCGCCATCGCGCTTTCCAGCACCTGCACCGCGGTAGCCACCGTGCGCGCAAAGATGGACACACAGTCCACGCTTTGCGCGGCCGGCACCACACCGCGCGCGCTGATCAGCCCGCGTGAAGGCTTGAGGCCAACGATGTTGTTGAGCCCCGCTGGCACCCGGCCGGAGCCGGCCGTGTCGGTACCCAATGAAAAATCCACCTGGCCGGTGGCCACCACATAGGCCGAACCGGAACTGGAGCCGCCGGATACATAAGCGGGGTTGAACGCATTGGGCACGGCCCCGAAAGGTGAACGCGTGCCGTTCAGCCCGCAGGCGAACTGGTCGAGGTTGGTCTTGCCGAGCAGCGATGCACCAGCATCGAGCAGTTTCTGCACAACAAAGGCACTGGCCGTCGGTGTGTAGGCAAAGGCCGGGCAGCCCGCGGTGGTGGGCAAGCCGGCGACATCGATGTTGTCCTTGGCCGCAAAGCTCAGCCCCGCCAACGGCCCGGCCGAAGCAGCCTGCGCACTGGCGGTTTCCAGCGGCTCGGCTCGGCAGATCCAGGCCTGCGGCGCCAGCACCGTGCCGTCCGCAGCGGCCGGCATGTTGTCCGGTGCCGGCGACTGGCCGGTCAGATCAGGGCTAAAAGAAACTTGCACCAATTTAAAGCATCCATACTTGTGTACAAGATGAGATGCAAGAGGTGTGCCAAGTTCTGGCGGCCGGTTCGGGCCGAAGGGGCTTGATTGGGTTGCCGCTTATTTGCTATTCAATTGATAGCTGCTCAGGCTTGAGGAGAAAGGGCTGGAACCGGTTTTTCCATTCACATGCGACCCGACTGCGGCCCTGCCCGCCTGCTGGCCGCGCCTGGAGATGCGACTGAATCGATTCAGAAAGAACTGCGCTGATGCGGCCACAACCGACCCGGCAAGGAAGCGTTGTCAGCTCTCCAGCACCAGCCGTGTCACCACAGGTGGCGTCTCGCCCCGGTGAAACGCCAGCTTGCGGTCGCGCAAGGCCACGTCGCCTGCCGTCACGCGGTCAAAGCGGCGCAGGTGTTCGGTCCAGGATTCGTCGGTGATCTGCTCGACGTAACGTCCCGGGTCCGAGATGTCGCGCAGCAGCTCCCAGGCCAGCGCCCCCTGGCGCAGGCGGCTGCGCCGGCTTTCCTGCATCAGCGTGCGAAATTCGAGGGCCCGGGCCGGATCGATGCGGTACTCGATCATGGTGCGCACCTGGCCGGTCAAGGGCGGCGCTTCCGCGCTGGGCACCTTGAACTCGCGGGACGGCGTCAGGTCCTCCTCGATGCTGCGGTCGCGCAGCAGCAACTGCGTGGCACCCATGGCCACGATCGCTGTTGATGCGGCGATCAGCATGCTGGTCGGGACACTGGTCACGGTCGCAATCTGTCCCCAGACCGCCGCGCCCAGTGCGCTGGCACCCATGATCGCCATCTGGAAAATCGACATGCCCCGCGCGCGCACCCAGTCGGGCAGGGCGAGCTGCGCCGACACGCTCAGGGTGTTGGCGGTGGTGATCCACGCCGCACCGGCCAGAAACATCGCCGGCGCGGCGACGTAGGCGTTCGGCGCGAAGGCGATGATGGCCGTGGCTGTCGACTGCAGGCCCATGCCGCCCAGCACCATGGCATCGCGGGACAAGGTGCGGCGCAGCCGGGGCAACAAGAAGGCCACCACAAAAATCGCACCCGAACCCATGGACGCCAGCAGCAGCGTGAAGGTGCCGGCACCGCCGCCCTGCAGGCCGCGCGCCACCAGCGGCAGCAAGGCCAGCAGGGCGGTGGAGTGAAAGAAAAACAGCGCCACCCGCAGCAGCACCGCGCGCAGGCGCGCCGACTGGCGCACGAACTGCACGCCGACACGCATGGCGCTGATCAGGCGCTCGCGGCCCAGCGGGCTGGGCACATGCTCGCGGCGCCAGCGCATGATCACAAAACCGGACACCAGCGAGAGCACGGCGTTGAGGATAAAAACGTATTCGCTCCCGGCACCGGCAATCAGCGCCCCCGCCACCAGCGGGCCGATGATGCGCGAGGCATTCATGGCGATGCCGTTGAGCGCCAGTGCCGCCGGCAACTGCGCGCGCGGCACCAGCTCCGGAACAATCGCCGAAAACACCGGCCAGCGCATGGCCAGCCCGACGCCGTTGGCGAAGGTCAGCGCCAGCAGCAGCGGCGCGGTCATGGCGCCCATAACAATTGTCAGGCACAACACCAGGGCCACGGCGGCCACCCAGAACTGGGTGATGATGAAATAGCGGCGCCGGTCCAGGATGTCGGCCAGCGCGCCGCTGGGCAGGCCCAGCAGGAAGACCGGCAGCGTCGAGGCGGACTGCACCAGGGCCACCCAGATCGGCGACGTGGTCAGCGAGGTCATCAGCCAGGCCGCAGCCACGTCGTTCATCCACATGCAGATGTTGGCGGCCATCCAGGTGCCCCATAACATGCGAAAAACCGGCGAGCTCAGGGGTGCCCAGGCCGACAGCGAAGCCGGGTCGTGACAGCCAGGCGCAGGGGCGCCGGGCAGGTCCGGCGGGAGGGGGCTGGGCATGGGGAGAAGATCCTGGGACAGGTCTGGCTTCAATGGCCGGCAACAAAGCCGGTTCTGCTCAAGAACCGTTTTTGCCGGGCTGCAGTCGCCAATGTGTTCTTACTGCCCCTGCTGCGCCCAGATACGGCTGATCTGCGCTGACAGCTCCATCGGATCAAACGGCTTGTGAATCACGTCGATCGCTCCGAGCTCGCGGTACTGCGCCACTTCGGCGGCCTGCACCTTGGCCGTCATGAAAATCACCGGCGTGTCCGCCGTGGCGGGCAGCGCACGCAGGGCCTTGAGCGTGCTCGGGCCGTCCATGCCCGGCATCATGACGTCGAGCAGCAGCAGGTCGGCCTGGGCGGTCGGTGCCGCGGCCAGCGCCTCGCTGCCGGACGGGCAGGCGATCACGGTAAAACCGCCCACGGCCTCCAGGGCCATCTGCGCCACCATGCGGATGTCGGGTTCGTCCTCGACATAAAGAATGCGGGCAAGTGTTTTGCTCATGGCTATCGTCCTTGATCAAGAAAGAGGTTCGTCGGCCGGCAGGCTGGCCTGCAGCGCGGCAACGGCAAGTGCAATATCGGTGCGCTGGGGTGACAAGGGTAACTGACCGGCCATCGCGGCCTGTTCGAGCAGCAGCTCCAGCGCCCTGGCGGCCGCGCCCACCTCATGAAACCCCAGGGTGCCGGCCGTGCCTGCCAGCGTGTGCACCAGGCGCTCCAACTCCGCCGGCAGCGCCGTGTCGTCGCCGTCGGCCACCGCGCTCCACAGGGCGTGGATGTGCGCCATTTTTTCCGGCAGGGCGCGCTGGTAGTCGGCTCGCTGCTGATCGAGAAACCTCTGGAAAGCCTGCTGCGGGGTATCCATACGCTCAGCTTTTTCGCGCCCGCTCGTACAGCGGCATCACTCTGGGCAGGGTGCGTTCCATGTCGGCAATCCGCGTGGCGCCGGCGGGGTGGGTGCTCAGCCACTGCGGCGGTGCGCCCTTGCTGGCCGCGGCCATTTTCTGCCAGAGTGTGATGCCGGCGCGCGGGTCAAAGCCGGCGCGCGCGCCCAGTTCCATGCCGACCAGATCGGCCTCCGACTCGTCTTCACGGCCAAAACGCAGGTTGATCAGTTCCACGCCGAGACCAGCGACAGTCTGGCCCAGGTCCCCGAGGCCCAGCAGTTGCGACAGCAGGCTGGCACCGATGTTGGTGGCCGCGGACTTGCCCATGCGCTCGCGCGCATGTTCGCGCAAGGCATGGGCCATTTCGTGGCCCATGATCATCGCGACCTCGTCGTCGTTCAGTTGCAGCTGATCAAGGATGCCGGTGTAAAAGGCAATTTTTCCGCCCGGCATGCAAAACGCATTGATCTGCTTGCTGCCAATCAGGTTGACCTCCCACTGCCAGTCCTTCGCACGCGGGTTCCAGGCCACGGCATGCGGGATGACGCGCTGGGCAATGCGGCGCAGGCGCTGCAGCTGCGGATGGCTGGCGGGGGCCAGGGCCTTCTGGGCCGCCGCCTCCTGCAGCATCTTGCTGTACTGCTGGCGGGAGGCCTGCTCGATCTCCCCCGCCGGCACCAGCTGGGTGAAACCGGAGTTGCCACCGACGGCCACCCCTTCACGCTGGGCTTGGGCCGGCGCCGCGCCCAGCAACAAGGCCGCGGACAAGGCCGCCAAGGTCAGTCTCAATGCAAATGTCATCGCCTTCTCCAGATAAAGGGCAGGTTCCGGCCAGCCGGACAAAAGAGCCCGCAGCGTATTATTCCCGCATGAGCGAGACCTTATCCGACGATCCCCCGGCAAAACGTCAGCCAACGCCGCTTTCTGAAGCTCAACTTTCCGCCATCGCTCCCGCCCCGGCCGCGCGCCCCAGCTGGGCCGAGACCTTGCGCGTCTATCTCGAGGCGCCCACCCTGCGCATGCTGCTGCTCGGGTTTTCCGCCGGCCTGCCGCTGCTGCTGGTGTTCGGCACGCTGAGTTTCTGGCTGCGCGAAGCCGGCATTGACCGCACCACCATTGGTTACCTGAGCTGGGTCGGGCTGGCGTATGGCTTCAAATGGGTCTGGGCGCCGCTGGTGGACCGCCTGCCGATTCCGCTGCTGACGCGCCTGCTGGGGCGCAGGCGCAGCTGGCTGCTGCTGTCGCAGTCCGTCATCATGGCGGCCCTGGTCGGCATGGCGCTGACCGATCCCAAAATGGCCCTGCTACCGGTGGTCTGGTGCGCGCTGGCAGTGGCCTTCGGCTCGGCCACGCAGGACATCGCACTGGACGCCTTTCGCATCGAGTCGGCCGATGTGCAGCGCCAGGCGGCACTGGCGGCGGCCTACCAGACCGGCTACCGCATGGCGATGATCTGGGCCGGCGCCGGTGTCCTGTGGATTGCAGCGCGGGCCGAGGCCGCCGGCGCGGGCGGCGTGACCGGCTACCAGCACGGTGCCTGGCAGATCGCCTATTTCGCGATGGCGGCGTCCATGCTGCTGGGTGTGGTGACGGTGCTGTTTTCACCCGAGCCGGCGCCGCGCGAGCTGCCGCCTGCGCGCAACGCTGCCGAGTGGCTGAAAAGCGCGCTGGTCGAACCCTTTGCCGACTTCCTGCGCCGCTACGGCAAACAGGCGGCGCTGATCCTGATGCTGATTGCCGTCTACCGCATCAGCGACGTGGTGATGGGCATCATGGCCAATCCGTTCTACGTCGACATGGGCTACACCAAGGACGAGGTCGCGGCCGTCACCAAGATCTACGGCGTGATCATGACGCTGGTCGGTGCCTTTGTCGGCGGCGCGCTGGCCATGCGTTTTGGCGTGATGCGCGTGCTGATGCTGGGCGCCGTCCTGAGCGCCGGCAGCAACCTGCTGTTTGCCTGGCTGGGTTCGCTCGGCCACGATGTCAATGCGCTGATCTTCGTGATCTCGGCCGACAACCTGTCCAGCGGCATCGCTTCGGCGGCCTTCATCGCCTACCTCTCGAGCCTGACCAACATCAACTATTCGGCCACGCAGTACGCCTTGTTCAGCTCCATGATGCTGCTGCTGCCGAAGTTTCTGGCCGGTTATTCGGGCACCTATGTGGACGCGTTTGGTTACAGCAGTTTTTTCACGGTGACGGCCTTGCTGGGGGCGCCGGTGCTGCTACTGGTGTGGCTGGCTTCACGCATGAAAATGCCGCCCAACCCATGATTCACGAGCATCGACAGCTACTGATTTCATAGCGTCTCAAAAGCGCCGCAGGGGCCGGCCCGGGTGGGCGCGCCGGTTTACCTAACTTTACAGCGGCTTTAACGCGACTTGTTGCGCGGCGCGCACCATGAGACGGTCATTGACGAAGGAGTCTCCATGAGTGACCGTACCCCCAGCCCTTTCACCACCGACGTGTTGGCGGCCACCCCGCCGGCGGGCGCCAGTGGCTACACTAATCAGCCCGCAAGCAGCCGCGCAGTGAGCCCACCCATGACACAGCAACTTCTGATGATCGAAGACGACACCCGCCTGGCGACCATGGTGGGTGAATACCTGCGCCAGTCGGGTTATGGGTTTACCCATGCGGTCGACGGCGGCAAGGGCCTGGAAGCGCTGCAGAGCTGCAAGCCCGATCTGGTGATCCTCGATCTGATGCTGCCCGACATGGACGGCCTCGAAGTGTGCCGGCGCATCAAGGGCCTGGGCGGCGACGCCGGCCGCACGGCCGTGTTGATGCTGACCGCCAAGGGCGACCCGATGGACCGCATTGTCGGCCTGGAAATCGGCGCCGACGACTACCTGCCCAAACCCTTTGAGCCACGCGAGCTGCTGGCCCGCATCCGCGCTGTGCTGCGCCGCGGCGGCGAGACGACCAGCACGAGCGGCAGCCAGCAGACCATGCGCTTCGGCTCGCTCGAGATCGACCGCGACGCGCGCACCGTGTCGGTCTCCGGCAAGGTCTGCGAACTGACGTCCTACCAGTTCGACCTGCTGGTCGCCTTGGCCGAACGCGCCGGCCGCGTGCTCTCCAGGGACCAGATCATGGAAGCCGTACGCGGCCGCGAACTCGAAGCTTTTGACCGTTCGATCGACGTCCATATGGGGCGCATCCGCAGCGCCATCGAGGTCGATGCCAAGGACCCCAAACGCATTCTCACGGTGCGCGGTGTGGGCTACGTTTTTGCCAAGCAGCAGGACTAAGGATTGCGTTCTGCCATGTGGTCACGTTTTACCTCGCATCTGTATGTACGGATCTGGCTTGCCGTGGTCGCCACGGTGGTGGTGCTCGCCTTTCTCGTTGGCGCGGCCTGGCAACTGAGCACCGACCCGCCCCAATTGCCGATCCGCGAAGTCCTGGTGCACAACGCTGCTGGCGACGTCATCGGTCGGGCACAGACCAGGCCCGACCGCAAGCTCGGAGACGGTCTGGAGTTTGATGTCCTGACCAATGACGGCCAGGCCCTGAACCTGCAGCTACCCCGACCCAAACGCCCTCCCGGCAGCTCCTGGAACCGTCCGCCCTACGGTTTCGGCTTTGGCTGGATGCTGGGCCTGGTCGCGCTGGCTGTCGCGCTGGGTGCCTATCCCATCATCCGCCGGCTGACGCAGCGGCTCGAAGGCCTGCAGCGCGGCGTCGAGCGCTGGGGCAGCGGCGACCTGTCGGCCCGCATGGCTGTCCAGGGCAGCGACGAAGTGGCTTTTCTGGCGGAACGTTTCAACCACGCCGCGGAGCGCATCGAAACGCTGATGGAATCGCAAAAGGCCTTGCTGGCGTCGCACAAATCGCTGCTGGCCAACGCCTCGCACGAGTTGCGCTCGCCGCTGGCGCGCATCCGCATGGGCCTGGAGTTAATGGGTGGCGGCGCCGGCTCGACGCAGCGCGCCGAAATCTCGCGCAGCATCAACGAACTGGACCAGCTGATCGACGAAATCCTGCTGGCCAGCCGGCTCGATACCAGACAGGCCGACGCCGAACCGTTCGAGGTGGTGGACCTGACCGGTCTGGCCGCCGAGGAATGTGCCCGGGTGCAGGCCGAACTCGGCACGGCGACCCAGACCGAAAGCCTCACGCTACAGGGCTCGGCGCGCCTGCTGCGCCGCCTGATCCGCAACCTGCTGGAAAACGCCAGGCGTTACAGCACCGGCGAGGTCAGCCTGGAGCTCGGACAGACCGGCGCGGGGGCGCAGCGGCGTGCCGTGATCCGCGTCAACGACCACGGACCGGGTGTGCCGCCCGACCAGCGCGAACGCATTTTCGAGCCTTTCTATCGCCTGCCGGGCGCAAGCGAACGCGAAGGCGGTGTGGGGCTGGGCCTGGCACTGGTCAAATCCATCACCGAGCGCCATGGCGGCAGCGTGCGCTGCGAGGACAGGCCGGGCGGTGGCGCGTCTTTTGTGGTCGAGCTGCCAATGCCCGCTGCGGCCTGACGCAACCTTGCCGCGCTGACGCAGCCGTGAAGAAAGTCTCATTTAGTAGCACCGTTACGCGAAAAAACGACATCCCTCCCTCAAATAGGGGATGCCATAAAAACTATCTACCCTTTAAAGTTGCGCGGTTGCTGTGACAACATCGATCGCTGAACACAAAGGCAGAAGGCTCGAAATCGATCAACCGATCATCAGTCTCAACGACCTCCCTCAAAAGACTTGGCAGGCCACCGCAAGGTGGCCTTTTTTTGCCTGAATACATCCGCGGGACCATCGTTCTCCCCGCGTTACCATCGCTAGCCACACTTCATTGCAGGAGTTTCAGCGTGAACACCCACCATCCGGCCGCGGCTCTCAGCCAGGGCTTCTCCACCTCGGCCCCGGAGCGGCTTCCCATGCTGCCGGCCGAAGCGATGTCCGCAGCGCAGCGTGAAGCGGCCGAGGCCCTGATTGCCGGCCCGCGCAAAGCGGTGTTCGGTCCGTTCATTCCCCTGCTGCGCAGCCCGGCGCTGATGTCGCGCGTCGGCCAGGTGGGCGAGTACCTGCGTTTTGACAGCATGCTGGACGTGCGCATCCGTGAGCTGGCGATGTGCCTGGTCGCGCGCCATGTATCCAACCAGTTTGAATGGCTGATGCATGCACCGCTGGCGCTCAAGGCCGGCGTGCCGCAGGCCAGCCTGGAGGCCATCGCCGAAGGCAGATACCCGCACAGCACGGCCCCCGACGAAGCATCCATGGTGGACTTCGTGACCGAACTGCTGCAGCACCACGGCGTCAGCGACAGTTCGTACGCCGCAGCCCTGGCGCTCTTCGGCGAGCAGGGCGTGGTGGAACTGACCACGCTGGTCGGCTATTTCACGATGGTCTGCTGGGTGATGAATGTGGCGCGCACACCAGGACAGCCCCAGCCGGACTTCGGCGCCCTGACGGCCTTTCCGGCCTGAGCGTCAGGGCGACAAAGCCGCGAGCACCCGCGCTGCGCTGATGTCGTTCAGGCAGCGGGTGTGGCCCAGCGGGCATTCGCGCTCGAAGCATGGCGCGCAATCGAGCGGCGGCAGGTAGTCCGCGTCGTTTTTCAGCCAGAGCACCGCGGCTTTCGCGCTCAGCGGCGGCGTGTGCAGAGGGCTTGACGAGCCGAAGATGGCAACCTGCGGCACGCCAAAAGCCGCCGCCACATGCATCAGGCCCGAGTCGTTACTGACGACCTGGCGCGCCGCCGCAATGGCGCACAGCGCCTGCACCAGCGTGGTCCTGCCGGCCAGGTTGATGCAGGCACCGGGTCGCACCGCGTTGGCCGGCCCGGCGATCTCTTCACACAGCGCCGCTTCCTTGCCAGAGCCCAGCAGCACCACCGGCAAGGCCAGGCTTTGCGCCAGTTCGGAAAAATGCGCGGCGGGCCAGCGCTTGGCGGGCCCGTATTCCGCACCCGGTGCAAAGACGTCATAAGCGCCGCGCACCAGGCCGAGCTCGGCCAGCGCTTGCGCCACCTCGGCCGCCGGCATCTGCAGTTGCGGCCGGTCGGCGTCCAGACCGGTGTCGCCGCTGAGCGCCGAATAAAACGCCACCATGGGCGGACGCTGGCCTTTGGCCGGATTTTTCAGGCGATGGGTGAGCAGGCCGATGCGCGCCTCGCCGAGGTAACCGATGCGTTTCGGGATGCCGGCCAGCAGCGGCAGCAAGGCGCTTTTCAGCGAGTTGGGGAGCACGTAGGCGGTGTCGAACTGGCCGGCGACCCGCTTGGCCAGCGCGCGGCGCGCCTTCAGTTGTAGCCCGCCGTGCGCAAACGGAAACTCGATGACCTCGTGCACCTGCGGCATCGCACGGTAGACCGGCGCCACCCAGGGTAAAGCGCCCACGGTGAGCTGCTCACCCCGCGCGTGCAGGCGCCGCAGCAGCGGCTCGGTCATGACTGCGTCGCCTATCCACTGAGGAGCGACGATCAGCGACCTGCTAGTGGTGAGCACCGACGTGCTCGCCGTCCTTGAGCTTGTACAGCGTGCCGCAGTAGGGGCACTTGGCCTGGCCTGTGCGCGCCACATCGAGGTAGACCTTGGGGTGGCTGTTCCACACGGCCATGTCGGCCTTGGGGCTGGGACAGAACACGCCGCCTTGCGGGTTCAGGTCCTTGGCGAGCAGTTCGACGGTGAAAGAGGTACTCATGATCAGACCTTGGCCAGCCAGCCGGCGTATTTGGGGTTGCGGCCATTGACGATGTCAAAAAACGCGCTCTGGATTTTTTCGGTGATGGGGCCGCGCGAGCCGGCGCCGATCTCGATGCGGTCGAGTTCGCGGATGGGCGTGACTTCGGCGGCGGTGCCGGTGAAGAAGGCCTCGTCGGAGATATACACCTCGTCGCGCGTGATGCGCTTTTGCACCAGCTCCAGGCCGAGGTCCTTGCAGATGTGCAGGATGGTGTTGCGCGTGATGCCGTTGAGCGCGCCGGCCGACAGGTCGGGCGTGTAGACCACGCCGCCCTTGACCACAAAAATGTTCTCGCCCGCGCCTTCGCTGACGAAGCCCGAGGCGTCGAGCAGCAGCGCTTCGTCGTAACCGTCGTCCAGGGCTTCCATGTTGGCCAGAATGGAGTTGGTGTAGTTGCTGACCGCCTTGGCCTGCGTCATGGTGATGTTGACGTGGTGGCGCGTGTAGCTGGAGGTTTTCACGCGAATGCCGCGCCGCATGCCCTCTTCGCCGAGGTAGGCGCCCCAGGCCCAGGCCGCGACCATCAGGTGAATCGTGTTGCCCTTGGGGCTGACGCCGAGTTTTTGCGAGCCGATCCAGGTCAGCGGCCGCAGGTAGCAGCTTTCCAGCTTGTTGTCGCGCACCACGGCCTTTTGCGCTTCCATGACCTCTTCCTTGCTGAAAGGAATTTTCATACGCAGGATCTTGGCGCTGTTGAACAGGCGCTCGGTGTGTTCCTCGAGCCGGAAGATGGCCGTGCTGCCGTCGGCCGTCTTGTAGGCGCGCACGCCTTCAAAGGCGCCGCAGCCGTAATGCAGGGTATGGCTCAGGACGTGGATTTTGGCGTCGCGCCATTCGACCATCTGGCCATCCATCCAGATTTTGCCGTCGCGGTCTTCCATGGAGGGTGCTACTGGGGACATGGTGCTGATCCTGTGATGAATGTCGTGAAAGGGTTCCCGGCGCCTGGCCTGCTGCCGGCCGGGCCGGAGAACCTGCCGAAAAACCCGAAACGCTGATTTTACGGGCCGGGCGGCGGGCCGTCGGCGGCCGGTGGCGAATCCGTCACCGGAGGCCTGAAAAGCTCGTGGTGGACCAGCTTGCCGCCGACAAAGGTGCAGGTGACATGCGACTGGCTGCCATCGGTCCAGCGGAACACCTCGGGCTGGGCGTCCTTGTCGGATTGCAGCGCGCCCAGGCTTCGGGTCATGGCCACCACATGCAGCAAGGTCATGCCCGGCTTGAGCTTGGCATTGAGCATGACGGCGCTGTCGACAAAACCGATGGGCCGGTTGGCCGCGCGCTTGAGCACCTGCATCATGCGGGTGAAGTGGAGCAGCAGCCACATCATCAGGCCGCCGACCGCAGCCGCTACACCGGCCCAGCCGAAACCTCGATAAGCCAGCACCACCACGGCAACGCCGGCAATCGGAACAAAAATTTTCTGGAAGTTCATGGCGCTATTTTCGCAGCCGCCGGCCGCCTCCCTGCTGCGGGGAGTGCGTACGGCATGCCGCACGGCCATCGTCACGTGTCATTTTCAAGTGAAATCGGCCTTCAGCCCAGATGGAGCGGGCGCCAACAGCTACTGATTTAATAGCGCTCCATCCGCCGCACCGAGGTGAATCCCGCTACGCGAGGCTTCGCACCACCTCGATCGCCTGCTCCACGCGTTCGACCGCGTGGATGGTCAAACCTTCGATCGGCTTCTTGGGCGCATTGGCCTTGGGCACCACGGCCACACTGAAGCCCAGTTTGGCCGCTTCCTTGAGCCGCTCCTGGCCGCGCGGCGCGGGCCGCACCTCGCCGGCCAGGCCGACCTCGCCGAAAGCGATGAAGCCTTTGGGCAACGGCTTGCCGCGCAGGCTGGAAGTGATCGCCAGCATCACCGACAGGTCGGCCGCCGGCTCGCTGATGCGCACACCGCCGACCGCGTTGACAAACACGTCCTGGTCCATGCAGGCAATGCCGGCGTGGCGATGCAACACCGCCAGCAGCATGGCCAGGCGGTCCCGGTCCAGGCCCACCGAGAGGCGGCGCGGGCTCGGGCCGCCGCTGTCGACCAGCGCCTGGATTTCGACCAGCAGGGGCCGGGTGCCCTCCAGCGTGACCATCACACAGCTGCCGGGCACCGGCTCGGGATGCTGGCTCAGGAAAATGGCACTCGGATTCGTCACGCCCTTGAGGCCTTTTTCGGTCATCGCGAACACGCCGATTTCATTGACCGCGCCGAAGCGGTTCTTGATGGCCCGCACCAGGCGAAAACTCGAATGCGTGTCGCCCTCGAAATAAAGCACGGTGTCCACCATGTGCTCGAGCACACGCGGGCCGGCCAATGCCCCTTCCTTGGTCACGTGGCCGACCAGCACGATGCAGACGCCGCTGGCCTTGGCCGCGCGCGTCAGGTGGGCCGCACACTCGCGCACCTGGGCCACCGAGCCCGGCGCCGACGTGAGCTGCTCGGAATACACGGTCTGGATGGAATCGATCACGGCCACGGCCGGCCGCGTGGCCTCCAAGGTGGCGAGGATTTTTTCGAGCTGGATCTCGGCCAGCACCTTGACCTGCGAGCCGTCCAGCCCGAGCCGGCGCGAACGCAGCGCCACCTGGGCCCCGCTTTCCTCGCCGGTCACATACAGAGTGTCGAGGCCGGCGCGCTGCAGCGAATCGAGGGCCTGCAGCAGCAGCGTGGACTTGCCGATGCCGGGATCGCCGCCTATCAGCACCACACCACCCTCGACAATGCCGCCGCCCAGAACACGGTCCAGCTCCTCATGCCCGGTGGGCGTACGCGCCATGTCGGTGGCCTCGATGTCGGCCAGGGTCGCCACTTCCGACGGTTTGGCCAGCGAGGCAAAACGGTTTTTCACCGGCGACTGGCTTTCAGCAATCGACTCGATCAGCGTGTTCCAGGCCCCGCAATGCGGGCATTTGCCCAGCCATTTGGGGCTGGTGCCGCCGCACTCGGTGCAGGTGTAAATCGTCTTGTCTTTGGCCATCCGGCGATATTACTGTATTTATTCACAGTGCGGGTTAGTCCCGGCCTCGCGCGGTTGGCGACAAGCCCCAAATCATTTAATATATTAAATAAATTCACCTTGCCCATGAACACGCCTTTTATTCACCGCAACCTGCCTCGCCTGCTGCTGCAGGCACGCGAATCCGTGATGGCACACACCCGGCCGCGCCTGCGCGAACATGCGCTGAGCGACCAGCAATGGCGGGTGTTGCGGGTGCTGGGTGAACACGGCGTGGTCGAAACCGGCAAGGTCGCACGCGAGGCCTTCATCCTCGGCCCCAGCCTGACCGGCGTGCTGACCCGCATGGAGCGCGACGGCCTGATCCAGCGCTCGCGCGATTCGGTGGACCAGCGGCGCACGGTGGTTCAGGCCACCGACAAGGGCGCACAACTGGTCAACACCCTGTCGCAAACCATAGAAGCGCATTACGCGTGGATGGAGCAGTCCCTGGGTAAAGAAAATTTGTCGCAGCTTTACGCACTGCTCGACAAGGTGATTGAACTGGAGCAGCCATGAGTTTCATGCCGTCGGGCACGGTTTACGGCGTGCTGCTGAACTTCCGCGCCGAAGTCGAGGCGCTGGCGCCGCAAATGGCGCAGCCGCCCTACAAGGCGCCGCCCCAGGCGCCGGTGCTGTATGTCAAGCCGGCCAACACCTGGAGCGCCAGCGGCGCCAGCATCCCCGTGCCGGCTCGGGTCCCCGAGGTCGAAGTCGGCGCCAGCATCGCCATGGTGATGGGTGAGGCCGGCGTCGTGGCGGGCTATGTGCTGATGAACGACCTGTCGATCCCCCATGTGTCTTTTTTCCGGCCGCCCGTCAAGTTCAAATGCCTGGACGGTTTTCACGGCATCGGCCAGCAACTGGTGCCTGCCAGCGAAGCTGGCGATCCTTCAAGCTTCACACTGGAAGTGCGCATCAATGGCGAGCTGAAACAGGCCGTCAGTTTTTCGCAGCTGGTGCGCCCTGCCGACCAACTGCTGGCCGATGTCGGCGAGTTCATGACCCTGCGCGCTGGTGATGTGCTGATGCTCGGTTGCGACCTGGGCAGACCACTGGCCAGAGCCGGTGACCAGATTGACATCACGGCACCCGGCTTCGGCACGCTGAGCAACACGCTGGTTCGGGAGGCCACATGAAACACGCACGTGTGGTTCATCAAGGCCAGGTGCATTCGGCCACAGAATGCGGCGGCCAGCTCCTGCTTGCCAACGGACAACTCGTCGCCGAAGACGCGGTGACCTGGCTGCCGCCGCTGGCACCCACGCCGCGCCCGCGCACCATTCTTGCGCTGGGCCTGAACTACGCTGACCACGCGAAAGAGCTGGAATTCAAGGCGCCCGAAGAACCCCTGGTGTTCATCAAGGGCGAAGGCACGCTGACCGGCCACCGCCAACTGACACGCCGGCCGGCCGATGTGCAGTTCATGCATTACGAGTGTGAACTCACGGTGGTCATCGGCAAGACTTCCAAAAAGGTCAGCCGTGACGACGCGTACGACTTCATCGCGGGCTACACCATCGCCAACGACTATGCGATCCGCGACTATCTCGAAAACTGGTACCGGCCCAATCTGCGCGTGAAAAACCGCGACACCTGCACGCCACTGGGCCCCTGGCTGGTGGACGCGGCCGATGTGCCGGACCCCATGGCGCTGGCGCTGCAGACCACCGTCAACGGAAAAATCACGCAAACGGGCAACACGCGCGACATGATTTTCGATGTGCCCTTTCTGATCGAATATTTCAGCAGCTTCATGACACTGCAACCCGGCGACCTGATCCTGACCGGCACGCCCGACGGCGTGGTGGACTGCCGGCCCGGCGACGTGGTCGT
>ERZ1292640.2288-Hain-H43-02um-R1-2288-length-15364-cov-4_pt1 | contig 15364 bp, 13 predicted proteins | sample MGYA00564404_ERZ1292640 | MGnify/ENA primary metagenome ERZ1292640 (study PRJEB36523, sample SAMEA6512636) | groundwater metagenome | collected 2019-01-08 | study: AquaDiva: Metagenomics assemblies of 32 groundwater samples
AAGAGCGAACCCATCAATCGCGAGCCGGAATCCGCCCCCGCCAAGACCGCCCCGCTGCCGGCCGCCCCCGAGAAGCCGGTTGCGGCGCCGTCGAAGCCGGTCCCGACCCCCGAGAAGCCGGTCGCCCTGCTGCCGATTCCCCGGAAGAATCCCGAGGCCGACCTGCCCGAGCGCGCGAAGCCCGCGGCCGTCGCCGAGAAGCCGGCCCCGAAGCCCGCGCCGAAGAAAGCCGGCGAGTTCATGCTGCCCTCGCCTGCGCTGCTCGATCCCCAGAAGACCGACATCCGCACCGAATCCGAGGACGAGATCCAGGCCCGCGCGGCGCATCTCGCGGAAACGCTGCGCTCCTTCCGGATCGAGGCCCAGGTCGTGGGCTACCTCCAGGGCCCCGTCATCACGCAATACGAGCTGCGGCTCGCCCCGGGCGTCAAGGTCCAGCAGATCAAGACCCGCGAGGAGGACATCTCGGTGGCGATGGGCGCGCCGGTCCGGATCGAGGCGCTGCTTGGCGGCCGCTCCACGATCGGGATCGAGGTCCCGAACCGGCACCGCCGGATCGTGCAGCTCTGCGAACTGGTGGGGAGCCGGCACTTCCGCGAGTGCAAGGCGACGATCCCGCTGCTGCTCGGCAAGGACTCGGCGGGCGTTCCGCTCATCATGGACCTGACGGCCATGCCCCACATCCTCGTCGCGGGCGCGACGGGGTCGGGCAAGAGCGTGGCGCTGAACTCGATCCTGCTTTCGATCCTGATGACCCACACGCCCGAGACGGTCCGGATGATCCTGATCGATCCGAAGGCGGTCGAGATGTCGTTCTACGAGAACGTCCCGCACCTCGCGACGCCTGTCGTGACGGACATGAAGAAGGCGACCGGGATTCTCGCATGGGCGGTCCAGAAGATGGACGAGCGCTACGACCTGCTGGCAAGGGTGGGCGTGCGGAACATCGCCGCCTACAACGAGCTGGGCGAGGACGAGATCCGAAAGCGCCTGGAGCTCGACGAGGAGGACGAGGTCGAGGGGCCGGAGTCGTTCCTGCCCTACATCGTCATCGTCGTCGACGAGCTCGCGGACCTCATCATGACCTCGTCCAAGGAGGTCGAGAACTACATCACGCGGCTCACCCAGAAGTCGCGGGCGGTCGGGATCCACCTGGTCCTTGCGACGCAGCGGCCCTCCACGGACGTGATCACGGGCCTCATCAAGGGCAACCTCCCGACCCGGATCGCGTTCCGCGTGTCGGCCCAGGTGGACTCGCGTGTCATCATCGACGAGAACGGCGCGGAGCAACTCCTCGGCAAGGGCGACATGCTGCTCTTGGCCCCCACCCACGGCCGGCTGCTGCGATCCCAGGGCGCCTACGTTTCCGACGGAGAGGTGAATCGCGTTGTCGAGCACGTGCGCAAGCAGCAGGAGCCGCAATACTTGAACGAGATCCAGCGCTGGGAGAAGGAGCAGGAGGGCGGCGGCGATCCGGGTCGCGACGATCCGCTCTACGACGACGCCGTGCAGGTCGTCCTGGAGACGGGGCGCGGCTCCACGTCGCTTTTGCAGCGCCGGCTCGAGATCGGCTACACCCGCGCGGCGCGGCTCGTGGACCTGATGGCCAAGGACGGGGTCGTCGGCGAATACAAAGGCAGCCAGGCCCGCGAAATCCTGATGACCCCCGAGGAGTGGGAGACCCGCAAGGCGGCGCGCGAGGGCGCGGACGGCGACGACGAGGAAGAGGACGGATAGCGGAGAGATTGCGTTAGAGTGCCCGTCGCAAGATGACGAGCCGCCCCCAGTGGAGCGCGGGCCCGGCCGGCGCGCCGGCGATCGCGCTTGCGAGCCTTGGCTGTCCGAAGAACCTCGTCGATTCCGAGGTTCTCGCGGGGATGCTGATCCGGGCCGGCTTCCGTGTGACCTCGGATCTCTCGGAGGCCGATGTCGCCGTCGTGAACACCTGCGGTTTCATCGCCGACGCGCGGCGGGAATCGGTCGAAACGATCCTCGGGATCGCCCGAAGGAGGCGCGAAGGCTTCCTTCGGGGGCTTGTCGTGTGCGGCTGCCTGCCCCAGCGCGAGGGGCCGGCGCTCGCGGATGCGATCCCCGAAGTGGACGCCTGGGCGGGCGTCTTTGAGCCCTTGAGGGTCGTGGAGGCCTGCCGGAAAATCCTCGAAGGAAAGCCCGCGGAAGGCTTCCTCCCTCCCGGGGGCGTCCCCGATCGAAGCCTTCCCCCGGACCGCGGAAGGGCGGCGCTCCTGCCTCCCCACACCGCCTATCTTCGGATCGCCGACGGCTGCTCGCACGCATGCACCTTCTGCGCGATTCCGCGGATCCGGGGACGCTTCCGGAGCGTCCCGCGCGAAGCCGTCCTCGCGGAGGCTCGAAGGCTTTCGCGCGCCGGCGTCCTCGAGGTGAGCCTCATCGCGCAGGACACGACGGCCTGGGGAGGCGACCTCCCCGGCCGTCCGGCGTTCGCCCGGCTGCTGCGCTCCCTCGCGCGCATCCAGGGGACGCGATGGATCCGGATCCTCTACGCCCACCCCGCGCGCCTGGGCGACGACGTCCTCGCGGTCCTTGCCGATGAGCCGGAACGGTTCGTCTATCTAGATCTGCCGCTGCAGCACATCGAGGACCGGGTCCTGAAGCGGATGGGCAGGCGGACGACCCGCGCCGCCACGATGTCGCTTCTGGAGCGGATCCGGACGCGCTGCCCCCGGATTGCGCTTCGCACGACGCTGCTCGCGGGATTTCCGGGCGAGACGGAACGGGAGTTCGAGGCCCTGCGATCGTTCGCCGCCTCCTTCCCCTTCGATCGCCTGGGGGTCTTTCCCTACTCCCCCGAGGAGGGCACGCCCGCCGCGCGCCTTCCGGGCCTCCTGCCCGCATCCGAGCGCGCCCGTCGGGCACGCGAGATCCGGAACGCCTGGCGCACGCGGCATCTCGAGGCGAACCGGGCGCGGAAAGGGGCGGTGGAGGAGATCCTGATCGACGCGGCAGGCGTTCGCGAGGCCGTCGGGAGGACATGGCGGGACGCCCCGGAGATCGACGGGCGGGTGTTCCTTCGCGGGACGGATCTCAAGCCGGGGACGTTCGTTGCCGCCCGGATCCTCGGGACGCGCGGCCTGGACCTTTCGGCGGAGCCCGTCGAAAGGCACAATTCCATTGCCGGAACCCTTTGCAAGGACGCAAAATAAGCAATTCCCCATGGCCGCGATCGAAAAGGAGACGGAAGCGGCGCCGGACAGCGCGCCGCAGGATTTGAAGAAGGACATCACCGGCCTTCTTCCCATGACGCTGCCGAACAAGATCACGATCTTCCGGTTCGCCCTCTCGATCCCCTATTTCGCCGTCCTCGTCGCCGCGATGGAGTTCGGCTGGTGGCAGCCCTCCTCCCCGACCGCTACGATCCTCTACGACGTGGCCATCGTGCTGTTTCTCGTGGCCCTCGTATCCGACGTTCTGGACGGATACATCGCGCGCAAGCGATCGCTGAGCAGCGGGTTCGGGCGGGTCGCCGATCCGGCGGCCGACAAGATCCTGATCTGCGGGACGCTGATCCTGATGCCCGCCGACGTGGTCCACCCGGCGATGACCCTCCTCATCCTAACGAGGGAGATTGCCGTCCAGGGGATTCGGGGGTTCTTCGAGTCGCTGGGGATCGCGTTCGGGGCGGATTGGTGGGGCAAGCGAAAGATGGCGATCCAGAGCGTCGCCCTTGGCGCCGCCCTCGTCTACCTGGCCCACTTCCGCGGCGCCGGGGCCGGGTATCTGTGGTTCATCCGGGGGGTTTTGTGGTTTGCGGTGCTTGCGACGGTGGTGTCCGGTGTCCAGTATTTCCGTCGGGCCGCCGCGGCCATCCCGGAGGAAAAGCGCCCGTGAGAACCGCCGCCGGCGATCTCTCCGTGACGTTCTTCGGGACGGGGTTCTGTCCCGTGGCCCCCGGCACCGCCGGGAGCCTGGCGGCGCTGGGGCTTGCGTGGCTGCTCGAACGGGCCGGCGGCCGCTTCGCCGTTGCGGCCGGGGCGCTCGCCCTTGCCGTCCTTTGTGTCGCCCTCGCCTCCTACGGGGTCCGGCGGTTCGGCGTTCCGGACCCCGGTCCCTTCGTCCTCGACGAGGCCGCCGCCGTCTTCCTGCTGGTCGCCGCCGCCGCGCCGGCCGCCGGGATGGCCGGGGTTTTCGTGGCCTTCGTTCTCTTCCGGATCCTGGACGCCCTCAAGCCCTTTCCCATCTCCCGCCTGGAGCGCCTCCCCGGCGGGTTCGGAATCCTTTTCGATGATCTCGCCGCCGCCGCGGCCGCGGTCGCGCCGACCTGGGGGGTGTCGCGATGAGTCATGAGACGCCCCTCCACCGCCTGGCGCTTCTTCTTCGCGAGGCCTGCCCGGGACCGGAGCTGCCCGCGTCCCTGGCGAAGTGGATCGAGGAGGCCGAGTCCCGGGAGAAGGATCACAGGCGCACCCTCCAGAAGGCGCGCCACGACCTGACGACGCTTGTCGAAACCGCCAACCGCCTGAACGCCTTCGGTCTCAACCTCGACCGGATCGAGGCCTATCTCCTGCGGGCGATGATGGGGCAGTTCGGGATCCTGAAGGTCCTCGTCGCCCGCCAGCGGGACGGTTCGTTCCCCGTGCTGGTTCCCACGACCGGGACCCTCCAGCTGGGGGCCCTGCCGATCAGCATCCCCCGCGAGGGGATCATCGCCCGGGCCCTCTGCCGGGCGGAGCGGCCGCTCTTGCTGGAATCCCTCCCCCAGGAGGGCGAGGAAGGGGTGGTCATTCGAACCCTCTGGAACGAGGGGCTCCGCCTCGGGGTGCCACTCCTTCGCTCCCCCGAGACCGGCGAGCGCGAGTTGACGGGGCTTTTGTTCCTCGGCCCCCGCCTCGACGGCCAGCCTTTCAACCTCGAAGACATCGAGTTCCTTCGGGTCCTCTCCTGCCTCTATGCGATGGCCCTCCACAACGCCGATCTCTACCACCGCAGCATCGTGGACGGACTCACCCAGACCTATTCGCGCGTCCACTTCGACATGCACCTCGCCCTCGAAATCGAGCGGGTCCGGCGCCAACTCGAGGCCGGGCGCGACACGAGCCCCTCCGTGGGCCTTATCATGGTCGACATCGACAACTTCAAGGCGATGAACGACCGATATGGACATCTCATGGGCGACCAGACCCTGAAGGTCTTCGCCAAGGCCCTCACCGCCGGGGTGCGCGGCGTGGACATGGTCGCCCGATATGGGGGCGAGGAGTTCTGCGTGATCCTGCCGGGCTCCGATCTCAAGACCTCCGCCCGGGTCGCGGAGCGCCTGCGCGTCCTCGTCTCCCAGGAGGAGCTGCCCGGGCCGGACGGGACGTTGTTGCGCGTCACCGCTTCCTTCGGCGTCTCCTCCTATCCGGAAATCGCCGGGAACATCCGGGACCTGATCGCCGAGGCGGATCGATGCCTCTACCGGGCCAAGGCCGCCGGGAAGAACCGCGTCGAGTGCGCCGGGAGGGACGTCCGATGAGCGGCCCCATCGTGCGGGAGATCCGGATCCCGAACGACACGAAGTTTCTCGCGGACGTTCGCGCCTTCCTCCAGACGTTCCTCCAGGACATCCCCCGCCCCTTCAAGGAGCCCATGTCCGTCGTCCTGGCCGTGGACGAGGCCGTCACGAACGTGATCGAGCACGGCTACGACAACGGCCACGATGGGGACATCCGGGTCGAATGCCGGGGAGACGCCGAGCAGATTGAGGTCCTCGTCGAGGATTGGGGCCGGACGTTCGATCCGAACGCCATCCCCGATCCGGACATCCAGGAGCACGTCCGGCAGGGCCGCCGCAAGGGCCTCGGGATCTACCTGATGCGCCAGATCATGGATGAGATCAACTACGAGTTCCGGCCCGGCGAGCCGAACCGGCTTCGCCTCGTCAAGAAAGTCCCCGCCGCGAAGCACTGATTCCCATGCCCTCCCTCGACATCCTCACCCAGGAAACGTCCAACGGCGTCGTCCTCGTCGAGATCGGGGGGTTTCTCGACGCGCACACCTTCGAGAATCTCGAGGCCACCCTCGACGCCCTCTACCAGCAGGGGAAGTTCAAGATCGTGATGGGGCTCACCCAGCTCAACTACATCTCGAGCGCAGGCGTCGGCGTGCTGGTCGCCGCCCTCGGGACCGTCCAGGCCCACCAGGGAAAAATCGTCCTCGTCGATCCCGCGCCCAACGTCCTAGAGATTTTCGACCTCCTCGGCATCACGCACATGTTCACCATTGCGAAGGACCACGCCCAGGCCCTTCGGGCCTTTGCCTGACGAATCGTCAGGCAAGGCCCAGGCGCGAGAGGATGAGTCCGGAAACGTCCTCCATCCGGAAGCGGTCGCGCGCGCCTTCGGAGATGCTGGAGAGGATCACCGCCCCGTCCTCGTCGCGCGCAGGCCTTCGCCCGTGCGAGCCCTTTACGAGGGAGGCGTCCAGCGGGATTACGTCCAGCCGGGTGCGGAATCCCATCGCCTTCTTGAAAAGCGTCCAGGCGATCTTTGTCTTTACGGCCGGGATTCGGGGGTCGAGGAAGAGTTCGCAGGGGTCGTAGCCGGGTTTCTTGTGGATATCCACCGTGCGGGCGAAATCCGGGGCGAGCGCGTCGTCGAGCCAGTAGTAGTAGGTGAACCAGCGGTCCGGGGCCGCGATCGCGACGAGTTCGCCGGCGCGGGGATGGTCCAGTCCCTCCGTGCGCTTTCCCGCCTCGTCGAGGACGCGCTCGACGCCGTCGGCCTTCTCGAGGGCGATCCTTGCGGCCGGGAGGTCGGAACGATCGCGAACGTAGATGTGGGCGATCTGGTGGTCGGCGACGGCGAAGGCGCGCGAGCCTCCGATGTCGAGCAGCTCGCCGGTGGCGTTCCGCCGGGCCGAGAGAAGCCCGGCCTCGCGGAGGATCCGGTTCGGATGGACCGCGCCCGAGACGGCCGTGATCCCGTATTCCGAAAGGACCAGGATCTCGTAGCCGCGGCTGCGCGCGGCGTCGATCAGGTCGCCCGCCACGGCGTCGATCTCGGAGGCCGCCGCGAGGCTCCGGGGGTCGTCCGGCCCGTAGCGCTGGAGGTCGTAGTCGAGGTGCGGCAGATACACGAGGGCAAGCCTCGGCGCGTGGCGCTCGAGAACGGCGCGAGACGCATCGGCGATCCAGCGGCTCGAGGCGATCCCGGCCCCCGGCCCCCAGAACTCGAAGAGGGGGAACGTTCCGAGGGCGGGGGCGAATTCCTCCTTGAGCTCCGGGGGATCCGTCCAGATGTCGGGGAGCTTGCGTCCGTCGGCGAGGTAGGCGGGACGCGGCGTCACGGCCCAGTCCACGGCGGCGTGCATGTTGAACCACCAGAACATCTTCGCGCAGGTGAAGGACCGGTCGCGCGCCTTCGCGGTCTCGTAGACCCACGGGCGCTCCACGAGGCGGTTCGACTGGCGCCAGAGCCAGACCTCCGCGAGGTCGCGGAAGCACCAGCCGTTCCCGACGACCCCGTGCTCCCGGGGCGCCGTCCCCGTGAGGATTGTCGCCTGGGACGAGCATGTCACGGCCGGCAGCGGCGGCGCCAGGGGCGCGATGAATCCCTTCTCGGCGACCGAGCGGATCCGGGGCATCCGCGAAAGCAGTCCGGGCGTGAGGCCGACCACGTCCAGGACCATGAGCGCTCTGGCCATGCCCTGGATTCTAGGCTGCCTTGAGGCTATCGGGGGGGATGGCTAGGCTCGATCCCATGAAGACCCTTGCCGCCGCCGCCGCATCCGCCCTCCTCTCCGCCGCCTTCGTCGCCGCCGCCCTTGCGCCCGCGCCGTCGGCACCCGGGGACGCCGTTCGGAACCTGCGCGCCCGCCGGTATCTCGACGCCTCCGGCGTTTCGGACGCCCTGGCCGCGTCGGTCCGTTCCATCCTGAAGGCGCAGCTGGAGGCCCGGCGGGATCTTTCGCCCGGGCAGCGCGCCAGGGTGGCGGCCTCGATCGACGCGCGGGCCGCCGCCTTCCTCGCCGAGCGCTTGGCCGCCGAGTGGGCCCCGTTCGTCGAGGCGTCCGCGCTCGAGGAAGCGCTTTCCGTCCTCGAAACGAAGAAGGGCCGGCGCCTCGAGACCGCGCTGTCCGCCTCCGTCCGGATCATTGCCGAACGCCAGGAGGCCTGGTGCCGCGAACTCGCGAAAGCGGCCCTCGAGGAGGCGCTGCCCGGCGAGGCCGCCGCGCTCGAATCGAAGCGGGCTCGCGCGAAGGCGCTCCTCATCCTGAAATTCCTGGTCGTCGCCCAGGAGGCCCATCGGGACCGGACGGGCGCCTACGCCGCATTGGAAGATCTCTCTGCGCTTCCGGATGCCTCTCTTTTGAAGGAAGCGATCGATCGCCCCTGGGAATACCGCGTCACGTTCGAGCGCGGCCATCCCGCGAATCCGGCCTGGCGGGCCCGTCTTTCGCCCGCGGACGCATCCCGTCGCGATCTCCCCGGCTATTTTGCGGACTCGAGCGGAATCATCCGGAGCCGAACGGGCGGAGAGGCATCCTCGACCGACTTTCCCGTCGAGTAGCCGCAAGCAATCCACTGGCCCCGGCACTCGGTTCCGCGGAGAATGCCTCCCATGGCCACCTCGCTTCGGGTCGGGATCATCGGGGCCGGCTTCATGGGGACCACCTACGCGGAGGCCTTCCGGCGGATGCGGGCGGCGACCGCCGTGGCCGTCGCCGGCGGGAGTCGCGCGGGCTACCTGGCGGCGCAGTTCGGCCTCGAATCCGTCCCGTCCGTCGAGGCCCTCTGCCGTCGCCGCGACATCGACGCCGTTGTCGTGACGTCTCCTCACTTCGTCCACGCGGAGCAGACCCTCCTGGCCCTTCGGGAGGGCAAGCACGTCTTCGTCGAGAAGCCCATGGCCACGACGCGCGAAGACGGCCTCCGGATGGGGCGGGAGGCGAAGAAGCGTTCCCTGACTCTTGCCGTCGGCTACCACCAGCGCTTCCGTCATGTCAACCGGAGGGCCTTCGAGGTGCTGCGGAAGGGCGATCTGGGCCGGCCGATCACCTTCCAGGCCACCCAACTCGGCGGTGGCGGGTTCGGGAAGGGCTGGACCCAGGACATCCGAAGCGTCGGGTATTTTCTCGGCTACGGCTGCCACGTCGTGGACATGGTCCGCTGGGCCTTCGACGCCGAGATCGAGTCTGTCGCGGCCCAGTCGGGCGCCTATCGGATTCCGAAACCCATCGAGACCCTCACGAACGCCTGCGTGCGGTTCCGCGGCGGCCTCGGGGGAACGATCCTTTCGACCAATATCCTGCCCAAGCCGGGCTTTCCCGACGGCACGACGATGATCCGGGTGATTTCCGAGAAGGGGGTCATGGACTGGCGGGCCGCCAGCGGCCTCCCGGGCTTCCTCTCGATCGGAATCGAGGGCAAGGATGAAACGCTCCGGCGGATCATCGAGGAACCGCCCCTCAAGTTCGCCGGCGGCGGGATGCTCGCGGAGAACCGGGTCCAGGCCTACCGCGACGTCGCCCAGGATTTCGTGGACGCGATTCGCAAGGGACGCAGGCCTTGCGCCGACGCCCAGGACGGATACCAGACACTCTCGATCTGCCTGGCTGCGATGGAATCCGCCCGGATGGGCGGGACCGTCCGCGTGCCCCCGCCGCCGAAGGGGCTTCGATGATGCGCGCCGCGTTGTTCCTGATCCTGGCGGCGTCCGCCTTCCTCGCCGCTTCCCCGCTCCCCCCGCCTCTTCCCCCCGTCGCCGCTCCCGCCCCTGCCGAATCTTTCCTGCCCCCCCCGGTCGCCGAGCCCGCCGGGCGGCTGGAGCTGGAGGCCGCGGACGCGGCGGCGGCCGCCTTGAAGGACGCCCCTCCGAGGGTTGAGGAGATTCTGCGGCGCGTCCGATCGTTCCGCGCCGCCCTCGCCGAGGGGGTTTCAAAGGCGGCCCCGCGCCTCCGGATGGACGCGGTCTCGGGCTCCCCCATACCCGGCGTCCTCGATGCGGCGGACGATTCGGGCATCACGATTCTCGACGAGGGCATGCGGATCAAGATGGGATGGAAGGCGCTCGCGCCCGCCGAGGTCTGCAGGCTGGGCCGGCGCTTTTACCCCGCGTTCGATTCCGATGCCCGCGCGGGGCTTGCGGGATTTTCGCTGCTTCACGGGCTTCCGGCGGAGGCGGAGGCCGCGGGAAACGGGATCCTGGAGGCGGAGCGGGCCGCCGCGCTCGCTCCCTTTGCCGGATTCCTCGAGGCGGCGGGCGTCCCGGGGGCGAAGCCGCCCGATTCGATCGCCCCGCCGTCCGGCGGGAAGCCGCCCGAGGGCAAGAAGCCGGACGAGGCGGAGGGGCGTGCGGAGGCGGCCTGGAAGGAGGTCCTCGAAGCCCAGAAGAAGAGGGATTCGGTCACCCTGCTCCACGTCCTCGATGCCCTCGAGGGAGAGCATTCCAAAACCCGTTTTGCCGCCGCCCGCGCCTCCGAGATCGGGATGTTGCGCCACGCCGCTGCCGCCGAGGAGGATCGCATCCACGGCTACCAGGTCCTTTTCAACGGTCGGGACATGAAGGGCTGGACGACGCGCGGCGGGGAATGGAAGGCGGAGCGCGGGCGGATGGTCGCGACATCGACCCTTGACCTCAACGCCGCCTGGCTCGATTACGTCCACGCCGGGGGCGATTACGTCTTCGCCGCCGAAGTCCGCTGCAGCGATGGGTTCGACGCGGGCCTCTCCTTCGCGTGGGATCTCGCCGATCCCTTCGCCAAGCACTTCGCCTTCCGCGTCCTGGATCGGGCCGCTCCCGCGGGCCCGGTTGCGTGGCTCGACGCCGTCCAGAACATGAAGATGGAGGCGAATCACTCGGCGACCGGGCCGGCCGCCTCGCTGAAACCCGGCGAGTGGAACACGCTGCAGGTCGAGGTCCGGACGAACCGCCTGGAAACCTTCCTCAACTCGAACGCCGCATTCAATCTCCGGTGGAGTGCCCCCCTGCCGAAGGGCCGCCTTGGGATCTTCTTCCGCCGGGGCGCGCGCTTCGTGGAATTCCGGCGTATCGTTACGAAGGTTCTTCCGCCCGAGAAGGCCAAGTCCCCGACGAAGGCGAAGGGGTCCGAGAATCCGAAGCCTCCGGAACGGCCGGGCGAGGAGAAGACGCGACCCTAATGGGATTTGAACCCATGTCCCGGCCTTGAAAGGGCCGTGTCCTGGACCAGGCTGGACGATAGGGTCGTGCCGACGAGGGTAGCCGAAACGCGCCCGTTGGCGCAAGTTCGTTCAGGCGTTTTCCTTCGGCTGGAGGCCGGCGATCTTCGTTTCCATCGCGGCCTTGGCGGCCGCGAGGCGCGCCCGGAGGGCCGGATCAGAGACGGCCAGGATCTCGGCCGCCAGGATCCCGGCGTTTCGCGCGCCGGACTCTCCGATCCCGACGGTCGCAACGGGCACCCCCGCGGGCATCTGCACGGTGGCGAGCAGGCTGTCGAGGCCGGAGAGCGGGCTCGAGGGGATGGGGATTCCGATCACGGGCAGCGTCGTCTCGGAGGCGACGACGCCTGCGAGATGGGCGGCCCCGCCCGCGGCGGCGATGAAAACGGAAATGCCCCGGGATGGCGCGGCCGCGACGTATTCCCGGAGGAGGCGCGGGCTGCGGTGGGCGGAGAGGACCCGGCTCTCGGAAGCGACCCCGAGCTCGGCGAGGGCCTTGCTGGCGGCCTCGACGGTCGGCCGGTCGGAGTCCGAACCCATCAGGATGGCGACGCGTGCGCTCGGCATTTCGGGCACTATACGCAGCCCGGCCCCGCTCCGCCACGGGCGGGATTCGCCGTGCCCCATTGGAGCTTTTCGCGCAGTTGCGCGTAAGGCGTCCGGGCGCCCAGGTGGATCAACCGAACGCCCTCGGCGGCGCGGCGGACATGCACGCGGTCGGAAAGACCGAGGGGCGAGAGCACGAAGCCGTCGCCGTGGACGAGCCCCTCGGCCTTCCGGAAGAGGGAGAGTTCGATCCTTGCGTCCGGCGGGACGATGAGCGGCCGGAGCCAGAGGGTGTGCGGGCAGATGGGGGTGATGGCGATGGCCTCGATCGAGGGGTGCAGGATCGGCCCTCCGGCGGACAGCGAGTAGGCCGTCGAACCGAGGGGCGTCGAGAGGATCAGTCCGTCCCCCGGGAATTCGAGGACGCGCTCCCCGTCCACGGACATTCGCAGGTCGATCATCCGGGCCGGGATCCGGGTGGACACGACAAGATCGTTCAGGAGGATCGCCGACACGGAACGGCGGCCCTTTCGCTCGATCCGGGCCTCCAGGGACATCGAGACGCGGACTCCGAAGTCTCCCCGCAGAAGCCGCGGGATCGTTCGCACGAGATCCTCGACGGCGATTTCCGAAAGGAAACCGAAAGTGCCCGCGTGGACCCCGAGAAGCGGGAACCGGTGCCGGCCCTGCCGGCGGAAGGCCGCAAGAATCGAGCCGTCCCCTCCCACGACGATCCCGAAGTCGGCCCGGAGATCCTTCCGGGCCGGGGACGAGAGGTCCACCTCGACGATTTTCGCCCCGCGGGAAAGGGTCCGCTTGGCCTCGGCGATGAGCCGCTTTTCCTCGCCCCGAAGCGGCGTCCGGCGGACGGCGGAGAAGAACCAGGCAATGCGCGGCATGGCGAGTTCACCCGCTCCGGCCCGCGCCCCGCGACGGGATCGCCCGCGCGCGCTCCCGGACAATCCTCGCGATGCCGTCGGCGTCGAGGCCGGCGAGCCGGAGCAGGAGCCTCCGGGCCCCGTGCGGGATGAAGGCGTCCTCGAACGCCAGGACGTGGACGCGGCGGGTTTCCGCGCCCCGGGCGTTCAGGGCCTCCAGGACCGCGCTTCCGAAGCCCCCGGTCCGGACGTGGTCCTCGACGGTGACGACGAAAGGCTGCTCCCGGGCGAGCCGTTCGAAGAGATCCCCGTCGAGGGGCTTGGCGAATCGCGCGTTCACGACGCAGAGCCGCAGGCCGTCCTCGCGAGCCAGGCGATCGGCGGCTTCCCAGGCGGGCTGGACCATCGCCCCATAGGCGAGGATCGCGCCGTCGGGGCCGTTGCGCAGGATCTCGGCGCGGCCGACCTCGAGGGGGGCGCGCGGCGCCGGGATTTCGGGCTCCGGGACGGTATCCCGGGGGATCCGGATGAAGGCGGGGCGGCTCTCCCCGAGGCCGAGCCGGAGCATTCCGGACAACTCGGTGGCGTCGCGCGGGGCCATGAGGACCGCGCCGGGGAACGGGCGGAGGTAGGCGATGTCGTAGACGCCCTGGTGGTTTGAGCCGTCCTCGCCCACGATTCCCGCCCGATCGATGACGAAGGTCACGCCGAGGGGCTGGACGGCGACCTCCTGGAATACCTGGTCGAAGGCGCGCTGCAGGAAGGTGGAATAGATCGCGACGACGGGCTTGAGGCCGGATTCCTGGAGGCCCGCGGCGAATCCGACGGCGTGCTGCTCGGCGATTCCGACGTCGAACATCCGGTCCGGGAAGTGCCGCTGGAACTCTACGAGGCCCGTTCCGTCGGGCATGGCGGCCGTGATCGCGACGACGGCGGGATCCGTGCGCGCGATCTCGATGAGGGATGCGGCGAAGGCCTTCGTATAGGGGACCGGGCTGCCGGCCTTCCGGGAGGTTCCGTCCTCGGGGTCGAAGGGGGACGGGCCGTGGAATTTCACGGGATCCTTCTCGGCGAGCGCGAAGCCCTTCCCCTTCATCGTCGTCACATGCAGAAGGATCGGCCCCGGCTGCTCGCGGATCTCCCGCAGGGCGGGGATCAGAGTGTCCAGGTCGTGCCCGTCGATGGGGCCGAAGTAGCGGAATCCCATCTCATGGAAAAACATCCCGGGAACGGCGATCCGCCGGACGGCGTCCCGGAACAAATCCATCCCCTTCCCCATCGCGCTCCCGAGGCCGGGGATCGAGCGAAGCAGGTGATAGACCTCGTGCTTGAGGTCCAGATAGAGGGGCGCCATCCGGACCCTGTTGATCGAGCGGGACATCGCCCCCACGGACGGATGGATGAACATGTTGTTGTCGTTGAGGACGACGAGGAGGTCCTCCTTCACCGCCCCCGCGTGGTTCAGTCCCTCGAAAGCCATGCCCGAGGTGAGCGAGCCGTCCCCCACCACGACGACGATCCGTCGCCGCCGGCCCAGGATCCGGTCGCCGACCCGGAGTCCCAGCGCCGTCGAAATCGAGGATCCCGCGTGGCCGATGGTGAAGGGATCGTACGGGCTTTCCTGGCGGTTCGGATAGCCCGAAATCCCGCCGTGCTGCTTGATCGTCGGGAAGGCGGGGAACCGGCCCGTCAGGAGCTTGTGGGGATAGGCCTGGTGGCCGATGTCCCAGCAAAGCCGGTCGTGCAGGAAGTCGAAGACGTGGTGCAGCGCGATGCAGAGTTCCACCGTTCCGAGGTTCGAGGCGAGGTGCCCCCCCATCTCGGACACCACCCGGATCATCTCCTCGCGGATTTCAAGGGCGAGGGCCTTCATCTGCAGAAGGTCCAGTCGCTTGACGTCGTCCGGGGAGCGGACGGTCGGTAGAAGGGGCATCGGGGAAGCGATTGTAGCGTCCGGAAGGGTCAAGCCGGGCCGCCGGAGCCGGAGGTCGCCTGGGCGGCCGACCGAACATTGGGATCGCGGTCCGACTGGGCAGCCTGGACGGCCTGCTGGGCGGCCTCGGAGGGAATCTGGGCCAGCGCCCAGGCGGCTGCGGCGCGGATTTCGCTCGGATGGCGCGGCGAGAACCCCATGGATTTCCTGGCTTTGAGGAAATTCGAGAGGATTTCCACCGCGGACTCCGCGGAGAGCCTTCCGAGGGTGATGCAGGCCTCCCGCACCAGCGCGGGGTCCGTCTCGGGGCGGGCGAGGATATCCAGCATCTTCGGGACGGTCTCCATGACGCCCCACTCGCCCGCGTAGAAGACGGCGTTGCGCGCGATGCCGGGCGACTCGTGGCCGATTAGGGGCGCGAGGACCCGGGCGCGGCGGTCCGGGGCCTGGCGGGCGAGGACCCGGATGGCCTCTCCGCGGACTTCCGGGTGCCGGCTTTCGAGGGCGCGCGCGAGGTCCGCCTCGAGATCGGATGAGAGCGTTTCGAGGAGGCCCGCGATCCGGCGGGCCGGGGCGGGATTGCCCATCGGCGAGAGATGGCGGGTGAGGCCCGCGGCGGCGGCGGGGCTCATCTCGCGCAGGGCCGTGGCGGCGATCTTCCGGGCCCGGAAATCCTCGGTTTCCTGGATGAACAGGGAAAGGGCCGGCGCCCCCTCCTCGCTCAGGGCGGAGAGGATTCCGAAAGCCCGTTGGTTCTTCAATCCCTGTTCGGACTGGAGGTCCGAGAGCAGGATCTCGAAGGATTCGCTCTTCACGAACTTCTGGATCACGCGTCGCGAAGCGTCCTGGAGG
>ERZ1292640.2290-Hain-H43-02um-R1-2290-length-15352-cov-7_pt1 | contig 15352 bp, 12 predicted proteins | sample MGYA00564404_ERZ1292640 | MGnify/ENA primary metagenome ERZ1292640 (study PRJEB36523, sample SAMEA6512636) | groundwater metagenome | collected 2019-01-08 | study: AquaDiva: Metagenomics assemblies of 32 groundwater samples
GGAGCACTGGCGCTGGCGTTGGAGTCCCAAGAAGGCGGTTTGGGGCTATGGAACCGCCAACGAGAACGCCGACGACCGGCAGGACTTTCAGCGCGTCAAGAACGCGTTTCCGCTGCCGTAAGCGATTATGAATTTCAACACACACCAGCCCAAGTTCATTGAGTTGGCGATGAGGACTCGCAGAAGACCGTAACCCTCGTCGCCAGGCCGAACTCCTGAGAGCAGAGGGGAAACCTTCCACGCATGGAGTGTGGGCGCGTGCGCGAGAGATCCCCGCGACTGCGGTCGTCACGGGACCAAAAACAAAAAACCGCCGGTCACAACGCCGGCAAAGAAGAAAAACAACGTATGAAGACACGATTCTCGAAACTCGTTAGATTCCTTTCCCCGTTGTGCCTTGCTGTTTGGGGAGTCGGGTCACGGGCCGTTGCCCAGACACCAGCCGAACTCGACATTCAACTGTTTGCGGGGCTGAGCTTCAGGGGTGCGGTCGGCACCGTTTACCAGATTCAATACGTCACGAACCTTGCCCAAACGAACAACGCGAGCGCCTGGCGCTGTCTGGAGTTCCTGCAACTGTCTGCGAGTCCCTATCTCTGGGCCGATAAGTCCACCCCGGCGACCAGCCGGCGATTCTACCGGGCCGTGGAGTTTGCGGCCCCGACGAACCTCGTCTTCATTCCGCCTGGCACGTTCAGGATGGGCAGCCTGACGAACGAAGTGGATCGATTTGAGACCGAGGGTCCGCAGACGGCGGTGACAATCAGCCGGGGTTTTTGGATGGGAAAATATGAGGTGACCCAAGGAGAATATCTGGCAGTGATGGGCAGCAATCCGAGCTATTTCAGCACCAACAGCGGATTTGCGGAGGATCTAAACCGTCCCGTGGAGAATGTGCCTTGGGACGATGCCACGAATTACTGTGGTCAGCTCACGCAGCGGGAGCGGGCGGCGGGACGGATTGCCGCGAACAGCGTTTTCAGGCTGCCGACGGAGGGGGAGTGGGAGTATGCGTGTCGGGCGTGGACCTCGACGCGTTTCAGCTATGGCGATGACCCGGGATACACCAGCTTAACGAACTATGCATGGTATGGAGACAACAGCGCTGCTACGCATCCCGTGGGGCAGAAGCTGCCCAATCCGTGGGGCTTGTATGACATTCATGGGAATGTCTTCGAGTGGTGTCAGGACTTTTTTGGTGATTATCGCGGTGGACTTGCCCTTGACCCGGAGGGGCCTGGTGAGGAGGCGCTCCGCGTGATCCGCGGCGGCGACTGGGAGGGCGACGGCTGGTTGTGCCGGTCGGCTTCCCGCTTCCGCTACTGGCGCCCTGGACTCCGGCACTTTTCCATCGGTTTCCGGGTTGTGCTGGCTCCAGGTCAGCCCTGAACGGGAACAGGTCAGGCCGGGAATCAACTACAAGGACACCAGCCCGAGTTGATTGAGCTGGCGACGAGGACTCGCAGAAGACCGTAACCCTGGTCGCCAAGCGAACTCCTGAGAGCCGAGGGGAAAAACCCTTCACGCATGGAGTGTCGCGGGGTGCGGCGGACTTTCCCGCGACGGTGGTCGTCGCGGGACGAAAAACAAAAACCAGCCGGCCACCGTGCCGGCAAAGAGAAAGACATAACGTATGAAAACAAACGTGACGCATTCACAGGTGGCAGGCCGACTTCTGGCAGTGAGACAAAAAGGTTTCACGCCATCATCAACAGGGCAGGTAGGGCGCGTCACTCCGTGCGCGCCGCAGTCTGCGACGAACTTTCCGAACGGCGCGCACGGAGTGACGCGCCCTACCCTGTGTCGGAATTTATTTGTCACGGTGCTGGCGGTGGCAGCAATGGCACTCAGTGCTTGCGTCGCTTGGGCCCAGCCCACGACGACCTTTACGAAAATCACTACCGGCCCGGTCGTCACCAACCTCGGCCAAGGCTGGGGTGCAGCCTGGGGCGATATCGACAACGACGGCTTTATTGATCTGGTCGTCGTCAACGAAGGAGCGGATTTTCTTTATCGAAACAACCGTGACGGAACTTTTACCAGCATCACCAACAGCCCGGTTGTTCGGAGCGCTTCCGATTTCGGAGGCGGTTTGTCGTTCAGCGACTATGACAACGATGGCGATCTCGATTTGATGGTCGTTGTCTATGGCCGACCGCCGAACACGCTCTTCCGCAACGAAGGTGACGGCACTTTCGCGATGACCGATCCGAACACGCTGCCATCGAATGGCGATGAAGACGGGGTGAGTTGGGGCGATTTCGACAACGATGGCTTTTTGGACCTGCTCATCACCAGCGATCCGAATCCATCGGTCCGGCTTCATCGCAACAACGGCGATGGCACATTTCGCGAGGTGACGAGCACCAGCGGACTCGATCAGCGAGTCGGCTATGCACTGGCCGGCGTTTGGGGTGACATCGACAACGACGGGGACCTGGACCTCGTCGTCACTTACTGGTTGGGCGGCGGAAGGAATTCCATTTATCGCAACAACGGCAACGGCACGTTCGCCAAAATTCTCGAAGGTGACGCGGGTTATTTCTTTGGAGCGGCTTGGGGCGACTACGACAACGACGGTGATTTGGATCTTTTCATCGTGCAAGGAGGCGGGTCAACGCTGGGCAATGATGTTCTTTACCGAAATGACGGCAATGGTGCTTTTACCAAGATGGCTGCCAATTTGGTCGGCCCATTGGTTGCCGACAATCAGCCGGGTGCAGGGTGCGCCTGGGCAGACTATGACAACGACGGCTGGCTCGATCTTTACGTCGCCAACCCCGGTCTGTCCACCAGCGGCGGCGAATCGGGCCGAAAAAATCTCCTCTACCACAACAACGGCGATGGCAGCTTCACACAAGTCACCACCGGCAGTCCAGTCAACGACGTGGCGACTTCCGCCAGTTGTATTTGGGGTGACTACAACAACGACGGCTTCATGGACCTGTTTGTGGCCAATGGCGGTCACACGGGACGGCAGCGCGATTTCCTTTATCGGAACGACGGCAACTCAAACGCCTGGCTCAAGCTGAAGCTCATCGGCACCGTCTCCAATCGTTCCGCGATCGGGGCGAAAGTCCGCGTCAAAGCGACCATCAACGGAACGAGCTTCTGGCAGATGCGGGAGATTTCGGGCGGGGACGGTTCCTTTTCTCAAAACGACATCCGTCCCAACTTCGGCCTCGGCGATGCCTCGCGCGTCGAGACGTTGCGGATCGAATGGCCATCCGGCCAGGTCCAGGAACTGGCGAATGTGCCGGCCAATCAAACGCTCATCCTCCAGGAGCCACCGAGGCTGGAACCGACCGTGAAGGTGCTGAACGGGATGGTGGAACTCAAGGTGCGAGGCTGGAAGGGTTTCACCTACGCGATCGAAGGTTCAAGCAATCTCACCACGTGGCAACGGCTCGGCACGGTTACGAATCTCACCGGCACGTTGCAGGCCACGGATGTTGACGCAGGCGGTGGGCCGCAGCGGTTCTATCGGCTCGTCGTGCCGTGAAGCGCAATCCCAGAGGCAGCCGTCGCCCATGAGAGAGAAAAAATGAACACGCAAAACAGCCAGGGCCTTGAGTTCACGGCGAACGGAGCGCGGACGTTATTCCAATGTGCGATCAATTTGAGACTAACTTGCCCTCTCCCATCCCTCTCCCATCCGACTCGCCGCCGCGAAGCGCTTTGGCGAAGCAGGGTGGGAGAGGGTGTCCGAAGGACGGGTGAGGGCGATTCCACTCAACTTGAAAGCAACTTGGAATCAGTCCGCTTCACCGCGCTCACGACTGAAAAGGTCACCGAATGCGGAACTCACCGGAGAGCTTGGAAGCTGAAGCGGGCTGAAACCCACGATCAACAACTCGTGGATGCACCGGAGTTGGCGCTGCCAGTCTTCGGCGGCTCGCAGCGCCCAGTCCGATTGGAGGGTCACCTCTTGAAGGGGCAATTCAGCCGGACCGCCTCAGCTTCCTATTCAAGCTCCCTCCAGGATAGCCACCGCCGTGGCGTGCTGCTCGGTGTGGCTCAAGCTGATGTGGACTCTTGAGCCGCGACGTTCCTGGAGCAGTCTTAATCCTCTGGCGTGGAGCAGCACCACGGGTTCGCCCGATTCTTGGCGGACGATTTCCATGTCCTGCCAGCCTAATTCCGCGCCGATGCCGGTGCCGAACGCTTTGGAAATGGCTTCCTTGGCGGCGAATCGAGCGGCCAAGTGCGGAGCCGGATTCTTGTGCAGCAGACAATAAGCGATTTCATCGGGCCGCAGGATGCGTTGCAGGAAGCGCTCCCCGAATTTCTCGAAGGAAGCGCGAATCCGCGCCACTTCAATCAGATCGATGCCAACGCCGAGGATCATTCTGGAAAAAGCAGTTTAACCACAAAAGAACGCATAGATCGCATAGAATCAATGAATTGCACGTGTCAACGTTGTCACCCATCGGGTGTGCTCAAGACCGTTTGTAAACGGCTCTCTCTGTGCTCTTTGTGATCTCTGTGGTTCATCAACTTCCGTTCTTAGGATCATGCCGCTGAAAACAAAGTTGAACGTTGGCAGGTTGAGGTTTGAGGCTTCGGGACGCGAGCGTCGGGGATCGGAAACCAGACGGAGTTATCCAGAGTAGTCTTGCATCAGCAGGAGCATTTCCTTAACGGCCATGCCGAGGCCGACCGTAAGGGAACGGCTGACAATGCTGTGGCCGATGTTCAGCTCGACGAGATGCGGAACCTGGAGGAGCGCCGAGAGATTCTGATAATTGAGCCCGTGGCCGGCATTGACGCGAATTCCCAGATCATGGGCTTGCTGGGCCGCGTTCACGAGACGCTCGGTTTCAGCCATTCGATCACGTTTGCGATTGAAATGTTCCGCAAAAGCGCCGGTATGCAGCTCGATGAACTGGCTGCCCACCTTCGCTGCCGCCTCGACCTGTTGGGGATCAGGCTCAATGAAGAGGCTGACCTCGATGCCAGCCTCATTGAGTTTTTGACGCGTATCGGCCAAGGCCGGCCATTGCTTGGCCACATCCAAACCGCCTTCGGTCGTGACTTCCTGCCGGCGTTCTGGAACCAGGCAGACAACGTCGGGCTTGAGCCGCAAAGCGATGGCCAGGATTTCCGGTGAGTTGGCCATTTCCAGGTTCAACCGGGTCTGGATGACTTCGCGCAATTTCCAGACGTCGCGGTCTTGAATGTGGCGGCGGTCTTCGCGGAGGTGAGCGGTGATGCCATGCGCGCCGGCGGCTTCGCAGATGAGCGCGGCTTCGATGGGATCGGGTTCTCCGCGCTCCCTGCCATGATACCGGGCTTCGCGCAGGGTCGCCACATGATCAATATTGACGCCGAGTTTCAGCAGGGAAGGCATCACTTTTTTTCCTTGGCCGTGGCCTTGGGCAAATCTCTTTTCGGGCCGAATGAAATATCGAAATTCAAACGCGGGAAATCCGGGCTTTCCGCCCAATGGGCCAGAGCGATCAACTCGACTCCGGTCAGGCCAAGATGCGATTTGCGGACCAAGGTCAATTCCTGGGGCGAGGTGACAGAGATTTCGGTGGTGGTATTGCCCAAGCTCGGTTCAATCTCGCCCAGCCATTTTTCAGCGAGCGAGTTGGTGTTTTGGAACGGCTTGCTGGTCACGATGGAAAGCAGCTTGAACAACGGACGCAATTGCGCCAGGCGGGCCTGGGTAATCTCCCAGTCGTAATAGAGCAAATTCGTGCGGCTGGCAAACTCGGCGAACAACTCGGGCGGAGGCAGATTCGTTCCCACCGGAGCCGGGAAAATGCCGCCGTAAATGAAATGGCCTCCCGGTTCAGGAGACGGATGCACGAAAGGCACGATGATCGGCAGCCCGCGCCAGAAGACGCCCGGTTGGTTGGTGAGTCGGACCAGTTCTCCCACGGCGCGCTCCTGCAGATTGGTGTTGATCTTCGGCAAGAGAACCTTGGTGAAATGATTCAAGACACTGGTCGCGTCGGACACCGGCATGGCTCCATAAACGTGAAATGCGCTGTAGGCTTGCGCCCAGGCGAAAAACTGGTTTGGCGCCGGATTCAGCTCCAATGGCTTCAACAGCTCTAGTTGGCTCAGCCAAGGTCCGACGCCTTGTCCGGCGGTGAAACTGACCAGGGGATCGCGGATGGTGTTGGTCGGAATCTGCCACTTTTCCAGGGGCCAATTACCTTTTTTGGCAAAGCGCAGCTTCATTTCGGAGCGCAAGTGATCGCCTTTGGCGCTCAGCAGCAAATGCGTTTGCGGCCACTCCGTGGCTGGAGAGGCAGGCAGCCCTTGGGCCAGCCTCGGAAAATCTGCTTCGGCCTCCAGGAAATAATCTTTGGCCAAAGGAAGCGGGCGGCCTTTGGTTTTCAATTCCGGAAAGACGCCGTAATTCGTCCGCAGGCGCTCTGGGCCAAAAACCAACAAAGTCCATTGACCCAGGCGAAGGCAGCGCAGGACATTGGTTTCCCGAGGCAGCTTGGCCTCCCAGCCGGAAAAGCCGTCCAAAGTGGTTTGGATGGGGGTGCCGGCCTGGCAGAGCGCCATCAAGTTCGAGAGGTTGTTCTGCCACAGTTGCGCCCGCTCCTGCTGCAATTGCAGCGCCAGGGTCCATTCCGCGGCTTCATGGGATGAACGGCGGATTTCCAGGTGCGTTTCCGCTTGGAGCAGGTCTTCGAGCAGCGGATTGATCAAGCGGGCGGCTCCGAGCGGATTTGTCAGCCCCATTCGATTGGTCAGAAGCTCGCCGGCAAAGGCCGAGAGCTTTTGCAGGGCTTTCCCGCGCAGTTCGACGGTCGGCGGCAAAGACCATATTCCCTTGAGCGTGGCCAGATTGGTGTTCGCGTTCAGTTGCTCCGCCCCCACAAAATGAAAACGCACCAGAACTTCCGGCACCGGGGGCGATGCCGCCGGGCTTTTCCGGCAAACCGCGGACAAAACCAGACCAACCAAAATCAAACGGACGACAAAGTTTCTCATAAAAGAGGGCTACTGCATGCCAGAGAATTGCCGTTTTAGCAATCGAATTGGATTGCATTCTCCAAAACAGCCTTGCTTTCATCGGCGGGTGTTGGGAAGTCGCACGTTCATCAAGTATTGGCTGCCGGTCATCGCCTGGATGCTGCTCATTTTCTTCGGGTCCTCGGACCTGCTTTCCAGCGAGCGGACTTCACGTTTCCTTGGGCCTCTGCTGCGCTGGCTGATCCCGGACATCTCAGCAGAAACAATTCGACAAGTTCAACTGCTGACGCGCAAGGCAGCGCATCTGATCGAGTACGCCATCCTGGCCCTGCTGCTTTGGCGCGCCCGCCGCCAGGACCGGCCTCGTCCCTGGACCTGGCCGGAAGCGGGCGTCGTCCTGTCCCTGACGGTTTTGTATGCGGTCACGGATGAACTGCACCAAGGCTTGGTGGCCTCGCGCTACTGCTCGGCCGCGGATGTCCTGGTGGACGCCGTGGGAAGCGCGCTGGGCCTGGTTCTGCTGTGGAGTGTTGGACGTTGGCGAAAAAGGTGGTGACGCGTGATGAAGCGCCCGCTCCTGATGGTGGTGTTGCTCTATGCCGGCGGCATTGTGCTGGGGCGTTACAGCCCTTGGCTTGTCCCATTGCCCATGCTCTTTGCAGCGGCTCTAGGTCTGGCCGGTGCCGCGCTGGCGAAATCCGCGTGGCACACTTGGTTGATAGGGCCTTTGCTGCTCGTAACAGGCTGGACCAACCTGAGCGCTCGCACCGCGATCATCTCGCCTTTCGACTTGCGGATCCTGGCCGGGGAGGAGGTCGAATACGTGACGCTGCGCGGGACGCTCTTGGAAACACCAGCTTATCGCATCTTCGAGCGCGGCGAAGGCGAGGAGCATCGCTCCCTCGCGCGCATCGAAGTCACCGCGCTGGGGCGCAACCAGCAATGGCAGCCGGCCTTTGGCCGGGTAGCGGCCAGCATGCCAGGCATTCTCGGCCCGGAATTCTTTGCCGGGCAATCCATCGAAGTCACGGGTTTGCTCCGCCGGCCAAAAGGTCCCGCGGCGGAAGGCCTCTTTGATTACCGCGCCTATTTGCAGTGGCAGGGAATTTACCGCCAGCTTCAGGTGGAATCGACCAACGATTGGCAGATCGTCCGGACCTTGCATTCGTCCGTTGCTCCGCCGTGGGCAGACCGCTTTCAGAACTGGGCGCAAGCGACGCTGGCGTGGTCCCTCCCCGGGCCGGATGAAGCGGTGCGCCTGCTCTGGGCCATGAGCCTGGGCTGGAAAACGGCGCTCACCAATGAGGTGTCCGAGCCGTTCATGCGGACCGGCACCTTGCATGTTTTTGCCATCAGCGGGCTGCACATAGCGCTGATTGCCGGGATTCTGGTCAGCTTGCTGCGGGTTGCGCAATTGTCGCGCGGCTTCTGCGGGTTGGTGGTGATACCCTTGATTTGGTTCTACACCGCGGCCACGGGCTGGCAATCGTCGGCGATTCGTTCCACGATCATGATGAGCGTGGTCATTGCCGGTTGGGCCTTGAAGCGGCCCAGTGATTTGCTCAATTCCCTGGCCGCCGCCGGCTTCATCATTCTCCTCTGGGAACCGCAGCAACTATTCCAGGCCAGTTTTCAACTTTCCTTTTCAGTGGTGATGAGCATTGCGCTCATGCTTCCTCCTTTGGATCAACTGCGGCAGCGGCTGCTGCAAACCGACCCGTTCCTGCCGCCGGAATTGCGCCCCCGCTGGCGGCGCTGGCTCGATGGGCCTCTCCATTATCTTTCGACCAGCCTGGCCACGTCGCTGGCGGCCTGGCTCGGGGCAATGCCGTTGGTCGCGTATTATTTTTACCTGGTCACGCCGGTCAGTCTGCTGGCGAACTTGATCGTTGTCCCCTTGAGCAGTCTCGCCTTGATGACCAGCCTGGGCAGTTTGATTTGCGGCCATTGGGCGCCGCCGTTCACGGAGCTGTTCAACCAGAGCGGTTGGTTTTGGATGCGCTGCATGGTGCTCTTCAGCGAATGGGCCGCCCGGTTGCCGGGCGCTTACTTTTATGTGCGCCCGCCGACTCTGCTTCAGTTCGCGGTGTATTATCTCCTCTTGGCCGGTTTGTTGACGGGATGGTTGTTCAGGCCAAATGTCCGCCGCTGGGCCGCGCTGACAATGGCACTCCTGGGGTTGTTGGGTTTGTGGCATTGGCACAAGGAGAGGACGCAGGTTCGCCTGACGGTTCTTCCCATGGGCAGCGGCGTGGTCTTTGTGGATGCGCCCGGCCGCCGGAACGATTTGCTGGTCGATTGCGGCAACGCCTCCGGAGCCGAGTTCGTGGCCAAACCGTTTTTGCACGCGCAAGGGGTGAACCGGTTACCTCGGCTGCTCCTGACACACGGAGACTTGGCTCATGTGGGCGGAACGGAATTGCTGGCCGGCCAATTCGCGGTGGAGCAGTTCGTGACCAGCCCGGCCCGATTCCGGTCCCAGGCCTACCGGCAGATCATTGAGAAGCTGGAGCAATCGCCGCAACGATGGCAGCAGGTCCAGCGCGGCGATCGCTTGGGTCCTTGGACCGTGCTGCATCCCGAAGAGGGAGACCGGTTTGCTCAGGCGGACGATAGCGCCGTGGTTTTGGCGGGTGAGATTCATGGAACGCGGGTGTTGTTGCTGTCGGACTTGGGCAAGCGCGGCCAGCAAGTGCTGCTGGAGCGGGAGAAGGACTTGCGCTCTGACATTGTGGTGGCAGGCCTGCCCGCGCAGGACGAACCGCTCAACGTGGCCTTGCTGAAGGCGATTCAACCCCGGATCATCATCGTCTGCACCTCAGATTTTCCCGCCTCAGCCCGGGGCAGCCGTCAGCTCCGGAAACGTCTGAGCGACCTTGGTGTTCCGGTGTTCTACGTGCATGAGACCGGTGCGGTTACGCTTGGGTTGGGAAAACAGGGCTGGGAAATAACAACGATGGCAGGAGGCAGGCTGACCGGCCCGCCTGTTGCGGTGGCACGCAATTGAGGGAAACACCCCTGAATTTGGGTCGGGCTAGACTACGAATACGGCGCGTTGTAGCTGCAACCTTCAGGTGGCGCCGGTGTGCGACTGAAGCGAAAGAGCGCACTCCCATATTGCCTCGCGTCCATGCGGCAGTCGATGCAGCGCAACCAATGGTTGCGGTCGGAGTTTGACCATTCGCGAGCGCTTTTTGGCCTCCGCACGGGCAGCTTCCACCTTTCCGCATGAGTCGCGTCTATGGTCGCGCTTCCGGGTCAGCGATGGCGTGCCGCGTGTTCCGAGGCGCGACTCGCGACTACGAACGAGGCCAAGCCGCCCTGAATGAGGTCGGTCGTGTCGGTCCTGAAGCGCGCTTGACCGACTTCGGCACACTTTGCAAAGTGTGCCCCATGACCGCCGCGCCTCCTCTTTACCCCACCCTTTGGCGCAACTGCCGCGCCTTCGCCAACCGCACGTGCCTGCAAATCTTCACAATTCTGGTCCGGCAACCCGCTCTGACGGTCTCCGCCGTGGCCAATTGTCCTGGGGCCTTCGGGCGCGAGTTGGCGCGGCAAGCGGGTGGAGGCTGAGAAACGATTGAAGGGCTACGGCACACTTTGCGAAGTGTGCCGCAAGGACCGAGGGCGTCGTCGAAGCCGCCGGCTGGACTGCGGCCATTGTGCGGTCGGTAAACCATGCGGGGATGAGCTGTCGAGTCCTATGGGCTGGTGGAAAATGCCCAAACTCCAGGCGCAACCTGAAGGTTGCGGCTACAACAGGAGGCTGTTTCAATCAACGCATGGAGAATTTGGCTCGGAAGGGAGGTTCTCTCATTTGCCGCTTGTCAGTCGAAACGATTTCGCGTCTATACACGGCATGCCAGAATGGACCGCGATCCTTATTTTAGGAATGATTGAAGGAATCACTGAATTCCTGCCGATTTCTTCGACCGGCCACATGCTGTTGGCGGAGCATTGGCTGCCGCATCGGCAGCCGGAAGTCTTTATCGCGGTCATCCAAAGCGGAGCGGTCCTGGCCGTCCTGCTGGTTTTCACCCGGCGATTGGGGCAATGGCTGACGCAATGGCGGGAGAAAGAAACGCAGGAGTTTTTGCTGAAATTAGCGGCGGCCTTTCTCATTACAGCCGTCGGCGGAGTGATTCTGAAGAAAACCGGTTTCAAGCTGGAAAAGAACCCGGCGCCAATCGCCTGGGCGACGTTGATCGGCGGGGTGCTGATTCTGGCGGTGGAACGCTGGCTGCGAGGGAGGTCGTTGCGCGACCAGATCGGCTGGCCCGTGGCCTTGGCCGTGGGCGCAGGGCAATTGCTGGCGGTGGTTTTCCCCGGACTTTCCCGCTCTGGCGCAACCATCTTGATGGCCCTGGCTTTAGGTTCCAGCCGGCCAGCCGCGACGGAATTTTCGTTCCTGTTGGGCATTCCGACCCTGCTCTCGGCGGGGGTGCTGGAGATTTACGGCGCGCTGCATCAGGCACCGGCGGGTGAGACGGTCCACTGGCCAATGGTTTTGCTAGGGACGACGGTGGCAGCCGTGACGGCCTTTGCTTCCGTGAAATGGCTGTTGCGCTTTATTCAGTCGCATACCTTTTCCGGTTTTGGCTGGTATCGGATCGGCTTGGGAATTCTGATCCTGTTTCTCGTCCGCTGAAGGGCTAACTCCCTTGGCTGTGTTGCTGCCGGTCCAATCTTGCTTTCCGCCGCCAGTCTTTGGCAGAGTAGGACTTGAAATGGACCAGTTCTTGTCCATGCTTCTTCTTTGCTGAGTGTTGCCAGCCACGCTCCTCGCCTTCCTGCTCCGGTGCCGGCCGGGCACATGGCGCCCTTATGCCTTTGCCGCGGCCTGGACACTGGTCAGTTTGGTCTGAACCTGCGACGGTGTTGGCTATCTCGGCCCGCGCCAAGTTGAGCCGCCACTTTCACCGTGCCTTCCGTCATGGCCAGCGATGCACCGACTTCGGCGTAGGTCAACGAAGCGCACTTTGTGCTCGGCAACCCTCTTCTGTCTCACTGCTTCTTCCGAATCTTGCCGAACTTGATCAGGGCGAAACCGGCTGCGAAACCAGCGGCGTACGCGCTCACCAGGAACACTGGCGGCAACTTGTTGCCCTCCAGCAGGCCGCCGAAAAGAGGCACCACGACAAACAGCCCCAGCGCGCCGATGGAGAGGAACAAGCCAGCAGCAGGGGCTTGCGGCCTCCACGCTCGCAACGTCATAAAAACAGCAGTTAAAAACATGATGATAACGGCGATAATAAGAAAGTCTCCAGACTGGTCTGGGAATATTTCTCCAGCACGGCCTGAGAATAGCAACCTAGCCACGCCCACCAGGGCAACCACAGACAATACCAGGGTAAGAAGAAATGCTTTACCGTCCCACGTTAGCCCTTCGCTAAAGGCACTTATCGGAGCTTCTGAGAGCTTCTCCATCGGGCCGAGTTTTCGCATCTTGGCTGCCCGGAGCATAACAAGCCCGCCTATAAGTCCTGCTGCCAGAATGGTATAGAGATGCTTCGTGTCCAGGTCCTTTGCCCATCCCATCAGCAGGACGAGACAGAAACTAACGCCAAAGAAGGCACGGACCTGCCCCGTGGACATTCGGAAAGCAGCGAGCAACCACGGCAGAGTCGATATGAGGGACGCTACAAATACCGCTCTCCCACGCCCGCCAACCACGGCCGGAATCCAAAGGTAAGCCGCGGCCGAGAACAGCAGATTAACTATGCCAAAGGTGATGGCGAAGGCGAAGTAGTTCATCCTAAACTCTTCGACAAAAGGTTCCACGCCTTTGTGCTCCGAGCCGGTCAGAAGACCTCGCTGTTGCAGAAACGCCTGCGAGATGAGGTGAATTCCCGCCCAGGCAACCAGCGCCGCGAAGAGCAGACGCCCCGAAAGGATAGACAAGTTGTTATACCAGACGTAGTCGCGGATCGTGCCGCTTCCGATGAAAAGTGCGACCCCGAAAAGAAGCAGCCCAACCAGCGTGTGGACGACAAGGTAAGAGGCAGGCAGCGTCAGGTTGCGGCGCCTGCGATGCCGCATTTCAAGGGAGCACAATACCGCCGCGATGAAAAGTCCAAATTCCACTGACATCAGAATAACAATCTCTGAAGTGGTAGCTTTTTCGAACCAGGTCAGCGCCCGCTGATCCCCCTGCCGCCATTTGAGATGTTCGAGGCCCTGCCACAAGCCGTAGGCAAAGCCCAGCAGTCCGACAATGAGCAGCGCTGCCGCGCCGGTCATGGCCCACGGATGCCGCTGCGACCAGCTCCACGCCTTGCGGAGCGAGCTGGCGGGTTTGGCCAGAATCGGCTCGTGATTCAGGAAACGTCCCAATTCCTCGGCCAGGGCGCAGGCGGTCGCATATCGCCGTTCGGGTTTCTTTTCCAGGCACTTCAGACAGATCGTCTCCAGGTCCGGCGGCACGCTGGAATTCAGCTTCGATGGCGCGCGCGGGTCGGCTTCCACCACCTGGCGGATGATCTCCAACGGCGTGGCGGCCGCGAAGGGCGGCTTTCCCGTCAGCAGTTGGTAGAGAATCGCGCCCAGCGAATAGACATCGCTGGCTGGTCCCACGTCGCCATGCCGGCCCGCCGCCTGCTCCGGCGGCATGAAGCTGGGACTGCCCAGCACCGCGCCACTCTGGGTCAAGCCGCTGTCGCGATCGAGGCGTTTGGCCAATCCAAAGTCCGTGAGGTGCGGCTGGCCGTTGGCGTCCATCAGCACGTTTTGCGGCTTGAGGTCGCGGTGCAGCGTGCCGCGCTGGTGCGCGTAGTGCACCGCTTCGGCGATGGTTTTAACCAGTGAGGCCGTTTTGTTGGGAGGCAACGGGTTCTCCCGGGTGAAGTCGCCGAGGTTTTTGCCCTCCACGCAGTCCATCGAGAAATAGTATTGCTCCTCGTGCTGGCCGACTTCGTGGATGGCGACGATGTTCGGATGCTGCAAGTTGGCCGCCGCCTCAGCCTCGGTCAGGAAGCGTTGGATTTCTGCTTCGCCGGCCAGTTGGCCGCCGAGAATCATCTTGACCGCGACCGTGCGGTTGAGGCTGACCTGGCGCGCCTTGTACACAACGCCCATGCCGCCTTGGGCAATTTTCTCCAGCAGTTCGTAGTCGCCGAAGTAGCGGAGCTTCGCGCCCGGCGCAGGCAGGCCGGCGGCGGGAATCACCGGGACAAAACTCGCGGCGGCGGATGAGCTCTGCGGGGCTTCGACGGTTGCCTCCAGCGCGGCGTGCATCATGCAGCGCGGACAAAGGCCGCGGGGCGCGTCGGCCGGCAGCGGCGCGCCGCATTTCTCGCAGACGGGTGTCGTATTCATAGTCGGGTCTTTTAAGTTTGCTTTCACCTCTTGCTACGGGAAAAGCAAAGAAAGGTTACAGAGTTCCCGGCTTGTTGGCCGGACGAAAATGCCCGCCCAACCTTCATCCGCGTCGTCGTCCTCGTTTTCGTCCACGATTTTCCCCTAGGTTTTCGAGGACGACGACGAGGACGAGCACGAGCACGAAACCGGAAAACGCGAGTTTGCGGCCAGGCACGGCTTACCCGCCCAGCGCGGCGAACAAGTGGCGGATTTCATCGTCGATCTCGCCTGGACTGGCGACGGTGTGGGCAATCTCGGCGCGCACCAACTCACGATAGCGCCGCCGCAAGCGGTGCGCCGCCACTTTCACCGTGCCTTCCGTCATGGCCAGCCGCGCGCCGACTTCGGCGTAGGTCAACGAGCCCTTTTCGCCCAGCAAAACGATATGCAGCTCGTCAAAAAGCCGTTGCTTGCCCAAGGCCGCGTATTCGGCTTCCAGGCGCTTCAGCGCTTGTTCGAGCAGAGTCAGCGCCCAGCGACGCTCGAAGAGCTTCTCGGCGTTGCTTTCGTGCGCTGGTTCGAGTTCGTAGCGGGTTTCTGCGCCTGGTTCGTCCCAGGAGAAGGAAGGCTGGCCGCCGCCGCGCTTCTGCGCTTGGGCCTTGTCCCATTCGTCAGCCAAAAAGTTTTTCAGCGACGTCAGCAGAAACGAGCGGAAGCGGCCGCGGGCGGGGTCGGCCTCTTTGACCAGACTGCGCTCCAGCACCCGGGCGAAGAAAGCCTGCGTGAGGTCTTGCGCGTCGTGTGGGCTGCGGCCCAACCGGCGAACGCAAGCGTAGAGGGGATACCAATAGGTCTGGCACAAACTGGCCAGCGCCTGGGAGGAATCCGGTGACGAGGTTTTTCCGGCGGCCAGCACCACGCTCCAGTGCGTGGTGGTGAACTGCGCCGCGCTCGCCGGGACCACTGATCGGCTGTCGCTGGGAAAAGGCATAGGCGATCCGGCGCGACGTTATAGGGGCGCTGTCAAAGTGTCAAATGCCTGCTGATCAAGATGGCCAAGGCCGTTGACAAAGTCGTAGCGCAACACCTGAGCTTGTCTGCGCAAGGGTTTTTC
>ERZ1292640.2292-Hain-H43-02um-R1-2292-length-15346-cov-5_pt1 | contig 15346 bp, 16 predicted proteins | sample MGYA00564404_ERZ1292640 | MGnify/ENA primary metagenome ERZ1292640 (study PRJEB36523, sample SAMEA6512636) | groundwater metagenome | collected 2019-01-08 | study: AquaDiva: Metagenomics assemblies of 32 groundwater samples
AAAAGTCTTGCGGACCTGGACACGCTCGCTCGCAACGGACGCCAGAAAGAGAAAAAGCCGCCGGTGAGCGGTGGCTTTTCCAGTGGTGCTGCGGCCTCAGCGGACGGCGAGCGCGTTCGTCGCCTCCTCGAGATTGGTCGTGTATCGCCGCCGGGAGCACCTTCGCGCTCTGCACGTAGTTTGCACCCAGCACTATTCCGCTCTGTCACGCCGCTCATTGACGTACTCGTCCAACCGTCGCAGATCAGACGCCCGCCCGCTTGCATTTGAGCGATGGTGCCCCAAACCCTGTTCAGCATGGTCGAAGCGGGACTCGGCATCGCCATCTCACCCAGCGTCAGCGTTCCAAAGGTCCGCACGGGCAGCACCTATCAGGTCGCCCCTGTTGCCTCACCTTCAATCACACGTGAGATTTGCCTGGTAACACTGCGTAGTAAGGTATTGTCACCGCCGGCGCGCAGCTGTGCGGAGCTCATTAGGAAGATGCTGCGCGAAAACTGACAAGACTCTTGTGGGAGATTTCGCATGTCGCCTGCCGAGACAAGCATCGAAAGCCGCCTGCGGTTGCTTGAAGATCACGAGGAGATCCGACAACTGAAAGCGCACTACGCCCATTCCTATGACCAGAAGTTCGCCGATGATCACCGACCGCTCTCGCAGGCTGAATGCGACGCCTTGATCAAGCCAATGGTCGAGGCTGTCTTCTCAGAAGATGCCGAATGGATAGGGGGAATGAGCAACCTTCACCTAAAGGGACGCCAAGCAATCTTCGACTATCTGCGGCAAAATCCCTGGAATTTCTCGATGCATCTCTATGGCAATCCGTTGATCGCGGTCGACGGTGACACGGCCCATGCCTCGTGGATGCTACTGGAGCCAGCGACACGTAGGTCCGACAACCAAGCGATGTGGATGGCCGCCGTCACCGAGGACGATTACGTACGAACGGCGCAGGGCTGGCGCCTGCGGCGTTACGAACTCAACACAAAGTTCCTGACGCCGTTCGACGAGTCCTGGGCGCATGGCTAGAGGTTGGCCTCGAATGGCCAGGCACGGGCCATAGGCGCAGCCTGCTCGTAGTGGCGCGCGAGGCGCAGCAGGCCGAGTTCGTCGAAGCGGCGCCCCACAATCTGCAATCCGATCGGTAGTCCGTCGCGGGTGAAGCCGCAATTGAATGTGATGGCGGGGAGATCCGCCAGGTTGAACAAGAACGTATTGCACCAGGGTGCGAACAGATCCGCGGCATCGGGCGAGGGCAACTCAGCAGCGAACGGCGGAACCGGCGAGGTCGGCATCACAAGATAGTCTGCATCCCCCAGCAATAGTGACGCCTGCTCTGCAAGCCGCAGCATCGCGCTCTCAAAATTGTAAAGGTCGGCCGCGCTGTAAGATGCTGCTACCCTCGTCCAGTCATCGATGACACTGGAGCGAGCGCGCTGGCCCTCCTCAATTAGCATCATCTCGGTGAGCACTCGAACGCGATAGAAATTCTCGGCGGGAACGTGGGCATCGCGACCGAGCGGGCTGTGGATCGGCTCGATCTGGCAGCCGAATTCCCTGAGGACGCCAGCAGCCGCCCGTAGCGCGTCCAGGACTTCGGGATGAGGCGGCGGTCCGAAACCAATTGCCTCAAGCAATCGCACACGCTTACCAAGCACTGGCGCTTCCAACCCTTCCGTGAAGTCGGTTCCTTTGTGCGGCAAGGCCGTGAAGTCCCGTACGTCGGGGCCACAGATGACATTCATCAGTAGCGCCGCGTCGTCGACAGTGCGGGCAATCGGTCCGGCCACCAGGGCGGGACTATTGGGGAAGTAGTAGGGCACGAGACCGCGTGTCGGCTTTAGTCCGACAAGACCACAGAACGCCGCAGGAAGACGAATTGAGCCTACGATGTCGGTGCCCACCACGAGCGGGCTGATGCCGGCGGCTACGCTGGCCGAGGCGCCCGAACTTGATCCACCGGTATTGGCGGCTGGATTCCAGGGATTACGCGTGATGCCGTGCTTCGAACTGTAGCCCGACCCGAGGATGCCAAAATCGGGCATCGTCGATTTGCCGAGGATGATCGCGCCATGTTCCTTCTGGCGGGCGATCACCGGCGCATCGTCGTCGCACAAAACCCCTAGCGGATTGTGTACGGCCGCGCCGCGATAGATCGGATAGCCACGTGTTAACAGCGCATCCTTGGCGGTGGTCGGGATGCCGTCCAGGAGTCCGCAGGGAGCACCCTTCTTCCAGCGCGCCTCTGACTCGCGGGCAGCGCTCAGCGCGCCGGCTTCATCGATGAGATAGAGGAAATTGAGCGATGGATTGAGGCGCTCGACTCGCGCCAAGGCCGCCCGGGTGATCTCGACAGGCGACACCGCCCCGCTGCGATAAGCTCGCAGCAGGTCGCGAGCCATCGAACACTCGGTCACGTCCATGAAGCATGACCCGCTGTGCTCATACGCTGCTGCCGAAATAGATCTCGCGCGTTCGCGGGTCGGCCCGTAAGTCAGCGGCCGATCCGGTCAACACGATACGCGCTCGCTGCATGACGTAGCCTCGGTCGGCAATTCTGAAAGCCGCCTGCGCATCCTGCTCGACGAGAACTATGCTCAATTTGCGCTGGGTCCTGAGGTCAGCGAGCGTGCGGAAGATCTGCCGGATCACGAGCGGCGCCAGGCCGAGCGAGGGTTCGTCCAGCAGCAGTAGCGATGGGCGGGAAACCAGGCCGCGGCCGATCGCGACCATCTGTTGCTGACCGCCCGAGAGAGTGCGCGCGAGCTGGGTGCTGCGTTCCTTCAGGATCGGAAACAGGGCAAAGACCGATTCGATCTCGGCCTCAATCTCGCCCCGGCGCGCGCGCCGACGCCAGGAGAAAGCACCAAGCCGCAGATTCTCATGGACCGTGAGATCGGGAAACAGCCGCCGTCCTTCGGGCACGAGCACGATGCCTTTGGTGATGCGGCGATGCGAATCGAGCGACGTGACGTCCTCGCCGCGGTACGCGATTCGCCCCGCCTCGGGCTTGATCAGTCCAGCGATCGATTTGAGTAGCGTGGTCTTGCCGACCCCGTTGGCGCCAACAATAGCGATCACCTCGCCCTCGCCGACGGTGAGCGAGATCTCATTCAGCGCGTTGATCGGACCGTAGCTGGTGGAGATGGCCTGGACGTCAAGCATCGGACTGGCCCTCCTCCACTCCGAGATAGGCTTCAATCACCTTGGGATTGGCTCGCACCTCGTCAACAGTGCCTTCGGCGATCTTGCGACCGTAATCTAGCACAACGACGTGATCGGAGATGCCCATCACCAGTGGCATGGAGTGCTCGACGATTAGGACGGTAATGCCGGTGTCGCGCAAACCCCTGATCAGGCGCCCAAGGTCTTCCGTCTCGCCGTCGTTCAGGCCGGCTGCCGGTTCGTCCATCATCAGCAACTTGGGATTCATCGCCATGGCGCGCGCCACCTCGATGCGGCGCTGCATGCCATACGACAGGCTATCAGGTGTCTCGTCAGCCAGGTGCTCGATGCCGCCTCTTCGCAGCGCCTCGCGCGCCGCCTCTTCGATGCGTCGCTCCTCATCACGCTGCGATCGTGGCCGCAGCACACTCGACAAGACGCCAGCCCGCCCCGAGAGGTGTAGGCCGACCATGACATTCTCCAGCACCGAGCTCTGCGGCAGTAGTTGCACGTGCTGAAAAGTGCGCGCGATGCCATGTGATGCGCGGCGAAACGGCGGCAGTCCCTCGATCGCTTTCGACTCGAAGACAATGCTGCCGGAATCACAGCGTAAGAAGCCAGAGATTAGGTTGAACAGGGTCGTCTTGCCCGCACCGTTGGGGCCGATCAGGGCTACGATCTTACCCCGCGGCACCTCGAACGAGACCGCGTCGACGGCGTGGACGCCGCCAAATCGCTTGGAAGCTCCAGTGATGCTGAGCATCGTTCAGGTCGCGTCCGTCGCTGCGCCGGCCAGGCGACGGCGTTTGCGCCGGTTGGCGAACGTTCCGACCAGCGACGGCACGATACCTTTGGGCAGGAAGATGATCATAACGATGATGATGAGGGCATAAACCAACGGCTGCACTTGCGGGTAAGCGCGCAGTGGCTCGTTCATGACACTGACCAGTGCGCTGCCGACGAGCGCTCCGCGGATATCAGTCATACCCCCCAGGATACACATCGCGATGACTGTGATCGACAATTCGAGAGTGAAGGATTCCGGCCCGATGTACTGAATGAAATAGGCGTAGAATGCACCCGCCCCGCCCATCATGGCGGCTGATATCGCAAACACTTCAGTCTTAACCCGCGTGATGTCGATGCCAGACGACTGGGCTCCCCACTCGCTGTATTTCAGAGCCTGCATAGCGCGGCCGTAGCGCGACCTGATCAGATTATCAGCCACCACATAGACGGCGAACCAATAGACTGTGAGCATCAGCAAGAATTCATAGCGTGGATTGAGTTCAAGAAACGGAATCGACGGCATCTTGATACCGTAGAGACCGCTCGCCCCATTGGTCACCGAAGTCCAATGGGTGGCGACTTCGGCGACGACCAACGAGAAGGCAAGCGTCACAAGTCCGAGATAATGCCCCTTCAGTTTCATGATCGGCAGGCTGAGCGCGAATCCGACCAGCCCAGAGACGATCACTGCGCTCACGACGCCGATACCGGCCGGCATGCCGAACCGTAGCGTCAGCAGCATCGCAACATAGGCACCGATCGCGACAAAGCCCGATTGCGCGAGTGTGATTTGCCCGGCGCGCCCCATGCAGAAGCAGGTCCCCATGGCGATCGCGCCGTTGATCAGGATGAATGTCAGCAGCGTCAGAAAGTATGCTGAATTCATCACCAGCGCGCCCAGCATGACCGGCAGCAGCAGGATGATGCCACGCTCCAGCAGCACCGATCGGGCGCTCACGTCCGCTCTCCAAACAGGCCCTGAGGTCGCACGATCAGGGTCAACATGAGTGCGCCGAAGACGAACAGGTTGCGGTATTCCGACGAGAACAGGCCACCGATCAGCGCCTCGAGCAGCCCGATCATCAGTCCGCCGATAACGACAGCGTACGGCTTCTCGATGCCCCCGATAATCGCGCCGGCAAAGCCTTTGATAGCGAACTCGAGGCCGAGCTGGGGATCAGCGTTGGTGACCGGCGCAATCACACCAGCAGCTGCGCCACTGATCATGGCGCTGAGGCCGAAGGAATAGAGGCCAATCATGCCCGCATTGACGCCGATGACGCGCGCGCCCTCGCGGTCACTGGCCGCGCCTAGCATCGAGAGACCGAATAGCGTGTGCTTGAAGAAGACGTAGACGGCGCCGAGGATCACGATGGTACCACCGACGATCCAGAGGGTCTGCGGCAGGATGGCGGCGTCGAGCAAGAGGATCGGATCGTCGCCGGAGTAATGCGGGACCAACCGGGGCCGCACACCCCAGATGAGCTGCACCGTGCTGCGGATCAGTATGCCGCCCGCCAGGGTCACCAGCAGCGGGATCATCGGATCACGGTCGCTGACCGGCCGGATCGCCAGCCGCTCGAACACCGCCACGCAGGCCAGCGTCGACAGGATGGTGAGCGGTATCGAAAGCACGACCGGCAGGCCGAGATCGACGTGAAACAGCCAGGTGAAAGCCAAACCGATGACGACAAAATCGCCCTGGGCGAAGTTAATCACGCCCGTTCCGGCATGGACGACGTAGTAGCACAGCGCGACCAGCGCATAGATCGAGCCAATCATGACGCCGGTCACGAGCAGTTGCGGCAGCGTGGCGATGAGGAAATCAAACATCTTTAGCCGAAATTAGAGGAAGGACGGCGGCCCGTCAGCCGGGCCGCCGCACCCGGTCTCAGGGCTTGAACGGAAGGCGCTTGCCATCCTGGTATGTGCAGAGGGCGACCTGATCGGCCTGTGGGCCGTTATGCCAGGCCGGTGTGAAGTTGTAGAACGACGCGAAGCCTTGGTACTTTGTCTCATTTAGAGCGGCGTTCAGCTTCACGCGATCGATAGGCTTGTCGCCGTCGACGACCTTCTCGAGCCCGGCGGCGATGATCTTGATCGCGTCATAGGCGTTCATGACAGCCGGCGACACCCGGCCATCCTTGAATTTGGCCTTGTAGGCCTCGAGGAACGGGGGGATGCGCGGGTTGGAGGGATCGTCGATGCAGACGAAATCCCACAGAATCACGCCATTCAGAAGATTGCCGGCCAACTCCACCGATTGGGCGTCAGCCAGACCGCTGACACCGATGATGGTGAGTTTTTGCAGGATGCCGAGCTGGCGAGCCGCGCGCACGGCGGCATTGGTGGCGATACCCTGGGTGATAGCCAGCATCACGGTGGCGCCCGACGCCTTAATGCGGGTCATCTGAGCGGTGAAGTCAGTCTCGCCGTACTGGAATTTCTCCTGCGCCACGACGGTCATACCAAATTTTGGCGCCTGGGCCACGGCGTCGGCCGCGCCTTCGGTGCCGCCGGCATCGGTCGAGGACAAGATGGCAAGCTTTTGGCCGTTGCCCAGCTTCTTTTGCGCTGCCGCGAGGATGGCGGTGTTGCCAATGTCGAGCGACGGGCTCATGCGGTAGTAATAGGTGAAGCCGTCTTTCACCAGACCGATGCCGTAATTTAGAGAGAATTGCGGGATCGTGTTCTCGTCGATGATCGGTCGGACCGCCATCGCCGCGCCGGTCAGTGCAGGGCCGAAGATCGCGGCGATCTCAGGGTTTTTCGCCAGCTCCTGGAAGGCCGCGACCGAACCCTGGATCTGAGTGCGGTCGTCACGGAATACCGGCTTGAGCTTGCGGCCCTTGATGCCGCCCTTGGCATTGATCTCGTCAATGGCGATCTGGATGCCCTGCATCGGTGGGATGCCATAGGAATCCGCCAGCGGTCCCTGCTGCGGCAGCACGCCACCGATCTTGATGGTGGGCCGCTCCTGCGCGAACGCACTGCTTGCGAACGCGAGGCCGGTCGCAACCAGCGCGCCGAGAAGTCGATTGACTGTCATGTAAGTTCCCCTTCAGTAGTGCGTGCCGCGGCACGCCGTTGCTTCCCCGTCCTTCGTCTTCATTCTTCACGATCAGGCGAATTCCTTCCGGATCGACTCAGAATGCTGGCCCAAGCGCGGCACCGGCCCATAACTCGGCTCGCGTCCGATGATCCGTGCCGCGGGCGCTATCATGGTGACCGGCCCGACGAGCGTTTCGACCTCGACGCGGCGCAGCTGCGGATGCTCCGCCAGCGCCGCGACATCATTCAGGCGCCCGAAAGCGATCTGCGCCGCCAGCAGCCGCGCGGCAAGGTCCGCCATATCGAACGTCGCGAAGATCGCCTGGATGTGCGCATCGAGCGTCGCACGGTTGGAGACGCGTGCGGGATTGTCCCGGTACGCCGCATGATCGGCCAGACCTGCATCGCCCAGCACGTCGGCGCAAAGGCGTCGCCACTCTCGCTCGTTTTGGATTGAGATCAGGAGCTTGCCGTCGCGGCAATCGAACACTCCATAGGGAGCGATCGTCGGATGGCGCAGGCCGGGTCGCGCCGGCATGGAACCGTCATGTGCGTACTGCAGGTAAGGCACGTTCATCCACTCCGCCATCGAGTCGAAGAGGGATACTTGGAGTGCCGACCCGAGGCTGGTCTTCTCCCGTTCCATTACCGCCAGCAGCACCGCCTGGAAGGCGAAGAGCCCCGTGGCGATGTCGCAGACGGAGACGCCTACACGGGCGGGGCCTTCCGGTCCGCCGGTCACCGAGGCCAACCCGGATTCCGCCTGCACAAGAAGATCGTAGGCACGCATGTCGCGGTATGGGCCGTCCTCGCCGTAACCACTGATATCGCAGGTGATCAGGCGGGGATGGCGCGCCCGCAGCGTCGCGCTGTCGAGGCCGAGTCGCGCGGTAGCGCCCGGCGCCAGGTTCTGGATGAAGACGTCAGCGCGCGAGATCATCTCGGCCAGGAGCGCCAGGTCGCCTTCTTTCTTGATGTCGAGGACCAGAGATTCCTTACCGCGGTTGAGCCAAGTAAAATAGGTGCTCTCACCCCGGACATAACGATCGTAATGGCGCGCGAAATCGCCCTCGGCCCGCTCGATCTTGATGACGCGTGCACCGGCGTCGGCTAGGCGACAAGAACACTGAGGGGCGGCAACAGCCTGCTCGAGTGCAACAACCATTAGATTAGACAGCGGACCCCGTAACGCCACTCCACTCCCCTCAAACACCCCAGACCACGATTTGTCAGAGCTATCATTCGGGGAATCCGCAGAGAACGCGAAAAAACTAGAGGGGGGTATAGGCTGCGCCTATAGTCGTTTGATGGATCTCCGGGAACTCGGCTTCTATGTCAAAGTTGTTGAATGCGGCAGCTTCTCCAGCGCCGCTCGCATTTTGGGCGTCGCCCAACCTTCGCTCAGCGCGCGTATTCGCAGTCTTGAGGGCGCCTTGGGTGTAGCGCTCCTACATCGAAGCGTAACTGGCGTCCGCCCCACTGAACCTGGCGAGATCCTCTATCAACGCGCTGTTAGTCTTCTGTCACAAGCAGACCAGCTCACCTTCGAGATCAAGTCCGGCAACACCGATGTCGTCGTCGCTGTAGGTTTGCCAACGACGGTTAGCCTGCATCTAACCGTCCCGCTTGTGCGAGCTGTCAACGCCAGATTCCCCAAAGTGAAGCTGCGCATCGTCGAAAGCATGAGTGGCTATCTCAGCGAATGGCTCGAGCAAGGGCGTATCGACCTCGCGGTGCTCTACAATGTGCGCTCTTCATCGACGTTCGTTTGTGACGAATTACTAAAGGAGGATCTTTTCCTAATCAGCGAGCATGGCTTGGGCGAGTGTGGAGACGAAGTTCCACTCACCAGCATATCGGGTATACCTCTCGTATTGCCCAGCTCCTCTCACGGCCTGCGCAAGACCATCGACGGCTTCTTCACCAAGGAAGGCCTCGTGGCGAATACTACCGTCGAAGTCGACTCGCTGGTACATCTCAAGGCATTGGCAATCGCCGGCACCCACAGCACGATACTGCCTCGCGCTGCCGTCCGTGAAGAAATCGAGAAAGGCCTTTTGGTGGCGCAGCGGATCATCGAGCCCGCACTTCGCCGTAGTGTCGTCATCGCCAGCGCTCGCGAACGACGGCTCATAGGAGTTACCGAGCAGGTTTATGCGATCACAAAGAAGATGATTCACGATCTTCTCGAGCCAACTATCTTGCCGCACTCCGACGTTACTTCTTGAGGATTCTTACAGGGTGCCTCACCGCACCAACAACGGCTCAGTTTCTTTTATGCGGCCGTAAGCACTCAGTGCAGAGTGGCCTTTTTGTGCTGAGTTGGCTTTGATTCTTTTCGATTTGCACTGCGTTGGCATTTATCTGAAAAGTGCTTCCCCTCGTCTGCTGCTAATCACACGGCGACTTGCTGGCGCCGTAGGAGCGGCGTTGAGCGACGACCCATCAGGCAATGTCGAACTTCACGCCCTGGGCAAGCGGCAGCGTCCGGCCATAGTTTACCGTGTTAGTAGCGCGGCGCATGTAAGCCTTCCACGCGTCCGAGCCCGACTCGCGCCCGCCACCGGTCTCCTTCTCACCGCCAAACGCACCACCGATCTCGGCGCCTGAGGGGCCGATGTTGACATTTGCGATGCCGCAATCGGAGCCGCGCGCGGACATGAATGCTTCGGCCTCGCGCAGGTCATTGGTGAAGATCGACGACGACAGGCCCTGTGGCACCGCATTATGCAGATCAAGCGCCGCATCGAAATCGCGATACTTCAGACAATAGAGGATTGGCGCAAAAGTCTCGCGCAGTGCCGGTCCGGTCTGGCTGGCGATTTCGACCAGCGCCGGACGGACGTAGTAGGCGTTGTCAAATTTGCCGACCGAGATGCGCTCGCCACCAGTGACCCTCGCACCCAGCGCCTTCGCCTCCTCAAGCGTCTGCCGCATCGCCTCATAGGCCGCACGGTCGATCAGCGGACCAACGAGCGTCCCCGCCTCGAGTGGATTGCCGACCAGCACGGATTGATAGGCGTGCGCGAGCCGCTGCACGAATACCTCATAGATGCTCTCGTGCACGAACACGCGTCGCAGCGTTGTGCAGCGCTGGCCCGCGGTGCCCATTGCGGCAAACACCACCCCGCGTAGCGTCAAATCGAGATCGGCGGTGGACGTGACGATCGCCGCGTTGTTGCCCCCGAGTTCGAGAATGGCGCGTGCGAAGCGTCTCGCGAGCCGCGGCCCAACCGACCGGCCCATGCCGGTCGATCCGGTCGCCGAGACCAGCGGCACGCTCGGATGCTCGACCAGCCCCTCACCGATGCCGCGTGCACCAAGCAGTACGACCGACAACGCTTCCGGCGCCTCCCCTCCCTCTTTCCGGAAGCGCCTCAGGGCTCGCGCAAACAACGCCTCGGTCGCGAGCGCAGAGAGCGGCGTCTTCTCCGACGGCTTCCACACAATGCTGTTACCGCAGACAAGCGCAAGCGCCGCGTTCCAACACCACACGGCGACCGGAAAATTAAAGGCCGAGATGATGCCGATGACGCCGATCGGATGCCACGTTTCCATCATCCGATGCTCGCCGCGCTCGGTTGCGATCGTCAGTCCGTAAAGCTGACGCGACAGACCGACGGCAAATTCGCAGATGTCGATCATCTCTTGGACCTCGCCGAGGCCTTCTGAGGCAATCTTTCCGACTTCGATGGAGACGAGCCGGCCCAACGCGGGCTTCGCCGCCCGCAGTTCCTCACCGAGAAGACGGACGAGTTCGCCGCGTTTCGGTGCCGGCACCAGGCGCCATTGCAAGAACGCAGCATGGGCGCGATCGATGGCTGCTGCTGCTTCGGTGCCGCAATCTTCCTTCACATCGGCGATGACGTCGCCCGTGATGGGAGAGCGCACGGCCAGCGTGCCGCCGACAATGCGCCCCGGCTCGACACCGAGCTCGCGCAAGAGTGCCGTCGCTTCGGTCACGACGGAGGTATTCGGAGATGTTTGCTCACAGGCGGTCAAGATACTCTCCTTATGTCGTTGGGATCCGAACCCTCCGAGGTCCACATCTGATCGAAACGAGTCAATCGTCGCGACGTAGGCGCAGCGCGCCCGGCTAGCGAAGCGCTCTGGCCACACCGGCGAAGAACGCATCGTCATTGAACTCGACGCGCGTCCGGAAGCTCGGCTTCGGCCGGGCACTCAGCACCACGATCAACAACTCTTCCCGCGGATTGACGTGCAGGTATTGGCCATAAATCCCTTCTGCCTGAAACGAACCTTCCAGCATTGGGTCGGCAAGCTCCGGAATCCACCACATGTAGCCGTAAGGGACCCTTTGACCTGCGATCACCTGCGGCACGCCAGCCTCAGCGAACCATCCAGTCGGAACGAGAGCCTCGCCGTCGATAACTCCGTCGTCCAAAACGAATTGCCCAAACCGTGCATAGTCGCGCAGTGTCGCGCTCATGCCACTGCCGGCGAGAACCATGCCGTCTGCGCCGACCGTCCACCAAGTCGCGTCCTGCTCCATGCCGAGCCGCGACCAGATCTTGCGCGACAGGTATCTTGTTGGGTCCTCACCTGTGGCTGCCTGCAAGAGCGGCCCCACCAGGTAGGACTCTCCGGTGTTATAGATCCAGGCTGAACCGGGAGCGGCTGCGCGCGATAACCCGCTCATGTGCGCCAAAATAGCGTCTGACTGCAGCGTAAGCTGCACCTCGAGCAGGCGGCGCCGCTCGGAGGTCGGATCGGTGTAGGTCTCGTTCCAGGACACACCCGAGACCATCTGCAAGACCTGCCGTACGCTCACCTCATCATAGGTACCGCCTCGGAGCGGCGCCACATAGCGCGAGATGGGCGCTGCCAGATCGATGGCACCTTCGCGGACCGCGATGCCGACCAACGTCGACGCAATCGACTTGGCCATGGAGCACGACGCCCAGAGGGTGTTGGCCTGCAGGCCGAGCTCGTAGAGTTCCGCGACCACCCACCCCCGCTTCATGATCAGCAGCCCAGCCACCCGATTGGTGGCAAGATAGTCGTACAGATCGAATGTGCGACCGTCCTGAGCGAAAGTGATGTTCGGGAGCGCGCCGCCGTGTACGTGCAGCGACTTTTCGATCGGCCCCTTGGCTATTGTTCGCGTCGGGTGCATGCGATGGTAGCTGGACAGACATTCCACCGTCTCGCCGGGCCGCATGGTGCCGTCGTAGAAGCGCTGCAGCACCGCGCGGCCTGTTGCATCCATCCCCTTGTTGTTGCGAACCTTTGACAACCTTCACGCTCCCCCAAACTCTACGCCACGAACCGCGACTGTGCCTGTTGGGCGTACACCTGGCCGAAGCGATTGACGAGGAAGTCGTCAAGTGCAATGTCCTCCTGCCGGATGAAACCGCGCTGCGGCAAGGCGCCCGTCGCCAGCATGTCGAGCACCGCGCAAATGCCAGAGGCCGTCGTCACCTGGATAGCGCTGCGGACCTGCGCACCCACCCGGCGGCTGTAGATCTTATTGGCGTAGGTCTCCTGCAGCAGACGTCCATCGCGCTCGCCGCTGACCGTGACACACACAATGACTACGTCCTGTAGTGTGGTGGGCAGTGCGTTCTCGAGGATGTCCTTGAGGATATGACGGCGATCGCGCAGCCTCAGGTCGTTCAGCAGCGCCTTCATGATCGCCGCGTGGCCCGGATAGCGGATGGTGCGATAGTTGAGCGTGCGCACCTTGCCCTTGTAGGTCTCGCAAAGCGAGCCCAGCCCGCCGGAAGTGTTGAAAGCCTCGTAGGTGACGCCGTCGAGCGCAAACTCCTCGCACTCCTCAAGCGGCGGCACGACAACCATCTCTCCGTCGGAGATAGCCTGGCAGGGCTCGCAATACTCGTTGATGACGCCGTCTGTGCTCCAGGTGAGGTTATAGTTGAGCGCGTTGGACGGAAACTGCGGCAGCGCCCCAACGCGCATGCGCAGGCTGTCAAGCGTCTCGAAGCGCATGGCCAGATCGTTGGCGACGATGGAGACGAAGCCAGGCGCAAGGCCGCATTGGGGAATGAAGGACCTCACGGCACCCACGGCCAAGGTCTTCACCGCCCGCGTGCTAGCCACGTCCTCCGTCAGATCGAGATAGTGCACGCCGGTAGCGGCGGCCGCCCGAGCGACGCGCTCGGTCAGGTGAAAGGGCGCGGCGCTGAGCACGGCGAACTTGCCGTCGAGGACGGCGGCAAGCGTGCCCTCCTCCGCGATATCGAGCTGCCTGGTGGCAATCGCCCGGCAATCCGCGAGTCCCTCCAGTTGGGCGGCAGACCGATCAACGATCAGGACCCGATAGTCGCCGGTGCCGGCCAGCAGGTCGGCAATGGTGGCACCGATCTTGCCCGCCCCTACGACAACGATATCCTTCATGATGCCCCACGCAGATCCATGGCCTGCATCAATACGCTCGGCACAGCCGCGGTCGATTACAATTAGCGAAAGCGCGGTGCCAAAAAAGTGATCCGGGGGTCGGGCCGATCACTTGGCGTAGAGCCGCACGACCTTGTGCGCGTCGCTAATCTCGTCGCAGAGCCAGTCGTCCAGCAGCTTCACGTGACGCTTGCGCTTCAGCTCTGGCGGGCGAACCAGAAAATACGAAATGCCGGTGGGCACCGGGATACGGATGGGAACCACCAGCCGCCCTGACTCGATCGCGTCGTGGGCCAGCACGACATCGGTCATAGCGATGCCGAACCCTGACTCCGCAGCGCTCAGCGCCATGTCGAGCGCATCGAAATCGAGTCCCGCTCGCGTATCGAACCGTCCGATGCCGGAGCGTTCCGACCAAATTGTCCAATCCTGACGGTTCGGTAACGGATGCAGCAGCGTGACCTTGGCGAAATCCTCCGCCGACGTCAGCGCGCCCTGAGGCAGATAGCTCGGCGCGCAAACTGGCAGGATCCATTCCGCGTAAAGCTCGGTGGTGGATTCCATCGGCCAATTGCCGAGCCCGTAACGGATACCGAGGTCGGCATCACCGTCGCTGAAGTTCATGTCGTTGATCCGGGTCTGCACGTTGACGTGGACCAGCGGATGCTGGGCCTGGAATTTCCGCAAACGCGGATAGAGCCATCTGAGCGCGAAGGTCGGAAGCACGCGGACTGTCACTGCGTCGCGGTCGCTCTGCAGAGGGTTAATGGTGTTGGCGATATGGTCGAACGCCTCCTTCACGCCGATGGCCAGCCGCTGGCCCGCCTCGGTGATCTCAAGGCCGTTGTGCGTCCGGACGAATAGGGGTGTGCCGAGTTGTTGTTCGAGAATGCGAATCTGCCGGCTTACGGCTCTCGGGCATAAAACCTTCGAGGAGTTTTAGGACGCGATCCGTCCGATCGATGAAGCCCACCAGGATCTCGTGCGCGTCGGCACCCTCGGCACGTGACCGGCCCTCGTAGAGGAAGCGCTCGGCGCCGGCGGACTCCCACGCCGGCGGCAAATAGAGGAAGGTGAGGAAATAGGCCGACTCGTAGTGAACCCCCTCCTCCTCGAACGCCGCCTTGCGCTCGGCATCGACCAGCGCGGAGGCTGCATCCGCAAAACTGCTCTCCGGATAGGTGCTGGAGGGCTGCCGTTGAGCCTCGACGAAGATCGCCCAGCCGGAGCCCATGCGGCGCAGCGCGTTGTTGAGGCGTCCGGCAACGCCGACGAGCTCGGCGGGCACAGCCGAGTCGAGATCGGGTCCCCGGAAATGCGCCGTGCGCTGAAAGGATCCGTCCTTGTTGAGGACGACCCCTGGAGCAACGAGCGCCGCCCACGGCAGAAAATCTGCGAGACGCGTCGCCGAGCTGCGGTATTCGGCGAGGTTCATCATGACACGGTCCTCACACGCCGAGCCGACCGGGGATGCGCAGGTGGCGGCGCACCACGTCGACGAACAGCGGATCGCGTTTGGCCGCCCAGACGGCCAGGCCATGACCGATCAGCCAGAGCAGGAGGCCGGCGATCCACAGGCGCAGGCCGAGACCGACTGCGGCGGCCAGCGTGCCGTTGAGGATCGCGACCGATCGCGGAGCACCGCCGAGTAGGATATATGTGGCTATTCCATCTTGATGCCTGCGGTCTTCGCGATCCGCTGCCAGCGCTCGAACTCGTTGGCCACGACCTGGCGGAAATGCTCGCGCGTGCCATCCGCCGGAATCAGGCCAGCTTCGGCCAAGCGGGCTGATTACAGCTTGTCACTTCCGCTCTTGTTAAGGGTTCTCGGACGCCTGCCGCTGAAGGAAGACGCCACAGGTGCTAGCGGCAGGCGTCCGCGCACCCGTAACAAATGCAGACATGCCGCACGTGGTCAACACCAACTGCCCTCGGCGCGTTGCTCCCAGATGTAGCGTCAATC
>ERZ1292640.2294-Hain-H43-02um-R1-2294-length-15341-cov-12_pt1 | contig 15341 bp, 11 predicted proteins | sample MGYA00564404_ERZ1292640 | MGnify/ENA primary metagenome ERZ1292640 (study PRJEB36523, sample SAMEA6512636) | groundwater metagenome | collected 2019-01-08 | study: AquaDiva: Metagenomics assemblies of 32 groundwater samples
GAGACAAGGGAATAGGCTGCCTGGTATCGGAGGTGAGATAGGGATTCGAGCGCGCTTCCTCCCGATAGGGCTCTCTCTCGACACAACCGGCTGATAACACAGCCAAAATGGCCACCAGCGCCACTTCCCAGAGAATGACCTGTGTCCCTCTATATAATGGTAGCGATAAAATCCGAGACATTTGCACATCTCCCAATAAAATCAGATTGTTAGAGCCATCAGGCCGTCTTTTCAGCCTTTTCCACCTGTTCCCAGTAGGCGTTCACCCTGCCCTGAATATGAGCGATCACGTCTGTCTGTACCGTCGGCTCGAACAGGTGGCGGAACCGGCCTTGAAGCTTGAGGTAATCTTCAACCGGCTGGAGCTTGGGCCTGTAGGTATGCACCACTGCTCCATTGAGCGCTTCCTTGAGCGGCCAGAGCCCGCACTCGACCGCGAGCCTCGCCACGTCCGGCGTATGGGCTGGATCGAAGAGCCACCCGGTCGGGCAGGCGGCAAATGCAAGAAACAGTTTCGGGCCTGGATAGGCTGCTGCTCGTGCAAACTTTTCTTCGAGATCGAGCGGAAAGCGCGGCGACACGGTCGCCATGTAGGGAGGCTTGTGGGCGCGCCAGATTTCGAAGATGTCTTTCTTCTCCTGCGTCGTCCCGGACGGATGTTGCGCCGCGCATGGCGACGTTGAGGTGCAGGCTCCATAGGGTGTGGCAGGACTGAGCTGCACGCCGGTATTGCCGTAGGCTTCGTTGTCGTAGCAGAAATAGTAGAAGTCCAACTTTCTGGTGATGGCTCCGGATGTCGAGGAGAGGGCCATGTCGTAGGTCGAACCGTCGCCGCCTAACACCACGACTTTCAGATCCTCTTCTTTCGGCAGCCGGCCTTTCGCGATCAACACATCGAGCGCATCCCGCACCCCCTGCGCGCCGGCCGGCGCAGAGCCCATCGTCGTGTAGAGCCAGGAGGCATCGAGCGGCGTAAAGGGAAAAGCCGCCAAGTTCGTAAAGCAGCCGGCCGCATTGACGTAGACGACGTGACTGCCGAGCACTTTGGACGCGAGCCGCAAAGATTCCAGCCCACCGCAGCCGGCGCACAACGACGTCCCGGGAAACACGTGCTCCTCACGGGGGATCTGATGCAGCTCTTTGAAGATGTGGGGCTCCCAGGCCATATCGTCTTTCACTTGCCCGTTTTGAGATCGTGCGCGAGATATTGCAACTGCTCCATCTCCCGATGCTCGCTTTCCGTATAGAGCAGGACCGGCCCGATCCCTTGGCCGCGGATTCCCGCCTCTGCCGTCTGTTCAAAGATCGCCCGGAACTCGCCTTCCGAGATATTTTTGCCTCCCAAGCCTCCGATGAACGAACAGAGCGCCCGCGGCCGCAACGCTTCATGGTACAGACAGGCTGCGACCTCCTGAAAGAGAATGCCTCCCTGCCCCGGAGAGAGATTCTGATCCAACACTGCCACGGCCCGCCTGCCCTGCAAGGCCTGGCGGATCGCATCGGCCGGCCAGGGGCGGATCATGCGCAGCCGTAACAGGCCCACTCGCTTGCCCTCTGCCCTGGCCACATCGACCGCTCCCTTGCCTTTGCTCGCAAAGGCGTTGGTCATGATCAACACATCCTCCGCGTCATCGAGCCGATACCCCTCAACCACGTCGTAGCGGCGGCCACAGAGTCGCTCGAACTCGACCGCAGCCTCCTCGTGAACACGCAAGGCATTCATCGAGGCGAGATGCATCTGGTGCCGGAAGTAACTGTACGTGGCGCCGCCGAATACCGCTGTCCCCAACGCATGGGGCGCCGAGGCTTTGAAGCCCAAATGAGTCGGCCGAAAGGGCGGCAGAAAAGCCTGCACCATCGCGGGGTCCGGCAGGACCACCGGCTCGCGAGTGAAGGACAAATAGAATCCGTCGAGGTTAACCATAACCGGCAGGCAGACGCGCGGATCTTCTGCGATGCGATAGGCCATGAGAATCGAGTCCACGACCTCCTGACAGGTCTCCGCATGGATCTGGAGAAAACCGGAATCGCGCGCCGCCAGCACATCGTTGTGATCCGGCTCCAGCGTGATGGGAGAAGCCAGGGCCCGCGAAACATTCACCAGCACCAAGGGCACCCGCCAGCCGGCGATGGTGTATAGCACTTCAAACGCATGGAGCAGCCCCTGGCTCGACGTGGCCGTGAACACGCGGGCCCCAGTCGCAGCAGCAGCCCCCGCCGCAGTCATCATCGAATGCTCCGAGTCCAAGGTGACGAAGCGAGCGTTCAAGGTTCCATTGCCACACCAGGCTGACAGGGCCTCGACGATTTCCGTTTGCGGAGTGATCGGAAAGGCCGGCACATAATCGACGTCAGCCAGGCGAGCCCCCCAGGCCGCAGCAAAATTGCCGGTCATCATGTCTGCGGTCATCGCCATCTCCGTCGTTCGTGAAGCGTCGCTCGTCGTTCGCGGAACAATCTCGGAACCTTCCGCAATGCTTGCTGCTTGCGCTTCACGAGATACGCTTCACGATTCACGTCCGACCTCCGTCTCCCGCTCGACCGTCAAGGCATCGGTCGGACAGACTTCGACGCAATCCAAGCAGCCTTTGCAATGAGGATAGTAAATCGCCGGTTTGCCATCCGGCTTGATCGTGATCGCCCCCTCCGGACAGTTGGCAAAACAGAGCCAGCAGCCATTGCACAGGTCCGGACGCAAGACTGGCCGAAACGTGCGCCAGCCTGCCACCGAGCGGATCGCTGAATTAGGGCCTGCGGTAATTCTTGCGGTCCCTCTGGTCGGCGGGTCGTAGGTTGGTGTGCGAAGCGGCACCGGCGCCGACGGCCTGCGTAAGCCGACATCGATGTCCACCATCGGCACCCTCTCATAACAGTGCGCAGCCACAGTTTGATTACGTTCGATCATGGAAGCCGCAAGTCCGAGCTCCGCCAACTCCCGTGCAATGGCTTCGCGGATCGACTCCTGACCAAGCCCAACGAGTCTGCCCGCCACGGCACCGAGCAGGGCGCTGATCGCGGTTCGTTTGCCAAACTGCTGCAGGGCGATACCAGTCAAATCCAGCGTAGTGAAACGGCCAGGCAGAGAGGTCTGGGACTGGAGTTGCTCGGCTGTGAACGACGAATTGACGAAGACGACCGTCCGTTCATCGATCCCGTCCAGCACATGGGCCGCAGGATCGTGCATGAGCGAGGCATCGGCGATGACGACAAGATCGGGATGGACGATGACGCCCCGCTCGCGAATCGGCTCCTTGGCCATTCTCGTGAAGGCCGCCACCGGCGCGCCGCGCCGTTCCGGCCCATAAATCGGCGAATCCTGCGCTACGAACCCTTCGAGGAACGCCGCCGTTCCCACGATGCGGCTCGCAGTCTTGGCTCCCTGCCCCCCTCGGCCATGAAAACGAACGGCTCGCATCGGGTTATGTCCTCAGTGCTGCCTGAGTCTCCCCCGCTTGTGCGCAGGCCACACAGGCAGGGGCAGCAGGGAGCGCCTCCAGCCTGGACTGGGGGATGTCCTGTCCACATTGCTCGCATCGGCCATACCGCCCGGCCTCCAGCTTGACGAGCGCCCGGTCGATCGCCTCAATCTCGGCCTTCATCCGCTCATCCAGACGATCAAGCAGCTGAACCATCGTCTCCCCCTGCCCTCGCTCCTGCGCTTCGCTTTCGACATCGGTTTCCAGCCAGAGCAGCTCGTCTTCCGTCTGGGCAACCTGACGAAACAGCTCACGCCGTTGAGCGAGTAACTTCTTTCGAATATCGGCGACCGTGAGCATCACAACGCCCTCCCTCATAACGGCAACGTCAGCTACAACATTTATCCATTTTTTCCTTCACAGCCTCTCGTCCCGCCTTGACCGCCGCCTCGACATCCGCGGCTTTCTCTGCAATGAAATGCTTCCCCCGCTCAATGGTCTCATCAAGGGCGGCTCGCGCCTCCTTCGCCTTCTCCAGGACTTCCTCCTCGGCCCTCCTGGCATATCTCTTCAAATCCTGGCGCGTTTCCTCTCCCGACTTCGGGGCGAGAAGCAGACCCGCCACCACTCCGGCCACGGCTCCCCCTAAGAATGCCAGTGCAACAGCCTGTCCTGAACATTTGCTCTCGTGATTGTCCATGATCATTCCTCCTTGGATAAACAGGGTCCTGTTCGATTGAAAAGCGAAGGCCGTGCCAGAAAAACAGAAACAGAACATGGTCGATTGCTGTGATTTGACAAGGCCTTAAGGAATTGCGTGAAGAGAGAAGCCCTGTCTCCTGGGGCATTCCAGGTCTCACGAAAAATGAGACCTGGCGCGAAAGGCAACAATCCCGCTTGAATAAAAGGGAGTGGCTGCGCAGACTGTTTTATACACCATATATTGTGGAACGGTTCCACCCTTGCTACACTTCACTTCCGTAAGTGAAAACAATGGCAACTCTATAGTGTGCGCACACTATGTGGAAGCCCATCTGTTCCAGGTGCGCAACCAGTTACAGCCCTTCAAGGGGGTAAGTCTACCGAGTTTCCTGCCTGAAACCGGATAACGCGGCACAGCCTATGGGTGCAGAATCGAACCAATGAACAAATCTGCCTTCGCACAAAAGATGCGTTTCGGGCTGATTGCCCTCTTCTGCCTGCTCGCACTCGTGGCAGAAGTCGTCGAGTATCAATTCTTCACGCATCTCAAAACAGAGGAGAAAACATTCGTCACGAACGAGTTGGCCAGCATCGGTCAGCTCAAGGCAGGCCAGCTTGCGGCCTTTCTCAAAGAACGCCGGGGAGACAGCCTGGTCATCACGGACCTGTTGTCTCTCGGGCTGACTCAACGCTGGTGGACCACCAAGAAGAACGACCTGCCCGCATCGCTCCAACAGCCACTGAAATCCGCGGTGGCCTACTACGACTATACCGGTGCGATGATTCTCGACACCAAGGGGAACGTCCGCTTCCGCATCGGCAACTCCATGCGCTTGTCCGAGAAGGGGCAGTCCCTCGCACAACGGATATTGCAGACGGCGCCCCCGCCGTTTTCAGAACTCTATGCCGCCGACCAAGCTGCGCCGGAACAGCTGATGCTGGACACGTTCGCCCCGATCAAGGGACCAGACAAAACCACGACCGTCGGCGTGCTGGTGCTGCGGGGGAACTGGCCGGACCTCTTCACGATGATTCAATCCTGGCCGGTGGAGAGCCGTACCGCCGAAACCCTGCTGGTCAAGCATGACCGCAACCAGGTGATCGTGCTCAATGAACTCCGCCACAAAACACAGACCGAGTTGAAGCCCCGTATGCCCCTCAGAATAGGCGCAGATGCGCCTCCCTGGCCGACCATCAAAGCCGCGCAAGGGCAGTACGGCCCCCTGGAGTCTTTCGACCATCGCGGCCAGGCCGTACTGGCCCACATCCTTCCAGTCCAAGGCACCTCCTGGAGCATGGTGGTCAAGGTGGATACCGAGGAGGTTCTGGAACATCTTCGATTCCTACAGTCGATCTCGGCCACCGGCACCCTGATCGCAGCCGCATGCTTAGGACTGTGGGCGCACGGCTGGCAACGTAGACGGGAACAGGCCAGGGTCCGGCACGAAGCTCAGCAAATCGAGCATCGTCTTGCGGCAGTCATCGACTCCGCCATGGATGCCATCATCTCCGTGGACGAGGACCAGCGTATCGTGCTGTTCAACCCGACAGCAGAACGGTTATTCGGGTGCACCGCACAGGAGGCGTTTGGCCAACCGCTCGACCGCTTCATCCCGGAGCGGTTCCGCGACGCGCATCGTGAACACATCCGCGCGTTCGGCCTGAGCGGCAAGACCACCAGCGTCAGAGGCGCGTTGGAGACCGTCAGCGGAATTCGGGCCAACGGGCAGGAATTCCCCGCGGAAGCGTCCATCTCGCAGACGCAGACCGACGGGCACACACTCTACACCGTGATCCTGCGCGACGTCAGCCAGCGCATGCTGACAGAAGCGGCGCTGACCCAAAGCGAAGAGCGGTTGCGCCTGGCCCTCGTCGCTACCAACCAGGGCCTGTACGATCTCAACCTCCAGACCGGAGAATGCATCGTCAGCCCGGAGTATGCGCTCATGCTCGGCTACGATCCGGCAGAGTTCCGCGAGACCAACGCCGCGTGGCGCGAACGGCTGCATCCGGACGATCGCGAGGAGGCGTACCGGACCTATGAGGACTTCGTGGCCGGCCGCCGCGATGAGTATTGCGTAGAGTTCCGCCAGCGCGCGAAGACGGGGGAGTGGAAGTGGATTTTATCGATCGGCAGTCTGGTCACGCGCTCGGCCGATGGGCAGCCGCTCCGCATGCTCGGCATCCACAAGGACATCAGCGAACGCAAGCGAAGTGAGCTGCGGATCGAGGCTTCGTTGCGCGAGAAGGAGACCCTACTGCGCGAGGTGCATCACCGGGTGAAAAACAATCTCCAGATCATCTCCAGCCTGCTTCATTTCCAGGCAAAGAAGGCTCAGAAAGGGCACGAACAATCCATCTTCTCCGAGGGACAGGACCGGCTGCGCGCCATGATCCTCCTGCATGAGCTCCTGTATCGTTCGACCGACCTCCACCGCATCCCCCTCGGCGAGTACCTCAAGACGCTCACGGATCAACTCCGGCGCTCCTTCCGCGAGGCCGCCAACCACATTCACCTCCGGGTGGAGGCGGACGACCTGTCGGTACCGGCGGCCATGGCCCTGCCTTGCGGCATGATTGTCACGGAACTGGTGACGAACGCGCTCAAATACGCTTACCCCATCGGCAAGAGCGGTCCGGTGTTGGTGCGCATCGCCGCCCGCGAGGGCTCCTTTCTTCTCTCGGTCTCGGACGAGGGCACCGGTCTTCCGACAGATTTCGATCTGGCGCAGACCGGTTCCTTTGGGCTGCAATTGGTCGCGAATCTTGCGGATCAACTGGAGGCCACGCTCACCAGGCCGCCAGGCACCGGCACCGAGATTGTCCTTGAGGTACCCATGCCCTCCAGAGCCGTGGCACCGGAGCGCCCAGTGGACACTCGCGCGCAACCATTCCACCAATCTGAAAGCCTATAATGGCACGCATCTACATCGTGGAAAACGAGGCGCTGATTGCCATGGAGATCAGCGATCGCTTGACGCAACTGGGCTACAACATCTGCGGCCGAGCGGCACGCGGCGAACAGGCGTTGAAAGAGATCCCCCAGGCCCGCCCCGACATCGTGCTGATGGACATCCGCCTGGCCGGTACATTGACCGGCATCGAAACCGCCGCCAAGCTGCGCCAGCTCCTGGACGTGCCGGTCGTCTTTCTCAGCGCCTTCTCCGATGCCCAGTTGGTCGAGGGAGCTATCGGCACTGGGGCGTTCGGGTATCTGGTCAAGCCCTTCGACGAACGCGAGCTCCATGCCACGCTCCAGGCAGGACTCTATAAACACCGCATGGAGCACCAGCACCTGCACGCTCGAACGTTGGAAAACCAGCTGCAGATAGCCGGCAGCATCGCCCATGATTTCAATAATCTGCTCCAGGTCATCACGGGCCATCTGGCCCTGGCCCGGACGGCCTTGCTGCCGGGCAACAGCGGCATAGCAACAAACCTCGATGAGGCTATGCGTGCCGCGCAAACCGCGGCAGACATCATCGGCACATTGCTGGTCTATACGGGAAAATCACACGCCGAACTCAGGATGATCGACCTCAATAAGATCGCGCTAAAGTACTCGGCGTCCTCGCCGCTCCCTCGCGGGTCAACCAGTCGGCTGCAGCTGCGCCTGGGCGACGGGATTCCGTCCATCATGGCCAACGAGGAACAGGTGACACACCTTCTCAATCAGTTAGTCACCAACAGTGCCGAGGCCATCGGTGCCGGACCCGGGACCATTGAACTCAGCACGGGGGTAATGGAATGCGACGAGGACACGCTGTCCCACAGCCACGTGGAGGGAACCGCGCGCCCAGGGACCTTCACCTATCTGGAGGTGGCCGATGACGGATGCGGCATGGATGACGCCACCCTCCAACGGGCCTTCGACCTGTTTTTTACCACCAAGTTCCTGGGCCGGGGGCTTGGCTTGCCGTCCGTCCGCGGAATCGTGCAATCGCATGGAGGCGGGCTCCTGGTCACCAGCGACCCAGGACAAGGCACCAAGGTTCGCATCCTCTTCCCCTTCCAGAACAGACCGCCTGCCGCCACAGAACCGGCGTCCCTTCAGCAGGCCAGGGAAGACCGGGTCGATTCGGCGAAGACAATTTTGGTGGTGGATGATGCCGCCATGATACGGTTCTTGAGCCAAGAGGCGCTGGAACTCGCAGGCTATCAGGTGCTCACCGCCGACAGCGGCGCAGCAGCCCTGGCTCTATTCCAGGAGCACCATCACGAGATCGGCTGCGTCCTGCTCGACCTGAGCATGCCGGGGATGGACGGCATCCAGACCTTCGAGGCGCTGCAACAGATCAGGCCTGGCACGAAGGTGCTGCTCGTCAGCGGCTATCATCCTGACGCGCTCCGCCTACAATATGGAGAAAAAGGATTCAGGGGTTTCCTCAAAAAACCGTTCCCGCTGCAGGCACTGTGCGATGAAGTGGAACGGCTGCTGAACAGCGCATAGGCGCCGGACCTGACGGAACAGTTCATGGATACCACACGCATCTACATCGTGGCGGACGAGGCGCTGATCGCGATGGAGATCAGCGATCGCTTGACGAAACTGGGCTATGCAGTCTGTGGCACGGCGGCGCGCGGCGAACAGGCGCTAGAAGACATTCCTCGAGCCAACCCCGACATCGTACTGATGGATATCTGCCTGGCTGGTGAATTGACCGGCATCGAAACAGCCGCCCGGCTGCGCCAGCTCCTGAACGTGCCGATCGTCTTTCTCAGCGCCTTCTCCGATACTGCCTTACTCAGGGAGGCTCTCGGGACCGAGCCGTTCGGGTACCTGGTCAAGCCCTTCGAAGAACGCGAGCTGCATGCCACCCTCCAGGCCGCCCTCTCCAAGCACCGGCTGGAACGCTCGCTGCAGGAAGCCAATGCCAACCTGGACGAAACAGTCCGGCAACGCACGTCCGCGCTCATGCAGAGCGAGGCGCAACTCCGTGATCTCTTCAACGGCACGAGCGACCTCATCCATAGTGTCGCGCCGGATGGACGCTTTCTCTTCGTGAACCGGGCCTGGCGCGAGACGCTGGGATACTCCGCAGACGAAGTCGCAACACTAAACGTCTTTGACGTGATCCAGGCCGAGTGCCACGATCATTGTCGCAGCTTCATGCAACGGATTATCGCCGGCGAGAATTTAGGACTGGTGGAAATCTCTTTCCAGGCGAAGAACGGCCGCATCGTCGTCGCGGAAGGCCAAGTGAGTCTGCACGTTGAAGACGGCAGGCCTATGGCCACACGCGGCATTTTCCGAGACATCACCGAACAGAAAACCTCCGAGAACACAGTCTACGCACTCAACAAGAACCTCGAACACCTCGTCGCCGAGCGCACCGGCGAGCTGCGCGAGAGCGAAGAACGCTTACGGACCCTCTTCGAACAGGCGGCGGTGGGCGTCGCGGAGATCGACACGGCAACGGGACGTTTCATCCGGGTCAACCGCAAGTACACCGAGATCATCGGTTACTCCGTGGAGGAGATGCTCGCGCTCGACTTCATGACCATCACCCACCCCGACGACCTCGCATCGGACCTCGCCCAGATGGAGCGACTCAGGTGTGGCGAGCTGCACGAGTTCACGATGGAGAAGCGGTTAGTACGCAAGGACAGCTCGATCATCTGGGTGGAGTTGACCTGCTCGCCCCTGTGGGCACCGGGCAAGGCACTGGCCAGACACATGGCCGTCGTGAAAGACATCAGCGGGCGCAAACAGATGGAGAGTCAGTTGCGTCTCACGCAATTCGCCGTGGACCGCGCGGTTGACGCCGTGCTGTGGGCCGATGCCGCGAAGCGGTTTGTCTACGCGAATGATGCCGCCTGCCGGTCGTTGGGCTATACGCGGGAAGAACTGCTGACGCTGCACATCCCGGACATTGCCCCACAACATGATCCTGAACGATTTCAGAGCCGGCTCGCGGCCATCAAGCACAGCCAGTCAGCTACGTACGAATCCCTTCACCGCCGCAAGGATGGGACTGAGTTTCCCGTCGAGGCCTCTATCGCCTATCTCGAGCACGAGGGACGGGGCTATACGTGTGGCATTGTTCGGGATATCACAGAGCGCACGCGAGCGGAGCAGGCGCTCGCCGAGAAGACGAGTGAGCTATCGGACTTCATCGAGCACGCCACCGTCAGCATGCACTGGGTGGGGCTGGACGGGATCATCCTGTGGGCGAACCAGACAGAGATGGATCTCCTCGGCTACCGCCGCGAGGAATACATCGGACACCACATCGAAGAATTCCATGTGGACCAGCCAGTCATCCTGGACATTCTCGATCGCCTTCGCGGCGGCGAGGTGGTGCAGGAATATGCCGCCCGTCTGCGGAGCAAAGACGGCTCGATCAAGGACGTGCTGATCGATTCAAGCGTCTTGCGGAAGAATGGCACATTCGTTCACACCCGTTGCTTTACCCGCGACATCACCGAGCGCAAACAGGCAGAAACAGCCCTGCAGTCGTCCCAGGACCAGATTCGCCAGATGCAAAAGATGGAGGCGATCGGGCAGCTGGCAGGCGGCGTCGCCCACGATTTCAACAATATCCTCACCGCTATCCTCGGCAACGCCGAGATGGCGACTATGAAAACCGCCGCCGACCACCCGGCCAGGCCGAACCTCACGAGAATTCTCGAAGCCGGCGCCCGGGCCTCCCACCTCGTGCAGCAAATCCTTACCTTCACGCATCAGCAGGAGTTTTCACGAACCGCGCTGGACCTCGCCCCGGTGCTACACGAAGCCCTCAACTTACTGCAGGCCACCCTCCCAGCTAACATCAAGCTGACCGCCGCCTGCGAAACGGACGCCCCCCCCGTGCTGGCCGATGCCACCCAGATCCATCAAGTCGTGATGAACCTCTGCACCAACGCCTGGCATGCGCTCAAAGAACAACCGGGGCGCATCGCGATAGAACTGGCGCCGGTCACGCTGACCAGGACACTGCACAGCTTCCACGCCACGCTGCCGCCTGGCCGCTATGCGCGCCTCTCTATCCGGGATACCGGCTGCGGCATGGACCCCGAAACGGTGGAGCGCATCTTCGACCCCTTCTTTACCACCAAGCCTGTGGGACGGGGCACGGGCCTCGGCTTGAGCGTGGTCCACGGCATCATCCGGGGGCACGAGGGCGCCATCGTCATAGAGAGCGCTCCGGGCCAAGGCACGACCTTTCATCTCTACTTTCCCGCAGCAACGGCACCGGTCCTGGCGGACGAATCGATCGAGACCACGCCCACCACAACACAAGGCCGCAACCGCCATCTGCTTTACCTGGACGACGAGGAGATGTTGGTGGAACTGGTCCGGGCCAAATTCGAATCGCTCGGCTATCGAGTGACCGGCTGTACCAATCCGGCAGAGGCGCTCGACGCGGTCCGCGCCGACCCGACCGGGTTCGATATCGTGGTGACGGATTACAATATGCCGGGGCTGTCAGGCCTGGAGGTAGCCAGCGCCCTCGCACAGCTCCGCGCTGATCTGCCGGTGGTGGTGGTGTCAGGATATCTCTCCCCGACGGCCCAGACGGCCATGCTCGCCGCTGGCATCAAAGAGATTGTCTATAAGCCCACCCTGTTGCAGCAATTGGGGGACGTGATCGCCCGCCTCACCGACAAACCGCAACACCCGTAGCAGGATGCTGAAAATGGGCGGGATGGCCCGGTGAGTCCCCTGTGCTCGCGCAACGCGCGGTCTAGGAAGACCCTCGTTGGACGCGCGCAGTGGAGGGACTCATCCGGGCCATCAGAAAATAGGTACTATAACGGGCAAGCTTGGAAGAACCGTCTTTGCACGCTCGCTGCGGCCTTGTTGGACGAACTTTTTGAGCATCCTGCGTGAACGCTCTGTACCTGTATGATTTCCCGAAGCCTGCAAAACTCCTTTAGACCACGAAAACTTTACCGGCATCTTCTTACCGGCCGCAGGCCTCGCCTTCACAACCGCCCATGCCACCCCTCGGTCCACGGTGTTCCCTGCCGCCCATGCCGCCACCAGGGCCCATCATGCCGGGACCATGCTCTCCGGCGAAGCTACGCTCGTACTGGATGAGGGTCCAGATCTCTTCGTCTGTCAGTTGACCGGCAAATCCGATCATGCCGGTTCCAGGCGAACCGTGCTTGATGACCCAGAAGATTTCGCCTTCCGTGCGATGGCGCCAGAATCCATGGTGCTGGAAATTGCGCGGCGAGGGATCCAACTGGGCCGCCACCGGCCCATGGCCGTCTCCGTCTTTCCCATGACAATTGAAACAAGTACCCTTGCCGTTGTAGAGCGCCTTACCTTGCGCGACGATCTCCGGAGAACTCGGCAAGGGGCTCGTGAGCGCGCGCGCGTCGGCCAGCTGCTCCGCCGGCACCAACGGCTGCATCATATGCCGCTCAGCGGCCCCGGCAGAAGTGACAAGAGAAACCACGGCAACTACCAATGGGAGGATACTGATCTTCATCACTTTGCTCCTTTGATCGTCTGATCGCCGCTCATCGTTCAGCGCTTTCCAGCGTCCTGCTAGGGAGTCACCGGAGACATCACGCCTTTCACGCCGATCCCGTAGGTATAGACCAGCTCACCGCCCCAATAGCCGGTCAGAGCCAGCATGACGAGCCCGATCGCACCGAGACCGAGCGTGAGAGAAGGGATGTCCTTGACCCACCCCCACTGCATGGCGAGACGCCACCCCAACAGGACCGCAAAGACGACCAGGGTGACCGTGCCCAGGCTTTCGTGGAGTTCCAACACCGATTCCGGCGCACCGGCCCGCTCCGCCAGCTCCTCCTCCATCCCGCCCGTCACCACCGCGAGCACCGCACTCAGCACGCCAGCCAACAGACAATAGAGGCTCGTGTCTCGAAAGCTTCCAGTCGGCCAGCGGCGAGCGAGGACGTCGAACGCCACGCTCGCGCACAACAACGCAATGGGGAAATGAACGATGATTGGATGAATCGGGTGCATTGAGGGTCCCTCCTGTCCGTTATGAACTCCACTCTACCATCCTCCGTGACGGTGGAATCAACCTGACCTGTCGAGGGGTCTCATGCTCACCGTAACCGTCCCGGCATCCCTAGGGCAATGACCCGGCAAAAACGTTTCCAGGCGCGGGCTGCAGGCCGGTCATCCCCATACGGAAAAGCATTGACAAGATACTGCGTCAGGTTTATCAGTTACGGCTATACTGTGTCATCTGTTGCCTCACCGGCTGCTCAAGAAGACAAGGAGCTGATATTCGGTGACAGATTCAGAACCACTCCCTCGCGCTACCGTTCCGGCTGTCACCATAGCCGCCGTGCCTCAGCCCTCGATGCCTCTTCTACGCATGACCGCCCGTTCCTGGCAAGCCGGCTCAGCATGAACAAACATGTGGTCGCGGGGCTCTCAGTAGGGCTAGTCATTCTGATGGTCGCCGCGCTGACTCCAGTCAGGGAATCCCAAGCCACTCCGGCGTTTGCGCGCAAGTACAATGCCGATTGTGCCATGTGCCACTATCCGCATCCTCCCCGCTTAAACTCCTTCGGCCAGAAGTTCCGCTGGGCCGGCTACCGCACCCCCACGGAATTCAACAAGGATCAGGACGTGACGAAGCTGGGCGACTTCCTCGCGACCCGCCTGACGACCCAGCTCGCCTACCAGAGCCATAACAAGGAACTCGCACGAAGCGAAGCCCTACTGAAGGACTTCTCCCTCTACTTTGCCGGAGCCGTCTCGCAGAATGTGTCCATCTGGACTCATACCCAGGTCGCGGGAACAGGCAATGTCAGCTTCGATGGGCAGATTCAGGGCGTGATGGGGAAGTCCGACCGCTTCTTCAGCTTGACGGGAGGACAGATGCACTACTTCCAGCAACGAGGGCTGGGCGGCTTGGATCGCCAGGCTGGTATCACGGCCAACCCAGTCAGCAGCACCAGGCTCACAGGCAACGGTGCGCCGATTAGTTTCGATACCGTTCAAAAAGGAATCGAAGCCGCCTACGTCCAGGGGCAGGGAAAGATTATGGCCCAGGTGCTGAACGGGGTCGATAAAAACGGAAGCGGCACCGCCAATGCCGGGGATACCGATGCGCAAAAAGATTATCTCGTCGCCTATCAACATATCCTGGACGACATTGCCTCCGGACTCACGGTCTTCTACAACAAGGGGACTACGTATCTTCTGACGAATGGCCCCTCCCTCAGCCAGCGGGTGGACTTCTGGCGCACCGGCCTCTATCTGAACAAGGTCGTGCCCATGGGAGAGATCGGCTACTTTGAACTGCAGGGAGGCTACGTGCGCAGCCACGATAGCATGCCGATCCAAGCGGGGCCGAATAAGGACGGCAACGCGTTCTACATAGAATCTCAGCAATTCTTCATGGGGCCTGAGCTGACCTTCATCGAACGGTTTTCCTTCATCGACCAGGATGTGGGACGTCCGAACAGCGTCCGCAAGCTCTACACAGCCGGAGCGGTCACGCGGGTCCAGACCTGGGGACGGGCGGCGGTGGAATATACCCTGACAGACAACCGGGGGCTGGAGCTGAACGGCACATCCGGCCATACCTTCCTCCTCGAATACATGATGATGTGGTAACGACATGACGGACCTGTTCTGGCGACCAAGACCGATGAAGCCCTTCGCATCCCTGCGACTGCTCCTCTGCGTCACAACCCTGGTCCCCCTGTTCAGTTCCTGCACCGAAACGATCCGCCTGACGAAGGCGGTCCATGAAAGTCCTGACCGGTATGTGCTGTTGAATGCGCGTTACGGAGAGGATGTGAGTTGGGCGGCCAAACCCTTTGCCCACCCGCTGGTGATGGAGGAACAGGATTGGGCGCGCCTGCTCGCTGGAATATCCGTCAAGCCGCGCAGAGGGCTCCTCTCCATCGGGATGGCCCCCGATGCGCGAGAGGCCTTCGACAAGGAGGAGCGGCAGTATCTGGCCCGCTACCTGGCAGAAGGTTTCGCGAAGGCGCGACCGGACCAGTGGGTCGAGTTCTTTCTCAGCCGCCGGCGCGACCATGACCTGGTCGAGATCACGTCCGGCGCATTTTTCTCCACGAGCGACCGGATCCATCTCGTCTTGGCCAATTATCGCCATGCCCTCTCCATGCCATTCATCCAGGAGCAGATGCGGCATGATCCTGTGCGGCCGGCCGGTGAGTCCTTCTATGAGGTGGTGCCGGGCCCCTACCAATCGGTACAGGCCGTGGCCGGGAACATGAACCGGCCGCTGTTCTCGCACCTGTCCGATGTGGACA
>ERZ1292640.246-Hain-H43-02um-R1-246-length-43746-cov-11_pt9 | contig 15338 bp, 16 predicted proteins | sample MGYA00564404_ERZ1292640 | MGnify/ENA primary metagenome ERZ1292640 (study PRJEB36523, sample SAMEA6512636) | groundwater metagenome | collected 2019-01-08 | study: AquaDiva: Metagenomics assemblies of 32 groundwater samples
CTGAACCTGCTCGAGGTGGGCGTCTGAAAGGAGTGATTATTTTTATCGCGATCGTTCTGGTCATCGGCGCGGCATTTCTCATCTCATTGAAGATTCTTCGTTCCAAAACACCGGTGACTCCGCTCGCGCCTGCGATTGAGGATCAAACACCGACTGTGGTCACAACACCACCTGTCCAAGTGACACCTCCTGTGGAAGAAACGGCTCCTCCTGCGGCGGAGACACAGTTGGATACTGACAAAGATGGCCTTTTGGACGCACGCGAAATGGAGCTCGGAACCAGTGTGACAAAATCAGACACTGATGGAGATACACTTTTTGATCGCGAAGAAGTCGAGGTCTACAAAACTAATCCACTGAGTCCGGACACAGACGGCGACAGTTATTTGGATGGGGCAGAGGTGAAAGGTGGCTACAATCCAAATGGTCCAGGAAAGTTACTTGAGCTTCCAGAGACGAAGTAGAGATTGAATGACGTGATCGCGAAGGGTATGGCACAAGAACGTGAGAACATTCCAAACAATCCTTCAATACAAGATTCAAGCGCCCTCACCAACGCGCAGATTTTTACGATGCCAGAGGCGTATCGTTATGGAAAAGATGTAAAGTTGGTTGAACCAAAGGTTGTTCAGAAACCGTTTGTTGCGTCTCCCACTCCACTTCCTCCACATCCACCCGCTGCTTCAACAACATCCTCACTTCAACAACCTCTCAAAAAGAAATCCCTTTCTCACACCACAAAAGCCCTTTTTATTTCAGGGGGAATTGTTTTTGTGGCGCTTGCGGTTGGAGGATTTCTTGTGTGGAAGAGCGGAACAAAACCGCCGGTGCCAACAGTCCAACAAACACCGACGCCACAGCCCACACCGCGTCCGGTAGACACGGTTCCAACGACACCATCTGCTGAGCCAGGAGCTCCCACACAGCCAACACAATCCCCATTTGCAACCACTCTTACGCCAGGAAAAGATTCTGATTCCGATGGTCTGACGGATGTGGAAGAGCAGCTGATTTATAAAACCAATCCAAATCTTCCAGACACAGACTCGGATGGATTCTTGGATGGCAACGAAGTGTTTCATCGCTACAACCCAAGCGGAACGGCTCCGGGTACTTTGCTTGAAGCGAAATTGGTCCAACTCCACACGTCACTGGAATCCATTCAGATTCTTTATCCGTTTCTTTGGACGACAGAAACAATCACTCCCGTTGATGTCTCTGCTGCAAGCCAAACCGCCGTTTCAACCATGACGTTTCGCGCGCCCACAGGCGAATCTATTTCGATGTCTACCTACGGAGTTCTTGACGCCGATGTCTCCCAGGCGTTTTTGCTTGAATGGATTCAAAAACACGGCGGTCAAGAACAGGTCGTGAAAACAAAAACAAAAGATGGCAACGAGCTTTACATCACACGCGATCAGCTCAAAGCGTTTGTGTCGCTGGGAGATCGACCTGTGTTGTTTGAGTTTCAAACAGGACTTGTCGGCACGATCGAGTACACGCAAACTTTCCAGATGATGATCAACAGTATGAAACTCAAATAGGCTGGAAATGTATGATTACGGTTGAACTCAATCAAACCATTCTGCGTGGAGGCCAGCGTTTTCCGGCCGTGCTTGCGCAAGAGGTTGTGAATACTGTTGGACGTCGTTTGAAACAAAAAGGTCCGTATCATGTCTCCGTCGCGTTTGTCTCGGGTCCTGCCATTCGTCGAGCAAATCGAGACTATCGTGGCAAAGATCGGGTCACAGATGTCTTGTCGTTTTCGTTGACTCCTCAGGCGGGCGAACTCCTTCTCAGTTTTGATCAAGCGAAGAAACAAGCCAAAGCCATGAAGCATTCCGTACGCAATGAGATTATTTTTCTCCTGGTTCACGGCATGCTCCATCTGTTCGGCCACGATCACGAAAAAGAGGATGAAGCCAAACACATGTTTTCCCATCAAGAAGCCATTCTCAAAAAATTCCACGTGAACCCACGGTTGACCTATGATTGATTTTAAACGGTTGAAACAAAGTTTTACCCACGCGCTTCGCGGCGTCGTGGTTGTTTTTCAGAGCGAACAAAGTTTTCGTCTGCAGATTTTTGGAGCGCTTTTGATTATCTTGTTTGGAATCTGGTTGCGCATCCGCACCTGGGAATGGATCATCCTGTTGGGGCTGATCGGATCCGTGCTGTGCCTTGAGATGGTTAATAGTGTGTTTGAACGGATCATTGATACGTTCAAACCCCGCATTCATCCTATTGTTCGAGACATCAAAGATATTATGGCCGCCACGGTTCTGACCATGTCTTCCATTGCTCTGTTGGTCGGAGTGCTTATTTTTTGGCCCTACGTTTTGGTGTTTATCCGATAAGTTTTTTGTGACTTGCTTGTTTTGCAAGAAAAAGAACGATATAATTTGTTGATCGTAGTAAGTGTCTCGCTATGGCTGAAGAAATCTTTACAGGACTTGATGTCGGTTCCCATTCGGTGCGTGTCGCCGTGGGGAAACTGGTGCCTTCCTCCAATGGAAAACAACAAATGCATATTATTGGTGCTGTCGAGGTTCCCTCAAGCGGTATCAATAAAGGCACGATCACGAATCTTGAAGATGCGGTTTCTTCTATTTCACGAGCCCTGGAACAGGCTGAGCGCATTACGGGTCTGCCGATTAACTCTGCGTGGGTAGGAATCAGCGGCGGCCACATTCTTTCTCAAGAATCCAGAGGAGTCATCGGAGTTGGTCGAAGCGATGGAGAAATCCGAGAGGAAGATGTCGAGCGTGCCATCGAAGCCGCCCGAACGGTCGCGACTCCAACCAATTACGAAATCATCCATGTCATTCCAAAGAGTTTTACGGTTGATGGTCAACGCGGAGTAAAAGATCCGGTCGGCATGAACGGTATTCGTTTAGAAGTCGATGCTCTCATCATCCAGGGATTGGGTTCACAGATTAAAAATCTCACCAAAGCGGTTTATCGCACGGGTCTTAATATCGAAGATCTCGTGTTTTCGATTCTGGCAACCGCTGAAGCGGTCGTCTCTGAGCGTCAAAAAGAGCTCGGTGTCTGTGTGGTAAACATCGGCGCATCGACAACTTCGCTTGTGGTTTACGAAGAGGGGGATGTACTACACACAGCTGTCCTTCCAATCGGCTCAGATCATGTCACGTCGGATATTGCGATTGGATTACGCACGTCTATCGATGTCGCCGAACAAGTCAAACTTCGATACGCGACCTGTCAGCCAGAAGAAGTCTCAAAGAAAGAAGAAATCAATCTCGCAGAAATGGGTGCACCGGAGGAAGAAATCGTGGGTCGTCGTTTTGTGGCAGATATTACCGAAGCGCGTGTGCAAGAAATTTTTGAACATGTCGATAAAGAACTGCAGAAGGCTGAACGCTCAGGGATGCTTCCGGCGGGAGTCATTTTGACCGGCTCTGGAGCGAAGCTCTCTGGGATTTTAGAAGCCGCTAAAACCGCTCTGCGTCTTCCGGTGTCGCTTGGAAACGCCATCGGTGTCACGTCTGTCATTGATCGTTCGAACGATCCAGGACTCAGTACGGCGATCGGGTTGGTTCTTTGGGGAAATCATATTCGGGGCGTGGATGGAGGAAAAGGATTTGGAAAAATATTCAATTCAATGGGCGGAGGGATGGAGAAAGTTTCGACTGGTCTGAAAAAACTCCTTCGTTCAATCAAGCCATAAATTTTCAAAGAGAGAAGAAGATGACCTGCCAGGCAGTTGCCTGGCCTGTGTACATCTTCTTTTTTATTTTCTTGACATTCCAAAGCGGGATGTTAAAGTGTGGATGAATTTTTGTGCTCAAGAAAGCAAAATTTGAACACATAATGTGTTCATCAATCATGAGTTGATTCTAATCAAGAGGGCACATGCGTAAAAATATGGCTCAAGTAAAACCAGACATCGAAACCTTCGCCAAGATTAAAGTTGTTGGAATCGGCGGTGGTGGTGGAGCGGCGGTGAATCGCATGATTAGCGATAACATCAAAGGTGTTGAGTTTATTGTCATTAACACAGATGTCCAAGCTCTCAATCAGAATCTTGCGCCAAAAAAATTAGCGGTTGGAAAAACAATCACACGCGGACTTGGTGCCGGAATGAATCCAGAAGTCGGTGCCCGTGCAGCAGAAGAAAATTCAAACGAAATTCGTGAAGCGCTCAGCGGGGCAGACATGGTTTTTCTCACCTGTGGACTTGGGGGCGGAACAGGAACGGGGGCGATTCCAGAAGTCGCAAAGCTCGCAAAAGATATCGGAGCGCTCACGATCGCCGTGGTCACCAAACCGTTTACCTTTGAAGGGGCGCAACGACGCCGCATTGCCGAAGAAGGGTTTGATCGATTACTGCAGTTTGTCGATGCGATCATCACCATTCCAAACGATCGTGTCCTTCAAATCATCGATAAAAAAACGTCTCTCATGGAAGCCTTCAAGGTCGTCGATGATGTTCTCCGACAAGGTGTTCAGGGAATTGCAGAACTCATCACGATTCCGGGTCTCATCAACGTCGACTACGCGGACGTCAAAGCGATCATGGAATGCTCAGGATCCGCGCTGATGGGAATCGGTCGAGCCACGGGAGAAAATCGTGCGGTCGAAGCGGCCAAGCAAGCGATTGCTAGTCCGCTCCTGGAACTTTCCATCGATGGCGCAAAAGGAATTCTCTTTACCATTTCCGGTGGAAGCGATCTGGGAATGCACGAAGTGGCAGAAGCCGCGAAAGTCATTACCAGTTCTGCAGATGAAGATGCGAAGGTTATCTTTGGAGCCAACATCGACGACGAGATGAATGAAGAAATTCGCATCACCGTGGTCGCCACCGGGTTTGATTCTCGTGAACGTCGATCAAATGCGCCTGGATCTGTGGAAGTCCAAGCACAAGGCACCTGGTCTCCGAATAATTTCCTGCGCGTGCGTGAGCGCGAAGAGCAGGTGATGAACACACCAAAACGTTCCGTTCCAAACTTTGCTCCCAAACCAATAGAACTTCGATCTGAACCGCTCATGGCAAAACCAATGGAGCCGCAACAACGCATGGAGCGCATGGAACGAATGGAGATCGCAAAGCCGATCATCAAACCACCTCCTCCACCTCCAAAACCGGCACAGGTTGCGGAAGAAGATGAAATAGAAATCCCTGCATTTATCCGAAAGAAGATGATGTAAAATCATCTTCTTTTTGTTACAATGCAACCATTCATTTATTTTCTCGATTTATTTGTGCGATGCGCCGTTTGCAATCATAAAGATACAAAAGTCATTGATTCACGTATTTCCATTGATGGCGTCAGTGTGAGACGTCGTCGAGAGTGTGAGAAATGTGGGTTTCGATTTTCGACGCTCGAAGAAATCGAGCTGTTAGATTTGACCGTGGTCAAGCGCGATGGACGTCGGGAAAATTATTCCAAAGACAAACTCGTTCGTGGATTAGAGAAAGCGCTTGAGAAACGTCCATATACAGACGCCACCTTTCAAAAGCTGGTTCACAAAATCGAACGTGATATTCAAAAGAAACGTCGAGGCCAACTCACCACGGCAGAGCTTGGGGACATTGTCATGAAGCATCTCCATGTCTTTGATAAAGTCGCCTACATTCGTTTTGCCTCTGTGTATCGATCGTTTGAAGATGTCAGAACCTTTGAATCTGAGCTGAAGAAATTACTCGGTGATCCAAAAATGCCAACCCGTCGAAAAACACCTAAAAAGTCCGTTGGAAAATCCTAATATTCTGTATGAATGAAAATCGTACCCAAACCATCATCATTTTGGGAATGGCTGTCGCGGCTATCGTTGGCGCACTTGCGGCCGTGTTTATCTTGATGACATTTTCCTCTGGGTTCGCATTTGGTTTTGGAAAAAATCTTTCTAACCAAGCGCAGGTGGAAAGAAAAATTGTTGATCTGATTGAAGAAGAAAGTGCATCCATCGCGGTGGTTGAGCGCGTGACTCCTTCCGTAGTGAGCGTTGTCGCCAAACAGGAACGTGGAAAAATTACGGCAAACGGAACACGTCTTTACTTCTCGCCATTTGGAATCACCAAACAGCCAAGCCTGACAGACGAACAATCAAAAGAATTGGTCGAGGTCTCCAGCGGAACAGGATTCTTTGTTTCTGCAGACGGTTATCTTTTGACCAATCGGCATGTGGTTGATCAAAAAGATGCGCAATTTTTTGTGGTCATGAACGATGGGAAAGAATTACCAGCGGACGTTGTGGATGTCGATCCGTTTCAGGACATCGCGGTCATCCACGTGAAGGGAGAAAATTTTCCCGTCGCAACGCTCGGAAACTCAAGTCAAATCCGGATTGGTCAAACCGTCATCGCGATTGGAAATGCGCTTTCCGAATTTCGTAACACCGTCACCAAAGGAGTCATTTCGGGCATTCATCGTCGAGTGACGTCCGGATCTCAAGTGAACGCCGAAGTGATTGAACAAGCGATTCAAACAGATGCTGCAATCAATCCGGGAAATTCTGGAGGCCCGCTGATTAATTTGCGTGGGGAAGTCATTGGAATTAATACGGCTGTGAGTGTTCAAGGACAATCTCTCGCGTTCGCGATTCCAATCGACGAAGCCAAACGTGCGATTGAAGATGTGCGAAAATATGGTCGCATCGTGCGGCCGTGGCTTGGAGTCCGTTACTCTCTTGTCCAGCCCGATAAAGACGAAAAGATTAACTTTACCTACGAACTGGGAGCATTGATTGTTGCAGGAACTCAACCGGGAGAACCAGGCGTCATTCCTGGAAGTCCGGCAGAAGCCGCTGGACTCAAAGAAGGCGATGTTTTGTTGCGGATTCAGGATGCTCCTCTGACAAAAGAAAAATCTCTCTCAGATCTGGTATCCCAGTATCATCCCGGAGACGCCATCAAGATTCAATTTATTCGACAGGGAGTTCTCAAGGAGGCAACGCTTACGCTTTCCGAATACAAAAAAGACAAAAAATAACGTATGAATCGCACGAAGATTGTTTGCACGGTTGGTCCGGCATGTGAAAAGAGGAGCACGCTTAAATCGATGATGCGTGCCGGGATGAATGCGGCGCGTTTAAATCTTTCGCATGGCACGCACGCCGGTCACCGCGGTTTTATTCGCGAGATTCGCTCTGCGGCAAAAGAGTTAAAGATGCTCGTTCCGATCATTGGAGATCTTCAAGGACCAAAGATCCGTCTGGGAGAGATGCCACAAGAAGGCGTCTCGCTTAAGTCAGGGGAGACTTATCTTTTTTCCACGGCTCTTGATGCGTACAACGGAAAAGCGATCCCCGTCACCTACAAAGAATTGCATAAAGATGTTAAAGAAGGCGATCGGTTTTTGATCGATGATGGACTGATTGAATTGCGTATTACAAAAGTGGTGAAGCGCGAGATTCACGCAGTGGTCGTGAACGGGGGAGTTGTGACTTCACACAAAGGGATGAACTTTCCAGACTCACGACTTTCCGTGAGTGCGATTACGGATAAGGATAAAGAAGATATTATTTTTGCGGTTCAAGCGGGTGTTGAGTGGATTGCGCTTTCTTTTGTCAAGGAAGCAAAAGATATTCAACAGCTCAAACAACTCATCAAAAAAGCGGCAAAGCCAGGACAACTCCTTCCCCGGATCATTGCCAAGATCGAAAAGTACGAAGCCATCGAATCGTTTGCAGAAATTCTTGCTGTCACCGATGCGGTGATGATTGCACGTGGAGATTTGGGTGTCGAAATTCCGGCGCAAGAAGTTCCTGTTCGACAAAAAGAATTAGTGGAGTTATGTCGTCTGGCAGGCAAGCCCGTGATTGTCGCCACACAAATGCTCGATTCCATGATTCGCAATCCACGTCCAACACGTGCAGAAGTTTCTGATGTGGCAAACGCGGTTTTTGATCACACAGATGCCGTGATGCTTTCAGGCGAATCCGCGAGCGGAAAGTATCCACTTCAAGCCGTAAAGATGATGTCCACGATCGTACAAGAATCAGAAGCCTCGCCGTTTGATAATGTCGCACTCGTGGAATCAACACCCAGTGAACCGATGGCTTCGCTTGCGCACACAATCAAGCTGGCGGCCGTGCAAGGATCGATCGATGCGGTTCTTGTCTCGCGTGAACTCGCAGATTGGTCTGAAAGTGTTCATCGCTGCCATCCAGAAATTCCTTTTTTCATTGCGTGTGAAACCGAGGCGCAAGCACGTCAGGTCGCGCTGCGATGGGGAAGTATTCCTTTTGTTCTCACGCGCGTAAAAGAGGAAACATTTGTGAGTCGTGCTGTCTCTGCCTTAAAAGCGAGTCGTCGCATCAAAAAAGGGATGCGTATTGCTGCGGTCCTGGGAGGAAGACATGGAAAAGCATTTGATGTCATCGAAATTTAAAACGAGGCCACAGGGGCCTCGTTTTTTTAAAGCGTTTCTTTTTCCATTTTTCCCGTTCGGCTTTGTGTTTCTTTGTCTGCAACAAACCATTTCGTGCAATCTGGATCTAAACACGCTCGCACCACAAAGGTGTATTCTGTATCTGGTTCCAGATCAGGAACGTCCAGACTCACCCGATCATGTTCCCCTGATTCTGTTCGTGTCCACCCTGTACTTGGGTTTGTCACAGTGACAAGGAAGTTGTTATAAGTCTTTGTCGGCTTGTCCCATGTAAGGCGGATTTTGGAAGCATCTTCCTCATTGGGTACGGACTGAAGATTCGCATTCCACGCCTCTTTCGCGTCTTTATAGAAGGATGTGTGAATACGGTTTGTCAGATCTATCGCAGGAATAATCGGTCTACGCACAACCCAAAAAGCAGCCAGGATGGCACACGCAAGAAGCAAAAAAATGATGGAAGTCACGATGCGTTTATACGGCATAGACCCATATCTTAACAAAACCCAGCACTGTTGCATACCAGCAAACGGTATGCTAATATTTCGTCGCTTAGGCTATAAAGCAAATGGATCGGTGGTGTAGCCCGGTTAACACGTCTCCCTGTCACGGAGAAGATCGCGGGTTCGAATCCCGTCCGGTCCGCCAGAAAACACGACTGACATGTGTCAGTCGTGTTTTCTGTTTGATAGATCGTAAATAAAAAACATCCACCAGAAAGATGGATGACGTTAGCTTCTCTTGAGGAGTGCGGCGAGTTCGACCATGCGGGGGATACTTTGTTCCAATTCCTCCGCGACGAATCCGCAGGCGAGGACGTAGGCTTCGGCTCCTTTCAGGCAGAAGATCGAACTGATCAGAACGGGAAGAACGACCCAGAAGCTCTGCATCCCGTCCAGCAGAAGGAGACCCGCCATTACCACCGCGGTGATCCCCCAAAGTTGCAGTATCCGGCGGTTGAACATGTGGAACAGGAGTCGTAGGTTCCAAGTGGTCGCGGTTTGTATGTAGGCGATCGTATGATGGTGGAGCGCCATCGGATTTGTTCGATCATCAGCCATCTTGCAGATGTGTCGAGTGATCGGAGTATCGGCCCGTGCAGCGAGTTGGACCAACTTCCCGTAATGACCTTCTTGAACGAATCCGACGACCTGTCTGAACAGCGCTTCGTTCAGGATCATGGTCTGGTACATTCGTCCAAGCATCACAACGGGCATACGGTTGGCGATCGGGAGAATAACCGACGCGCACACCGCGATGAAGACAAGCATGCGCGCCTCCCCCTCTCGAATCGGATCATTTCCGAGGAGGAAGGCTATCAAGAAAACAGGCGGGTGTCAATAAATGTAGATGCCCACAGATCTTCATAAATCCTTCATCAATTTCATGCTAGTCTTTGAGCACTATGAAAAATCCTTTCAGATGGTTGCTCAAGCATAAGAAGGTTTTGTGGACAGGTGTAGGGGTGGTTGTGGTTGGTGGTTTTTTTATTTTTCATGCATTTCAAAACAAGGTGCCCCCAACGCGTTATGTTTTGGAATCCGTTCAAAAAGGCACCTTAACGACTTCTGTTTCTGGATCCGGACAAATTTCTACCTCTGGCCAGATTGAATTAAAAGCGACAGGCACGGGCACGGTTCTTGCTCTGAATGTAAAGAAAGGAGATTCGGTGAAACAGGGTCAGCTCCTCCTCCAACTCGATGCCTCAGATGCGGCCAAAGCGGTTCGTGACGCGAATGTCAATTTACAAAGTGCACAGTTGGCGTATCAAAAATTTATCGCTCCTACAGATGCCCTCACCCTTCTTCAAGCGCAGAATGCCGTTGCGCAAGCACAACGCACATTGGAGACATTGAAAAATGGTTCAAGTATCAGTGATCTGCAAAATGCAAAAGATGCCGTTGTGCAAGCGGAGCAAACTCTGGAATCGGCAAAACGCTCACGTGAGGAAATACAAACAAAATCCGCACAGAGTGTGACGTCTGCGTATGAAAATGGATATGGGTCCGTTGTAAAGGCGTTCATTGATTTGCCAAATGTTTTTTCTGATCTCGCCGATCTTTTTGGAACAAGTTCAAGTCAAGATTACTACATTGGATATTATAAAGTGCTTATCGATTCAGGCACGGTCGATAAATTGGTTTTGAGTGAAGAGGTGGCAAGGGATGTTTATGATGTGGCGAACGCTGCTTATATTGTTTCGCGAGGAACAAGCGAAAATGGAGTGAAAGAGGTGTTGATCAAGACGACACTCGACGCAGAGAAAAAAGCGTTTGAAACCATTTCCGATGCACACAAAATGCTCCAGGCCATCAAAGCGGTTGATTATAGTCACTCGGCTGTGCAGACACACATCGACCAAATGATTCCGGTGATCAGTGCCGATATCACTCTTCTCAATAATGGAATTTCCTCACTGCAATCTGCCATCGACGCGATTGAAACCATAAAGACGCAAGGCCCAAACGATCTTGCCGATGCAAACGATGCGGTCACGCAAGCAGCGGTGAATCTGTCCGCCAAGCAGCGCGCACTCCAAACACTGCAAGAAGGACTTCCTAAGAATATTGCGAGTGCCGAGGAAAGTTTGAGTGAGAAAAAACAACAGTTAGCGAATTTAAAAAACGGACCCGATCCCCTTGATATTCAATCCCAACTCCTCACCGTGACGCAGCGAAAAAATGCATTGGCAGATGCACAGCGTGCCTATCTCAACGATGCAACTCATGCTCCGATGGACGGCATTGTCGCAAATCTCTCCGTGCATGTTGGTGATCAAATTTCGTCTGGAACCATTCTTGCGACGATCATCTCTGCGCAGCAAATTGCAGACCTTTCCCTCAACGAAGTGGATGTGGCAAAAATGAAGATTGGGCAGCCGGCGACGCTTTTATTTGATGCTCTCGAAGACTTGACACTGACCGGGCATGTTGCAGACATTGATGCGATTGGAACGGTGACGCAAGGGGTTGTTTCGTATCGTGTAAAGATTGTTCTGGATGTGGTTGATGAACGCGTAAAATCTGGCATGAGTGTCTCTGCAAACATTCTCACGGAAGCACATCAAAATGTGCTGATTGTTTCAACCAGTGCGGTGAAGTTACAGGGGAGCACTTCGTATGTGGAGGTTCTTGATCATCCGAATACTTCCGAGAGTTCCGTGACTTCCTCCTCATCTCCACGTCAGATTCCTGTAACGATTGGTTTGAGTAATGATACGCAGACAGAAATTTTGTCTGGGATTGGTGAGGGAGATCAAGTGATTACACGAACGATTATAGGGACACAAACAACAACACCAACAGGGACGTCTCAAACTCCAAGCTTATTTGGTTCACCCACGGGCGGAACAAGAGTTCGTGGGGGATTTGGAGGTTAGTTATATGATTGAAATGAATAACGTCACCAAGACATATGAGACCGGGGCAGGTTCCTTTCAAGCGCTACGCGGGGTCAGTTTTTCGATCGAGGATGGAGAATTTGTCGCGATCATGGGGCCATCTGGATCTGGAAAATCAACGCTCATGCACATTTTGGGAGCGCTCGACACGCCGACAAGCGGCACCTATTTTCTCGACGAGGAAGACGTGTCTACGCTCGACGAAGATGCCCTCGCGGATATTCGTCGAGAGAGAATCGGATTTGTGTTTCAGTCGTTTAATTTATTGCCAAGAGCCACGGTTTTGCGTAACACCATTCTTCCGCTCATTTACGCAGGGGTGGAAAAAGAAAAACGCGAAACACAAGCGATGATTGCCCTGAAAGCCGCGGGGTTTGATGAGAGTCACTTTACCCATCGTTCGAATCAACTCTCTGGAGGTCAGATTCAACGTGTGGCAATCGCACGAGCGCTTGTGAATAATCCCTCGCTTATCTTAGCCGACGAACCAACGGGAAATTTGGACTCAAAGACCGGTCTTATTGTCCTCGAGACGTTTCGAGAACTCAACGAAAAACAGAAACGCACGATTGTCTTGATTACACACGAACAAGAAGTCGCAGAAAAAGCAAAACGTATTATTTACATGAAAGATGGCTTAATCGTGAGCGACAAACGTCTATGAAATTTTCCGACCTCGCGGACGAAACCCTCCTTTCGCTTTCTTCAAACAAAGTGCGCTCCAGCCTCACTATCCTTGGAATCGTTATTGGGATTAGTTCTGTGATCGCCATGATTGCGATTGGTCAGGGTGCACAATCATCGATCGAATCGAGTATCCAATCGATTGGTTCTAATTTGATTCAGGTGACACCCGGAGCGCAGCGGGGAGTTGGATTTGGAGTCAGTTCAGGACGCGGTTCTGCACAGACGCTGACCCTTGAAGACGCGAATGCCATCGCCACAGAAACAACGCTCGCCGCGGCGGTTGCTCCCGAAATCAGCGGTCGCTATCAAGTCACCGCAAAAGGCAAAAATACAAACACGTCCGTTGTCGGAACACTGGCTGCGTATCCAGTGGTGCGCAATGTGCAGATTGACCAAGGGGTATTTCTGACCGATCAACAATCTAAAAGTCTTGCAAAGGTGGCCGTGTTGGGTCCAACCACGCGCGATGATTTGTTTGGGATGGATGCAGAAGCAATTGGCCAGACGATTCGCATCAACGGAAATCAATTTAAAGTCATTGGGATCACAAAGGCAAAAGGGGGGAGTGGGTTTGGAAGTCAGGACGACATGATTTATGTGCCTTTGGAAAGTGCACAACGGTATCTTTCTGGTGCATCATTTGTCTCTGCCGTGAGTGTGCAAGCCGTTGATGCAAAATCCATGAAGCCTCTTCAAGAAGAAATCACTGATCTGCTTCTTACTCGACATCACATCAGCGATCCCGCTGCAGCAGATTTTAGCACGCTTAATCAAGCCGATATTGTGGCCACGGCTTCGAGTGTTACCGGAACATTCACCACTCTTCTGGCGGCTGTTGCAGGAATTTCTTTGCTTGTCGGAGGGATTGGGATTATGAACATGATGTTAACAAACGTCACAGAGCGCACAAAAGAGATCGGGCTGCGAAAAGCGATTGGGGCAAAACGACAGGAGATTAGCAATCAATTCCTTGCGGAAGCGGTGACGCTCACCTTGATCGGCGGAGTGATTGGGACGCTTTTGGGGATGCTCGTTTCCTTCGGCGTCGCCTCTTTTGGAATTATCCAAACGCATGTTTCCGTGACATCCATTCTGCTTGCGTTTGGTGTGTCTGCGGGAATCGGTGTGGTGTTTGGATACTATCCGGCACGGCGGGCGGCGGCACTGAATCCGATTGTGGCACTTCGTTACGAATAATTTACTCATGAATAAATCGTTTATGAAAAAATATTTTTTACCCATGGGGGTCATCGTCCTTCTGCTTATCGGCGGCGCATTTTATGGCGGAACGCTTTATGCAAAATCTCAAACAAAGACCATGATGGCAGATCGACAAGCGCAATTTGCCAACGGGGGTGGGGGATCTGGTAGAATGGGGGCCGGTGCCCGTTCTGTTGGGGGGTTTGTTGCGGGAGAGATTGTTTCCTTGGATAAACAACAATTCACCATAAAACTTTCTGATGGAGGTTCTAAGATTGTTCTTTTTTCAGATCAAACAACGATCACCAAGTCTGTTGCGGGTGCTCTGACAGATCTGGTGGTGGGTCAGCAGGTCACGACACAAGGAACAGCCAATGCAGATGGAAGCGTTGCGGTACAGTCCATTCAGATTCGTCCAGACATCCCAAACTCAACAACATTTAACCCTTAACGTTCACTATGGATTCTCACGAACACTCCGAGTCTTGTTCTCACACAGCCGGCTCTACACGTAATCGATTCTACATTTCTGCACTCATCTTGGTTCTCGTTGCTGTTTTTGGATACATGTCGTATGCAAAAAAAGCGGAAGTCACTAAAGAAGAACAGGCAGCCGTTGCGACCGAACCTCTTGTTCCAGCAGAAGAAGCGGCCGCACGTACCTATAAAAACGGAACCTATTCTGCAACCGGAAAATATATTTCTCCGGGTGGTCCTGAAGAGTTTCCTGTCTCGCTTACCATTACAGACGATGTTATTACGGCAGCAGAAGTAGCGGTAAACTCAGAACGACCAATCTCACAAAAATTTCAGGGGATGTTCATCGCAGATTACAAAACGTTTGTGGTCGGAAAAAAGGTGGATGAGGTAAATCTCACAAAAGTTTCCGGATCTTCTCTCACCCCAAAAGGATTCAACGACGCACTCGCGCAAATCAAAACACAAGCCCAATCCTAGTGTATGGAAACGGTTCCACACGCATTCGAAGCCATTGGAACCCATTGGCAAATTGATCTCCCTTCGGAACTCCCGAAGGGTTTTCAATATGCGGTCATGAAACAAATTCGCGACCGGATTGAAATGTTCGATCAGCAGTATTCTCGATTCCGATCGGATTCACTGGTGACGGCCATGTCTCAAAAAAGCGGCACGTATTTGTTGATGGATGACGCAGAGCCCATGCTCAATTTGTACAAACAGCTGTATGATTTAACCGACGGCGCCTTCACGCCACTCATTGGTCAGACACTTGTGCAGGCGGGGTATGATGCATCGTACAGTCTTCAATCAACACAACTGACGCGACCTCTATCTTGGGAGGATGTTATTTCCTACACGCATCCGAATCTTCTTTTGTCTCAGTCAGCACTGCTGGATTTTGGGGCGGCAGGAAAAGGATATCTTGTGGATCTCGTAGGCGAGGTGTTGAAAAAAAATGGTGTGCAGACATTTTGTATTGATGCGGGTGGAGATATTTTGCATGTGGATGCGCAGGAACAAATTCTGCGTGTGGGATTGGAAGATCCGCAGGATACGACACGTGTCATCGGAGTTGCGACCATCGAGAACGAAAGTATTTGTGGATCCGCAGGGAACCGTCGTGCGTGGGGAACGTTTCATCATACGATCAATCCACACACACTGACCTCTCCCAACCACATGCTCGCGACGTGGGTGATTGCCTCAACCGCAATGCT
>ERZ1292640.2296-Hain-H43-02um-R1-2296-length-15336-cov-5_pt1 | contig 15336 bp, 12 predicted proteins | sample MGYA00564404_ERZ1292640 | MGnify/ENA primary metagenome ERZ1292640 (study PRJEB36523, sample SAMEA6512636) | groundwater metagenome | collected 2019-01-08 | study: AquaDiva: Metagenomics assemblies of 32 groundwater samples
CCAGTGCGCCGGAGCCGAAATCGACCACGCCCCGCCAGTTGAAGGGATGATAGGGGCCGCGGCCATTCTTGCTGCCCTCAGGCGGACCAGCGAAGGGCCGCATCGGCGCCGCGCCGATCCATGCCTCCCAGTCGAGGGTTTCGGGAACCGGACTGGTATAGGTCGGACGGTCACCGCCCTGAGGCCAGACGGGACGATTCGTCCAGGTATGAAACTCCACGATGTCACCAATCGCGCCGGCCTTGACGAGCTCGTACGCCTTTCGCCATCCCTCGCCGGCATGGCCCTGGTTACCCATCTGGGTGACAACCTTGGGGTTCTTGGCATAGGCGGCCGCCAGCAGCTGCGCCTCGCGCACCGACCAGGTCAGCGGCTTCTCGGTGTAGCAGTGAATGCCCATGGAAACGGCGGTCATCGTCGGGGCAAAATGGCTGTGATCCGGCACCGCCACGAAGACCACGTCGATTTGCTTACCATGCTTCTCGAAAACCTTCCGCCAATCGGTATATCCGGGCACATTCTCCCAGCCTGCCTTGCCCTGGACGCCGTCCCATCGGGTTTTATCGACCTCGGCGAAGGCAACACACTGAAGGCCGGCCTTACTGCAGAAGCCCGTATGGCTCCCCGCCTGTCCGCCCGCACCGATAAATCCCACCTGGAGTTTTTCGTTGAGTCCCTGGGCCCGGATGAGGCTCGGGAAACCGATAGAGTATGCGGCTCCAACGGCGGCGGTGCATTTGACAAACTGACGACGTGTAATGTTCGACATGATCTTGGCTCCTTAAGTTTTCTTGTGATGGCCGATTTCACAAACTATACGGGACTGCGGCCCATAAATTCTCAGACATTCTACTGGTAAGTGCCAAACCAATCAAGGTTTCTTCACCAGGATCCTACCGCCGGGTCAGGCGGTCGGCCATGTTCACGAGGTCCTTGCGGGCCTCGTCGAAGGCGTCTGCGTTGACCTTGTCCATGGCGTAAGGCGAGAGTCCCTCAATGAGTTCGATGCGGTACTGAATCACCGGCAGATCATCCCTGGTGAGATTTCGGTATGACAAACCATCCTCGTTCAAATCTTCAATCAGGTTCTTGCGTGCGTTCGCCGAGAGGCTCGGGTCATTGATAGTCTGAATCCAGACCTCGTCGGCTTCAGGATTGTGGCCGATCAAAGCCAGAGCGGCGCGTCCTCGCTGTTCCTTTACAACCGGGTCGTCGAATCGCGAATCCTGCTCGAGCGGTTCTGCCGCCGGTTCCGCTTGAACTGTATTCTGGCTGTCGGCATTCGGTGGCGTTGGCGGACTGGCTTCAGACGCAGGCGGCTCCGGTGCGGCGGAAACTTCTTCAACGGGCAACGGTTCCTGGGTATTTTGAATTTCCGGCCCTTCTGTTGCCGGCTTGGTTTCCGGCGTATTGACTGGTTGAACTGCTTTTGGCTTCTGTGCTATGTGCCTTTCCCAGGACCAGAAACGAAACTCCCTGATAACCAGGCCGACACCGAGCGCCGCCAGAAGTACAATCGCTGCGCCGGCCAGTCTCTTGATTGATATTGGCTTTTGTGCGGTATCAGGCGGGGATTTCCCATTTATCTTCATAATCGGCGCTCCTGCACGCCACACTCTCAACACTGGTTTGAGTGGTCTCCATAAACCTTATACTACCCAATCACAGCTCATTTGTCACGAACTATCTGGGAAATCGGGATTTGGAGCACTCTCTATAGAGAATGGATCCTCTGGGCGTCGAGCGATTGTACGAGTCTGATGAATTCACGGCCGCGCTGCTCGTAGTTTTCAAACATGTCGTAGCTGGCACAGGCCGGGCTTAGGAGAACCACGTCGCCGGGTGCTGCAAGGTCGTGGGCCTGCTCGACGGCGTTCGCGAGCGAATCTGCGATTTCGACTTTGGTTCTTTTCCCGGCGTTCTCTGTATTCGCCGCGTTTTCAATCGCTTCGGCGATTTTGGGAGCTGTTGTGCCGATAAGGATAGCGGCTTTGGCTTTCCGTGTGATTTTTTCGCCCAGCTCATCGAAGGGGATGTGCTTGTCGTATCCTCCGGCGATAATGATTATGGGCTGATCGAAAGCTTCCAGGGCGGTAATGGCGCCCGCCGGCGTGGTGGCCTTCGAATCATTGTACCACGAGACGCCGTTGATCCGCTCGACGAATTCGAGCCGATGCGGTAAAGCGTTGAAATCCGGAAGGCAGCTCTTGATTTGTTCGTCGTCGATGCCAAACTGCTCGGCGATGGCCCTGGCGGCGGCAAGATTTGACAGATTCGCTCGGCCCGGCAGGGAAAATACACGGCGAATTTCTTCGCTCACGTCATCTGCTGAAAATCCGATGCAAATCCGGCCCTTGTCCTTTTTGTATTTCTTGAGCCATTCGGCGCCAATTTCATCTTCAGTATTGAAAATGGAGACGGCGGGAGAATCGTTGGCCAGTTCCTGGAATTTAAAAATGTTCTCTTTTGCCGCACAATAGTCGGCGAATGTTCCGTGCCGGTCAAGGTGGTTCACCGTAAGATTCGTCAGCAGTGCGACTTTCGGTGCCTTTTGGACTTGCGGTAATTGTTCAAGCTGAAAACTCGACAATTCCAGCACTACCAAATCGCCGGGACTGATTTGGTCTATCGTCATCAGCAGCGGCTGGTTGCCGATGTTTCCGCTCAGCCAGACTTTTTCGTCCCTCGTGTTTTTGAGCAAATGGGCCGTCAGTGCCGTTGTTGTGCTCTTGCCGTTAGCGCCCGTTATTCCGATGATGCGCGCGGGGCACAACTCGAAGAAAATATTCATCTGAGATGTAACACATCTACCGGCCCGGCGAGCGATTTGGAGAAACTTATTGTCGTTAGGCACGGCGGGATTGGCGATGATGACGTCAGCCTGCTCGAAATCCGCAGGCTCGTGCGAGCCGAGATGAAATTCGATGCCGGCAAACGCCTCAAGCTGACGGATAGAATTGCTCAGTTGTTCGGCCGAGGCCAAATCTGTAATAGTTACTTTGGCGCCGGCACGGCAGGCAAACTGCGCGGCATCCACTCCGCCCCCAAAGCGGCCCAGCCCCATCACCACCACCTTCTTACCGCCAAAATTGCAACTGCAATCTCGCATAAGCTTCACTTTTCGGGCGAGTGCCCGGATATACCGGCGCTGGACCGGCTGGAATTCTTGGTCAATTTGTCAAGTTCGAGGCTGATATCGAGGCCGTTGCCTTCGGCGCGGACGACGCCAGTCTCGTCAATAACTATCGTAAACGGTATTGGTCTATCAAAAACATAAGAGTTCTTTGTTCGATCCAGCACTCCATGCTCGAGCGCCTTCCAGTTGGACTCGTCAACCATCTTTCCCCAAATCGCCTTATCGTGATCGATGCTCAGCGCCACAAAGACAACGCCGCTCTCATCCGATACCTTCGCAGCCAGAGAATTCAACTCCGGAAGCGCTCTTATACAAGGCGCACACCAAGTCGCCCACACGTCCAGAACCACAGTTTTTCCGACCAGGTCCGAGAGTTTCCCCGTGTTACCCCCTTTCCAGTCAATGATGACCTCCTCCAGGGGCTTGCCCACAGCAACGGGCAGCTTCTTTAAGCCAAGCACAATGTCCACCGAAACCGAGGCGTTTTCGACAAGAGACTGTTTGCCCAGGTTTACGCTTGTGTTCTCGGAAGATACATACACCAACCTGTTGGGACGCACTCCAATGAGCTCGAACCGCCCGTTCGAATTAGTTGTGGATCCAGGATAGTACAAACTCAGGTCGTATCCGTGACTTGTCAATGGAATGACGTGTACGGTTCTGTTTGCCAGAGGTTTCTTGTCTGGTCCGTACAGCGTTCCTCTGATGGTGACATCACCGGCTTCTACAGTTGAGTCGATCTGCGGATAGTTGGGATCAAACCGATTGGCCAGGCCGGGCTTTATCTCAACTTCGCGGTCTTCATAGAGGAACGGCGTTCGTGCGTTTAGCTGAATATCGCACGCTCTTGCAGATATCTTATATGTGCCGCAAGCCAACCCGGATATTCTCAAAACGCCAGGTCTTTCTATTTTTTGCTGCCCTCCCCATGAAAGGAAAGTTCGTTTCTTATCTTTGATGATCTCTCTCTGCAGGATCACCTCGGCCGGAACGGCTTTGACGCCGTCAGGCGGATTGCGCAGATCGTATTCGAATGTTGCGGGCATGCCCGGAGAAAATTCCACGGCCAGACCCTGCTGAGCCGTGAAATGCTCGGAGCAGTAGCCGAACATCTTGCTTCTCTTCGCAAACCAGCCTTTCTCCGCGATCCATCCAATAACGTATCTTTCACCCTCAACACCACGACACTTCCATGTATTGGTCCCTGTACTCTCAAGTTCTAAAGACCTTCCGCTCGTTTTCTCGTGCAGAGCGTCAAATGTATTCTCGGCGGAAACGACCTTGGGTTTGCCCGGTACAGTCCTGCCTTCGAGCTTCAACGTTATTTCGACAAGCGGTTTGTCCGGCGCGGTCTCGTTGCGAAGCTCTTTGGCACAGACGCTGCTGCGAGTATAGATATGCCTGACGCTTATCGGAATGCCCATCGCAAGGATGAACAGTGACAGGCGGACAACGCCTCCGGTTTTTTCCCGCGACATACTTCTCTCCGCAATGTAGTATCGGTCAATCTCCGGCCCAACAATCCTGTCGGATGTCCTCCAACAGCTTCTTAGTCTCAAGCTGCATATAGCACAGTCCGGTTTTTATTGACGGACTCAAGAAAGTAAGGATTCTTTATGGCGCCGGGCATGACCAGATCAACGTGTCGGTCAAAAAGCTCTTCGAGAGCTTCGAGCAAGCCAAAATACGCGTCAGCGTATTCACCTTGTTTTAGCGGCAGAAACTCGACCAGAAAGTCTATGTCACTCTTTTCGGAATGAAAACTTCCCCCCGTCAGAGCTGAACCAAATAATTCCAGCCGCCGTACTTGATAGCGTGTGCACAGGTCTTTGATCGTCTCTCGGTTATCTTCGATTAGACGTATCATAGTTTTCTATATCAAGGTCTGCATGGCGTTTGCCAGATCAACCTTTGCGTCGATGACGGCCTGCTCGATGCATCGTTTCCAGTCGTTACCGAACTGGCTTTTGTACTCGGGCTTTTCGTAGGCGTAAATAATGGAGCGCGAGGCGTTGATCAGTGCTCCGGTGCCGTCGGGCTTGCAGAATCTCACGCAGTCGGCGGCCGAAGCACCCTGCGAGCCGTAGCCCGGCACCAGGAACCACGTCTTGCCATACTTCTTTCGCAAAGCCGACGTCACTTCGGGCGCCGTACCGCCTACAACCATTCCCACGTTGCTGTAACCATTCTCGCCGATCCGTTCCTTTTTGCCGGCGACTTCGGCGACGATTTCAGCGAGTTTCTCGTACATTCTACAGCCGTCGGCATCCGCAAAATCCTGAATAGCGGCGGCCGAAGGATTGCTGGTTCGCACCAGGACGAAGACGCCTTTGCCTTCCCTGGTAGCCATGTCCGCAAAAGGCTCGATCCCGTCGGCTCCGGTATATCCATTGATCGTCACGGCGTCCGGGGCGAGTGTGTCTTCGAGGCCGGCCAACTCAGGATTTTCCAGGTGGGCGGAGGCGTACATCTCGGCGGTATGGCCAATGTCTCCTCGCTTCACGTCGCCGATTGTTTCCAGACCTAAATCATCGGCTTCCGTAATCAGGGAATAGTAACTCTCTATACCCTCCCAGAGATATTTCTCGAAAAAGGCGATATTTATTTTCACGGCCGGTACCATCGGCGCAACAATTCGCATGGTCTGGGTGCAGAAGTCGAAGATCGCATCCACGGCGGCGGCCGCATCAAACTCATCATTCATCTGGCGATGATCTCTTATCGCTGCCGGAAGTCTCGTGTACACCGGGTCCAGCCCGACAATCAGCGAAGTATTCTTGGTTTTCACAGCCTCACAGAGGCGGTCAGCAAAATGACTGGCCATCTTTTTGGTCCCTCGTCGTTGAAAAAATCTTTTTACATAACATCGGAGTTACTATAATCGCCCCAATGGATTCAGGCAAGAGAGAAATGACGGATAATGGAACGATCGCGAAAATTCGCGGGAAGACCCGAGTCAGGAGGTTGCTCGTTTGGCTTTGCATCGACCTGGTGGTGGCCGTTGCCGTCCTGGCCCTGCTGTTGTACCGGCCGGGCCGTTATGATCCGGCCGACCTTGAATCAGCCAATCCTGAACGAGGACAGGTCAGCTCCTATCTTACACATGAGCTATCCCCGCAATTCTACAACGGCACACAGCGCGGCGAGCCGTTTGATCTGGTGATTACCCAAAAGGGCGTCAACGAGATCGTCGCCGGGTGGGGGTGGCCCGTCATGTCGGAGGGCGCCATGCTGTATGCTCCCGCCGTGCTTTTTGTTCCAGGTTCGGTGGTTCTGATGGGGACTGTGAACATCAAAGGTGTCGAGCTGGTCGTTAGCATCGAGCTGCGGCCGAGCATAGACGAGCAGGGGCTTTCGAGCCTGTCGGTGGCGCAAGTGAAGATCGGCGCGATGAATATTACGCCGCTCGCAAAGATGATGGCCAAAAGAATGTACGTGCAGAGAATGGCTGCGGCGTCTGCGGACTCAAAGGCGCTCTATGCAAAAATAGCGGCGTCGCTGCTGAATGACGAGCCGTTCGAGCCCGTTTTTGAGGTTGATGACCGAAAAGTGCGTATAAAAAAGATAACCGTGCAGCAGGGGAAGATTACAGCCCACCTGGTTCCGGCCTCGTGACGGGCTGCACAGTGCGGATGCCGCAGAATCTAAGGCAAAAACGGAAAAAACGTACGAAAGACCGCCGAACCGGCGATTTTCGAGCTGGTTCCGGAATCGCATGGGAATGTTGCATTTTACCCCCCAATAAGGTCTTTGGGCTGCAAAAAATGGTGTATTATGCGGACCTATGCGGTTTTTTGCATGCAATAATATCCTTGTGTCGAGCCAGCTCAGAAATTATGCAAATTCGCCAAAAAAGTTATTGCCTCTGACGGATTTGACGATTATTATAACCAGTTTGGTTGTAAGGATTAACGGCTACCAGAACGAAGCTTTGAGTTCAAGAGGTGTTTGAGATGCTTTTGACAGGATTGGCAAACCGTGCAAGGTAAGGGAACAATACGTATGCACGGCTGCGCTGATGCGCATATGGTGGCTTGGCAACCGCCGTTTCTGCTTCAATATCGGGAAACGAATGAGGTTCTTGTTACGGGATTCCTGTGTGCAAGAGAAATTGCAGCATCGGGTATCCGACCGGAGGCAGATGATGTAGGGTAAAGGTAACTACAACCTCTGTTCGTTTGACGTGCAAGGGAGCCTGTAGGCTGAAGGCTCCCGGTTGGAGTGGAAACCGGAATGGTTTCCATTTTTTGTTCGGCACCGTTTTTTGGCGCCAGGTCGCAAAATATCAGTCAGGATGAAAAACGATGAACCAGGAATTATTGCGAATCGTCGATAATATTGCCCGTGATAAGAACATCGACAAGGAATCAATCTTTGTGGACCTGGAAGAGGCCATGATTTCGGCGGCTCGAAAGCACTTCAGTGAGCCGGAAGGCAACGTCAAGGTCAGCATCGATCGCACCACCGGGCAAATTAGCGCTTTCAGGAATGATGTACAGATTGACATAAAGCAACTCGGCCGAATCCCTGCGCAGACGGCCAAGCAGGTGATCATCCAGAAACTGCGGGCTGACGAAAGAAGCAGCATCTTTGCGGAGTTTGCCCAGCGAAAGGGAGAAATCATCAGCGGCTCGGTTGTGCGATACGAGAGCGGGACTCTGATTGTTACCCTCGACCGCTGGACGGAGGGCTTCATGCCGAAAGGCGAGCAGATCATGGGCCAGACGCATCGGGTCGGCGAGCGGATTCGATGCCTGATCCTTGACGTGAAAGAAACCGCCAATCAGGTCAAGATCATCCTCTCACGAACGCATCCTGATTTCATCCGCCGGTTGTTCGAGCTGGAAGTCCCGGAGATCAGCGAAAAAATCATCGAAATACGCGCGTTGGCCCGCGAGGCGGGCTACCGAACCAAAGTGGCCGTGGCGTCATTCGACGAGAAGGTGGATCCCGTCGGGGCGTGCGTGGGCGTACGGGGCAGCAGGATCAAGAACATTGTCGATGAGCTTGGCGGAGAGAAAATAGACATTGTCCGCTGGAACGAGTCCTCGCAGGTGCTCGTCTCGAACGCCCTGATGCCGGCGAAGGTCAGTGAAATCGCCCTGTGTTTTGAGCTGGGGCGAGCCACCGTCGTTGTGGACGAAGATCAGCTCAGTCTGGCCATTGGCAAACACGGGCAAAATGTTCGGCTGGCCGCCCGGTTGACTGGGTGGGATATTGATATTTTGACGCCGGATGAATACAACCAGGGAATTGAAGTGCTGTCAGGTTGTGTGAAGACGGTGGAAGGCGCCGGCGAGGCAGTCATTGATAAACTGATAGCGCTGGGTGTCATATCCATTGCGGACATGGAAGAAGTGGGAGTCGAACCGCTGGTCAATGAGTTGAAGATCGCCTCGGACGTTGCTGTGAAGCTGGTAGCGGCGGCGGTTGCAGAAGCAGAGCGGCTGGCCGAGGAGTCAAAACAGAGTGTGGTGGAAAAGGAACTGGCCCAGCAGGCTAAAACAAGCGACAAGGAACAGTAAATGCTCGTCGTTCGGGATAGGGCGCACAAAACGTGACTGAGACTGGAGAGCAGCTTTTTTGGCGACTACAAGGGTTTACATCTTAGCCAAGGAACTCGGTGTCAAGAGTTCCGCAATCGTAAAGAAGTGTCAGGATGAGGGTCTTGATGTCCAGAACCACATGGCGGTCATCTCGGCCGGTCTGGCGGCGACGATTCGGGAGTGGTTCAGCGAAGGCGAGAACGTGACGACGGTTGAGACCTCCGAAAAGGTCGATCTGGAGAAGGTCCGAGTCAAGAGGAAGACGAAGCGCGAGCCGTCCGCGGAGGAGGCGGAAGCGCAGGAGACCGGCAAGGAGCCGGCGCCGTCTGTCGAGCAGGCCCAGGATGTATTCGCGGCGGCAACGGCGGTCGAACCCGAAGTGAGTGAGCGGGGAACACCGGCTTCAGTCATTGAAGCAGACACGGGTGCCGCGGTGGTGGGCGAAGAGCCAGCGGCTCCGGCAGGACCGATGGTTGAAGTCCCGAAAGAGCCCGAACCGGAACCGGAACCCGAGCCGATTTTGCCGGCCGGACCTATGATGGAAAAACCTGCGCCGGCCCGGTTAAGCGGCCCGCAGGTGGTCCGAGTCGAGGCGCCTGAGCCGCTGCGACGACCCAGACCCAGACAACGAGCGCGGTACGACGCCCCTGTCACCGAGCCGTTGATGTATAGCCAGAAGGGACCGGAAGAAGGAGTATCTGCCTCGGGTAAGGACAAAAAACACCCAACCAAGCACCACAGAGAGAAAACACATGGGCGCAGAAAGGACGAGCAAGAGGCCGATGCGGCAAAGAAGGCCAAGCTCGGCGGCAAGTGGCGGCAGAGAGATATTGAAGAACGGCGAGCACGACTCGACGCGGCCGGCGGCGAAGGGATGCGGGCCAGGCCGGTGCGTAAGATTACGGCCAAGTTAAAACAAAAAGTCGGCGCTCCGGCCAGGCCGCAAAAAGCCGTTGTTACCGAGCCGATAACCGTGAAGGATCTGTCCGCTGCGCTGGCGGTCAAATCAACGGACATCATCTTTAAACTGATGCAGCACGAGGTAATGGTCACGGCCAACCAGGTCATCAGCAGCGAAATGGCTGAGCTGGTGGCGGTGGAGTTCGACACGGAGCTGGTCGTGGAGCACAAGAAGACACTGGAAGAGCAGATACGGGCCGAATTCGAACAGCGCCCGCGGAATAATCTCCAGAAACGCACCGTGGTCGCCGCGATGCTCGGGCACGTTGACCACGGCAAAACGAGCCTGCTGGATAAAATCCGTTCGACCCATATTGCTGCGGGGGAAGCGGGCGGCATTACACAGCACATCGGAGCTTCCGAAGTGACCTGGGATAACAAGAAGGTGACGTTTCTGGACACGCCGGGCCACGAAGCCTTTACCGCCATGCGCGCACGCGGCGCCAATATGACGGACGTGGTCGTGCTGGTTGTTGCGGCGGACGATGGAGTGATGCCCCAGACCATTGAGGCCATCGCGCACGGCAAGGCCGCGAACGTGCCGATCATCGTGGCCTTGAACAAAGTGGATTTGCCCGGCTGGGATATCAATCGGATCTACGCCCAGTTGGCCGAACACGAATTGGCCCCGACCCAATGGGGAGGCCAGACGGAAGTCGTCAAAACCAGCGCCACCACCGGGGAGGGCATTAGTGATTTGCTCGAATCGCTCGATTACGTGGCCGAGCTGCGGGAGTTCCGTGCTGACAGCACCATCCCCGCCACGGGTTGGGTCGTCGAGGCTCGCATGTCCGCGCAGCGAGGCCCGGTGGCTACTTTGCTGGTCAAGGAAGGCCAGTTGAAGAAGGGCGATGTTGTCCTGGCCGGCGGCGCCTATGGCAGGGTGAAAATGCTCCGGGACAGCCACGGTAAGACGATCAAGGCGGCGACAAGCTCGATGCCCGTGGAGATCACGGGTCTGAGTGACGTTCCCCAGGCGGGTGACAGATTCTACTGTCTGGATGATATTAACAAAGCAAAGGCCGCAGCCGAAGAAAACCAGGTCCGCCAGAGGGAGCGAACGCTGGCCGAACGGACCCAGGTGACGCTGGACAATCTGTTCAGCCAGATAGAGGCGGGCAAAACCGTGTCACTGAATCTTATTGTTCGGGCTGATGTCCAGGGCTCGGTCGATGTGTTGAAAGAGTACTTGACCGATCTGAGCGCGGAGGAAGTAAAGATCAATATTCTGCATGCGGCGCCGGGCGGCATTACAGAAGGCGACGTCGTGCTCGCCGAGGCGTCGAACGCGATCATTATCGGCTTCAACGTCGTGCCCGAAGAGCACGCGGCGAAGATCGCAGAGACCAAGGGCGTTGAGATAAGACTCTACAACATAATCTACCGTATCACGGAGGATTTGCAGAAGTCGATGGTCGGGCTGCTCGAACCGGAAGAGACGGAGAGCGTCATTGGCCGGGGCGTCGTAAGAACGACGTTCAAGATTTCTCGCGTCGGGACCATCGCCGGCTGCTTAATCAGCAGCGGCCACGCCCACAAGAGTGCCAAAATGCGGCTGATTCGCGACAATATCGTGCTCAAGGATAATCTGAGCATCGAGTCGCTCAAGCACTTCAAGGATGACGTTCGTGAAGTCAAAACGGGCCTCGAATGCGGTGTTAAAATAGCAGGATTTGACGATGTCAAGGTCGATGACGTGCTTGAGTTTTATGAAATCGTCAAGGTAGCCAGAACTCTTGAGTTATGATGTATGCCGCGAGGCACAGAAAACACGGGGTACAGAACCCTGATCGGAATTCGGATTTCAAAGTGTTCGGAACACTTCATGTCGAAGGGTGTATTCTTGCTTTGTGAATTCCTTTTGCATCTGGGCTTTCGACGATCGGACTGGAGAGTGTAATGGCAACTCGAAGGCAGGAAAAAGTGGCGCGCGTCATAAGAGAAGCCGTCAGCGACGCCATCGCTCGCCATCTCAGCGACCCCCGCATTGATGGTTTTGTGAGCGTCACGAGAGTGGAGCTGACGCCCGATCTGCGTAATGCCAACGTTTACCTCAGCATCTTTGGCAAGGACCAGGCGAGCCAGAATAAGACTTTCGCGGCGATAACACATGCCAAGAGCCGGATTCAGACGCTGGTCGCCGCCTGGTTGCAGAGCAAGTTCTGTCCCGTCCTGCATTTTTACACGGATGAGAAATTCAAGAAAACACTGGAGACTATGGAGCTGATAGACCGGGCGGTTAAAGAGATGAAGCAGAAAGACGTGGAAGACGAAAATGGATCAGTCCAAATCGTCCGATTGAGCGCCGAGGCGTTTTTTCTTGCATGGACATTTACGTGGCCGTCCCCCAGGGGTTGATATGAAAAATAGTAAAGAGTATTCCAAGAGGATACAAAGTTTGTATCGTACACTGAGCCAGAAGCACCTCAAATCGCAAAAGGTCAGCCACGAGCAAGTTGTGGATGCGATTATTCATGCCCTCGTGAACGAGCATTTGACCGAGCAGGAGGCGGAGTCCGCCATGCAGCGCTTTGCCGGCTATTTCGTTGACTGGAACGACCTGCGCGTCTCGCGAGCGGAAGAGATCGCAGAGGTTTTGGGCGGTGATACGCCGGCCGCAAGAGCTGCTGCTTCGGCAATCATCAGGGTTCTGAACAGCATATTCAACGAATATCACAAAGTCAGCCTGGAGACGATGCGGAAAGTCGGCAAGCGCCCGGCCAAGCAGGCTCTCGAGAAAATCGATGGAATCAGCCGCTTTGCGGTCGATTATTGCATGCTCACGTCTCTGCACGGACACGCCATACCGCTGACGGAAAAAATGACCGAATATCTCAAAGACAACGGGCTGGTCGGCCCGGATGCAGACGAGCAGCAGATCGAAGGATTCCTGACCAAGCAGATTCCGGCCAAGAGCGGATACGAGTTTTACGCCCTCTTGCGGCGGGAAAGCGAAGTTACTAAGAGCAGCAGGAAAAAGAAGACCGCGACGACGGGCCAGGAGACTCCCGAAGCAAAGCCAAAGGCCAAAAAGAAGGAAAAGAAGTGAGCCAACAATGAAACGAACACCTGGAACGAGAGCCGGAGCTGTGACAAAACAGATATTGAAATTAGGTATTCCCGCTGGCAGTCTGCAAAAGGCAACGATCAAGCTTTTTGGCAGAGCCGGATTCCATATTCTGGATTCCGACAGGAGTTACCTGCCTCGGATTGACGATGAGCAAATTCAGCTCATCATGCTGCGCGCCCAGGAAATGAGCCGATACGTTGAAGATGGAGTCCTCGACGCGGGCATTACCGGCTATGACTGGATAACTGAAAACGGTTCCGATGTAATCGAAGTCTGCGAGCTTGCGTACAGCAAGGCCACGAACAAGCCCGCCCGATGGATTTTGGCCGTGCCCGATGAGTCCAAGGTGAAAAATCCCGAGGATCTGGCGGGGGGAATCATCGCTACCGAGCTTCTGAATGTGACCAAGGCGTACTTCGCAGGCAGGAAAATCGACGTGAAGGTGGAATTTAGCTGGGGAGCGACGGAGGTCAAGGCCCGGCTCGTGGATGGCATCGTCGAGCTGACCGAGACCGGCTCGTCTCTGCGCGCAAACAATCTGCGGATCATCGATACCGTGATAAGCTCCACGACAAGGTTTGTTGCGAATAAACGGGCCTGGGAGGATTCGTTCAAGCGGGAGAAGATAGAGAACATCTCCATATTGCTCAATGCCGCCATCAGCGGCGGCAGCAAAGTCGGCTTGAAGATGAACATACGAAAGAGCGACTTGGAATCCATCCTGAAGGTACTGCCGGCTGAAAAGAGCCCGACGGTGTCTTCTCTGGCTGATCCGGATTACGTGGCGATCGAGGTCATTATTGATGACCGGGTCGAACGGTCTCTGGTTCCGGCTCTCAAGCGGGCCGGCGCATCAGGTATCATCACGTATCCGCTCAACAAGGTCATTCACTGATAATAATTGATGCCGGACAAACCACAGTTTTCTTGTCATCTGTGTCAAATCCAGTATACTGACGTGCGAAAGCTGCCGGGGTGGGCACACCTGCCGCGGCAAAAGACTGGAATTAGCGCTCGTGGTAAAACAAATTGCTATTTTAGGTTCGACCGGTTCGATTGGTAGAAATGCCCTGCGGGTCATTGATGCGCTGGGTCCTCAGTACCGGGTTGCTGCACTGAGCGCTCACAGCAACGTGCAGCTTTTGGCTGAGCAGACCAGAAGGTACAAGCCCGGATTTGTGGCCGTCACGGACGCGGATAGCGCCGAAGCGTTCTGCAGAATATGTGATTGTCCGGATGTCGAGGTTCTGGCCGGACCGGATGGCCTGGTGCGAATTGCGGAACTCGAAGAAGTTGATATTGTTCTTGCCGCGGTTGTGGGTGCGGCGGGCCTGCCCGCGGTTCTTGCGGCCGCACGCAAAGGCAAGAAACTTGCCATTGCCAACAAGGAGCCGCTTGTTATTGCCGGAGAGCTGCTCAGGAAGGAAACCAAGAGAAACGGTGCTACGATTTTGCCGGTGGACAGCGAGCATTCCGCGGTTTTCCAGGCGATGCAGGCGGGACGCCCCGAGGAGGTCAATCGAATCATCCTGACCGCTTCGGGCGGACCCTTCAGGCAAACCAGTGCGCAGGACATGCGGAATGTGACGCGGGAGCAGGCCCTTGCGCATCCCGTTTGGGATATGGGGCCGAAGATTACCGTCGATTCGGCGACGATGATGAACAAAGCGTTCGAAATTATCGAGGCCCACTGGCTTTTTGATATGCCGGTTGAGAAAATCGAGGTTCTTATTCATCCGGAGTCGATCGTTCATTCGCTCGTCGAATTCGTGGACGGCTCGGTGATCGCGCAGCTCGGCGAGCCGGACATGTGTCTTCCGATTCAGTATGCCCTGACGCATCCGGTGCGAGTGGCCGGGGTTGCCCGGCGGCTGCGGCTTGAGGAAATGGGGCGATTGACGTTCGAAAGGCCCAATCCGGAGATGTTTCGAGCCCTGCCTTTGGGGTATGAGGTGGCGCGGACGGGCGGCACGGCGGCCGTTGTCTTCAACGCTGCAAACGAAGCGGCCGTCGCGGAATTCCTGGCGGGCCGAATCAAGTTTGTCAACATAGTCGAGCTGATCGAGCATTGCCTCGATAAGCATGATGTAAAAACGAACGTGTCTCTCGACGAGCTGCTTGAGGCGGACGCCTGGGCCAGGAGAGAGGTCACGGAGCTGGCATACAGTGCATAGGATTAAGTTTTTTTGCTGACGATAAGGGTGTTTCGATGTCTGAATCAAAGGGATTGTCCAACAAGTATTTTCGAGTGTTTTTGCTGATTATCATTGCGATTCCAGTTGTCGTTTTGGCGGTCATGAACATTGGGGTCGTCGGCAACGTTCTGCTGGTCTTGCTCGGATTCGGCGCGGTGGTCATCGTTCACGAGTTCGGCCATTTCGTCGTGGCCAAATCCTCCGGCATAAAAGTCGAGGCTTTTTCGCTTTTTATGCCGCCGATCTTACTGGGCATACAGAGAACCGAGAACGGTATCCGGTTTCGGATATTGCCGGAGATTTTTGCCGGGAAAGATGACAAGTCGGCGGACGGTGCATTGAGTTTTACAGTCGGCAAAAAAGGCAAGGCGGGAGAAACAGAATATCGCGTCGGTCTGATTCCGTTCGGCGGTTTCGTCAAAATGCTGG
>ERZ1292640.2297-Hain-H43-02um-R1-2297-length-15335-cov-12_pt1 | contig 15335 bp, 14 predicted proteins | sample MGYA00564404_ERZ1292640 | MGnify/ENA primary metagenome ERZ1292640 (study PRJEB36523, sample SAMEA6512636) | groundwater metagenome | collected 2019-01-08 | study: AquaDiva: Metagenomics assemblies of 32 groundwater samples
CACAACATTCTTGAGTCGCTCAAAAAATACTTCGTCGCGAAAACAACCATCGTTCGTGACGGAAAGGAAATCACGGTCATGAGCACAGAACTGATCCCAGGCGATATTGTTTCGGTGAAGCCTGGGGATATTCTTCCTGCGGACATGCGTTTTTTCCAAACACGTGAATTGGCGATTGATGAATCGCTTTTAACAGGTGAGTCCGAAGAGGTTGAAAAAGTTGCGGACACACTTACGGAAGAACCAAAAGAAATCTTTCTTGCAAAGAACAGTGGCTTTGCCGCGACAACGGTCGTTCGCGGACACGGAATGGGTGTGGTCGTCGCGACACGTTCTGAAACCGTTGCCGGATCAACCGCACGTCTTGCCGCAGAAACAAAACGTGTCAGTAGTTTTGAAACGTCCATGAACCAATTCAGTGTCTTCATGCTTCGTTTGGTCGTTGTCACACTCGCCGTTCTTTTTGTTCTCCATCTCATCATCAAGGGTCCAAGCCTTCAGATCGGTGATCTTCTGATCTTCTTTATTGCTCTTGCCGTATCTGTCGTTCCTGAAGCTTTGCCTGTTGTTTTTACCTTTGCTCTTTCCCACGGCGCGTCAAAACTTGCCAAGGCGAATGTTGTTGTTAAACGTCTGACTTCAATTGAGGATTTAGGAAACATTGAAATTCTTTGTACGGATAAAACAGGAACGATTACGCAAGGAGAAATGACGGTTGCTGGAACGTTTGATCAAAACGGAAGTGCACTGAGTGTGGGACGACAAGGCATTCCAGACGCCACACAAATCAGCAATCCGTTCGACCAAGCCATTATCGACGCAGCACAAAAAACAAAGGAGACAACACCTGAGTTGACCCTTGTGGAAACACTTGGGTTTGATCCGAAGACACGTTTGGATCTGTCGTTGTTCAAAGGCAAAAAATTTGTCGTCGTTGTCCGTGGAGCCCCAGAGTCTGTGATGGAAAAATGTAAATTGAGTAACGAGGATCAAAAAACGGCGACAGCTTGGATGGAATCGGAAGGCAAAAAAGGACACCGCGTGCTTGGGATTGCCATGCGCGAATTTGATCGCGCTCCGAAGGAGTGGCAGAAAGCAGATGGATATGTCTTTGCCGGACTGCTTTCTTTTAAAGATCCATTAAAGCCAGATGCCATTGCAGCCGCAAAGAAAGCAGATCAACTTGGCATTCAGCTCAAAATTATTACAGGCGATCGACCAGAAGTGGCGGGAGCGATTGCAAAGGAAGTTGGGATTATCAAAGACGCGGCCGACGTGGTCACAGGCGCAGCCCTCTTTGCGATGTCTGCTGCAGATCAATTGAAAACCGTTGCAGCGACAGCTGTCTTTGCACGCGTGAGTCCGCAAGAAAAATTGGAGATTATTCGTCTTCTGAAAATTCATGCACGCGTGGGATTTTTGGGTGAAGGCATTAATGACGCTCCTGCGTTGAAGGAAGCGCATGTCGGCATTGTCGTGGCAAACGCCTCAGACGTCGCGCGTGAAGCCGCGGACATTGTGCTTCTGGAAAAAAGTTTACTTGCCATTTTGGATGGAGTTGAGCAAGGTCGTCGTGTTTTTCTCAACACAATCAAATACATCAAAATCACGTTGGCATCGAACTTCGGAAATTTCTATGCGGTCATCATCGCCTCGCTGTTCATGCCGGATCTTCCCATGCTTCCGATCCAACTTCTGCTCGTAAATCTTCTCTCAGACTTTCCGATGATTGCTGTTGCAGGTGACACCGTTGACGCAGAGGATCTCAAAAAACCAAAACACATGGATCTGCGTGCGATGGGATTCTTCACAACCTTCTTCGGTGTTGTCAGTACGATTTTCGATCTTCTGCTGTTTGGACTTTTTTACCGCATGGGCACAGCTATTCTTCAAACCGCTTGGTTCATTGCGAGCATCATGACAGAACTTCTCGTCATTCTCTCCTTGCGCACACGTCGATGGTTTTTCCTCGCGCAAGCACCGAGTCGTGTTCTTTCTTTTTTCATCATCGGCGCCGCACTCGCAACTATTCTTCTTCCACAATTTGCATTCACCCGTCACTTGTTTAGCTTCGCCCAACTCTCCTCGTCACATCTCCTCATGATCGTCGCCATTGTCGTGGGATACCTTCTTGCAACAGAACTCGTGAAACAAATGTACGAACGGCTCGTGCACGCACAAGTGGAATCTTCCTAGTCAAGAATTGAAATAAAAAAACCTGCCAGAAGGCAGATCAGGAGGCGCGATCGATCACGCGTTTGAGAAGAATCGGGGTGAGCATGGTGGTCAGAAGGACCATGATCATCGAGGCACCGAAGAGTTCTGGTGTCAGGATTCCTTTTTGAAAACCGATCGTCGCGAACACGATTCCAACCTCGCCGCGAGGAACCATTCCGACTCCGATGAGGAGTCGGTTGTCTGACACGACCAAACCGCAGGCCAGCTTCCCCACGACAGCGATCACGGTGAACGTGATGCCAATGACAAGGACTGACATGCTCAGAAAGATCTGCGGATCAACAATGCAACCGGCGTAGACGAAGAAAATCGGACCGAGTGCGACAATGAGGCTGTCGATGAAACCTTCGACCGACTTTTCGTGTACGGGTTTGTCTTCACGAATGAAGTAAACTTCCTCAAGCGCCACACCTGCGAAGTAGGCACCCACAATCGCGGCGAGCCCGACCGACAGAGCGGCGGCGCCATAGAGGAACAGAAAGGAAAGGACAATCGCTTCACGCGCCTCTTCGTTAAGACGATTGAGCGCTCTGAGAAGAGGCGGCGCAAGCCGGTGTCCGAGGACTGGAACGATTCCCACAAACAGCAAGGCCTGCCCAATCTTGATTGAAACAGCCCCAACTGCAAGGTCCTCTGAAGAATTCAGCGCGTCGCACACGGTAAGGATCAGCAGTCCGAGAACATCGTCGATGACTGCTGCACTAATGATCGTACGCGCATAGCGCTTGTGGATGACGCCAAGCTCTTGCAGAACAGCAACCGTAATTCCCACAGACGTAGCCGCGAAGACTCCGCCTTGAAAAAGGGCGACGGGCCACGCAACGTGGGTGGCTGCCATGGTGTAGGCAAATCCACCAATGACCGGAACGATCACACCGATACATGCAACCTTCCAGCCTTGCCTGGCATCCTGAATGATGGAGTGAAGATTGCCTTCGAGACCTGCTTTGAAAAGCAGCAGCATCGCCGCTATCTCAGCGAGTCCCGCAATGAAGGGGATCCCGTGGGTCGATCGCAGTTGTCGGAACAGATCCGTGCCACTAAAAAGCATCCCGATAATCAATCCCCCGATAAGCGCCCCCAGAACGCGAGGCTGATGGAATCGCTTTGCGACGGCGCCGAAGACGACTGTTGTGAGAATAGCGCCTCCGATCCAAAGCAGATAGCCGGCAAATTCGCTATGCATCTCTCCCTCCTGAAACCATTCAGAGCGAGTGGAATGTATTATACAAACGGCAAAATGTCTATACGTTTACAAACGAAAAAAGCACAGAGAGGATCTCTGTGCTTTTAAAATTTACGACATCTAGGAACAACATCCGCCTGCATCACAACACCCACCTCCCATCTTAATCGCTTCCGCAATCAATGCGAGTGAGTCTACGTGATTATAGAACTTAAGTGTATGGACCATGTTGAGTGGAATCCACTGCGCCTTTCCTCCGTATTTTTTTTCAAAGTCAGTGAGATTCTCAACAGAAATTTCTCCACTCATGACATCACACGTGTAGTAGGTCAACATTGCATGAGCGGTTCGCACACCGTCTGGATAAATAAAAAACGAATCAAAACATCCCAACAACTCTCCTCGCTCAACGGTGTATCCCGTCTCTTCCCAAACCTCACGCACCAGGGCCTGCTCCAGTGTTTCGTGAATATCCATTCCACCACCAGGGAAATCCCATCCATCCCAGCACGGAGTCAATAACACCTGCTGATCCCGAACTATCACCCCGTAAACTGACGGACGCCAGGTTAAATCGGCTGCAGGGACTTCTCTTTCATTTCCATCTTTATCGTGACAGGTGACAAACGTTTTTTCTGGATCTGGATGCATAGTGGGATTATTTAGCTAACTGTTCTTGGAATAATTTTAATATCTGTTTTCGTTGATGAATGGGAATCAGGCTCCAGTCTGGTCCAGAGGAAAAGACTTCTTTAAAAAGCACAGCAACCGTTTCATGTAACCATTGTGAATCCTTGCTGTAAAGAAGAGATTTCTTTGAAGAGATGTCAGCAATGTTGATAAGGGTCTTTGCGTCCACAAACGACGACCAGAAGGCATCGATCTGCTCTTGATACTGCGAGAAAAATTTCTGTGGATCCTCCATGATCTCCAACTGTGAAAAAATGAGTTTTTGTTCTGGAACGATTCCATCAACAATTTTAGTATCGTTCTTCAACGTCTCTGCGAAATACTCATGTGTATATCGCGCAAGTTCTTTTAGATACACATCCTGCCAACCAACCTCAAGTGATCCGTGTGTCATGAGCTCACGAAAAGCGAGGTGGTCACGTTCGTTTGTTTCTGAGGATGTGAAGTTGAGTGTGTTTTGAAGAATGGCGATCAGCAGCAAATTTGCGCTCGAGGCAGAAATATTTTCTTGATATCCACGCTTTTTAAATTCCTCCCAAATCTGCGTCGCCGCTGCTCCGACCCGTTCAATGTGTGACCGCTCGTTTAATCGACTCGACCAATAGTCTTCCCAGCCGTAGTGATGGTCATAGATTTCCGCGATCTGTGACTCAGATAAATCTGGAAACGCAAAGTGTGCGGGGTCAGAAAGATCGACGTAGACCAGACGATCTTCTGGTTTTGGATCATAAGTTAAAAGATACTCGGCGTTTTGTTTCAGACACAAAGGCGAGACCGTGTGATTCAGAGGTCCGATAAACACCGCGACTGATTCCTTCCCTTCTAACTTTAAAAGCTCTGCATACGCGACCGCGCAGGCAAAGGCATCGACATCATTAAACGCTTTTCCGGCTGAGACAATGTACATATCTGAGAGTCTATCATAAAACAAAAACAGCCGTTTGAGCGGCTGTCTCTGTAACGCTTATACGCGTCGAACGTTTGTTGCACGAGGACCCTTGTCAGAGTCTTCTGTGTCGAATGTCACTTCGTCTCCCTCGCGGAGCTCGTCAAATGACACACCGACCAATGCAGACGAGTGGAAGAAAAGATCCTTTTCCTTGCCTTCGACGGCAATGAATCCGAACCCTTTGTCCTGCAATCGCTTGATTGTACCTTGCATGTATTTATGTTAGGTGAGTTATCTGCAAATATCCCTGATCATGGAAATTTGTAGATTCCACTCACGAGACTATTTACTGAGCAGCAGTCTACAGCATTATCCATTTTTTGTCAAAGTGGAGGGTGTGAATTCTTTGAACCGCTCTGTCATTTTCTGCACAATTTCGTCCCCAAATGACTTGATCGCAGGGTCAACATCCGCATATTTCATGCTGTATTTAATGCTGAATTCGAAATGTTCTTTGTAAAGAACGCCATCTGAATATTCCAGGGCTTGAAGGGTGGCTTCGAGCTTATCCAGAGCCTTTACGACCTTGGCCTCAAAAGAAACTTTCTGCTCGGCTTCAAGCCAGAGGTCATAGAATTCTTTTGCGTCGGATTCGGGGAGCTGGGAAAAAAGTTGCCGTACGGCCTGGGTTTCACGTTCCATCTTCTCCTGAGCAAGACGTTCATCAAAGGCATGCGTACTCTTCCCTGTTCCATCCTCTCCAAGTGGACTTTCATCTCCCGTGATAATTTCGGCAATGTCGTGAATCAATGCCATCTTCAACGCTTTTTCCAAATCGATTTTTTGAGAAAGTCTTGGCGCCATCATCAACACAAGCATTGTCAGCCGCCAACTGTGATCCGCAACGGACTCATACCAGTGCGGCTGCGGATATTCTTTCCAAAAAAACTGCCCGCGCCAGCGTTCAATTTTCTTTAGCCCTTCGAGCGCGGTGGCAAAAGAATATAATTTTTCCGTGTCTGACATATGGGCGTATCTTAGCAGACCCATTGCCAAATCTGAACTTTTTGGATATCATCCTCACACTTCTATGGCCGACCACGGAAACGTCATCATTCGTTTCGAAAATGTCACATTCGGATACGACAAAGAAAAACCAATCCTCGATGAGGTGAATTTTGCCGTTCGCGAAAATGCAAAGATGACGGTCATGGGCCAAAACGGTGCAGGGAAAAGTACGATCTTCAAAATGCTGACTGGAGAACTTACGCCCGACGCTGGAAAAATCCATGTCCAACAAGGAGCCACGATCGCTATTGCCACACAGGTCATGCCACGCGATCGCATGGAAGATACCGTTTCTGAATTTTTTGCGCGTGCCTTCCCCGAAAAAATGTACGATCTAGATCGACGGATTGCAGATGCGCTCGAGGTCGTGAACATGACGACGGTGTTTGATAAAAAAATCAAAGACTTTTCTGGTGGCCAGCAAGCGCGTCTTCTGCTTGCCTACGCTGTCATCCAAAATCCAGACATCTTGCTTTTGGATGAGCCGACAAACAATTTGGACACCGCCGGCATTGAACACCTCACGGGATTCTTGATGGTGTATTTGAAAACGGTTCTTGTCATCTCGCACGATGCAGACTTTTTGAACGCGTTTACGGAAGGAGTTTTGCACTTAGATATCTTTACCGGAAAAGTTGAACGTTACGAAGGAAACTATTTCAACGTGGTGGAGGAAATTACGGCGCGTGTGGAACGTGATCGCGCGAAGAACGCACAGCTTTTGAAGGAAATTCAGGATCGAAAAGACAAGATCAACTTCTTTGCCAACAAAGGGGGAAAGATGCGTAAGCTTGCAAGCAAACTGCGCGATCAAGTTGCGGATGCAGAGGAGAACATGGTGGATGTTCGACGCGATGATCGAACGATTCGCGACTTTACGATCCCGGCGCAATACTTTGTGGATCCAGTGGTCACGATTACATCCGTCAAAATTATCGACAACCACGAGCCACGACGTGCGGAAGTAAACATTAAGATGCGTAAGCGTCAGCGTCTGCTGATCTCGGGACCAAACGGGATTGGAAAAAGTACATTATTGCGAACGCTCGCAGAAGGATCCGATGAAGGCGCCGTGATCGCACCGGACGTGAAGGTTGGATATTATCGACAAGATTTTTCTGGATTGGATTTTTCTCAAACCACATACGCATCACTCGAATCTGTGATGGAAGTGCCAGACAACGAAATCCTTCGTGGAACAGCGGCACAATTTTTGTTGACAGGAGACCTATTGAAAAACCAAATCGGTTCCCTTTCCGAAGGACAAAAAGGACTTCTCTGTTTCGCCCGTTTTGTTTTGCAACAACCAGGTCTTCTGATTCTCGACGAACCAACAAACCACATCAACTTCCGCCACCTCCCTGTCATCGCAAAAGCCATTGAGGAATACGAGGGCTGCATGATCGTTGTGAGCCACGCTCCAGATTTTGTCAGTCAGATCAACTTCACCGAGTGGTTGGATTTGGGAACACTCTAGAGAAATCCCTTGTTGCTTTCTGAAAACTCTGTTACGTTACGGGCCTGAGGTTGAACTTAATCACTCTCATAAGCAAAAGAATATGTTTCAAGACCCATCCGAGGAAGAAGTGCAGGGTGATGAAGTAGCTCCAACAGAAACACCTGATTCATCTGACGAAGAAACCGTCGATGAACCAGCAAAGACAGAATAGAAAAAAGACTGCTCTTACGGAGCAGTCTTTTTGTTTAGGTGTGATCCTACAAGGCGCCCCGTTGCCCAAGAGGCTTGGAGATTGAAGCCGCCCGTAAATCCATCCACATCGAGAATTTCTCCTGCGAAATACAGACCGGGACACTGTTTCGACTCCATCGTGCGCGGATCCACTTCGGACAATGTAACGCCGCCGGCCGTGACAAATTCATCTCCCGCCCCACGCTGGACGACAGTCAACGGAATCGCTTTGAGCCAGGCAAGGCATCGCTCACGGTCTTTTTTCCTTATTTGATTTGCAGGTTTGTCTTCTGTCACACCAAGTTCTCGCACAAGAATTTCAGAAAGCGATTTTGGAACCAGGAGTGCAAGAATACTTTTAAACTGTTTGTGACCGTTTTGTAAAATTAATGTCTCGACCTGTGTTCGAAGTTCCTCTGGTGTTTGATCTGAAAACAAATCGATCGTAATTTCAAGTGGCGTGTTGGTGTCGTATGTTTCAAATGCAACGAGTGATGAGAGTGCAAACACAGCCGGGCCACTCACTCCTTTATGTGTGAACAAAAACGGACCGGTAAAATGAATTCCCTTTCCACGCTTTGCGGTGATCTTCGCATACTCAAACGAGAGTCCAGAAATTTCTGCCGGCCATTTCTCCCGAGTAAAGAATGCATTGAGACTTGGAGCGAGCGGTGTGATCGTGTGACCGAGTGTAGACGCAAACGCATAGCCATCACCCGTTGAGCCTGTGTGACGATAGGCTTGTCCACCTGTGGTAAGAACGAGTTTGTCGACCAGAAGTGGTTCGTCGTTTCCTTTTGTATAAATCGCAAAGTGGTCAGAAATTTTTTCAACTCGCACTGCATGTGTTTTCAACAGCACATGCATCTGCGGCACACGAAACATTTGCTCAAACACACGCACAATGTCCCGACCATTATCTGACTGCGGAAACACGCGCATGTCTTCCTGCGTTTTGAGTGGAACATCGTGTGACTCAAACCAATCGTACACGGCTTCCGGTGGAAACGCGTACATGGCCGAGGTCAGAAACTTTGATCCACGAGGATACTTCGTCAACAACATTTTCACGTCACGAATCCCCGTTGTCACATTGCATCTGCCACCACCAGAAATAATCACCTTCTTCCCCAACCCATCATTGCGCTCAATCAAAAAAATCTCAGCAGACGGATCCGCCTCATACACAGTCGCGGCACACATAAGCCCCGCCGCCCCTCCACCGATGATTGCGATGCGCATAATTATTTAGACTTTGTCTTACTGATTTTTTTCTTTCGTTTCTTGGGAGCAGTTAAAGGTGTCCCGTCACATGAAAGCAAAAATCGTTCTTGTATTTCCTGAAGTTCATCCCGTGGGATCCTCCCGTACTCGTTTTGCGCATCTTCTGCACTGGAACGAAAGACCCGATCCTGAATCAAGATTTCTGGATGTACTTCAAACGCTCGTTCATTCCATCCTAGCAGAAACAGGCCAGACAAGCGTCTGACGCGGGAAAGGGCGACGTAGCCTTGACCGAATTCGAAGACAGAACTGAGATCCATCACAGCCGCATCTAAACTCATTCCCTGACTTTTGTGAACCGTGATTGCCCACGCAAGGCGCAGTGGAAGCTGTGTGAGCTTTGCGAGTGTCTTTCCGTTTTCCTCCACGGCCCACGTCATGGGTTCAACCGTGATGCGCAGACCGGTGCGTGTTTTGATGATTGGCCGTTTGCTTTCTTTTTGAAATCCTTCGACGCCACCAAGTGTTCCGTTTACGAATCCTTCTTTGGGATTATTTTTTGTGAACATCACGGTTGCATCGATCTTCAAATGTAATTCCTCTGGGGACAGGCACCCTTTTTTAAGAATATCGATCAACACAGGTTTCCCTTCATCCTTCATCGCGAATCCATGACGCTCGCCCGGAATCTTTGCAAGCATCTGCTTGTTGATTCGATCCACGTCATGGTTGTGTGCGAAAAGAGTTGGCACGCGATCAGGAGCGTGGTTTGGGAGAATTCTTCGTTCTCTCAAAAATACCTGATGGTCTGCCGTAAATTCATTTCGACGAATCGCAGAAAGGATTCCCAAAAAATCTGTGTCATCTTGACGATGTTGCTCTGTGAGATAGCACACAACCGGCTTTGCGTTTCGCCATGCCATCGATTCAAACGCAAACTTCCCAACAGGTTCCTGAAACAAAAGTGTTTGCGGATTGAAAACAGATTCTTCTTTGATGACTGGAGGAAGCTGGAAAAAATCTCCGACAAAAATAACTTGGAGTCCTCCAAACGGGAGTGGATTTTTTCGGACAGCGCGACAGACCGTGTCAACAAGATTCAATGTCTGCGGAGAAAGCATTGAGACCTCGTCGATGATCAACACATGAGCGGCCTCCATGCGCTTGGTGATATAAGACTTTCCCAAAATCGCAGAGATATCGCTCTTGCTCAGGAAATCTCGAATCCCGATTCCTGTCCAAGAATGAATCGTCAGCCCACCAAGATGTGTCGCCGCAATTCCCGTCGACGCCGTGATTGATGGCTCAATCCCCCGCTGGCGCAAATACGCGGCGTACTCGTTCACCGTAAACGTTTTCCCGCTTCCAGGTTCACCCGTTAAAAAAACATTGGCGCCTGTTTTTAAAATGTTCAGTGCGTCGGCTTGTGTCATAGAAGTCTTCCTGTTTTCTCCAACTCTTTTTTTCGAGCGCGATAATCGGGGATCACTTGTGCGACAAGATCCCAGAATTGTTTTGAGTGATTCATCTGTTTGAGATGACAAAGTTCGTGTACCACAATGTAGTCGATCAGATACTGCGGAAGGAAGATCATCTTGAAGTTGAAGTTCAGATTTCTTTTTCGTGAACAGCTCCCCCAGCGAGTTTTTTGATTGCGAATGGCGACACGTTCAAATGGAAATTTGTAGATCCGATTAAAATATTCTAGCCGTTCCAGAATAACCGCGCGCGCCGCTTTTTTGTGTTTGAGATAGTCCGCACGCGTAGGCATAGTCGTGCCCCATCCTATCAAAAATCGCCCCGGAGGGCGACTCTTGAATCTATCGTAGATGATTTTATAGTCCTTTATCCGGAGCCGGTTGCTTTGGATAACGCGCTGGATCAATCGTGCGTTCAAAACAGACCTGTCCTGGCTTATGATCCCAGTTGGAGAGTGTCTCTGGAGTTCCGTATGGAGAGGCAGGAATCGTGAGGTACGCCTCTTTGCGTCCAGGAGAGATCGCGCTATCTGTTTGAAACGTTGCGCACAGTTCAAACGCCAATTCACCCTTCACATTATATCCATATTGTTGGTGAGTCACCGGATCAACAGGAACCACGAATCCAGAGATCGAGTCATTGAGATCCGCGAGTTTTGCAGGAATCTTTCCTTTCGCGGTCCAATCACTGATGATCTGCCATTGGATGGTTTGAAGATCAGCCGTGCGTTGATTATCAAGACGAATGGCGCGTTGTTCAGACGGAGATCCGGCGAGAAAAAATCCGCCGATGATCGAGAGAAGAATCAGAACACTCGTTGCAATCGCCGCGATGCGTTTGTTTTTCGTTTGTGTCGATGGATCGCGTCGCAAATCCCAAAGGTAGAATGCGAAGACGGCGACAGCTACGATCAACACGGAAAAGACCTTGAGCACAAAACGCGTGGTGACTTCCCCACTGAGGAACGTATTGGTGAGCGTCACAAGATCGACGATAATCGTGATGGCGGCGATAAAAAGCGTAAGGTACAAAAGCCACTTACGAATCCACAAATCTCGCTTTGCAGACATCTGATGAATATCCTTTTCAATCATCCAAGACATGAGGAGAAAAACAGGCCAGACGATCAGCAAGGACGAAATTGAATTTCGCATGGTTGCGGTGGCGGCTTCATAGGAGAACGAAAGGACGTCTGGAAATTTTACGTTAATGTATTGAAACAAAAGCGTAAGAAAACTCACGACAGAAACATAGAGTGTTCCAATCATGAGGAGATAAGAAAAAACATCTTTTGCGGCGCCCGAGGCGCGGTCAGGAAAGGTATGCATATGGTTTCATCATACTCTTGAAAACAAAGACCGACCAGTTGGTCGGCTTTTGTGTTTACTTCTTTTTCTTTGCAACAACTTTTTTCGCTGCGACTTTTTTCACGGCTGGCTTTTTTGCCTTCTTGTCTTTTTTTGTAGGAACCTCTGTCACTTCTTCGCCTTCTTCAAGCATCTCTTTGATTTCATCGAGTGCATTTTCGAAAACGGCTGGAGTGGACTTACTTGGAGATGTTCCGCCTTTCAACGCTTTCAAAATCGCGTCGAGTTTTTCGTTGATGGCTTTGAACTGTCCAGCGAACTGATCTGTGCGTGGACCGGTTGATGCACCTGCAGAAGGTCGGTCAAAGGAAGGTTTGTCGCCGTGTCCAAAGCAAGGTTTGCAGTAGACCGGTTTCTCGCCTGTTGGACGAAATGGAACCTCACAGGCGTCTCCACATTTGTCGCAGGTGGTTTTAAACGCTGGCTTGTCATCAAAACTCATACGTCCAGAATCACGATCTCCAAATCGCTTTGGAGAAGGATTCTCGTCGCGTCGAAAACAATCGCTGCAAAAAACCGGTTTGCTTCCGTTTGGACGAAATGGAACTTCGCACGCCTTTCCACATTCGTTGCAGGTCGCACGGTGCATGGTTGGACGCTCATCACGGCTGGATGATCCGCCTTCCCATGGTTTCTTTCCGCCAAACTTACTTCCACCTCCACTTCCGCCTTTCCAGGCAGGTTTACTTCCTCGATCAAAATTTTTCATATGTTGTTGATAAACTTATTAGAACTGGTGGACTCTACGGCACTCTTCAATAAAAAGCAAGGGTCTGGGTCTCTCATCGCTTTCGAAAAAGAAAAAAGGCAATGGTTCCACCGATCCAGTCATTGAGAAGATCTTTCATGGTGTTTGCAAGCGAAGGTTGTGCTTTTGGCAAGTGGTACCAAAAATTCACGGTGGCATCTAAAATAAACTCCTGGAATTCCCAGGCCACACCGATAATCAGCACCACACCAGAAACAAAAAGATAGTGATACCAAACAGGAAAAACAAATTTTTTCTGTTTATTTAGAATCAACTGATGCAGAGCAAGGGCGATCAGGGCCGCGCTGAATCCACCGAAGAGATGCATGGGAACATCTATTTGTGGAATACGCTCATAGCCATTGATGACATGAAGAATCCCGTGTGCAACAAGAACACCGACAACGGAAATAAATGCTGTTTTCATTTTCATAGAAAATTATTCTGGCTTGAGTATACCATTTCCGTGAATCTTTTGTCTCAACAGATCGATCTCTTCCTGCTCTGCAAGCCAACTTTTTTCGATCGGGACAAGTTCTTCATCGATTTCACCCAGGCGTTGTGACTTGGATGGCGAGTAGTCCATCGGGTTTTCAAAAAAGTACGCGAGGATTTCACTTCGTTCTTTATCGAGTGTGTTGATTTGTTTGTTGATGCGTTCTTGCGCTCGTTGATGTTCTTTGAGGCGACGTTGAAGTTCGGCACGCTCTGCGCCTGACCTCCCCCCGACCCCCTCCTTAGTAAGGAGGGGGAGTAACGCGTCTGCGGATTCATCCATGAGAACAGACAAATCGTCGACGTATTCTTCATACGTTCCCATGTATTGCTTCAACGTTCCTGCGCGGACTTCGAAAATTTTATCGGCGAGTGTACTCACAAACGTTCGGGCGTGTGAGACGAAGAAGACGGTTCCTTTGTAGGATTTCAAAGCCACCGCGAGTGCTTCTGCGGTTTCAACATCGAGATGGTTTGTGGGTTCGTCGAGCAACAAGACGTTGTAGGTATGGATCAAAATCCCAGCTAAACATAATCGTGCACGCTCTCCGCCAGACAAAACACTGACGGTTTTATCCAAATCATCGCCCTTAAACAAAAAATTCCCGGCCATCATCAAAATCCGTTCGCCGGCGGCATCGGCGGGAGCCATGCGTGTGAGATATTGCAAAACAGTTTCGGTTTGAATGAGTGTGGCGTCTGTTTTTTGATCGTAGTAGCCGATGTCTGCATTCTTCCACCATTTGACCGTACCGCTGAGTGGTTGAATTTTCCCGGCAAGCGTTTTCAAAAGCGTGGACTTCCCTCTCCCGTTTTCCCCGACAATAATCACTTTCTCTCCACGATTTACTTCGAGTTGAATATCTTCCGCGACCGCGTGATCTGCGTAACCAATCTTTAGACGCTCCGCACGCAAGGCAACACCAGGAATCACATGCGGGGTTGGAATGACAATATGCGTTGTGGCGAGCGCGGCATCGATGGTGGCGATTTGATGACGAAGTTTTGCAATGTGTTTGATCTTGCTTTGCGCGCGCGTCGCCTGACTTGCTTTAAACCGAAAGCGATCGACGAATTTTTGCTGATGTGCAATCTCGGTCGAAAGTTTTTTGTTGGTACGAATCGTGTAAGCCTTCTGCTCTTCCTTAAATTCAAAATATTCCTGCACGCGTCCTCGATACGTCACAAGTTTCCCTCGTTCAATCTCGAAGGTGGACGTACAGGTGTTTTGCAAAAACGTACGATCGTGCGCGACGAGAATATAACTTCCACGAAAATTTTCTAAAAAGCGTTCGAGCAAAAGAAGCGTTTGCAAATCCAAAAAGTTGACCGGTTCGTCTAGCAGCAAAATATTTGGATCCAGCAAAAACATCGCAACCAACTTGAGTCGCATTTGATATCCCCCCGAAAGTGCAGACGGAAGTTGTGCGAGTTCTGCGGCGTTGAGTCCAAACTGCGACGCACACTTCTGAATCTCCCAAGGTTGCTTTCCACTTTTTTGTTCCAAGTAGGCAAGCGAAGAACAATCGTTTGGAAGCACTTCGTTTTGGTGAACCACCCCAAGACGCGTCCATGGGAAAAATGTGATATCTCCTGCGTCTGGAGATTCCTGATTCGTAATCATTTTAAGCAGCGTTGACTTCCCGGCTCCGTTTCGTCCGATGAGCGCGACTTTTTGATTTTCTGAAACCAAAAACGACAAATCGTCGATCACAACTTGGAGGCCATACTGCTTGAAAAGATTTTTTCCTTCGATGAGTGGGCGCGACATGGCGCGATAGTACCAAAAAACCTCTGAATCTGGTAGAGTCTTCCCCATGAAATCCGATCTCGAAAAAAATTTACGCGACGTCATTGAGTCCGCGATTTGCTTTGCTCCACCCTCCAAAGCCTTAATTGTCTTTGACCGAGATTCAGAACTCGCCAGCCTGCTGACCGATGCCTACAAAGCCGTCATCCCGGAAGCGACCATGATTGATTTTAATGCGACGACACCTGACATCATTCGTTCAACAATCGACGAGCTTTCGCCAAAAGATTTGGTGATCTTGGTTCAGTCGACCAGTTTTCGATTGAACGAGTTCCGATTTCGACTCGAACTGTTTAATCGACACCTCGCAACCATCGAACATCCACACGTTGGACGCATGTTGGGTGAAGAACAGGAAACGTACATTGATGCGCTCGCCTATGACGCGGTGTATTACCGAAGACTTGGTCCAGAACTCAAGCGACGCATCGATAAAGCAAAACGCATTGTC
>ERZ1292640.1906-Hain-H43-02um-R1-1906-length-17049-cov-5_pt2 | contig 15332 bp, 17 predicted proteins | sample MGYA00564404_ERZ1292640 | MGnify/ENA primary metagenome ERZ1292640 (study PRJEB36523, sample SAMEA6512636) | groundwater metagenome | collected 2019-01-08 | study: AquaDiva: Metagenomics assemblies of 32 groundwater samples
ATATATAAATAGATGGAATTACGAAATAATTTCGGTTAAAGGACGCAACTTCTGAAAAAGTTGAAGTGCTAATTAACAATGAACACCACACAATCAAGCGAATACCACTGCGATGACATATTGCTACAGGACGACACAGCCCCCCAGAGCCATGCCCAGAACAGCGACGACGAGGACATATCCATTGTTGAAAATTTTGTTGAACAGAAGCGAAAAAAATGTTAAAATTTGAACCAAAGAATTTAGAAACAGCAGTGAAAGCTGCTGTCAGTTTAATTTTTGCCGTTTATGAACGTCAAACTCACGTAAAAGTGAGATTTCTAGGAGGTTGAACCGCATGAAAAGCATGTTGGTATTAGCAGGATTAGTGTTGATGATAGCCTATTTGGTTATCAGCACGAGCGACATGGCACAGGCGTCGAAAATCTTGGGAACAGGAACGGGGTCACTGATAGGAGGAGACCTAACCGACCCAGAAGACGATGGTAATCCTGAACAAGATAAAGGTTACAACGCAATTTTCTCATCCAACGAGGAACCCGGCTTCGGGGGCGGGGAATTTGCGTTTAACGTCTTCGATAACATCCTTGGCCCCAGCAATGACAAATGGTGCTGCGGGCCTGGGGGCGGCATTCCGAAAGAGGGTCTTTGGGTGACAGCTGAGCTTGAGGAGCCGTATCGATTGACACACTTCACCGTATCTTCGGCGAATGATGTTCCTGAGAGGGACCCTACAGTTTGGGAAGTTCAGGGGTCGAACGACGGCACCAAATTTACGACCATTTTTTCTCACGACGGGAAGAGCTTGTGGAATCAGCGACTGCAAGTAATCCGTTTTGATGCAGGGGACGATTTCGATGTTCAAAGAACCGGGTATCGGTTTTTTCGGCATGTTACTTTTAACACCGCAACGAACCCGGCAGGGGCGTACTTTCAAATTGGCGAAATTGAGTACTTCGGCGAGCGGGGTGGTACTGCCGTTGACCCTAAAGCCAAACTCGCAACCACATGGGGAAGCCTCAAAAACAACCGATAGGCATCTCAAAAACAACCGATAGGCATTAACGGCTCCAATCGAGTGATAATCTCGGTTTGAGCCGTTTCTCTGTCTGTGATACCCTACACCCCAAACGGCGATGCGACAAAGACCAAGTCGAGGTGTCCTCATAGTTTAAACCATCCTTTCTTTTAGAATTGATGGCGCGTGCTGATTATGACATCAGCTCTACATCGCCACGCGCCGACAAGAAACTTTGCTGGTGAAAAGAAAAAAAGAGTTAGGCAAGCGTTATGCCTGCCCATAAATTCATTTCAGTATTCCACTTCATGCCATCGCTCATCTTGCCAGACAAAACATTTTGTGTATTCATCTGTATCATCTGACACTTCGAGAATTATTTGACCAGGATTATCTTTGCAAGCAAGTCCGTAAGCATCTCTGAAAATATCGCCCTTCTCATTATCACCAAGTAAATCAAATGCCGACAGAATCGCTTCCCTTACTTCTGAGCGTTCTATTTGCTTGAAATTGACTTCGATAATCATTATTGACACCTCTCTTTATATTCTCTGCGATATTGCTTAATCAATTGCCGTGCCGTTGGATACTTAATCCTCGATGGTCTGTTCGCAATCCAACGCATTGCTTGCGCATCGTATCTAACCCTAATGTAATCATCATCTGATAACTTTATTCCTATTGGCTGGTCAGTTAGAAATCCATCATTACGTCCGCCGTGATATTTGAGAGCTTCTAAGAAGTAATCTACTGTTTTCATCTTGCGTCCCCCTTTTGAACGTGGGGGAGCATCGCAGCTCCCCCGGCTCCGTGTTAATTCAATTCCACTGTGCTAATGTCAGCGCCGCTATCAATACCAGCACGTAATCTTGTTACGATGCTTGGATTCTGCTTACTCTCGAACTGCTCACAAATCTCTCGGCAGGAGATTTCCTTCTTAGTACCATCACTCTCAACCAACCAAGTCCTGAGCTTCTTATCCATCTGCAACTTGCGCTTGCCGTTGCTATTTTCCAGTGGTTGCTCATTAGCTTCAACTTGCTTTTCCGTTCGCACTTTTTCAATCGCTTCTTTGCATTGTTCAAGAAATACCACGCTGTTGTAACTCCACCTATTCAAACTCGCCGCATCCCTTGTTATGCTTGCATCCTTCTTGCAATAGTCATGTATCAGCAACCATTCCGTTCTGTCATAGTGGCTTGGGTTATCCGCTCTTAGCTTGCCCGCTTGTGTCAAGTCATGAATGATGATGCTAACATTCGCTTCGCCTACCAACTCAACACATTTAGTTTTAGCTTTTTGCCAGTTAAACTCAGCTTCAAGTTGCGCTTTCTTTTCTACCGCTTTGAGTTCTGCATAGGGCAAAAGTTGCCGTGCCGCGTTCCGTTTTGCCAACTCAAGCGCCGTGTTAGCATTACCCAAAATAGGCTTGCCTGAGAAACGCTCAGACGTTCCACAACGCCCTTTTGCTATCACGGTATAGGTATCACTATGGACAGCTTCATCAAACGTGATGTGATGCTTATTAGCCAATTCCATGATACCTTTATAGCTTATCACGTATTCACCATTTCGGAGCTTCCAAGTAACCTCACCATTCCGCCTACCTTCGATTTGGTCAATGTCAAGTTGTTCACTCTCTTGGAAGGGGTCCCGAATGTCTAAGGACATTGTTTGGGAAGGGGCTTTTTGCGCCCCGTTCCCGTTATTATTCTGACTATCATTTAAGCGGTCTTGAATTGCTTTAGCTTCATTGCTTCCGCACTCGTTGACTACTTTCTTAGTGCCGTTGCCGTTGTTATTATGCAACCAAACCAGCGCCGCTATTGAATGCTTACACCAGAAATTCACGTCTGGAAGGTCTTGGTCTCCAGAATAATTCATCCAATCCTCACAAGTGCAATAAGCGTAACCACCAGCGGGGAGATACGGCGTCTGCTTAATCATCACCTTGTAAGGTTCCTGTCTGTCATACTGCGATGCAACCTTAAACGTGTGGTTATTCACGTGTTCGACCTTACCACTATGGTAAAGGTCAAATGCTCTTGCGGCACGCCTGAGCGTGTGTGTGTCATCTGCGATGCCAAGTTCCTGACAGGCAAACTTGAGATTATCTGCGGTAAGGGTTAATTTCCCATTACCATTGTTTATTCCTTGAAATGCTAACTTCATTTGTGATATACTTCCTTTTGCAATGAAATTGAATAGATTTTCTATTCAGCAACAATAGCCGAAGGGAATAACACACGACCTCTAATCGTGTGCCTTTCGGCTATTGTTGTTTCGACCGAATGTTATTACATCGTTTGTAATTGCATTTTCTCACCGTCCAAGCCAAGTCTTTTGAGTAAAGAACGGTTTCAAATGCTCGACTTGGTCGCTTATTTCTTTGTTTACCATCCGTCGGTCGCCTACCTTCCCTCAAGCTATTCGCTTTTCATCGGGTTTGTCAGATGCCTGTTAATTCTTACCTTAACGTCTGACTGGCACTCACGGAAGTTTAAATCTTACACTATATATTATAACATACATTCATAATGTTGTCAAGAAAAAAATGCACTTTTTTTAGCCTAAAGATAAATTTTTTTTCAGATTATACAATGTTTCTAAAAGTCTTGACACTACTACACTCATGCTTTCATTATTATCCTGACATTCTATTTTAATCCAATCATAGATTTCTTTTGGAATAGATACGCTAATTCTTTCTAAATCCTTGCGTTTTCTGTGTTGCTTCATGTTTTATCACCTCATATATAGGATACCATATTACATTCATAATGTCAAGAACATTTTCAACTTGTCTTGCCAGCACCCCCATTGACTGGGTGCGCACAGACGACGTAGAAAAGACGTTTTAGACTTCTCGCCGTTTTCGGCATTATGGGATAATGCAAACTGTTCTTGATGATATGCAAAGGATAAATTGTTACGGCACCGTAACATTGGAGTAGCTTTGGATATTGCTTTATCCTTGTGCGTCAGTTACTACTATTTTACTATCTTTTCAGCGATAATTTGATAGCGGTCGGTATCCACCCCCATTGACGTTGACACATGGGAAAGCGAAAGAAACACGTTTTAGACTTTCTCCCCACTTTAGAGTAATTTTTACACAAGTGGCGTCCAGCAATTCAGCATTTGTTTTTAGCTCAAACCCAAGCGGCACAAAGTGTCTACGTCACTAAGCACACTTGTATTATAGAAGTAAAGTATAATCTCACTCATACGCCTTGACAGTCATCAATGCACTTCTGGGGACATTCAAAGCGGCATTGTGTGCAAGTGGAAGCCCCACAAATTCAGTCGTGGCATAATATAGACATGATTCCACTTTCAATTAGTTGTATTACTTTCCTATTATCACCGTCCTTATAGCCGAAAAGAAAAGTTTCTCGTCGAAGTTCTGCAATATTTACGCTACCGGATATCGACGACTAAAGTTGAATTGCTATTGACACCTTGCTATGTCTTGTTTGCGATGGGTTTCCCCTCGACATAGATACAATTGAAACGACATTGTTATCCCTCCCTTTTTCTAAAAATATCCCAAACAGTCAACACAATCAACATTAAAACATTCTGCGTGATAAAAAACGCAGAAAATCCCAAGTACCACGCAGTCTTAATTCCTACAATTATTCCACTGGCTATTGAAGCCAGTACTATCAGGAATAGACTAAACATATTAACCTCCTTTCATAAGTCAATAAATTCACTTTATCCCCTCTTAGACTTCTTAATATAGCCAGCAAAATACTGGGTAAAACACTTAGGTACGCCAGCCCATACCCGAACAAAACCGTCCCTTTGTGTAAGTCCTTTAGGTCTTAGGCTTATACCTAAGACTGAAATAACAGCAAATAAAGCAATAGGTAATATTATCCACTTTGTGATATAGTGTATTATGATAGCACTATCTAATTGACGTTTAAGCCTTTCACACTCCCTTCTTTCACCTGCATATCTTACCAGTGTTTCTTTTAATTGTCCGTTGCTATACGCTCTAAATTCAGCCAACAATTTGTTGCGTTGCATTTCTTGTTGTTGCGGGATAGTAGGTGTAGGGGTGGTAGGTGTAACTTGCCCTTGTTGTCGTCTGAGATATTCTTGATAGATGTCTGTAGACTGTTGCGCCTGTTGTTTCTTTCTTTCCTCTATACGCTTTAATGCTTCTTGTAAATATTTTGACATTCTTGGGGCAACTTGCTTTTCTTTTTCCTCAGCTAAGTTCATTACCACTTTCTCACGCGTGCTATCCAAATAATGTTCACCAACATTCACTAAGCCTACACATATCAATATTATTGCTATACTTGTAATGATAAAGTCTAAGAGCCTTAGACCTACTAACTTCAGCCAGTTCATTTTATCCCCCTTTCATTTCAGATAGTATTTAGAACGCACTTGACACGCCAGAACGTATGCTTTTTATCTTTCGACTATCTTACCTATCCCAACACCTTAAACGCTTGCCACAGGACGCCACAGACGCCACAGACGTTTCTATGATAGCCAGCATCTCCCCCCTTGACACCTTCATTTCAGATACTACATTCCTTGAATATCAAATACAAAGTCACCATGCGCCATACGTTCAAGGTCGGAGAATACTTTGATGATAGTCTTAGCACGCTTTCTTGCAATGGGTGATTGCGTTAGTTGAAATGCAACACTGTTGGCACCCTCAGCACTGTAGACAAGAGGGGTTTCAGTTCGGAAACGTTGCCTTTCATCTAAGGTAATACCAGATTGGCATAAGCTCTGCCAAAGGTCACCATCTAACTGAATTACCCAATCATCCTCGAACATATCAATGTTCCGCTTATATGCTCTGTTCAAGGCGCTGGTACTAACACCGTATATCGGTGCTAAGTCAAAATCTAATATCCTGCGCTCATTTAAGATTAACTGCGCATGCCCTTCAATATACGGCACTAACTCTACTTCAGATACCTCCTCCACCTTCTCTAGTTCAGGCTCCTCCGCCTTCTCCGCTTCTGCGACCCGCCAATTTACATCAGCCTGTTGCATTTCTACCTTCTCCGCTTCTGGTTCCTCTTTTTCTGTTACTGGCAAGCTATACCTTGCATATCTCCACTTGGTGCCTGTCTTATCCACCCCCATTGACGTTGATGCTAATGAAAGCGAAAGAAACACGTTTTAGACTTGTCGCAAATTTTCAGGTTATCTTGTACTTCACTTGTGTTATACAACAAGAGGATGAATGACACATAACTTAGAGTAATTATTACGCATAACCTACATCGTAGGCACCCAGGCGAATCGCCCGCGCCGCGCTGTCTATACTATCAATTGTACTAAATGTTGAATGTTTCTCGCCGGCGTAATAAATTCAACATTAAGTGCTTTCTAACTTGCTAAGATAAGCAGTATATTTTTCTACCTCTTGGTACACTTTTTGGGGGTTTCCTCCTGGCAACAATGCCGCTAATGTTGTTTTCCACTCAAAAAAACGCTTCTTATTCTTGACCGCATCAATGTATTTTGAGAGCAGTTCATCATCATTCATAAATGTCGCATGAGTGTATATGTCCGCTGGACACCATCGAATACGCTTGTTGTCCGCTATCGCCTGACCGTACAACGTCATTACCGACGTACCAATCCGAGATAGTTCGCATGTCCGCACCCACTTATCTACCGTGGTATAACCCCAATACCTTCTTGCCTTAACTTCCGCCTTTCCCTTACTACACAATACAAGACCGCACCCACACAACGTATTTATAGCACGTAATACTTTGACCCGGTCTGATCGGGAATCGCCTTGTACACAATCATTTGAGCGTGCCTTACCTACTTCCGCTAATCGTAGTATTATAGCACGTTCTATTTTACCAAGTCGCTTGCCTCGAAGAAGTTCCGCATGATGTTTGCCCCATTCTTTGCAGCCTGAACATGGCAACAAGTCTGCGTATACCTCTAATGACTTTTCCGACGCTACTTGCTTAATTGGACAATTATTGCAGTTCATGTTTTCCCCTTTGCACCAAATGTTGAATTTGTGTGGGCGCCGACACAAGTTCAACATTTGGTGTGTTAAGTTATGCAGTCGGCGCGCACCCATGCCCAACGCCCGCATTACAAGCATTTAGAAAAGTTTAAGCTGTTTTGCCTCACTTTTTCTTTCGTAAAACTTCTTCATCTCCTCGCGATTGCGGAGAATTGGCTGGATTTCAACAGGGTATAGGGGAACGAAAAAGTCCAGTTCCTCATCAGTTAAGCTGTACCATGTAGAGTAATATTCCTTGCCATCTTTTACCATGCGTAAGCAAACAGGAATTTCAAAACCTTCAACGGAAATAGTCATTTCCGCCATTAGCTTGCGGGTCAATTCAAGTTCATACTCCTTTTGATGAAGCAGATTATCCCACAGTTCAGACACAATGGCGCAGCTCGGACAAATTTCAACATGCTGGCGAATTGCATCCAGTGGAAAAGGTTGCTTGCCTGAAAGGATATCCAAAGGGTTAGGCGGATTTTCAAGCCATTCCGCTACCCCGCTACATATCAGGATACCATCTTCTCCCATTTCTCTTAGCACAGCCGCTATTTCTTCAAAAGCTCTCCCGATAATTGCATACTCAATTCCAAGTCGTTTCATTCCTATTCCGAAGTTAATGGTTGTCATTTTATTTATCTCCTTTCATGAAATCACACCGCCGCCGCCCAAGCGAATCGCCCACGCCGCGGCGTTGTTGATACCGCTGGTAGCATATCCGCTTCCCGCGCCTTAACGTGTGTGCATCCATTTTCTTATCGCTTGCTTACATTTTCTCTCACCAAAGGCAACCTCACCATAGTGCAAAAAGTCTCCCCACCACCAATGGATAGCACTTTGTATCTTCTGCGCAATCCTTTTTTTGACATCAGGTGTTAGCGCCCCCGCCGCTTCCACTTCAGGTTGAATAAACAGTTCGTATATCACATCATCATAATAAAGTGCATTAGCTTGCATTTCGGGGGACATCTTCGCTAACTCAATGGCTTTTGCCTGTGTAATTTCACCATCGTTATATTTCCGCTTGACTTCAGGGATAGCATGAGTAGCTATCGTTTTCAACCGCTCATACTTCTTACCCGACATATTCACGCCCGATTGCTCAGAGAGTTGAGCGGCTACAAGGTCACGAGTTTTGCCACTATCAAGGTGGACATTTTGTCCCTCTTGAAAATCCTCTGACCTTCTATCTCCCCCTTGCCTTCCCTCGTACAGTTCCTCCAACTTCACCCCATACTCAACCAATTGCAAATCTGTCAACTGTCGTCTGCGAATATTGTCAAGTATGGCATACTCAACCATAGTGTCTGTATCCGTAATGTCCACAGCACGATGCGGTATTTCTTCAATGTCAATGCTGTGTTACAGCATTAAAGCACCCGAAAGTGAGAGCGCTGCAGTTTTTACTTGCGTATCGATAATCGAAGTGTTATAATTTATTTAGTCCCGTAACAACGGGATAGCCCGAACACGTTCCGTATGGACAGTCTCTTCCCGATTACATCGGGAGGATAGGGACAGCCAGCCGTGGCCTCTTGGTGGAATGGAGGGTAACTCCCTCGTCTGCTAATGCCTATGCTGGGTGGCTGAGCCAAGACAGCTCGGCATTTTTTATTTCATCTCCCTTAGAAATTCCTGCCTCCGAAAAGCTCGGTATAATTTATCAGTGTAGTGTTTTCTTTCATGATAGTCCCTTAAAAAACCGGCCATCGCATCGGCTAAACGTAGCAAAGCGGTGCTTTCATCCTTAGGACCCCTGACATTTTTATATCTTATGTGCGATTCCTTCAACAGTCGCGATACTAGTTTTTGTTCTGCCTCATTAATACCATCTATGATAATCGTAGCCTGATAGTTCCCATAAGCTTTAAGGAGAATCACCCTGATAATAGTTTGAGCAATGAGGGGGATGTAATTAGTCTGCCCACGATAAGTAGCATAGAAGAGACTTCCCCTCAGTTTTTTTACCTGTAGAATGTCCCGTAGATAATCAATACGAATGTCGTGCTTTGTCCCTCCCCACTTTCGGTTGTACTTTTTTGTCCTTGTTTCAATTCTTTCTAAAGATGCTTCAGCAGCCTCTCTCAACTCTCCCTCTAAAGCAACAACCGAAACCAAAAAGAATTCTCCTTTTGTATCTGGTCCCGTTTCATCCGCATAGCAGTAAAGCCTTAATTTGTTAATCTTTGCTTTGGACAATTCTGACTCCTTGTGTACCAAGATTCATATCTCAAATCATGTATCATACCGCCGCCGTCCCTCGCATTCCGCCATCATTGGGAGCCGCGCTGCCCATCAATAACCCGCATCCTTCGCCGCCGTTCCATTGCCATTAAGTTACGCATGTTCGGCGTCGATGGAATCCAAGCATAGCGAAACTCGTTGCCCACAAAGATAGCATGTTCGTAAGTTTCGCCTTCATAGTGTAGTTTTGGATATATCCGTCGTTCCGTCATTTCAATTCCTTCTTCCACATTTTTTGTTGACACGCGCTAAAACATAGTGTAATTCAGTAAAATTTTACTAAGAGAAAATGCCCTCAAACCCGCATGGTTGTCGAGATAAAAAAGCAGAGAATTTTGCAAATGAATATATTATTTGCAAAAAGTTCTGCTTTTTCACTTAGTTAATTTCCACGTTGTCACATTTCCGCGCCCTTGACTGCCCTCGTTTACTTTTTCAATTATCCCAAGTTCGAGTAGCCGATTTAGCGCATATTCCCATAAATGTTTGTATCCGCCTAACGCTTCCGTCAACTCCGCGAGGGTAAACTCTTTATCTTGCGCATTTTCCTCTATCCAATTCAAAGCCTTGCGCACGTTGCCCTTTACCGCTTTCGGATTCACGTAGCCAAATTCACTCTTTAGAAATGTAGTCCAAGATCGATAAACTGCATTCGGAAAGGGCGGTATATTGACATTGTGCAGTCGGTAAATCCATCTTGGCACGTCCTCACCGCGAAGGATGCGTCCTTCAGCTTGAATCATGTCGGCGCGCTGGTTGTTTTCCAGGAAGGTTTCAACCATTTCAGAGTATTCAGGATGTTCTTGGTCGAAATATCCCCAGCGGCTAACGGTGTATTCCTGTTCTAATGTCCGAAACGTCGCTTGATGCTTCTTGAAAGACTTGCGATTAAGTTCAATGCCAAACTGTGTTTTGATGCCTGCGATGATGGCATAAGGATTGTAGTAGTGAGCATTAAGGACAATTAGCACCTCAATATCGCTAAAAAGGTTCGTCCCTAACATTCCGTGATGAAGGACAGGTACATCCATCTTGAGAAATTCGATTTCCTTCTCAAGGTCACGGGCGGATACTGCGACTAATCGTCGATTTGCTTTATTTGCTATTGGTTGAAGCGCCGTGATGATTTGGTCTTTGATTGCGCCGTCCTCATTGCAACCTAACGAAGTTAAAATCCCGATGCGTTGTTTTGGATGCTGATTAAACACCATTTGAAGGAAAAGCTCGAGGTTCTTCCGAAATTCCTCATCACCATCCGAAACAGGGTCTCCACTTGTGACATTCGCCAGCCGCGTCCGACTTCCCGACAGATTTACAAGTTGCGCCACGTGCAGATTTTCTCTTTGGACATAATACTGCTCTCCAAGAACAGCGTTGACCTCTCGACCAAGTTGATTCTCCAAATATTCCTTCGTTGTGGTAGCAGACAAAAAGACGATGGTAGCTTGCGGATGGAATTTAGGACGCCACGTATATCTCAAAACGGGGATACTCTTCTTCTCCGAATATTCAAATCGCAGTCCATTATTGACCGCGTAAGCCATCTCAGACAGTAGAAATCTTGGCAAGGGGTCCTGACCCACATTAGGTCTGACCGACTTTAACACGGCTTTGAGTTCACGCGGGTGGAATCGTATATCACCTGCTGAATATTCCTTCTTGTTTATGATTGCCTCCCCCATTTGCTCCAATACAGCGATATAGGTATCTAAGCATTCGTTGCTTTCAATGAATAGCGATTGCCCCAAGCTTAATCTACCCTTCAAGGTGGTGAGTATGTCAATGTTGTCCTGGATATCCTTTTGCGTAAAAGCAATCTCGCGGACCAGTTCGGGCATTTCGTCAACAATCACAAAGCGACGCGCGTCGTTTCCGTAATACGGATTGGTAAGAAAATCGAATAGTTGGACGTGTGCATGGGTGACCAAAAGAGTATGGGACACGCGGGCTTTTTCTTGTTGGTTGTAGTGAATGCAAGTCGCTGATTTACTGCACTTTCCAACACAAATGTTTCGCTTGAAATAGTACGACCACCCTGCATTGCATAGCTTCATCGCCAGTCTATGGTATTCGCAACCAACTTCGGGGTGCGCTCGACCGTATAGATGTATAAGCGAAGGCACTTCCAAACGTGTTTCATACTCGTTCGCAAGATTATGTTGACCGACTGCGATTAAAGAGGGTACGCGCGCCCTATTGACGCCTTCAATAGCGGACGTGGTTTTGATAGTACCAACACTCATGTTACACAAAATCACCTGTCCGCTATAAGCTGGTAGGTTCGTAGATAGGTTCTCAAAAAGTTCCTTATTTCTTTTTTGCGCATCTGCAAGTGAAATGATGATAGGCTTATCGAGGCGTGGTCTGATTTCGTGCGGTTGCCATTCGGTTGGTTCATCAGGATAAAGAAATTCGGGAATAATTTCTTCCTCGAATTGATGCCACGAATGGTCACGCAGGTAGGATGCAGGGTCTTCACCTTCTTTCATTTCAAAGTAGACAACCGATTTTGCGACCCGTTGAATCTTTTCCATTGCTTGGGTGCGGGTCTTGTGTTCAGGGTCGCTTCGGTCTGTATCCTCGTAGTAAATGACATGCTTTCCCCACAGTCGCTCTATCAATTCATCGGTCAGCGAATGCTTACTTCCAAATGACACAACATTTCTACATCCTCGGTCCCACATCAGAATAGCATTGAATTCGCCTTCGACTACGAAGACTTCCTCGAATTCACTCAGTGCATCCTCGTTAAAGAAATGCGTCCGTTTTATTCCCTTCATCCCTAAATACTTGATTTTGTCATCATGTGGGGGGATATGACGGGCGTTAATCCAGTAGATTTCACCCTGATACTGATATGGAATAAGGATAGCGGGTCGAAACCAATAGTCGCTTCCACGTCGATTGATTAAATCCAATGCTTTCAAGATTGTAACAATCTCTTTGCCTTGCGGATGGTCTTGTTCGATGGCGTCATGAAGCCAAACTTGATGTTTAGGGGATTTGCCCAGATTCAAAAAACTATATCGGTTCGCGCCCAGCATGAAATATTCCTGAGCTTCTTTGGAGATACCGCGCGCCTTCTCCAAATAGTCAGTGTATGTCATGACCGATTCATGAGTAGGGTCAACGCATGCCTCGCCTATCAGTAGTCGATGGGATACTTGGGCGTACAAAGTCAGCGCGTCTATTTCAGCCAAAGATAGAGTTTTCAATTCTCTCTTTGGCAAATCTTTAGGCGTGTATTTTGGAATTTCATCTTCGCCTATCGCTTTGCGAATCTCCTCATAACTCAATCCAGTCACATGCTCTATAAGATGATAGATATTGCCACTTTCGCCACATCCGAAGCAATAGAACACCCCTTTTTCCACGTTCAAGGAAAAGGACGGTTGCTTTTCCTCATGAAATGGGCATAGTGCCATCAATTCGTCACCAGCACTGTTGAAATGTTCGCGTTCCAGTTCAATGTTAAATTTTCGTAAAATGTCGATCGTGTCCATCGCCTTACCGCTCCTGATTTTGTTTAGGTTCTAAGCTCATATTGACAATGGGCATGTTAAGATTTTTCTTTACAATGATAGAAGAAAAATGCTAAAATTAAATGCCCATCCTAACGATTTACTTCGTACTAACATATATCAAAATCATCACTGTCGTCTTTGCAACGACATTTTTTTATTTAGGCATTAACCAACCCGCGCTGTTTGCTCAGTTGCGGGTTCTTGTTTTTGAGTGCCTGCCAAATGCTTAAGTCGTTCCACCTCTTCCGGCGCGAATACCCTCCAATCATTCCAGTCTCGTTGCGATTTGATTATGCCTTCGTCAGCGAGTTTCCTAATTGTAGCAGGATTTAAACCTACAATTTCTGCTACATCAGAAACAAGCAACCGCGATTTTTTCATGTCTAACCCTCCATTCAAGGAACTGTGACTAATAATCATCTTAGCTTGTAATAGTATACAATAACTTTCAAGAAAAATCCCTGACTTTATTTATCGCCTATTTGCCCTTTTTGCGTCCAAAATAGCATAGCGTTTTGTTCTATCTTCAGGATGTTTTTTTTCATGCTCAAAAATTCGTCTTCTGCATCTATCTGAACAGAACTGTGGTTCCGGTCCTTGTTTCCCGTATAGTGCAACAATATTTCGGCATGCTGGTCTTCTCGTTGTTGGACGAGCTATGCATCTGTCGATTACCATTTTCCCTTCCAATACTGAGATTGCTTCGTTATAAATTGACGGAAATAATTTTCCAAAGGATATTCCTAATTTGTCGCTTGCTTTTACAAAACGATTTAAAATTTCTTTATCCTCTGCTGTAATCCGCAAATTCTGATAATTCCCTCTTGCTCTTTGAACGATAAGTTCAGCCATCCAATACGTACCCATGCGGTTTATGCGTGATTCAAGCCAATCTAAATCAGCAAGTGTAAAATATCCATCAGCCAAATATTTATCTATCAACAATTTTATGTGTTGATGCTCTTCAGCAAAACAGTCAAAATCATCACTTTCAAACCACGATATTCTCTTGCTTACTTCATATCCTTCTAAGGTGGTACAAAATAAAGTTAATGCGTAAGATAATGGAGAGTTCACATCTATTTTAGCCATCACTTTTTGAATGAATTCTTCATCAGTTATTCTAGCTATCACTTTTTGAAAGGATTCTTCATCATCACTATGAAGCAACGCGACGCCAATCGGAGCATGATAGAAGAATGTTATGATTTGTCGTATTTCTTCTAGTGTCAGTTTACTAACGACATGGGGTACATAATTCTCAAAGAACCTCAGGAGTTCCCGTTCATCCTCATTCATGGGGATGTGTGTTTTTTTCACTCCGCTCCATTCTTCTTCCAGCTCTTCCAATGTTTCTGGGTAAGCTGGCGAAGACTTTGGTGTTTCTTTCAATCTTTTAATTTGTGAGTCCAAGTTATAAAAGTCAACTAATACTGAATTCATCTTGCCCCCCCAATGCAAGCCCCAAGTTTGTTAGCTCGCAGGCGGTGGGGTGCCGCTTTTCGGGAGCGACCCTATCGAGCTAATGGGTTATTCATTTACCTATCCTGTCCAGAGTTGGTGCTAATAATTGTTTGCCTTCATAGAAATATGTTTTAATTGGCTAACCTCCAGAGTGTCATGCAGCCAATAAATATAAATATGATAATTTGATCCACTGATATTCAATTGCATTTCTGCATCTTCTTTTAGTTTGCCGAAGCTATCATAGGAAGGCATTAGTGGATTATATAATTCACTTCGGACAACCACTAGCACGTAGTCAGACTGCTTGGGCGGGACTTCCAACCAGCGCATCTCTAACCGAATTTCACGAGCTTTCATCGAGGTCGATACACTTGGTGCAATAACTGAAACCTTTTCCCCGGCTTTGGGTCCCGCTGCCAAAGAAGGTGCATATTTAAAGTTAGAAAAAACCCATTTACTTAATTTGTCCAACTCTGTCTCAGATAACTTTTGTAATCCACAATCTTTAAACTCTTGGGTCGACATCAATTTTTCAATAGTGATATGAGGAAAGGCGGGAGTTTTCTGGGTTGCTGCATTCAAAGAATAAATCAATATCCCAATAATGCAGCAGATAATCGAAACAATCCAACACAATTTCTTGCACATGATTATCCCTCTCCTAATTTAAAATAGCGCTGTTTTGCAAGTTCACAAAGATTAGAAGTCACTTCTGGCAAATACTTCCAACCGGCTTCATCCTATGTCTTACGTGGGAACTCGATTACCTTGCTTCCTGCGACTGCTTTCTTTGGTTGTTCATCTTTCAATGTCAATGAGACTTCAAATCCCTGTGCGTTCAAAAACTTGATAGCCTTTTCGACAGTATAATGTGACATTTGTACCGTACTGTAAAATTCTCCCACTCTACCAGCACGAATAGCCGAAAACAGATGACTGGACATGCGCTCGGCGTATTCTGCTATCTGCTTACTCGTCAAGCCGATGTATCGCCTTGTAGTTGACGGGTCTGCATGTCCAAGAAAGTATTGTGTGGCGATTAGGTCAAAATCGC
>ERZ1292640.2298-Hain-H43-02um-R1-2298-length-15332-cov-8_pt1 | contig 15332 bp, 10 predicted proteins | sample MGYA00564404_ERZ1292640 | MGnify/ENA primary metagenome ERZ1292640 (study PRJEB36523, sample SAMEA6512636) | groundwater metagenome | collected 2019-01-08 | study: AquaDiva: Metagenomics assemblies of 32 groundwater samples
CTCACTTGCTGAGGGCTGCCGCTAATCTGAATAATCCTCAGCTCAGTGGAGCATCGAGCGAAGGAGCGCCGATTTGCAATCGGCTTCTCGCAACGCACGCCACCGAAGCCGGTTGCAAACCGGCGCTCCATTCTGCGGGAAAACTTCGCGGCCTGCGAAAGCTCTGCCGGGAGTATCACACGCTTTCGTTTCTTTTCGGCCGGAACCGGACATTTCGGCCAATTCCATTTCCGGCCAGATCGGGGCGCGTGTCCCGACGGAGCCGGCCAACCATAGATAAACAAGGAGGAATCCCATGCCTGACCATCCCAATCCAAACAATGCCACCCCAGGTTCAAGCTCTTCGGCAGACCTGGCGGCGGAGAAACCCAAACGCGCCCGCTCCATTATCAGCCAGGCGCATCTGGACGAACTCTCCCTGAGCGAGCAAGTCGTGCGCGCGGCGGAGAAGGACAATCATGCCCCAGTGCTGACTGAAGGCGGACTGGACCCGGCCACGATGACCGCGCTCAAGGCCGATCTTGGGGCAGCTCGCGACGCTGTCAGTGGCACGACGCAGAAAGCGACCGGCCAGAAGACGGTCACCCGGAAGGAGGCCGATCTGCGCGACGAACTGGTGTCCCTGATCAGGAAGGTGCAGGGGAAGGCCAAGCAGAAGTACGCCACCCGGAACAAGCCGCTGTTGAAAGACTATTTGATCGGCACGGATTGGGAGAGCAACCGGGCGGCGCTCGAACAAGCCGGCAAAACCATTCTCGACAAACTGGCGAAGGACACTTTGCCCGGAATCAAGCCGGCCGATGTGACGGCGCTCAAGACCGCGTGGGACGCCTACCAAGCGGTGGAAGGCGAACAAGCCGGCGAACAAACCGATCTGCGGACGGAGCGGGGCACGCTGAGCGAGTTGATGGAGAAGATCAAGGCCGGCCGGAAAGACGTGCAATTGGCTGCGGACAGCGAATGGCCGGCCAGCGACAAGGCGAACGCCGGTGTCCGACAGGAATTTCGTCTGCCGCTGAACCGCTCATTGAAAGCGTAGCGAACGGCAGTTGAAATTTAACCACGGATGACCCGGATATCACTGATCTAATGCATCAAACCTGAGGTTCCAATTGACGGCTTCGTTCTCAAGAGCGTAGATTGTGTTGTATGGGAAAAGTCATTGTTAAAATCAAACTCATCAACCAATTCGATCTCTTCGCGAAAACCCGACTGGGCGTGAAGCGCAAACCGCGCGAACTCGAAGTCGAGGCGCTGGTGGATACGGGCGCCACTCGTCTTTACCTGAAGCCCAGCATCATTCGCGCTTTGGGGCTGGAAAAAGTGGGTGAGGTGGCCTCGCAAACCACCAACGGCACGAGGACCCGCGGCGTCTATGATCCGGTGCGTTTGGAACTGATGGAGCGGCACGGCATTTTCGAGGTGGTGGACAGGGATGAACAGGTGCCGAACCTGCTCGGCCAGATTCCGCTGGAATACCTGGATTTGGTCATTGACCCTAAAGGCCGGAAACTCATCCCGAACCCCGAACATGGGGAGAAACAGATGACGGAGGAATACTGGCAATGAATTCAGTTTTCGCGTGGTTCGCGTCTTTCGCGGTTCCAACAGCTCTTTCCAGGTGAAAGGGAGTTCAAAAACATGAGCACTAAACCGCCAAACACGCGAAACACGCGAAAGGGGATGAAACTCAGCCGCGAAAAAGCACAAGAGGCTGCAAAAGAAGCGAAAGGAGCGCGGACAGCCACATCCGCCGTCGGAGCGCCGACATTCCTGTCGGCTTCACGGATGCGGAGTTCCCCATCGGCTTCATTTTACCTTTCGCACCGATCAAAGCGGATGTGGCTGCCTGCCTGTGCAAGGGCAGACAGGTCCGCGCTCCCGCCGCATCACCTTATTGCTCAGCCCTTTTTCGCGTCATTGGCGTGTTTGGCGGGCAACCCAGCTTTCGCCAGAACACCAGGAAAGTTCTGGCAAAGGGAAAAACAGGGATTAGATTCGAGTAACCGTATGTAAACCAAAACAAAATCAAATTTGCCAGCTTCGGCCGCTGTCCACAACGAAACTGGCACGAAACTGGCACTTTCGATCAGAAGACAGCGCTGGAAGCCCGCCCGCCATCGGGCGTGCCGAAAGCGTTCCTTCCAAGGCATGCCACCATCCGTGAGGAAAGTTGCCCCCCCACTGAATCCAAGATTGGACTTTCCCTTTTGCCGCCCCTGGCATATTTTGAGAGCCAGAATCGGAGTAACGATGACGAAAACATTCCAACTGACCACCAAGGTGCCCGACAACCGCCAGATCAACATTGCTCTGCCGAAAGAAATCCCGGTTGGCCCGGCCCAATTGACCGTGTCCATCCAGGCGCCGCCCGAATCCGCACCGCCGAAATTGGGGGACCTCCTCCAAAGCGGCTTCTTCGGGCTTTGGCGTGATCGCACTGATATTGCCGACAACGTGGAGTTTGCCCGCCAGCTCCGTAACGATTCCTGGCGGCGTGGCTCATGACGTTGCTGCTGGACACGGACGTTCTGGTGGACTGTCTGCGGGGGTGGCCGCCGGCCGAACTTTGGTTGGGCGAAAACAGCGGCCAGCCCTTCCTCATTCCCGGTCTCGTGGCAATGGAACTGATTTGGGGATGTCCAAACCAGCGGGAATTGGATCGCACGCGCAGATTGCTTGACCGTTTTGTTGTCATCTGGCCCACGGAGGAAGACTCAATCTTGGCGTTTGAATTGTTGAACAGGCACCGCCTCGCTTCCGGTTTAAGTATCCCCGATTGTTACATCGCCGCCCAAGCCCTAAACCGCTCCGCCCGCCTCCACTCATTCAATGAGAAGCATTTCGCTTGCATCCCCCGTCTGGATATTCAGCCGCCGTACGTTCGCTGAAGCCCTCATCGGGTTAAGCTCGAAGTGCTCACCGTCAAAGTCACACGGTTTTTCCTTCCGTGAACCCGCCTTGGAGAGTCCTTAAAGGTCCAAAATTTTACTTGCTGGCAGCGATGGCGTCTGCTTCAATCCAAGCGTTCCGAAAGAACATTATGTAAAGGTAAACCAACAAAAAGCATCCTGCCGTCGCTCAACCATTAAGCTTTCCTTAAGAAAACCGATCTTTTTGCGACGCAGGAGCAAAAAGATTTGCGAGCTTCGGCCGCTGTCCAACACGAAACTGGCACTTTCGACTAATAGGCAGCGCTGGAAGCACGCCCGCATCGGGCGTGCCGAAAGCGTTCTATTAGAGGCATGCCAGTGCCTGTGTTGGGGCGTGAGTAGTCACGCCCCTTTCGATTTGGACGGGACCGAGCGCGCTAGGAGGCAACCCGCTTATGAAACTATCGGCCATCATTTTTGACACGCATCTCGGTTCCAGAGGTGAACTCATGATAACCCAGTCCATTCGAAGGCAGTTCAGAGGAGTCGCATGCGCCTGGACGGTTTTTCTGTTGAGCCTTCTGGTTTTCGGAGTCGGCGCGAAAGCTCAGCTGTGTCCTCCATATCCCGACTCGAGCCCGTCTGGCTTCCAAAGTCCTGAGTGCACTTGGTGGGTGGACCGTTTGGCTGCGGAGTCAGGATGGAACCTTTCATTCTCCCAGAGTTCAGGGCGCGATGCGTGGCGTTGGTGGGATCTGGTGACCAACGCAACGAAGTCTCAAACTCCAACTGTAGGAAGCATCATGGTCTTGGACGCCCAAGAGGCATGGTCGTTGGGTCATCTTGCCTACGTCACCGCGGTCAGCGGGAACACGATTACCATTCGACATTCCAATGTCGCGTATCTGGGAACTGGCGTCTGTCCACGCACGGACAATGCGACGATTATTCCGGGCTCGCCCACTCAAGTCAGAATCGCGGGAGGGAATGCACGATTCCTGAGAGGATTTCTGAGCAAGGCATCGGTGGACACGGCGCCGAGCATCGCCATCACCTCGCCGACGAGCAATCCGACCTACTCGACCAGCAGCAGCACGGTCAACTTGGGCGGCAGTGCCAGCGACAACGTCGGGGTGGTTCTGGTCGCTTGGGCCAATAACCGGGGCGGCGGCGGCAGTGCCAGCGGCACAACTACATGGTCAGCCAACAACATCACGCTCTACTCAGGCGAGAACGTGATCACCGTCAGCGCCATTGATGCGGCGGGCAACTTCACTCCCGATACGATCACGGTCACGCGCACGAGTAGCGGCTCCATTCGCGTAAGCATCGTTCCTCCAGAGGCCGCAAGCGCTGGGGCGCAGTGGCGCATAGTTGGGGAAAGCGAATGGCAGAACAGCGGAGCGATTCGGTCTGGCTTGGCGCTTGGAACTTACCAGGTTGAGTTCAAGCCTATCACAGGATGGACCACACCACCGAGGAAGTCAGTGCCGATTGACGTTGTGACTCCGGACATTTGGATCGACAGCGACCCCTACGTGCGTCCTCTGGGCTCGATTCGCGTAAGCATCGTTCCTCCAGAGGCGGCAAGCGCTGGGGCGCAGTGGCGCATAGTTGGGGAAGGCGAATGGCAGAACAGCGGAGCGATTCGGTCTGGCTTGGCGCTTGGAACTTACCAGGTTGAGTTCAAGCCTATCACAGGATGGACCACACCACCGAGGAAGTCAGTGCCGATTGACGTTGTGACTCCGGACATTTGGATCGACAGCGACCCCTACGTGCGTCCTCTGGGCTCGATTCGCGTAAGCATCGTTCCTCCAGAGGCGGCAAGCGCTGGGGCGCAGTGGCGCATAGTTGGGGAAAACGAATGGCAAAACAGCGGAGCGATTCGGTCTGGCTTGCCGCTTGGAACCTACCAGGTTGAGTTCAAGCCAATCACAGGATGGACCACTCCACCGACGAAGTCAGTGCCGATCGACGTCGTTACACCTGACATTTGGATCGACAGTGATGCCTATGTGCAACTATCTGGCATCACGGTAACGGCGAGCGATGCCACGGCCGGCGAGCCGGACAGCAGTCAGGGGACAGGAACATTCACGTTCAGCCGGACGGGACCAACGGCGGCAGCCTTGACGGTGAACATCACCGTGGGGGGAGGAACGGCGACCAGCGGCAGTGACTACACTTCGATTGGAGCAACGGTGACGTTTGCAGCGGGGTCGGCGACGGCGACCAAGACGGTGAGCGTGCTTGATGACAACATCCCGGAGGCTGACGAGACGGTGATGGTCACACTGGCCAGCGGCAGCGGCTACACGGTGGGCAGTCCTGCCACCGCAACTGTTACCATCATTGATGATAATCTGCCAGTGATCACGGTAACGGCGAGCGATGCCACGGCCGGGGAGCCGGGCAGCGGGCAGGGGACAGGGATATTCACGTTCAGCCGGACGGGGCTGACGGCGGTGGCCTTGACGGTGAACTTCACGGTGGGGGGCACGGCGACCAGCGGCAGTGACTACTCTTCGATTGGAACGACGGTGGCGTTTGCGGCGGGGTCGGCGACGGTGACCAAGACGGTGAGCGTGCTTGAGGACAACATCCCGGAGGCCGACGAGACGGTGATGGTCACCCTGGCCAGCGGCAGCGGCTACATGGCGGGTAGTCCCGCAACCGCGACTGTTACCATCATTAATGATGATCTGCCGGTGATCGCGGTAACGGCAAGCGATGCCACGGCCGGCGAGCCGGGCAGCGGGCAGGGGGCGGGGACATTCACGTTCAGCCGGACGGGGCTGGCGGCGGTGGCCTTGACGGTGAACTTCACGGTGGGGGGCACGGCGACCAGCGGCAGTGACTACACTTCGATTGGAGCGACGGTCGCGTTTGCGGCAGGGTCGGCGACGGCGACCAAGACGGTGAGCGTGCTTGATGACAACATCCCAGAGGCCGACGAGACGGTCATGGTCACGCTGGCCAGCGGCAGCGGCTACGCGGTGGGCAGTCCCGCCACCGCTACGGTGACGATCACGGACGATGATCCAGTAGGTGAAGTCACCGCTGCACAGACTGTGAGCGGCGGCTACCACTCGCCCGGTTCAGTCACGGTCAACTGCCAATTGTCTTATCCAAGCGGGCGGTCATTGCTGTCATTGAATTGGCGACCGACCTTGCCCGCCGGTTGGAACGTAAGCAGTGTGGCTGGCGACGGTGCCCCTGAATTTCGAGGCGGAGAGATCGTCTTCGTCGGCAGTTCACTGACCGCGAATCCCATCAACCTATCTTACATTGTTTCGGTTCCAGCGGGGGAAAGCGGGAACAAAGAACTCGCGGCAGCGGTAGAGTATCAACTCAATGGCATGGTGAATCCTCTCATGATCCAAGCCACGCCGAATCCACTCCGCCTGACGCCGGTGATTTATCATACGGCTGATTACCGCGACGCTCGCTGGCAGATTGACGGTACAGAAGTCAATCGCGTGCTTTCTTACTGGCGTGCCGGGGGACATCATGCTGACGCGGCAGGTTTGGACGGCTTCGCGCCCGGCACGGGCGACACCAGCGGCACGCGCCATATGGCGGACTACCGGGCACTCTACTGGGTCATTGACGGCACCGAAGTGAACCGCGTGCTCTCCTATTGGCGCGCGGGAGCCTACCACGCGGATGCCGCCGGTTTGGACGGTTTCGCGCCGGGCACCGCCGCCGGCACGAGCGTGGCTGCTCTCCAGCACCAATTGTCTGCGGCCACCGTCAACACGATCACCCAATCCGGGCCTGCGAACTACACGGCTGGCAGCAACATTCAAATCACGAACCGGTTTAACTACTCAGGCACGTTGCTCTCATTGCTGTTGCGTCCGCAATTGCCGTCCGGCTGGGCGCTTTCCTCAGCCACTGGGAACGGCACTGTGGAAATCCAAAATGCGGAAATCGTGCTGTTGGGTAGCCTGCCGCCCAACCTCGTAGAAGTCGTGATGACGGTGCAAGTTCCAGCCGGGCAGAACGGTGTCAAGAACGTGCGCACGGAAGTGGAATACCAATTCAGCGGCGAAACGAACCCCGCCAGTTCGTATGCAGCACCCGATCCGCTGGCAATCAGTGATGACGTTCCACAGAGCCGTCTCATCCGTTTGGCGGGCGATCTCAGCTTCGGCAATGTGGGAGTGGGAACAACCAGCAACCGCAACTTGACCATTTTCAACGACGGCAATGCAACTTTGTCCGTTAGTGATATCAACTACCCGGCCGGATTCAGCGGTGCTTGGTCGGGCACGATTCCGGCGGGTACTTCGCTGCCGGTGACGGTGATCTTTAATCCGACGTCAGCGACCAATTACGGCGGCAACCTGATAGTGAACTCTGATGCTACCAACCCTGGCGCTAACGCCTTGGCTGTTTCCGGAAGTGGAACGTCAGCCGGTCCCACGGAAGTCTTGGTCCTCAAGCAATGGGAACAAACCTTTGGCGGCAGTGAAGACGACGAAGTGTTTGATGTCCAGCAAACCAGCGACGGCGGCTACGTTATGATCGGGTATTCAAGATCAGGCGTCAGCGGGAATAAAACCGTGGCTGGATACGGCGAAAGGGATTGCTGGATCGTGAAGACCGATGCGCTGGGCAACAAACAATGGGAGCGGGTGTACGGCGGCAGCGGCGATGATGGTGGACTCTCTATAAGGCAGACCGGTGACGGCGGGTACATCTGGCTGGCATGGTCCGCATCCGGTATCAGCGGCAATAAATCGAGCGCCGGTTTTGGCAGCTATGACTTCTGGCTGGTCAAGCTGGATAGCAACGGCGACAAGCTATGGGAAAAAGTCTTTGGCGGCACATCTGACGATCAGGCGACGGTCCTCTGGCAAACCTCCGATGGCGGCTGCATATTGGGAGGCGGTTCGGCGTCGGGTGTCAGCGGGAACAAGACCAGCGCGAGTTTCGGAAGTGGTGACATTTGGATCGTCAAGGTCGATGCCAACGGTAACAAGCAGTGGGAGGCGAACTTTGGCGGAAATGACAATGACGCGATGTACCCTCATAATGGAGGACTAAAGCAAACCTCGGACGGGGGCTTCATTCTTGCTGGCCATTCTAGATCCCCAATTTCCGGGAACAAAACCAAAGCAGGTTTTGGTGGCGATGATTTCTGGCTGGTGAAGATCGACGCGAGTGGCGGCAAGCAGTGGGATCAGGTCTTTGGAGGAAGCGGCATGGATGGTTCCCCAGCCGTTGATGCAACCAGCGATGGAGGCTACATTATTGGCGGAATCTCACCTTCGCCTGTCAGCGGCAACAAGACAGCCATCGGATTTGGCGGCGATGATGGGTGGCTCATAAAAACGGACGGCAACGGGAACAAGCAATGGGAGCAAGTTTTTGGCGGCACCGGATCAGACTATCTCTTCTCTCTTCGCCAGGTCGGCGATGGCGGTTATCTCCTGGGCCTTTTCTCGACCTCCGGCGTCAGTGGCAACAAAACCACCCCGAGCTTCGGCGGCGGGGACTATTGGGTAATTAAGATTGATGGCAACGGCGCCAAACAATGGGAACGGGCTTTCGGCGGCAGCGGCGGCGATGGCTATCGGACAGCGTTCAAAGTAACCAGTGACGGGGGCCTGATTCTGGGCACGCAATCCGAGTCTGGAGTGAGCGGGAACAAAACGACCCCTGGCTTTGGTCAGTCGGATTATTGGCTCGTCAAGCTGATTACCATAGATGGGGCGCTCGATACCGATGGGGATGGTCACACTGACTTCCAGGAATTCATCGCGGGCACCGATCCACTTAACCCGGCCAGCGCGCTCCGCATTACCGCCATCCGGGAAGTTGGAAGCGATGTGCAATTGGACTTTGCTTCTATCGCCGGGAAGATGTACAGAGTCGAGAGCAAGAATTCTCTCAGCGACGCGACGTGGACGCAGATCGATTCCTTCACCAGCGCCGTTACTGGAACCCAAACCGTTGTTGATACGGGTGCTGGAGCAGGGGCATCGCAGTTCTACCGCGTTAAAGGCGGTCCCAATGGCGAAGTGGTCACCGATCCGGCAGGATATTATGGCGTCACTCTCAATGCAGGCGCTAATGCAATCTCGGTTCCGCTGCATAACTTCGGGGCAGGCAGGTTGGTTTCCAGCGTTAGTGGAAGTACCGTAACGGTGAGCGGCAGTCCAGGCTGGACGGCGAACGCCCTCGCACCTCAAAATGGCTTTAGCCAATATATCGTGCTGGTGCGCAAGGATGCCTCGGCCAGCCCCGGCATCGAAGGTGATTGGTGGACGGTTGCCAGCAACACGGGCAATACCCTCACTCTCAATGCCGGAACGGACGTTCTGAGCAGCCTCCTGGATAGTGGCGATCAGATCGAAGTCCGCCGGTTAACTTCCATGAAGGACCTGTTTGGCACCGGCACAACCTTGATCCTGAATAAAGACTCGAATGGCAACGCTGCTTCGGGCAGTTTCGCCAATGCAGACGTCATTCGCTTCATCTCGGGCACGTCATTCGGGCAACCCATATTCTACCATGATGGAACCATATTGGCTGCGGGCTATTATGCTCAAGGTGGCAATGCTGGTCCGCTGGATGGGTCCACGATTACGGCGCTGCCGGGGCAAGGTTTCATGGTCTTCCGTAAGACCGGTTCCAGCCCCACGACCGTGCTGGTAAATGGCCAGGTCCAGGTCAGCCGCTTGACGGAATATCTGAAAGTTGGCCCCAATGTGATTGGTTCGCCGTTTGCTGGAGCAGCGCCGATTGGAACGAGCAATTTGAAAGAATCGGGTTGGGTGAGCGACCGCGATGGCTCAGCCGCAGCGGGCGACTTCTCCAAAGCATCTCTCCTGCGGCTCATCACGGGCACGTCGTTCGGACCGTCCGTATTTCACCATGATGGAAGCATCCTGCAGCCGGCAGGATGGTACGATGCGGGCGGAGTGCTCAATAACAGCTTCCCGCTCCAACCTGGCAAAGCCTATATATTCTTCATCACAGAGCCAAATCCTGTGCGATGGCGTCAGGCAGTTCCTTATGTGCCTTAACCGTGACAATTCAGCAGCAACCACGGAATACACGAAACACACGAAAGAAACACGAAGGGTACCTTCGGGTAAGGCAGGCTGCTGTGGGGTCACTGTCCTGTGACTTGATCAAAGGCATCGGGACGGCGGGTGCAGGCCCGTCTTTTCGTGTCCTTTCGTGTGTTTCGTGGTTCCTCAACTGCATGGATGCGCCTTAAATCGAACGTCAGAGTGAGGAGTACGCGATCACGGCCAGCGGAGCCCCGCCAGACGATTTTCTCGCATGACGTTTCATTCGAAATGTGGCACATTGCCGCCATGAAAAGCGTCGGTTATGTTTATTGGCAGGACGGTGAAATGTGGCTGGGTTACCTGGAAGAATTCCCGGATTACCTCACCCAAGGCGTGTCGCTGGAGGACTTGGAAGCCCACCTCCGCGACATTTACGAGGACGTGACGACGGGCAAGATTCCGTGCGTGCGCCGCCGCGCCGAGCTGCAAATGGCGTGAAGAGGGTCGAACTCATTCAGAAGCTGGCTGACATGGGTTGCGCGTTCATCCGTCACGGCGGCAAACATGACTGGTATCAAAATCCCCGAACCCGGCAGTGCCAGCCGATTCCCCGTCACCGCGAGATCAAGGAGTTCCTGGCCAGGAACATTTTGCGAAAGTTGAGCGACTGAGACGCTCATCCAGACATGGCACAGTCCCACAGATTGACAGTAGATTCATTCTGTCTTTCGCGATCATCGCCGCCTTCGCCCACGTTTCCATCGACGGCCGCTCCGTGATCCACTTCAGTGTCACCTGCCTGCCGGCAGGCAGGTCGTCGTATCCCCCCGCGCCTGCCTCGCCAGCTTCAAGTCGCTGGCAGTCAAAGCCTATATATTCTTCATCACGGCGGGGAATCCTGTGCGATGGCGTCAGGCAGTTCCTTAAGCGCCTTAACCATAGCAATTCCTACTGAATTGTATTTCATCGCCCCTTGAGCTTCACCGGTTCCAGCGCGCGGAGCGATTCAAAGAGACTGCGCCTTGATTGCGGGCGTCCGAGTTTGGTTTTCACCTTGGGCAAACCGAATTTCACCGCACGGCGCATGGTTTCCGTCTGGCTCAAACCTGTTGCCTGGGCAGTGGCCTTGACTGCAGAGCGCAAGTTTTCGTCCAAGCTCAAAGGATAATTTGCAGTTTTCACGGATTTCTTATAGCGCGCGTCTCTATTCCTGGCAACCTTGGGATCGAAAAACCGGCGCAGGCTCGCTCTGCCCGATGGGGAGGCGTGTTTAACATGGGCGTCACGAGCGTTACGGGGCTGAAAAGCCGGGGCGGCGGTACGGCTGATTTTATCGAATTCGAGTGGAGTGATCCGGAAGCAGGTGAAAGCGGAAATCTAAACCTTTATCTCGCAACTCACCTGGCCGCGACAGTTTACGCTAGAGGAGCAGTTCAACCACAGAGAACACAGAGAACACAAAGAAAAGCAGGCACTTCGGAGAATAGACGCGATCACCAGTCGGGTGAGGACTCGCTTTCGCTCAAGTTCCCGGCTTTGCGATCTTTGCGATCTTTGCGGTTATTCAACTGCCGTTTATAGGTTTACAGCACGGCGGAGCTTCAACCGAGAGATGGTAGAGCGAGGACTCGAGCCGTGACTCCTGGACGGACGGGATTCCACGGCTCGACGGAGTCTCGCTCTACCGTGAACCGGGTAGCCCCCGCGTCTCGCGGGTCTGGTGTGGCGATCTCGACCGACAGGGAGGCTCGCGCCCTACCGCGATAGAAAAGAGGGTGTCGGAAGGCTGCGTGAGGGTCTTACGGCTCGGCCGTCTCTATGCAAGCAAGCAAAGCCGGAAAGAAACCGCAGAGACGCGATGGACGCAGAGAAGATTGAGTCTTGGTCGATTTGAAACCACTCACCATTCAGTGACCGAATCTGATTTGGCTCTTCTTCATTCCTCTCAGCGTCTATCGCGTCTCTGCGGTTCAATTGGCCGCGCTCGAACGACACAGTCACGGCTTGGCTCGATGCAACGTCAACGGTCCCACCCAGCGCGTGTTGTACTTCTGCATCCACCCATCGCCGTTGATGACGGGCCGAGTCTGCTGGCCGTACCGTTGATCATCCATCCCGTGAAATGGCAGCGGGTCCACTCTCCAGCCCTGTGCCACATGAAAATCCGAGTCTTTTTCCCAGCCGTCCGTGTAGAGGAAAAAGTCGCGCATAACGCCGGCCGGCTTCTCCGGCAATCGCTGGGCGGCAAAAGACAAGGTCAACTCATCGCCGGCATTGACCAGTGCCAAGGCATCGTCGCGTTCCATGACCAATTCGTCCACCGGTCCATACCGCGTGCACCAGCCTGTGGGATTGATGCGCCACTTCGGGGACTGGCTCACCTGGTCATGGCGCGGTGTCAACGGTTCAAACCAAGGCCGGTCTTCAAACTCGCCAAAGCCATGCCAGTGCAAATCTGTCCTGGAAGGCTTCAAAACGGTCACTTTCGTTTCGGAAGGATCACGCCGTTCAAAGAGAGCAATGCGGTCCCAATGAATTTCAAAAGCGGTCGTCAAACGCAAGCGCCGGCTTCCGGAAGGCAGTTTGCCGGCCAGATCGACCACGATCGTTTTGGTCTTGCCAATCGGCGCGCCCACGACGACGTCCACCGGCTTCCACTGGCCATCCGCAACCTCTGCTTCCAGGATCGGGAACGGGAACGGCAGATCGGGATTGAGCGACGCGGCCACATTGGCCATGCCGCCGCCGAAGCGCAACCAACCGGTCAAAGCCAGCACCAGGGGACGCCCTGTATCCAAAGGCCCAAAATCCAGCATGACGCCGTGCGGCTCGGCCAAGCCGCGCAATTGCGGGACGCGCAGCTTCCCAGGCGGCAGCACCTTCCCATCGTTTTCCGCGAGCAACTCGGCAACCTCAGTGCCATCCAGGCGCGCCGCTCGCAGCAGCGGTTGCCGTCGATGCAGCGTGATCAATTCGCTGCGCGGAAACGGTTTGCCTGGAACCAGCTTGTCCGTCGAATGCACTTCCGTGCCCGCTGGATGGTCCACCACGAACAGTTTGGCTTCATCCAGATAGAGCACTTCGCGCAGTTCCGACGTGATCTGCATCACGTACTCTTCGCCCTTTGGCTGGAACAACTTCTCGTCGCCCACCCAGACAAACTCGTCGGTGTCCGCGTCGATGTAATGAGTCTCCGAGGCCGGCAATCCCATCGGCGAGGCGCCCAGAATATCGGTTACAAACCGGAAACGCCGGCCATCCCAGGCATAAAGATACGGACAGGAACCGGTCGGCAAGATGAGTTCCGCCATGGTCAACGTCATCTTCGAATCCACCTTGACGTCCACCGAATTGTCCGCCAGATCGAACCAGCGCAACGTGACCGAGTCGAGCTGCGCATGGCGGCCCACCCCAACTTCGATGGGCAACGAGGTCACAGTCCGAATGGTGCGCCAGCCGGCCGCCGTGAGTTCGATCCGGACCCCCAGACCGCTGGCGTTGGAACGGTTTCCCATCAACCGCATCTTGAGCTGGTAATTGGCGTTCCCGCCTTCATTGCGCAAGAGCTGCAGCCCTTTGCCTGGCAGGCCGAGCAACAAATCCGTGTCGCCGTCCACGTCGAAATCAGCCGTGGCCAAGAATTCGACGGGGCCCTTGGCCACTTGATCCAAACCAAGCTTCTGCGTCTGCTCCTGAAATCCGGCGCGGCCCAGATTCCGCCAGATCCGCAGGCGATCACCGGTTGCGCAAACGTCCAGCCAGCCATCGTTGTCATAGTCCGCCAGCGTGAGGCTTTTCACCTGGCCGCTGCCCACCGCAACGCTCTTGGTTTCGCTGAGGCCGCCGAAGATGCATTCCAAGTTGCCGGTCGTGGCCACCACCAGGTCGGGCCGCATGTCGTTGTTGAGATCGCCGACGGCCAACGCCGTGCCGCTGGGCCAGGAAACGGGCGGGTTGGTCGGCACCAAAGGGCCACCCCGTTGTTTGGCGAGCAGCAGGGGTGGCGCTCCGTCACGCGCGACAAACACGTCCATCAGATCGTCGTTGTTCCAATCATCGACGGCCAACCGGCGCGCCGTGGTCAAGCTGGCCGGAACGCCGGACGTCGCCGTGTTTTCGCGGAACAGCATGTTGCCGAGGTTGCGGAAGAGGCGGACGCTATTCGTGCCGGCCGTCACCGCCAGCAAATCGACGTTGCCGGTGAAATCCAGATCGACCAGCGCCCCATCGACGGCCGCGAGCGAGGCCAGCCGGGTAAAGGCGCTGATATCGCTGACCGCGCCATTGGTCAAGAATTTGAAGACGTGCGTTCCTTTGTTGCCGAGCACAATCACATCTTCGTAGCGATCATGCTGCAGGTCTCCCACCAAGCAGCGACTGTACTGAGCGCCCTCGAGGCCGGGCAGCGGCTCGCCTTGCGGCCGGAAGGTGCCGTTGGTATTGAGCAGCAAGCGAAATCCTTTGCCGCGTTCGAGGACAAACAGGTCGTTTTGCCCGCGATGATTGATATCCATCACCCCGATTGGGCCCTGGTAATTCTGCGCTGTGCTGCCGAAAGCAGCCTGGGTTTGATCGACGAACACCACTTTCACCCCGTCCTTGAGGGGCTGTTCCAGTTGAAAGGGCGTGCGGGCTTGCGTGTGTTTGCAGCGTTCGTAGGTGGCGGCGGTGGCCAGGCTGGTCTTGGATTTGGCGGCGAGCTGGCGATGCGTCTCCAATTCCTGGTTCGCTTCGTCCTGGCGACCAGCGCGAATCAAAGCCTGGCTGAGATTGTAATGCGCCGCCGGATGCTCCGGTTCCAGAGCGATGGCGGCCTGGAATTCCGCAATCGCATCGTCCCAATGCTTCAGTTGCAGATGCGCCAGGCCGAGTTGGAAACTGACGGCGGCCACGTTGGGATCGAGGTCTTTAGACTGTTGCAGCGCCTGGACCGCCGGCTCGAAGCGGGCGAGCCGGAGATTCGCACAACCAGCCACGTAATGGGCGGCTGCCGAGTTATGGTCCAGGTTCAGCACTTCCTGGGCGTGTTGAATGGCATTCTCGCTTTGGCCGGCCAGCAGGCAGGCATTGGCCAGGTTCAACTGCGCATCCGGATGCGCCGGATTAAGGGCGACTGCTTGATTAAATGCGGCCAGGGCCTTGTCCGCTTCGCCCTTGTCCAGATAATTCTTGCCGACATTCATCACGCGGGTGAATTCGTCTTCACCCGGCGGCAGCGGGTTCTTCAGCCGGAGCACGACCACGGCTGCACAAACGGCGGCCAGGAGGACAAAGCCAACGAAAAACGTTCGCCGTGTTGGATTGTGTTGTTCAAGGGCGCTCATGCGGGCAGATTAGCGCAGACACCATTAACCGCAAGGGAATCTCGCTGGCCTGCCGCGTAGTTTTCAAAGCAGGAATTTTCTGTAGTTAGCAAAGCAGGACAGGT
>ERZ1292640.2299-Hain-H43-02um-R1-2299-length-15332-cov-6_pt1 | contig 15332 bp, 17 predicted proteins | sample MGYA00564404_ERZ1292640 | MGnify/ENA primary metagenome ERZ1292640 (study PRJEB36523, sample SAMEA6512636) | groundwater metagenome | collected 2019-01-08 | study: AquaDiva: Metagenomics assemblies of 32 groundwater samples
TCGACGGCCTCCTCGGTGCCGAGGAGGCCGTGCGCCTACAATTGGTTGCGGGGGCTGGATTTGAACCGACGACCTTTGGGTTATGAGTTTCGGCGAATCACGGGAAGCCGTGAAGAAACAAGAAAAACCACGAACCACGACGGCTCGCGAATCTCCAGGCGGAGCGGATCGCCGTCATCGAGATCGCCCAGGACTTATGCCCATCAGCTCCAGGAACGGTCCCACGATCTTGTAATCAATGATGTTCTGGAACCCGATGCGGGCGGGGATGCCGCTGGCCCGGCACAGCGCCGCGAACAGCGCGGCCTTCTGCATGCAGAAGCCGTTGCCCAGGTCCAGCGTATGGGACGCCTTAAAGTGGCTCCGCTCGTAGACTTCCGGCGCGAAGTTGTAGACGATCTCGTCGCGCACAAATTCGAAGAGGCGCCGGGCTTCGTCGCGAGGCTTCTCGATCCGTGCCGTCAGCCCGGCGGCCGTCTCGCGAATGTTCTTGGCGTCGGAATCAATGCAGTAGCTCGGCCGCAAGCTGCTGGCCGGGCTCATCCTGGCCAGGAGATTCCCGTTATGTGAGTCACTGTCCATCATCATCCTCTACCAGTAGGCAGGCGGGCCCCGGCAGACGCCCGGCCTACTCCGGACCCAACCCGGCCATGAGGAGAGACGGGTGCTTGCCGAGATAGGCCACCACCACGTCGGGGTCCTCACGCACCTCCCGGGGATCCCCCTCGGCGATCTTCACGCCGTAGTTGAGCACCACCATCCGGTCCGCTAGATCCAGCACCATCTGCATGTCGTGCTCGATCCACAGGACGGTGATCTTCAGCTCGTGTTTGATCCGGAGGAGGAAACGGGCAAAGTGCTCCTTCTCCTCGCGGGCGAGCCCGGCCGAGGGCTCGTCCAGAAGCAGCAGCCTGGGCTCCATGGCTAGAGCCCGGGCTACGCCGACGAGTTTCTGGACTCCGTACGGCAGGCCCGCCACGGGGGTTTCTCGGTACTGGTACAACTCGAAGAAGTCGAGGATCTCCTCGGCCCGTCGCCGATGTTCGATCTCCGCCCCTTTCGCCCATCCGAGGTAGACCCCTCCCGTGAGAACCCCCGTTCGCATCCGCGAGTGGCGTCCCAACAAGAGGTTATCGACGACCGTCATGTGCCTGAACAGCTCCATGTGCTGGAAGCTCCGCCCGATCCCGAGTTGGGCGACGCGATGCGGCGGAAGCCCAGTGATGTCCCGTCCCTCGAAGAGGATGGCGCCGGACGTCGGCCGATAGATCCCGTTAATGCAATTCAGGACAGCCGTCTTGCCCGCCCCGTTCGGTCCCACGACAGCAAAGATGTCCCCGCTGGGGACCTCGAAGGTCACGCGGTTGATGGCGACGAGCTCCCCGAACCGGAGGAGCAGGTCCTGGATCCTCAGGTGGATCGCGCGCTCCGTCATCCCCACCATCGCCGCTTCCGCCGATACTGCTTCACCTCACGGTAGCTGCGCAGATCCTTGCCCGTCCGACCGAGGTAGAACTCCTGGATGTCCTGATGCGCGAGCAGTTTCTCCGCGGTCCCCTCGTAGACCGCGCGGCCTCCCTCCATCACGTATCCGTAATGGGAGATGCCCAAGGCGGCCACGGCGTTCTGTTCGACCAGGAGAATCGTGAGGGCGAGCTCGCGGTTGATTCGCTGCAGGGTTTCCATGAGGCCCTCGATGATGACAGGCGCCAGCCCGAGCGAGGGCTCATCGAGCAGAAGCAGCCGAGGTCTACACAGGAGCGCCATGCCGATCGCCAGCATCTGTTTTTCGCCGCCGCTCAAGTAACCTGCCACCTGCCTCCGGCGGCTGCTCAGCGCGGGAAAGTAGTCGTACACCTGTTGGAGGAGCGCGCGCGCGCCGCCTCGGCCGAGAACGCTGAACGCCAGATTCTCCTCGACGGTGAGGGTTTCGAACACCTTGTTCCGCTCGGGGACCAATACGATGCCCCTTCGCGCCAGCTCGTGGGGCAGTTGTCCATGGACTGGCTCGCCCTCGTAATGGATTGAACCGTCCGTGATCACGACGTCTTCCGCGGGGAGAAAGCCTGAGATCGCACGCAGGGTCGTGGTCTTCCCTGCTCCGTTGGTCCCTACGATGGCGACGATGTGACCCTCCGGGACCTCCAGCGAAACGCCCTGAATGGCGGTCGCGACCCGGTGGTAGACCACCTCAAGCTGCTTGACCTGAAGAAGGGGGCGCCGGTCGTCCACTGTCGCCATTACCGTCTGGCAGGCTCCAGGGGCCGGTACTTGAACGGCCACCGCTCGAAGTAGATCTCGACTCGCCACCAGAGCTCGGCGAGGCCTTTGGGCTCCAGCAGAAGGAAGAGGATGATAAAGACCCCTACCGCGCCAGACTGGAAGCCGACAAGCTGAACCCCCTGGCGCCAGGCAACCGGCAGCATATCGAAGAGCGCGTCAACCGCGAACGGGAGAAGGGTGATGAAATACGCCCCGAAGATCGAGCCCAGGACGGATCCCATGCCGCCCACGATGATCATCGCCAGGTACGTCACCGCCAGCTCCAAAGTGAACTCGTCCGCGCTCACCACGTTGCTGTAGTAGGCCGTCAAGCTCCCCGCCATGGCCGTCAGCGTCGAGCTGACCACGAACGCCAGGAGCTTGTATCGGGCGATGTGGATTCCGAGCGCCTCAGCCGCGATGTCGCGATCGCGGATGGCGATCCAGGCGCGTCCGAGCCGTGTCCGAAGAAGGTTGAGGCAGAAGAGCGTCACGAGGCCGGTCATGAGCAGCAGAAAGTAGTACCACACGCGGTCGTTGGACAGCACCAGAGGACCGAGCACGGGGTCCGGAATCGAGACCCCGGCGGTGGCGCTGGCGCCAATATTCGCCTGATAGCTCTTCACCGCGTACCCGACCGCATAGTGCATCGCCAGGGTGCTGATCGCCAGGTAGAGACCCCGAAACCGCAGGGATGGTAGCCCCACGAGCAGCCCGAGCAAGGCTCCGGCCAAGCCGGCGACCGGGACAACACTCCAAAACGGCGCGGCCAGGTGAACGACGAGGATCGCGGTGGTAAACGCGCCCACCGCCAGAAAGCCCGCGTGTCCTAGCGAAATTTGCCCGCAGAAGCCCGTCAGCAGGTTCAACGCGAGCGCCCCGATAGTCGCCAGGGCTCCGAGGTTCATCAGGTGAACATGGAAGTTCGAGGCGAAAAACGGGGCGACCAGGAGCAGCAGGAGCGCTGCGGTGACGAGAACCTTTTGGTAAGTCCGCGGCAGGATCGCGTTAACGTCGCTATACGAGGTCTTGAGGTAGGGACTCCCCATGCTCACCTATACCCGCTCGATCTCTTCCCTCGTTCCGAACAGACCCCATGGGCGGAGGAGCATCGCCAAGAGGAGGATGATGAACGGAACCGCCTCGCCCAGAATCGGGTCGAGATACTGGATGGTCAGGTATTCGGCCAGGGCCACGATCAGTGACCCCAGGAGGGCTCCCAGGAGACTGTCGAGGCCACCCACGAGGGCCGCCGTGAGTCCGCTGAAACCCACCACCACCCCCTGGGGGCTCAGCAGGGCCCGGCCGCCGTAGAGGATGCCCGCCACGGACGCGCCCAGCACGGCGATCGCCCAGGAGAGGGCCAGCACGAAATGCACGTTCACGCCCCGCTGGCTCGCCAGGAGGGGGTTCTCGGCAGTACCACGAGCCTGGATGCCGAGGCGGGAGAAACGATAGAAAAGATACAGCCCGAAATAGAAGGCGATCGCTACGAGCACCGTTGCCAGGTCAAGCTGCGACATCCGTGCCCCGCTGGCGAACGTCAGTACCGTCCCGGAGCCAATGGGAATGCTCGTGGCTCTCGCCCGCCACACAATGATGATCAGGCTCTTCAGGAGGATGCCGATCCCGATGGTCACGAGGATGGCCACGTAAAAGGGCTGGCCCGTCAGCCGCTTCATAACCACGACATAGATCGCAATCCCGGTCACGAGGCTGACCGCCAGGGCGCCCGCAAATGCCAGGGGGAGGGAGCCGCCTGCGAACCCCGTCATCGACAGGAAGACGTAGCCGCCGATGATGGCAAGCTCCCCGTGGGCGAAGTTGAGCACCCGACTCGCCCGATAGAGGATCACAATACCGGCGGCGAGGAGCGCATACGTGCTCGCGAGGACGACGAAGGTGGCGACAAACTCCATTCTTCTGCGACGGGCGTCCCCCGCGGGAGCCCCCTCCCCCAGACCCGGACGTGGCGAACGGCGCCCTGGCGCGGCCTACTTTACCGGGAAGATCAGCTTGTCCTTTTTCAGCCACTCCCCCACCGGCACCAGCGCGTCCTTTGCTTCGTCCCACCGGTAGAGCCGCCAGAAGCTCGTCCCGTAGTGATCCGTCGCCGTGAACCGGATCGGCCCGCCCGTCAGGCCCTCGGTGTCGATCTCAAGGCCGCTCAGGACCTTGTCGAGCTTCTCGCCCGTGCACGGCCAGCCGCACTGCTTGAGCGTGGCCTCGGCGATCTTGCCCATGACCCAGCCGTTCACGTGCATAGTGGAGACCGGCTTGGTGGTCCCGTACTTCTTGGCCGTGGCCTTAACCTGCTGCACCGCCGGGACGTCCTCGAAGATCGAAATGTACCGGCTGAAGGTGTAGAGGTTCTTCCCGCTGCCGGCCTTCTGAATTGCTTCCCGGACCGCGTGCTCACCGACGCCGTACACGGCCACCACGTACGGCCCCGTGTAGCCTACCTTTCGGAGCGCCGGGATGACCCCGATGTTCTGCTCCGCCCCGTAGTGTCCGATGACGATGTCGGGGCTCTTCGCGACTAACGTCCGGGCGTAGGGCGTGAAGTCCACCGTCCTCACGGGGACGATGACCTCGTCCCACTTGTAGCCGAGCTTCTCCGCCACGGCCTTGTTCGTCTTGAGGAGCGCACGGCCGCCCACGGTGTCGACGGTGATCCCCACGACCTTGGACCCTTGGGGCACGAGGGTGGGCAAGATCTCGCCACCCACTTCGCCGGAGATCTCGAAGACGGTGCCGGCGCTGTAGGCGTAGGGCTTGGCGGGAGGCAAGGCCTCCTGGACGCCGCTGAACCCGGTCACCACCGGCACACTGACCTTCTCCATCTCCTCATAGGTCGGCCGATGGGTGCTGCTACTGCTTAGCCCGAAAATAGCTATCGCACCCCCCTCCACTAGCTTCTTGGCCAGCGCCACCGTCCTGACCGCACTGGTACGATCATCCTCTATCATCACCTGAACTTGGTGCCCGTTGACACCCCCGCGATCGTTCAGCGCCTTGATGTAGAGCTCAAAGCCCTCCCATGTAGGCGTGAACGACTCGGCGAAAGGCCCTGACAGGTCTGTGATGAACCCGATCTTGTAGGGCGCGCTCGCTTCGACGCCCGGGGGCACCGAGAAGGCGGTGGCGAGCACCACCGCGAAACCCAATCCAATCCAAGTGCGCAGGCCCCTCATGATCCCCTCCTCCTCTCCTGGCCGGCCGCGGCCGGCGTCTTCTCCAGGCCCCGGAGATCCCTCATCTCCGCCTCGATCAGGGCCTCCTCGCCCGGGGCGTACATACTCTCCACGAGATCCCGGAACATCTCGTAAAGATGGCGGCGCTTGATCTTCCGGGTCGGCGTCGTGTCGCCCTCCTCGGGATCGAGCTCTTTGGGGATGATCCGAAAGCGCTTCACCTGCTCCACCCGGGCGAGTTGCTCGTTGATCCTTTGCAACTCCTCTGCGATCAACCCCTCCACCTTGGGGTGCGTCGCCAGGGACGTATATCCCGTGTACAGGATACCATACTGTCGCGCCCACTCCGACACCGTGTCGAAGTCGATCTCGATGAGCGCGGCTGGATATTTCCGGCCATCGGCAAACAGCACGGCCTCACTGATGTACGGGCTGGCCTTCAGGGGGTTCTCGATCTCGCTGGGTGCGATGTTCTTCCCGCCCGCCGTGATCATGATGTCCTTCTTGCGATCCACGATCCTGAAGAACCCCTCGGGCGTGAGCTCGGCGACGTCGCCCGTGTGCAACCAGCCGTCGCGCAAAGCCTCCAGCGTCGCTCCCTCGTTCTTCCAATAGCCAGTGAAGAGGCCTGGCCCGCGGACGAGGACCTCCCCGTCCGCGCCCAACCGCACCTCCTTCGGGAACAGCGGGAGCCCGGCGTCGCCGGGTCGAGGGAAATCCCCCACCTGGCACGTGACGACGGTGCCCTCGGTGATACCGTACAGGTTCCGGAGGTTCACACCCCAGATGTGCCACAGGGCTTGAACTCGAGGCGGGATCGGCGCCCCGCCAGTGAGGGCGGACCGGAGCCGAGACAGACCCACCTTGAGGAGCATGGGCCGGAACACCGTGAAAGCGGCCACCCGGTAGAGCAGAGCCCAATAAAGCGGGGCGCGCCTGCCCGCCCATCGATACTCGATGTAGCGTCGCCCAATGGCCATGGCAGCACGGAAGGAGAGCCGCTTGAGCCGCGAGCTGCGCTCGATTCCGACCAGGAGCCGGGAGGCGATCTTTTCCCAGATCCTGGGGACCGCGTGGAAGAACGTCGGCGAGACCTCGTACAGGGTCTGGCGGAGGTTCTCCACTTCCTCGCCGACATGCGGGACCACGTCGGAAATCAGTGGAAGACAGATACTGATGGAGCGCTCCAGCAGGTGAGCGAGGGGAAGGTGAGTGACCAACCGGTGTGTGCCCCGGTTAAGCTCGGGACATCCCTCCAGATAGGTGTGGACCATCCCGACCATGAGGTCTCGGTGCGTCAGCGTCGCGGCCTTGGGAGGGCCAGTGGTTCCGGAGGTGTAGACAAAGACGGCCACGTCATCGGGCTTCGCCTGCCGCAGGCGCTCCTGGAACAGTCCCGGCCTCGGCCCCTTGACCCGCCGGCCCAGCTCCTCCACGGCCCGGAAACTGATCAGCTGATCGTCACGGTAGAGGAACATGGCCCGCAGATCGGCCACGATAATCTTACGGAGGCCCGAGAGTCTCTCGGCGACAGCCAAGATCTTGTCCACGTACTCCTGATTCTCGGCCACGAAGAACTTGGCGCCCCCGTTGTCGAGCTGATAGTGCACCTCGGGCACCGAGCAGGTGGTGTAGATGCCGTAGCTGATCCCGCCGACGCAGAGTGCGGCGAGATCGGCGATGAAGTACTTTGGACAGGGATCCCCCATGATCGCGATGCGATCCCCGGGCTCGAGGCCGAGCTCGATCAGGCCGAGCGCAAAAGCCTCCACCTCCTCCAGGTAGCGCCGCCAAGTCACCTCCTGGTAGATCCCGAGGTCCTTGTAACGGAAAGCCACGCGCTCAGGGGTTCGCTGGCACCGCTCCCAGAAAAGCTGCGGGACGCTCTTGCCGTAGATCTCCCAGGCTCGGGCCTGATGCCGCTCAGAAGCGTCGGACCGGACGATCTCTCCCATGGTCGCCATCCCTTGCTGAGGTTCAGCCGGACAGGCTTACTTCATGTTCACCGGTAGCAGTCGGGGACCTGTTTCGCGCTCTCCCATCCCTCGCGTTCCGCGCGCAGCCCCTCCTTCACGGTCTGGATGAGCTGTTTCGCGTGGGTTAGGTCGCGCATGACCGCCTGGATGTCGAGCGCGGGCTGTTCGGGAAGGCCCGGGCGGTGACAGTATACGTCGTGCTGGCCGACGCGCGTCACCCGCGGCTGGTCAAGCCGCTTTGCGGCCACGGCTCGTATAGGCGCCATGAGTCGGGCTCGTCACTCACGGGCCGGTGAAAGGTTCACCAGGCCTTCAGCCAGCGCCTGCGGCACGATGACCGCGAGTTCGTCCACGGTAAACCGCTCCGGCTTGTAGATAGTCCTCACCGGTTGGGGGTCCGACATGAGCGCAATGGTCCCCCCGAAGATCCTGAAAGTGCGCCCGTTGATGCCGGCTGCGTCGTCGCTGGCGAGATACACCACCAGAGGGGCATTGTCCTCGGGGAGGCGGTTGGCACCCGGAATCCCGGTGGTGGCCAGTATCCGCGTTCCGGCTGCTGGCATGATGGCGTTGCAGGTGACCCCGTACTTTTCCATGTCCCGGGCTACATTGCGCGTAAATGCGAGGACACCCCCTTTCGCCGCTCCGTAGTTTGAGGTTCCGGCCATGCCAAGCGCTCCTGAGGAACTCATGTTGATGATCCGCACCGAGCGCTGCTGCCTCATGATCCGGCAAGCCGCTCTGGTGCAGTAGAACGTGCCATAGAGATGTACCCGGACGACGAGGTCCCAATCCTCATCGCTGAGGTTGAACACCATGCGGTCCCGTATGATGCCCGCGTTGTTCACCAAGATGTCCAGCCTGCCAAAGTGGTCCACGGCACTCTGAATGATCCGGTCGGCTCCCTCCTTTTCCGCCACCGACTCATAGCTGGCCACGGCAGTGCCGCCCCGTCCTTTAATCTGTGCGACCACCTCGTCGGCAACCATGGTCGAAGCCCCCGCCCCATTCACCTCACAGCCTAGGTCGTTGACGACCACCTTCGCACCCTCTTCGCCCATCAGCAACGCGATGGCCTGGCCGATCCCACGACCAGCGCCGGTTACGACTGCCACCTTATCCTTCAACCTGTTGCCCACAGCTACCCCCCTTAAACTCAGGGCCGCGGTTCAGTTTCCCGGCGAACCACCCTCTAGCGACGCTTAGCTCCCCTGAAAGGAAGGTTGCCTCTTTTCCCGGAAGGCCTGGAGTCCTTCGTGGAAGTCGACGCTGCTCTCGCAGACCTGCTGTGAGGTGATGTAGTCCTGGACAGCCGAGTCAAAGTCTATTCGGAGTTGCCGGTAAATGAGACCCTTGGTCAGTTGTTGGGCCACGCATGGGCCTTTGGCGACGGTCTTGGCCAAGGTGCGGGCTCTGGGAGCCAACTGATCGTGCGGCACCACCTCACTCACGATGCCGAGCCGCTCTGCTTCCTTTGCTTCAATCAACTCTCCACTGAAAATGTACTGCATGGCCCTGCTAAGGCCTACAAAATGCGGCAGGAGACACAGGCTTCCAACATCTGGGATCGTGCCCCACTTCAGGGCCATCTCCCCCAGCCGGGCCTGGTCGGAAGCAAGGCGGATATCGCAGAGCATGGCAATGGTAAACCCCTCGCTGATAGCGAAGCCGTTGATAGCAGCAATAGCCACCTTCTCAAAGCGCCTCAGCCTGAGGTAGACATTCCCCAAGTCCCTCATGCCCCAAATAGTATGCAAAGGGTGAGTCTCCGCCGTCCGGGGGACCCAATCCACCAAATCGCTCCCCGCGCAGAACGCCCGGCCGGCTCCAGTGAGCACCAGCACTTTCACATCCCTGTCCACCTCAGCATTCTCAATGGCCGCGCAGATCTCTCGGTTCATTGGACCAGTAAGAGTATTCAGCCTGTCCGGCCGGTTGAACACGATGGTAGCTACGCCGTCTTCCTTGGTATAGGTAATGTTCAGGTGCTCCATGGCTCCCCCCCCAACGTTGTTGGTCGGCCTCTAGTTGTTGGTCGGTCTCTATATGTCCCGCGGCACACCCGCCTTCCCCTGAGGCGGTTGCGAGGCAGGGGGACGGCTCCTCAGCCCGCCCCCACAGTTGCAACCACCTGCTCAGTCACTAGCTCGAGGTTTCGAGGGACATACTCAGCGGCGCAGGCGCAGAGGAAGTTGAAATAGCGAACCCCCGCCTCAAGATACTCCTGAACGCGCGCTGCTATCTCATCGGGGGAGCCCACCAGGGCAGCCCGCCGCAGCAGCCCCTCTGGGTCATCGGGGAGGCGGTAGCGGGCCAGGATCCATTCCGACCCGATCTCCATCGCGTGTCGCGAGGAGGGGTGAACGCAGGTGTGCAGGGAAATGCCCCAGTGGAAATCCGTCAAGTCTCGCCCTATCTCCGACGCGAGTTCGGTAACCCGCTGCACGCTCTCCTGGTAGCGCCGGGGGCTGTACATGTATGGGTACCAGCCGTTGCCATAGCGAAGGGCCCGTCGCATTGCGGCCTCCTGCCTGCCCCCGATCCAGATCGGAGGATGCGGATGCTGGGCCGGTCGTGGCAGGATGGTGAGATCCTGAACCGTGTAGTGCCGGCCATGGAAGGTCACTCTCTCCTCGGTCCACAGTCGGCGGAGGATGTCCAGCATCTCATCGGTCCGCGAGCCCCGCTCCTTGACCGGGATGCCCAAGGCGTGGAACTCATCAGGGAAGTCCCCCCCGATTCCTACCCCCAGGATGAGCCTGCCTCCCGATGCCTCGTCTAGAAACGCCGTCTCCTTGGCCAGTAGGGCGGGATGCCGTAGGGGAGCGATGACGGTCGAGGCCACCAGTCGCACCTTCTGGGTAGCGCCCGCAGCTATCGCCAGGGCGGTGACAGCCCAATGGTGGCCGGGGTAGCCTGGTCCTCGGTACAGGTGTTCACCGCAGCTCAGGAAGTGGTAACCGCACTCCTCGATCCTCCGGGCCGTGGAGGCGATGTCCTGGGACTCGGCGGAGTCCACACTGAAACCAAAATAAACTTTGTTCCTATTTGGCACCATGCAGACCTCCATTTTGATTGAACTCGAGGCATCATCTCGCCTGTGCCTTGCTCGTGCTCAGAAAGGTTTTTGAAAACTGTTCCGAAAGAGGCACCCTCCTCGTAGTACTCGCGCCGGCCCGGAGGCACGAAGAAGAGGAGCGAAGGCACAATCCCAAATGTTGCGTCCTTACTTGGCCAGAATGTGGACGGTGCTCACGCCACCCCAGCCGGAGCACTGGGCGATGCCCACCCGGGCCTTCTTCACCTGGCGGGATCCCGCCTCGCCTCGGATCTGGGTGACCAGCTCGTGAATCATGCGGATGCCTGAGGCGCCGAAGGGGTGCCCCATGGCCAAGAGCCCGCCGTCGGTGTTCACCGGCAGGTCCCCCGCCAGGGAGGTTCGGCCCTCCACGGTGTACCGCCACCCCTGGCCCTCGGACACAAGGCCCAGGGTCTCGATCTGGATGAGTTCGCCGACGGTGGCAGCGTCGTGCACCTGGGCCAGATCCACGTCCGCCGGGGTCATGTCCGCGATCTGGAAGGCCTCCCGTGCCGCCAGCTCGGTGACGTCGGGGTTGTCCACCTGGCGGTCGTGGAAGGGCTGGACCCGCAGGGCGGCGCCGGCCACCCGCACTGACCGCTTCAGGCCGGGATCGTACCGCTGCGCCACGTCCTTGGCGCAGAGGATGGCTGCGGCGGCCCCCTCGCTGGTGGGGCAGCACTGATGGAGGGTCACGGGGTCGGCGATGGGCCGCGACTCCAGCACGTCGGCTAGGGTGAACTCCTTCTGGTGCTGGGCGTATGGATTCAGCGTGGCGTTGTGGTGGGACTTCACCGCCACCTGGGCAATGGCGTCCACCGGGGCCCCGTGGTCGTGCATGTAGCGGCGCATGCGCAGGCCGTAGATCGCCATCATGTGGTCGGCGCCGGTAAGGCGCTCGTGGCTGTCAGCAGCCCTAGTGGTTACGGCGCCCCTGGGCACCTTCTCCGAGCCGAAGGCCAGAGCAACGTCGAACACCCCCGTGGCCACGTTCCAATAGGCCTGCCAGAAGCCGGTGGAGCCGCTGGAGCAGGCGTTCTCCACGTTGATCACCGGGATGCCGGTGAGCCCCAGGCCCGCCAGGACCTCCTCCCCCACGGACATCCCGTAGTAGTAGACGTGACCGAAGTAGGCCACTTGGATGTCCGAGAGGCGGATGCCTCCGTCCTTGAGAGCCGCCCGCACTGCCTCCTGGCTCATCTGGTGAATGGTCTTGTCGGGGAAGCGGCCAAAGGGGTGAAGCCCCACGCCCAGGACATAGACGTCCCGATCAGGTCGCTTCTGTGTCGCGCGGTCGGGTGCTCTGACCATGGTCTCCCCTCCTTATAAATGCGCCAGAATAAATGCGCCAGACTGGGGCTAGGCCGGACCCTTAACAGGCCGCCAGCGGTAGGCCATAACCTCGTTTCCCTCGCTGTCGATCTCCGCCACTCGCAGCGTCAGTTCCACAGGCATCCCCACGCGGAGCTGGTCGAAGGGGCAGTCCACCAGCGCGGCGGGCACGCGGAGCCCCTCGGGAAGCTCCACGTCGACCAGGGCGTAGGGAACCTCGCCCTTCCACTCCTTAGTGGGCGTATGGACGACAGTGTAGGACCACACCTCCCCCCGCCGCGACAGCTCCACCCTCGCCAGTTGGTCGGAGGTGCAGTGGGGACAGAGGACCGTGGAGCCAAAGACGGTGACGCCGCACTCGCGGCACCGCGTGCCAAGAAGGACGCCGTCAGTGCCTTCAGGATCGAGGAGCTTCAGGCGGTCGGAGCTCAGGGAAAGTCGTCTCGGCATGTTGCGTACTCCCACCGGTTAATAAATCCTCCGACGCCAACTGTCAGACGTCATTGCCGTGACGGAAAGACTGCACATACGCGCTTTGTAATTGTCAGTACCTGCGGTCATCGCGGGATGCGTGTCGATCATAGCGTCTGATCGAGGTGGTAAAAGCGCGTAACGACGCCATCCGTCAGCCTCTAGATAGCGGTGTAACCGCCGTCGACGACAAGACAGGCAGCCGTGACATAGGATGAAAGATCTGAGGCCATGAACAGGACGACCTTCGCGACGTCTTCCGCTGTACCTGGCCTGCCCAGCGGGATTCGCCGGATGATCGATTCGTAGTTTTCCGGACCAACGATTCGCTCTGCCATAGGGGTGTCGATGAAGCCCGGCAGGAGACAGTTCACCCGAACACCCCGCCGGGCGTACTGAACGGCTAGAGATTTGGTTAACCCCACTATCCCGGCCTTGCTTGCCGCGTACGGCACCGAGTGGCGTGCTCCCCAGAGAACGCCTTGGATCGACGACAGGTTGACGATCGAACCACCGCCCGCCGCCACGATAGCGGGTATAGCGCTGCGGGCCATGAGGAACGCACCTTTAAGGTTGACGGCCAACATTTCATCCCAGTGGGCCTCGGGAAGATCGGCCGCGTAGCCTGACACTGCATTGATCCCCGCATTGTTCACGAGGACCTGAAGACCTCCAAGTCCATCAACACAGGACTTGACGGCCCTGGCAGCATCGGCCTGTTTCGAGACATCGCCAGGGATGATAAGAACCTTCGTATGTATGATCTCCTGCGCTACAGCCTGAAGGCCTTCGGGGTCCCGATCCAAAAGCGCAAGCCTGGCGCCGTGCTCTGCAAAAAGCAGTGCGGTAGCGCGGCCGATGCCCGAGGCTGCCCCCGTGATCAGCGTCACTTTGCTGTCCAGCAGCCCAGTCATGCAGTGCTCCCACTGGTGACCTCCTGGCCTGCCGCCGGCCGACAGATCACCAGCCTGACAAGACGCGCCTCCTGCACCAGTTCCTCTCGTTGGTTGTACACGTCCAGACGGGAAACGATCCGACCACGACCGCGGGCCTCGTCCAACACTTTGTCTTCGATCATCCACCGAACATGAATCGTGTCTCCCATCTTCACAGGCTTGAGAAACCGACAATGAAGTTCGGTGCCGGCGAGGGTCGCCATGCGCGGTCCATCCAGGTTCCCAAGGCCGATGGCGATATCGAGGACGAGCGGCCCATGCGCAAGGCGAGATCCAAACGACGTCGCACGAGCAAACTCCTCATCCATGTGAATTGGTCCGAAATTTCCGGACAGCCCTGCGTATGTCACCAGATCCGCCTCAGTAATCGTTCGGCCCCGCGTTTCCCACGTAGCTCCAACTTCGAGATCCTCGAAATTACAACCGCGCCGCCTGCGCCACCTGCCGAGGCATCCCCTTGCCCTTTCTGACCAATTCACGTGGGCGGGGAGTTCGACCCCTTGGGCATGGCCCCCCACCACGCTGTCTAACCCGCCGAGGACCACGGCGGGGCAACGCCTTGATCGCGAACAACGAGAGCTCCGTCTTCAGGAGCGAGATACCGACTAGCAGCCTCGTTCGTGCAAAGCCCTTTAAGCACCAAATCGGCGAATATCTTGCCGATCTCCTCAAGCGGCACTGGGCCTTTGGGGTCGTACCAGCGCCCCACCCAATTGCACATCCCGAGAATTCCATGGACAACAATCTTCGGGTCCACCTCGCTGCGGAAGATCCCCGCTTTCATGCCCTCCTGAATAAGCGACCGGTACACCTCTTCGTAGTCACGCATGATCCGACGGACTTCGGCCCGATTGCGTTGCTTCAGATTCGAGAACTCGTTGAGGAAAAGCGCCATCCCATCGGGATCCTCCCCGAAAAACCGGAGGTGCGACAGAATCGCCGAGTATAAGCGATCCGCGATGGGCAGTTCCAAGCGGCGGATCTCCTCGGCCCGTCCTCTCACCGCCTGCCCTGTGTCTGCGATGATCCGGTAGAGTAGGGCCTCTTTACTTTCGATGTGGTGATAGACGCTCCCTTTCAGGATGCCCAGAGCCCGCCCCAAATCATCCATCGTCGCCCGGCGATATCCCTTCCGGCGGAAAATCCGCTTCGCTACGGCGACTACACGCTCAGCCCGCGCGCTCGCACCTTTCATAAACCAAACAACCGTTCGGATGGAATCAGGATCTGAAATATAGTAGGACCCGCCCTACGGCTGTCAAGCGGAAAATTTGGAGCTCCTATCCGAAAAGTGTCCACCGGCTCCTCGCGCTTCTTGCCGGCCTGTCCCCCGCCGGGCCCCGGGGGACCCCAGATGCGGTGCCCTCCGCCGCGCATCTGACGAGGTACTTCGGGCGGAAGCGGGCGATCTGGATCACCCCCGCTGACCTCAAGGGGTACATCGTGAGGCGCCAGCAGGCCGGGGCCGCCAAAGCCACCATCAACCGGGAGCTGGCCGCGCTCCGGCGCGGCTTCGCCCTGGGCCACGAGTCGGGGTTCTTCCTCTCGGTGCCGCCCGTCCCGACGCTCCGGGAGCGCGTCGGCGATCTCCTGGGGCGTATCGAGGCGGGCTTCACAGACAATAGCTCGCGCCCGGTCGTGTATCGGTTCCGGGAGGAACCCAGAGGCTCGCCGGCAGGTCGTCGCCCAGCTCATCGATTACGCCGCCCGGCTGAGAAAGTGGCGCTATTCCGATCTGGAAGCGATCGTTCGCCAGAATGGGCGCAGCAAAGGAAAGAGCCTGTGGTCAACGCTGAGGCTCTGGAGAGTGGACTTGTCGAAGATTAGGATCGGGCCGACACTCATGCCGTGCTACTTTCGCCCTCTCTGAGCCAGTAGATCCAATCAGTCTCTGCCCAATTCTGACGCGGTGGGATGATCCATGAGCGACTTGCTAGATGGCTGTTAGATGGAAAACCTAAGGGGTTAGGGCTTCTCGCCCTAACCCCTTGTTCTTCCTGGTTGCGGGGGCCCGCTTTGAATTGTGGGCGCGACCAGTGCTAGCCTTCGAGTTTCTCCTCGC
>ERZ1292640.2300-Hain-H43-02um-R1-2300-length-15332-cov-4_pt1 | contig 15332 bp, 14 predicted proteins | sample MGYA00564404_ERZ1292640 | MGnify/ENA primary metagenome ERZ1292640 (study PRJEB36523, sample SAMEA6512636) | groundwater metagenome | collected 2019-01-08 | study: AquaDiva: Metagenomics assemblies of 32 groundwater samples
TGCGAGTGAAGTGGCGGAACGCCGCCGCAGATTTAGAATTTCACAATCAACTTCTGTAGAAAAACGCGACGAAACAGCCGCAAAAGAAGGACTCGGTGAAACTCTGCAGCAATCCAGACGCGTTGAGACGGCCGCAAAATCCGAACAAATGTATGACAAAGATGGCAAATTAAGGCTCAAGCTGGACGTTTTGGAGACTAAACAGGAAGATCGCCATCAATTGAGGCTCGCGCTAAAGCCCGATGTGCAAAAACAGGATGCCATGCTGGCTGGCAATATTTCTTTACAGACAAAAACGGGTGACAGGGTCACAGACGAACGCGAATATCAGCAAGGCGAACTAAAACGTGAACTTGCCGAAGTTGAGGCCGCGCTCACCCCTATAATCGGAGAAGCGGCAAATACGGACGGCGTGAGTTTGACCCAACAACAGATACAACAATTGCTGGAAAAAGAAGATTGGCGCGCACATGCCAAGGAAAATATACAAAGGGCGGTTTAAAAAGCTGTATAATCGGGAAGATGTTAGTGACAATACAATTGGCGGTGCTTGTTGCGGTTAGCGTTTTTGTTGCGTTGGTTGCAGCCAGCGCCGTTGTGCATTTAATCTTTCGCATTCCATATGTTCCGTCCAAGCGCAGCTCAGTGCACGAAATGGTAAAAGCCGCAGAGTTAAAGCCCTGTGAGACGGTTTTTGACCTCGGTTGTGGAGACGGACGCCTGCTAATCGCCGCAGAAAAACAGACAGGGGTTCGTGCCATTGGATTTGAAATTGCACCACTAATGTTTTTAATGGCTTTGATAAAAAAATCCCTAGCTCATTCAAAAATTCAGATTAACTTTAAAAATTTCTTTTCTACGGATTTAAGCGAGGCAGATGTGATTTTTTGCTATTTATTTCCCGAAGCAATGGAAAAATTATTAGAAAAAATCAAAAACGAGTGTAAACCCGGCACACGAATTATTAGCAACACGTTTAAGATTCAAAGTATGATGCCGACTCGCACGATGGACACTAATCCCAAAATTTATGTCTACCGAATTTGAAAACTTCGTTTTAATCATAGAGATTCTTATTTTGACTGCAATTGCGGTGCCAACCGTGATCGCTCTTTTTACCGGTGCGCCATGGGTTCCAACGCCCATGAGCCGCGTAAAAAAAATGCTTGAACTGGCCAATATAAAGCCCGGGGACCGCATTTACGACTTGGGATGCGGTGATGGACGCATAGTGCATTTGGCGGCAAAAGATTTTAAAGCGGACGCTATTGGCATAGAGCTATCACCTCTTGTATACGCAATGGCAAAAGTGCGCGCATTTATACTCGGTTCAAAATCAAAGATAATTTTTGGCGATTTTAGAGGCATCAATTATTCAAATGCGAAGGCCATCGTATTTTATTTGTTGCCAAAAATATTAAGAAATATGAGACCTAAGTTTGAGCGCGAACTTGCACCCGGAACTTGCGTTATCTCTTATGCCTTTGAGGTAGAAGGCTGGGAACCGACCCACATTGAACCTGTATCGGATGGCGTAACAAGCGGTCGCATTTTTGTTTATAAAATGCCAACTTCAATAAAAGAAAAAGGCAACGAGGCCAAAAAATGAATTACATAAATTACGAAGTCAAAAACCAGCAGTGTTGGCGCGGCAATAATTTTCCCAAAAATCAGACTTAAAAAACTCCCCAGCATTAGAGGAGAAATGAATGGCAGAATTATTAAATTCGCAGCCGTTGTTATTGCTGAAAACCCGCCAAAATAAAAAATCAATAGCGGAAATGTAAAAACCTGAGCCGAACACGTAGCTGAAAGATTATCACGCAGGCAAAGCCAATTTGGCAAAGCTTCAAAATATTTTTTAATGCGCTCTCCAAACAAAATAAGCCCTGCGGTTGCGCCAAAGGACAGCTGGAATCCAATATCATAAAAAATTATAAATGGATCTAGCACGGCCATTATAAAACCCGCAACAAGCAACGTGCGCATCCCTGCGGTTCTTCTTCCAAACATTTTTGCTATAAGCGTTAGTGACCCCATTATTGCGGCGCGAACCACAGAAGCGCTCGCTCCAACCAAGAACGTAAATATGACTATGGCAACAACCGAACAGAGTGAAGATATTTTTCGTGGCAAATACGCAAAAATCGCAGAAACAAAAGCTATGACTATTGTTATATTAAAGCCGGAAACGGCCAATATGTGAGTTAGGCCCGTTTTCTTAAAATCATCCTTGATGTCTTTTGGAATTGAGCTGCGCGCTCCAAGCAAAATCCCAGAAGCAAGGCTTGCTGCAGGTTCAGGAAAAACGCTGTTCAGCCTATTTATCAATTTCTTTTTTACGCCCGAAATAATCCTAAAAAAATCCCACTCACCCCCGCTTTTTATCAAACGAATTTTTGGATTTTGAAAAACGGCGGCAGTCCGCGGATCAGGTTTTTCACTTGCCACCGGCGTTCCCGTAATTTCCACAAGATCTCCTACTTCAAATTCATTTAAAAATGGCGCAAAGACGGTGACTCTGCCGTGCAACTCGTACCAGTGATTCAACTCCTTAAACTTTAGCACCTCAAGACTTCCCATGTTCTCATCCGGCGGCTGTATGAATCTGGCTTCTACTATAACATTTTGATTCAAATAAGAGCCAATATAGTTAACGTCAAAACTCGGCAATTCAAAAAAATATCTGCCGGCCAATACCGCTCCCAAAAAGAGCACTATTAAAATACGTTTAATAACTTTCACAAATCACAACTCTATCAAGGTCACATTAAATATTTATGAACTTTTTATTAAATCTGAAACCTTTTTTAAAGGTTTCAGATTTGGCGCAACAAATCCTCTTGGAAAGCAGCCACCTATTTCTTGGGCATCGCCGGTTTGACCTGAGCAGCCCCTAAATCACCTGTATCGGTGCCCGGCACGGCTGCTGCTGGCTCTATAGAAGACAATGCCCCAAGCAATGGGATCATCATTATAGGATTAAACTTTTGTGCGCCTTCTGGCGATGCAACTGCAATGTCTTTGCCATAGTCTCCAGCCGTAAAATCAATCTCAAATGAAGTACTTGGTCCTACTTTTGGCTGCACGGTGATTGTACCCTTGACTCTAAGGATATAATCGTCATCCCCAACCCAAACTGCACCGCTGGCCTCCACGTCTTTTAATTGCTCTCCAATCGCGTTTTCATCTTCAGGCGTAAGCTGATTCTCTGAGATGCGAATAGTATCCAAAATGAACTTTTTTACGGCATCTTTGTTTAAATCAACTCTGTAGCGCACAGTCGCGACTCCCTGAACCGTTTCCTTTCCTTCCTCCTTTGCGTTTGTAAAAAATTTCGCGCTTTTCAAAACATCCTGAAACTCTTTTTGCTTCTTACTAAAATCAGAAAAAGAACTCTCTTCACCAATTGGCAACGACCACCAAGTGGTGAGTACTGATCCAAGTTGATCTGTTATTGCTTTGCCTTGGGCTCCCGGCATTTCCAACTTGACCACTTTGGCAAAGATTTTCTTATCAACTACTCGCAATGCCACATCTCCAGCCATTTTTTGACCATCCATTGTAGCGTTAATGCTCATGGTTAAATCTATTATTGGAGACGTTTCCTGTGAAGTATCCGTTTTCCCAGCGGCTGTTACGGAAAATTGCACTAGTTGTGGTTTTTCTCCCGGCAAACCTTTCATTGTGCCAGACATTACGAGTGAGGAATTCATTTTTTTAACTCCTGCTAGATTGGTCATGCCATCATCAACTGCCTGCTGAGGATCTTTGGCAAAAAGATTGCATCCGGCAACCGAAATGGCGAGGGAGAGAACCACCAACGAGGCAATTATTTTTCTCATAAAAATTGGGTGAAGAAATATCACGTAAAAGGGTATAGAAACTCTGCCTGGATGTCAAAAGGCCTTAGGCGATAGAGCTAATTTATGTTATAATAGTACAATATATGTACAAGAGAAATTTTATCCTGCTTACGGTATTAACCCTTGTCTGCGTTGCCTATGTGAAGGTGCGAGCTCAAGACCTCGCCCCTTCTAGTGTATTTAATGTTAATTACAAATCCGACCAAGTAGCCACAAAGAAAGCATTCTCTCAAGCGTTAACTCGATTAAAAATACCTGTAAAAATAAAATTCAAGGCCTCCGATAAAGTAAATTGGGGATTTGCAATAAACACTGTATGTAAGGCAGACAAATGGCTTAAATCACGCAGTTTTAAGAAATGTGTAACCTATGCCAATGGGCTCGGGTTCCTCAAAAGTCCTCTTTCGGAAAAAGTTAAATCCACTAAGAAGATCACTTATGGCGAATTAAATGTTTTATTGGCGCGCGTTATTGCTGCAAAAAGCTCTGATTCTCAGGCTGAGAATCAACAAGTTGATCCACCTCAAAGTTTAAGACCGCCTGCAGCTGAATCGTCTATGAGCATACAAATGCCGGCAAAAACATACCAAGATGTTGATTTTACACCGGTTCCGGATGGCACCATCAACAAAGATTTCTTTGCAAACATTCTTCTTTCATCCCCAATTCCAACTCGTTTTTATCAGGATGAAGTTTATTTTATAGAAGGAGATGTTGCCGGCGTGGCAGCCGATGAGGCTTTTGTTTTTCTATGTCCAGACAAACTCGGTTGTGATAAATCTGAGAATTTTTTAGAAAAAGTCGATGGTAAACATTTTAAGATTCCGGTGCAGTTTAAAAAAATCGGAAATTTTCAAATGGGGATGATCGCCGGAAGATCCGGACAGAGCCGCATAGAAGATATTTCCGTGCTTCCAAAGCCGGACGGTGAAGACGTTGGCGGCATAGCTACAACGGATTTCTCAACGGGTTACAAAGCCGGAAAAATGATATTTAGGTGGAATGGGCAAGGTTCCTTTACTCGCCTGATTTTTTTTCAAGATAAAGTACGCCAAGATTATATTTTTAGGCAAAACGTGATGGCTTTTGCACCACCTTCAAAAGATTTTGCGGGTTTTAAAAAGGGGAAAGCGTCGTGGACAGTAAAACAGAATGGGGCAATCGGACAAATACAGGAAGTTTCTTTAACCAAGCAGGATTTTTACAAAGTAAAAACCGAATCGGTTCAAGTTAAAGCTTTGCAGGAAACTTTTGCTTCACCGGCAAAATTTACTTTTCAAGGACGGTCACTAACTAATATTGCAAAAAAAGTGGCGTTCACTTTACCAAATGGAAAAGTAAAAGAATTCGATTTTGCGAGCGAGGACTTGCCGACTCAAAAAGATTTTTCGATTGAAATGAATTTGGATTTATCCGGCACTTATATTTTTGAAGTTAATGATCCGGATGGTTTGGCCGTAATAAATGTTCCCGTTTATGTAGGGGGTGCCATTCCACTTTTACCGGATTTTTTCACACTAAACGAACCGGCGTTAGACGTGGGATCACTCCCAAGTCTTGAAGAGGCACGTGATCAAATGCTAGCACTTATAAATAAAGATCGTGCCGACAACCAACTCCCCGCCTTGGTATTGGCCGTAGATTTGAATTCAATTGCTCAAGCTCACAGTCAAGATATGGTCGCAAAAAAATTCTTTGGACACGTAAATCCTCTTGGCCAGTCACCGGACGATCGCCGGAAAAATGCCGGGATTACAACTCCCATCCGCGAGAATCTTGGCAAAGCCGCGAATCTGGAATTGGTGGAAGCTGGATTGGTACGCAGCCCAATTCACAGAGCCGCAATTATTGATTCGGCCGCGACGAGAGTTGGTATTGGAATTGCAAAAAATTCTGAAGGTTACTATTTGGTTACTCAAAATTTCGCCGCTGACCCGTTGATTCCCAGCGCATTACCGCGAATTGAGGGAGAACTTCTAAGTCACGCAAATTCCGTGCGCGCATCAAAAAGTCTGGCAAATTTGAGTTCCGGTGAGACTCTCAGATCCGTGGCAAAAACCTGGTCCGAGCGAATGTCCACAAATGATTTCTTTAGCGTCACAGATCCGGCTTCAAACGATAAGTTGGTTGACGCTTTGCATACAGCCGGTGTCAATTCTTCCATTCAAATGTATATAGTGAAAGCCGCCTTGACCGATCAGCTTGTAGAACAGATTTCGCAACAAGACGGCATAAACGATTCATCTAATACTAAAATAGGGATTGGTCTCGCAATAAATTCTGCAGGAGAAATTTACATGACCGTGATCTATATCCCTTAAGGACACATCGGACGGCATTGAAGATAACTCGCATGATCTGGTAGAATGTTCGTTGCGTGATTAATTTTAAACAGAAGAAAATTAATGTTGCTCCGCCAAAAAAGCCGATGAGCGAAAAAGCGAAGCAAAACCTCATAAAGCTTGTTGGTGTTGTTCTGCTAGCGGTAGTGATTTACTTGATGGGCGTGCGGCTTCTGGAAACCATAAGTGGTTCACGAATCTTTGGCTTTTTATCCGGACTGGTTTCAAAAGAACTCACGACTGATGGTTTTGGCCATACCAATATCCTTTTGCTCGGAGTCGGCACCGGTGCTCATGAGGGCAAGGATCTTACGGATACGATAATAATTGCCAGTATAGATAAAAAAGACAATTCTGTCGGCATGATTTCGATTCCGCGTGATCTGTATTTAAAGACCAGTCTCGGTTCAATGAAAGTGAATGCCCTTTATGAACAAGCTAAGTCAAAATGGACTTCGTCCGAGGGCATTGATTTTGTGAGAGATGCCTTTGAGGGGACATTTAATATTCCGCTTCATTACGTGGTCAAAGTGGATTTTACAGCTTTCGAAGAAGTGGTTGATACTTTAGGAGGAGTTGATATATACGTTGAAAACGATATAAGCGATCAGGAATACCCAAATGAAAGTTTTGGTTATGAACCTTTTCATTTGTCAAAGGGACTTCAACATTTAAATGGAAAAACCGCCTTAAAATATGCACGTTCCAGAAAGTCCAGTTCTGACTTTGACCGTAGCAAGCGCCAACAATCGGTTCTAGTGGCCTTAAAAGAGAAAGCTACGCGTGAGGGATTTCTTGGCAGCACGCGTTTGATAAAGAATCTTTATTACTCACTTACTGAACACGTAGAAACAGACATGTCGCTTCGTGAAATGTTGTCACTTGCGAAATTTGGGGCGACGTGGGATTCAAAACACCTTTCTGCCGCAACACTGAATGACGAACCGATTTACCGTGGCGGACTTTTATATGTTCCGCTTCGCGAGCTTTATGGCGGTGCTTACGTCTTGCTTCCGGCTAGCGATAAATTTGATTCTATAAACTTTTTTATTCAATTGGTTTTGTATGGACCAAAAAATCTCAATGATCTTGGCCTGGCTATCTTAAATGGAACAAAGGAAAGCGGCCTGGCTGCGCGTGAGCGCAATATACTTTATAGACTCGGCATTCAAATTGTGGCACTTGGAAACGCACGCAAACAAGATTTGGAGGAAACTGTTTGGTATGTTGTTGCACCGGAGGCCGAAACTCTCGCAAAGTTCTTACAATCTATTATGCCGGGAGAAATCTCGAACGAAGTTCCTGCTGAATACAAAAGTGATCCCAAATTCGCAGATGCCAAGCTAATCCTTGAGCTTGGTAAAAATGCCCTGCCTACAATAGAGAAAACAGATATATTTAAGAATGTGGTATTACTTGTGCCGCGTACCGGCACAACAACCCCCAAATAAATTATGTTCAGCCACCTCCTATATTATTTGATTTTTGAAACATTTGAACCGTCTTACGGAACTTTTGTGAGTATTATGCCTCCGCAAGTGGTGGCATCGGCGCTCACGGCCGTTCCTCGGCCAAGCAACGACCAAACCGGTCAAGCAAATACTCTCGGTTTATCGCTCTTCGCTCCAAATTCACCGATTAAAATTGGCGACAGCATTGCCCCCGTTCTAGAGGCAAAATCCGTCTACGCCATAGACTTGAACACAGGCTCTCCATTATTGGTTCAAGATATTTTTACCCGTCGGCCAATTGCCTCTATAGCAAAACTGATTACGGCGATGGTAACTTTAGACAACCATCAATTAGATGAAAAAGTCACCGTGAGCAAAAATGCGGCATCAACCGAGGGCTCAGCAATGCAGCTTATTGTCGGTGAAGAAATTACCGTTGGCAATTTGCTAACCGGCCTTCTTGTGAATTCCGGCAACGATGCCGCCGTGGCATTGGCGGAATACGATGCCGGTACGGAGTCTGAGTTTGTAAAAAAAATGAACTCAAAGGGAATTGATCTTGGCTTAAAAGATACAAATTTTTCGAATGCAAAAGGTTTTGATGAAAAAGAGAATTATTCCACGGCCTTTGATACCATGCTTTTTGCTCGCGCGGCTTTGCAATATTCATTCATCAAAAAAACAGTCCGCATTAAAATGGGCGAAGTTAAGTCTGTTAGCGGCAAAACGGTTCACAAATTGGAAAGTACCAATGAGCTTTTGGAAAATCCTTATTTTAAGGTAATAGGTCTAAAAACCGGCCTCACCCCGGCAGCCGGTGAGTCTTTTGTATCTTTGGTCATCGGTCCAAACAATCACGAAATTTTAACGATTATGCTCGATAGCCCACACAGATTCATAGAAACAAAAATTCTGATAGACTGGATACTTAGAAATTATAAATTCCCCTGATTATGTTTCAACTTTCATTCGATCTCGGTACGGCTTTGCGTCATTTTTCGCTTATTTTTGGCCTTACAATAGGCAGTTTCATATTCGTTTCATTGTTCACTCCCACCTATTACAAATTATTGCTCAAATTTGGCTGCAAAAAGCGCCTGCGTGAAGAGACTGCGGATGGAAAATCTGCAACCATTTTTAGAGAACTCCACAAAAACAAAGAAGGCACTCCCACCATGGGTGGCGTGCTGATTTGGTTTACGGTCGCGCTCGTTATTTTGCTTTCGCCATTTGCTCAAATGCTCGGCATAACGCGATTTTCTCTCTTAAATAGGAGTGAAACATATTTGCCGGTTTTTACGTTGATAGCAACCGGCATTCTGGGACTAATTGACGATTATTTGAATATCCATGGCAAACAAAAAGGTTTACGTGTTCAGCCAAAATTTCTATGGCTCACGCTGTTTGGAGTGCTTGGCGGTTTTTGGTTTCACTACAAACTCGGCTACGACATGATACACATTCCAGGTTTTGGAAATTTCACAATTGGTGCATGGTACATTTTGCTTTTTACGTTTGTAATTGTGGCTAGCGCAAATGCGGTGAATATTACTGACGGCTTGGACGGACTCGCCGGAGGGCTCACAATCATTGCTTTTTTGGCACTTGGAATAATTGCGTATATCCAGGGATTGACGCTTCTTACGGCCTTTTGCGGACTCGTAGTTGGCACCACGTTTGCTTTTCTTTGGTTCAATATTCCCCCCGCGCTCTTTTATATGGGAGACACCGGCGCTCTGGCTCTTGGCGCCACGATGGGTGTTATTGCGATGCTCACTAATTCCGTTTTGCTCCTGCCCTTTATCGCTTTCATTTTTGTGATTGAGGCAGGTTCATCTCTCATTCAGTTAGCCTCAAAACGGTTTTTCTCAAAAAAAATCTTCCTCATCGCTCCTCTGCATCACCATTTTGAAGCAAAAGGCTGGCCCGAAGAAAGGGTCGTCATGAGGTTTTGGATTATCGGCGGTTTTATGGCTGTACTGGGAGTGATACTGGCGTTTTTGAGTCTACTGTCGGGAGCTGCTGTGTAATTGTTGGTGTCACGTTTATCAGATTTTCATTAGTGCGTATCGTTACGTTATCTTTCGAGACGGTTACATTCATCATGGGTTGGCCATTCATATCCAGCTTTCTCATACTATCAAGTTGCTTTAAAACTTCCGTGCTCGGCTGCTGCGTTTGAACAGAAAGCACTGCTTCCCCCATCTTTGTAAGAGTTTCCGTCTTTGCCTCAGAAACAGTTTTTTCCAATTGTTCCAGAGTTACAGATTTTTGATTCTCATCGGTGCTCACGGATCCATCAATTAGTGTTGAATTCGTGGTAGTACCAATTTCTGCAGGAGTGCTGGATCCCGTCATTATAGTTATATTAGTACGGTTACGACGAATCTCCATGTCCTCTGCCTCTGGCCCATCATCCTGAATTATCTCTTGCACCGGCTGTGTTGTAGAAATGACTTCCAGCGTTTTTAGATCTTCGGCTTTGCTATCCAAGAGAGTTGAAACTGCTTGCTCTCTATCCTCGGTAGACAGATTTCTGACATCTGAGACCGCTTCAGAAATGGCTTGAGTATAAGCGGCTATCTGTTTCTCTGCGCCCGCTGAATCCCCTCGTTCTATTAAATCGTGAGCCTCGAGCAACTTGTCTCCAGCCTGCGAAATTCTCTCCTCAGTTTTCTGCACATCGCCAGGAGCGACAGCTACTTGTAATTCGGAAACTGCTGTTTTTACTTTATACAAAGGATCATTAGGCAAAATCAGCGCCAATTGTTTTTGATAAACATTTAAAGTTTCGGTTATCTTTGTTTTCAATTCCAATGCCCTTGTTGGATCTTGGGCTTCTATTCCGTTTGCCCACTCCAAAATAGAAGCTATCTGAGCCTTGAATTCTACAAGAAGAGTTTGCCCGCGTTCTCCATCTCCTCTTTCAAAAAGAAGTTCTGCTTCGGCCAGCTTCTCGCTTGCCATAGTTAGCATCTTTAGCCTTTTTTCGAATTCATCCAGCGTAAAAGCAAGACCTGTGCTTTCCGAAAACTGCTTCATTGCATATAGAGGATCTCCGGGAAGGAATTTTATTTGTCCTGCAATTTGATTTCGCGTTTCTTGTCTGACGGTTTCAAAATACTGCTTATCTTTTTCTAGGTTATCTGTAACCCATTGATCCTTGGCTTCATCAGGCGTTTCGCTGTGAATTTGTGGTGCCAATGGCTCATTCGTCTTAACCTCAGCCGTGAAACCCTTTACAAGCGTAGTTTCAATTATTTTATTGTTAGTCGCCACCGTTAGCTCCACGCGATTTTGGATGGCAGAAACTTTTGCTTTACCTTTGTCTGAAATAGAAACGTCAAAGGCAGCCTTTTTCTTGGCGACCGCAACGGTATTTTTTGCTTTAACTTGAAAACTTGAAACATTGCCAATCAAATTAACGACTCGTGCCCAAAGCCTTCCCTCGTGCAAAATCACTTCGACGAGAGTTTCTGTTTTATTGGAAGGATTTACAAAAAGTTTTGAAATCTTTATCTCGGTATTTTCGGATAATCGAGTAACACTTTGATCCAAAAATCTTATGCTGACTTGTGACTTCGCTCCGGTTTTAATTATATCGTCCGCTTTGAGCAATAATTGCGATGTGCCGACGATCACCTGAGCATTGCGCAGAACATGAACATCGCCTTGCACATCTTCAAGCACCGTGGAATAAGAAGCTTCCACTCGCTCAATGTGGAAAACAAAATTAAATACGATTGTAAAAACAAAGACGAATGCCAAGAGCGAAACCCCAAATTTTCTGTATTGCTTCATCCAGCCAAATGTTGCGAAGTTCCCGGCAGACCTCATTTCAAACAAAGTGAGCAGTTTATCCTTTAAAATAGCTCTAAATGTGAGATTTGGCTTAACCTGAGCGGAAATTTCTTTTATTTTGGCAACGAGCGAAGCAAAACCAAAAGCACCAACGCTTTCTCTTTGCGGCTCATTGATGGAAGCCATGATATTGCGCTTCATTTGGGCGCGTTTCTCTTCTGAAAGAGACATACTACGACACTCTTTGAGCTTACCCTCAAGGCGCTTAAATTCGTCCGACTTTCCTGATAAAAATGAGAATATGGACATAGCCAATGTGTTAAAACGTCATATTTGGGCTTGTGTTACACCTCATCCTGCGAGATTCCTCTATCTTCCAGAATTCGCCGGAGGTGCTTTAGGGCTCTAAATTGCAAAATGCGCAGGGCCGCTTGGCTGCGACCGGTGATTTGCGCAATTTCTTCGTTAGAAAAATCATTTATATATTTCAAAATCAGAACCTGGCGGTATGCGTCTTTTAGTTTACCGATGGACTCAGACAAAATTCTATTATCCAAACTTCTGTGCGCACGATTGGTGGTATCAGCTTCTATTCTTTCGTCGTGAAGAGTTTCAACTAATTCCTCATCTTGTCGGTGTGCCCTATAAAAATCTATAACGACGTTGTGTGCAATGCGAAAAATCCATGAGGAAAAATTTTTCTGATCAAACTTGTATTGGTTAATATTTTCCCAAGTTTTCAAAAAAACGAGTTCGGTCAAATCTTCCGCTTCACCTTGATTAACGCGGTAGTAGATGTAGCGGTAAATAGAATCAATGAAAATATCGTATAGCTTACCGAACGCCTCGCTATTCCCACATTGCGATTTTATTACCAATTCCTCTATTTCTGACCCTTGAAGGGGCTTCTTCTCGTTCATGTGTTTCCCAAAATAACACTATTCTGGTGGGATATACAATTAAAATGGTCTATGTTCGCGGTAAAAGGGTTGTTTTTCCGGTTTCTGGATCTACCAGCACTTTAGTACCATCCATACTAAGAAGTGTTCCGACGATGTAAGTTTTGTCGTCAATTTTTCGTATGTCATCAGGTGTGGCGAACCAACCAACTCTTCTGCCACCCGGTAATTCCGCAACTCCAGTTCTCATTGGTTTTATATCTCTAATTTTTCCAGGCATTGGCTCGTCGTCAAAGGCTTCAAGACTCATAAAAGCTAGCTTATTAATCTAAGGGGTGAATTATACCTACTTTTAGCTTTTTAACAATGCGAAACCGGCATGTTTAACTTCTTCGCTTGAGCCAACGAAGATCGGCGTTCTTTGGTGAAGTTCGGTGATTTTTTGGGAAAGTAGGCGGTTTTGCCCATCTGTTGCGCTACCGCCGGCCTGCTCGGCGAGTAATGCCATTGGAGCGCATTCGAAAAGAAGTCGCAGTTTGCCGCGCGGTGCTTTTGAATAACCGGGATAAGAAAAAATGCCGCTGCCTTTGAGCAAAATGTGGTTAATGTCGGGAACCATGCCGCCGGAGTAACGGAGCGTGAAGCCGCGCTTTATCCAATCATTTGTGAGTTTTAAATAGGCATCGCTTTCGGCCGCTGCGCGCAAATTTCCCGGCGCAAAATATTTCGACTGCGGTGCTATTTGCAAATTTTCTTTTGTTAAATAAAAATCGCCGTTCGCGTTTAGGCGAAATTCGTGCGTGCCTTTTTTGACGGTTAAAACGAGCGTTAGCCGCGAACCATAAACCGCAAAACACGATGCCAGTTGATCTTCGCCGGTCTTGCCAATTAAATTCCCGGCCGGATAAATTCCAAAGATTGAACCGACGGCGAGGTTAACGTCCACGAGCGACGAGCCGTCCAGCGGATCAAAAACGACAGTGAACGGCGCACCTTTTTTGCCTTCCACGAGACCTTCCAGCTCCTCCGATGCCATACTTTCCACGAGTCCGAATGCCTTCAATTCATCAACCACTATTTGGTTTGATTGCACATCCAGCGCGAGCTGTTTTTCTCCAGAAGCGTTTTTGCTGCCCGCCAATTCTCCGCTCTGCGATTGAATTGTTTCTCGGATTTTTTTAATGGCTTGCGGAATTACGCGTCCCATTAATTCGCAAAGATTTTTTTCGCAGCCGGATTTTTCTAAAAATTCTTTAATTTTCATTTTGATGGATATAAATTCGCCTTTCCGGCGCTCAAAAATGCTTTCTCTATCATGAATTTCATGTGCGCTTCGATCTCTTTTTCAGCCACAGTCCAGTCTAATTTTACAACTTCCGGCAAGAAATTATTGAGAATGTAGCGACGTGCTTTGCCGGTTTCTTTTGCAAATGCGTCCATTTTTTCCAGCAACGGTTTTGGGAAATATTTAAACCAAATGTCCGAAAGCGCCGTGGCGTAATTGAATTTTCGCGCGCCGTTGTGAATTGCGCGATTAAAATCCTCCGGCGTGAGCCCCGTTCCGCCATGCAAAACACCATAAACACCATAGCCTCGCGCCATGTCGCAAATTTCTTTTATGCGATCGAAACCAATGATTGGTTTTTTTAAATATTGGCCGTGGCCGTTGCCCACAAAAAACGCAATCGCTTCGGGACGAACCGCAGAAACAAGCGCTTCCGCGTCCGCAACTTTCGTATAATACTCAGCAATTTTGCTTTCCACGGCAGGATCAGCGAGCGCCGATGCCGCGCCAATTTCCCCTTCTTCAATTTCCAGCGAAATTCCAAGCGGATGAATTTTATTCACAATTTCCGTGCAGCGCGCAGCATTTTCGGCCACCGGCAATTTGGAAAGATCAACTTCCAGAGAAGAGAAACCCGCCTCAATTGAGCGATTTACGCACCCATCAACATCTTTTTGAATGTGGTCGTGATGCAAACAAATCGGCACGCTATAGCCATGTTTGCCAATCATACGTTCAATGCCATCATGAACTAAATCAGAAAGTCTGGCTGGCGGCATTTCACAATATTTTGTCTCTGATTCCGCGATTTCCAAAATAATCGGTGAGCGCGTAAACCATACGGCGTTAAGCACCGCATTCAAAATCCACGGTGAGCGAATATTGGCCGCTACAACGCCAAAATTATTCTTATCGGCAACGCTCAGAATTTCCTTCAAAGTAGAAAGCCGGTATCCATTCTTTAGTGTGCGGACGTATTTATTAATGTCAGGCGAAAAAGGCACAATTGCTGCAGTGCTTGATTTGGTAGGCATAAATGTTGGCATAAGGTTAGGATTATCTTGGCCAAAGAATAGCTTTGCGAAGTGTATTGCGTCAATAAAAAGAAAGGGAGAGATTCTTGTGGCGGGAAGCGATAGAACTTGCCAGCGGAGGTAAAGCCGGTTGGCGGGTAACTATGCTTTTGTTCCCTATCCTTTCAAAAACCCCAGACCCTTTCAATTAAAATAACTAATTGATGCGTCCTCCGGACGCAGTATTGGCTTAGTCCCGCCGTGGCGGGATCTGTTAAAGACTGCCGGATTTTGGCAGCTGTGCGACGCTCCCATCTTGCGTAATAAAGACGGCTGCTCGCGCCGGAACCATATGTTGGACGATATCGCTTTGGCGGACGCTGCTAAGCGACCTTGCCTCTGCAATGCCCATGGTTTGGATTTCGCGAGAAGTTACGAGTTTGTCGTGTTCCAGTTCAAATCTGCGGAGTTGATAGCCCTTTGTGTGAATTTCCGTAGACTTTACCAGATAAAAGAAGCTCAAAACACCAATCATCAATGTCATGCTGAAGAACAAGAAGAATTTTCCCACGCGCAGGCTAAATGGATATGTTGCGCCTGTGCGTAGCGCCCTGTGATATTGAGATGATCTGGTTAGTATTAGCTGTGACATATATTTTTTGCTCCTCTCTGGCT
>ERZ1292640.2302-Hain-H43-02um-R1-2302-length-15323-cov-5_pt1 | contig 15323 bp, 15 predicted proteins | sample MGYA00564404_ERZ1292640 | MGnify/ENA primary metagenome ERZ1292640 (study PRJEB36523, sample SAMEA6512636) | groundwater metagenome | collected 2019-01-08 | study: AquaDiva: Metagenomics assemblies of 32 groundwater samples
GCCACGGTGCGCGAACCTGAAGCGGCAACTGACGAACAGCTCCGGTTGGTGCACACGGAATGCTACCTGGCGTCGCTTGCGGCGACAGCCGGCCACGCGGTGATGCTGGACCCCGACACGTTTACGTCGCCCGAGTCCTGGGACATCGCCCGACTGGCCGCCGGCGCCGCCATCGGCGCGGTCGATGGCGTGCTGAACGGCACAGCGGTGCGGGCGGCCGCCCTGGTGCGGCCGCCTGGACATCACGCGGAGCCGAGTCGGGCCATGGGATTCTGCCTGGTCAACAACGTCGCGGTGGCGGCGGCACACGCACTGGCCAGGGGAATCTCACGCGTGGCTATCGTGGATTTCGACGTCCACCACGGCAACGGCACGCAGGCGGTGTTCGAATCCGATCCGCGCGTGCTAGTCGTATCGTCACACCAGTGGCCCTACTACCCCGGCTCCGGCCAGGCAACCGAGGCCGGCATCGGGGAAGGTGAGGGATTCACCGTCAACATTCCGATGGATGCCGGCGCGACCGATGCCGACTACCAGCTGGTCTTCGATCGCATCGTTGTACCAATCGTGACCGAGTTCGATCCAGCACTCCTGCTGGTGTCGGCCGGCTTCGATGCGCACGAACTCGACCCGCTGGGCGGCATGCGGATGACGGAGGCGGGATTCGCCAGTCTGATGGCTTCGCTGGTTTCCGTGGCACATATGTGCTGCGACCGGCACGTGGTGATGGTGACCGAGGGCGGCTATCACGCCCAGGCGCTGGCAGCGTCACTCGACAGCTCGTTGCGTGTGCTGGACGACACCTCACCGCCCGGTGGTCCCGCCAGCGGCGCACCGGACGGCGAGCGGACACGGCGCGGCGAGGCGGCAGTGGCACGGTCGCGGGCGGTCCAGACGCGCTATTGGCGTGGGCTATAATTAGGCAAATGATCGAGTTCAAGCCGCAGTCGATCGATAGGAAGTGGCAGCAGCGCTGGGCCGACCTCCGCGTGTTTGAAGTCAGCGAGGACCTGTCGAAGCCGAAGTTCTACTGCCTGGAGATGTTCGCTTACCCTTCCGGGCATGCGCACGTGGGCCACGTCCGCAACTACATGATTGGCGACGTGATGGCGCGCAGCAAGCGCATGCGCGGCTTCAACGTGTTGCACCCCTTCGGGTGGGATGCCTTCGGGCTGCCTGCGGAAAATGCGGCCATCAAGAACGGCATTCATCCCGAAACGTCCACGCTGGCCAACATTGCACACATGAAGGGTCAGCTGCAGCGTCTGGGCATCAGCTACGCCTGGGAACGCGAACTGGCCACCTGCCGCCCGGATTACTACAAGTGGAATCAGTGGTTGTTCCTGCGCATGTTCGAGCGGGACCTGGCGTACCGCAAGCACTCGACCGGGAACTGGTGCGACAGCTGCCAGACCGTGCTCGCCAACGAGCAGGTGGTCGACGGCGGCTGCTGGCGTTGCGGCACCCCGGTGACAGCCCGCGCTCTGGAGCAGTGGTTCCTGCGCATCACGCACTATGCCGACCAGCTGTTGAGCGGCATCGACGGCCTGCAGAACTGGCCCGAGAAGGTCCTGACGATGCAGCGGAACTGGATCGGCAGGTCGGAAGGTTCGCGTGTTCGATTCCCGCTGGTCGACCGGACCGGGTCGGGTGGCTCCACCGACATCGAGGTGTTCACCACCAGAATCGACACGATGTTCGGAGCCACGTTCGTGCTGCTGGCTCCCGAACACGACCTGGTCGACCGCCTGGCAGCCGAATCGCCGAACCCCGCGGCGTTGCGCGAGGCGGCAGGCGCGTTCCGGCGTCAGGATCGAAGCGCTCGCATGACCGGTGAGGTGGAGAAAGAGGGCTTCGACACCGGGCGCGTGGCGACCAATCCGTTTACGGGCGAGGCCGTCCCGGTGTGGATCGCGAATTTCGTACTCGGCGAGTACGGTACCGGCGCCGTGATGGGCGTGCCCGCACACGATCAGCGCGACTTCGAATTCGCGCGCAAGTACCACTTGCCGATCCGGGTGGTGATCCAGCCGGAGGGAACAGACGCGGCGCCGCTGGCCGCCGCCACCATGGAAGCGGCCTACGAGGAGCCGGGTCGCGTGGTCGACTCTGGCGAGTATTCGGGGTTGTGGTCGACCGACGCCATCCTCACCATGTCGGAGAAAGCCGAACGCCGGGGAATTGGCCAGCGGACCGTCCAGTTCCGGCTGAAGGACTGGGGCGTGTCCCGTCAGCGGTACTGGGGTACGCCTATTCCCATCATCCACTGCCACGCGTGCGGACTGGTGCCGGTTCCCGACGACCAGCTGCCGGTGTTGTTGCCGAAGATGACGGAGTTTACCGGCCGTGGCGACTCGCCGCTTTCGACGGTGCCAGCGTTCGTCAACGTGCCGTGCCCGTCGTGCGGGAAACCCGCGCGCCGCGAAACGGACACGATGGACACGTTCGTGGACTCGTCCTGGTACTTCTACCGTTTCTGCGATCCGAAAAACGGCCAGGCGGCGTTCGACCCGGCCAAGGTCGCGTACTGGGCGCCAGTGGACTTTTACAGCGGCGGTGTCGAACACGCCATCCTGCACCTGATCTACTCGAGGTTTTTCGCGCGGGTGTTTCGCGATCTGGGACTGGTGAATCACGACGAACCGTTCTCGCGCCTGCTCACGCAGGGGATGGTGCTGAAGAACGGCGCCGTCATGTCGAAGTCGAAGGGCAACGTGGTTGACCCCGACGACATGCTGGCCAAGTACGGAGCCGATGCCCTGCGCCTGTACGTGATGTTCGTGGCGCCGCCAGAGAAGGAAGTCGAGTGGACCGACGCCGGACTGGAGGGCGCCTTCCGCTTTCTGTTGCGGGTGTGGCGCATCGTGCAGGTGTGGGTGGCGCCGTTGACCGGCACTGCCGCGGCCACCATCGTGCCCGGACGGTTGATGAACCACGAGCGGACCCTGCGCCGAAAGACGCACGAGACCATTCGGCGTGTGACGCAGGATCTCGATCCACGTGTGCACTTGAACACCGCTGTGTCCGCGCTGATGGAGCTGGTGAACGAGCTCTACGCCTTCTCGGAGCACCAGACGAAGACGGGATCGCCAGGCCGCCGCCATGAGGAAGGCACACCATCCGACGCGGAACGGCCGGAGTCGGTTGCCGTGCTGCGGGAAGCCATCGAAGCGCTGGTGCTGATGCTCTCGCCGTTTACGCCGCACATGGCCGAGGAACTGTGGGAGCAACTGGGTCACCGGGACGGACTGGTGTTCGCGCCGTGGCCGTCATGCGATCCCGAGGCAGCCAGGGCCGACGAATTCGTGATTCCGGTGCAGGTGAACGGCAAGCTTCGGGGGCGGGTCACCGTGCCCGCCGGGACCTCCGATGACGCCATCAAGGCCGCCGCGCTTGCCGACCCGGCGGTGGCCAGTCATACTCAGGGCAGGACGGTAAAGAACGTGATTGTGGCCGGCGGGAAACTGGTCAGCATTGTGGTGCAGTAGGAGAACCGTGCGTATTTGTGGTCGAATCGGCCTGATCGTGGTACTGGCGATGACCGTCGCGTCCTGCGGGTATGCGCTTGCCGGCCGCGGGACGTTTCTACCAGCGACCATTCGGATCATCGGCATTCCGGAGTTCGTCAATAACACCCCGTATTTCGGGATGGAGCGGCCGTTCACCGATCGGGTGCGCTCGGAGTTCATCGGACGCGGCAAGTGGGAGGTGCGTCCCGTCGACACCGAGGTTGATGCCGTGCTGCGCGTCACAATCAGCAGCGCCTCGCTGGCGCCGGCCAATTTCAACGACCAGCAGCAGGCCACGCGCTACACGATCGTCATCACGACCGCGATCCAGTTCGTTGAGGTGCGGACGAACAAGACGCTGTGGGAAAACCCGTCGATGGCGTTCCGCGAGCAGTACGACCTGCCAGCCGACACGGCGGCGGCCGACCCGACGGCGTTCTTCGGCCAGGCCTCGAACGCCGTGGGGCGGGTGGCCAACGATTTCGCCAGGACCATCGTCAGCACCATTCTCGAGGCGTTCTAGTGGCCCGCCTCTCTCCGTCCGCCCTTGAACAGCAGGTGGGTGCCGGTACCCTTCAGCCACTGTACGTGCTGACCGGCCCGGACTTCGAACTGAAGGCACGCCTCGTGTCGGCCATGGTCGACTCGCTCGATGCAGACCTGCGAGCGTTCAATCTGGATCGCATTCACGCGGCCGAATCGAAGGGTGAAGCGCGCAAGCAGCTCTGGTCCGTGCTCGATATGGCCAGAATGCTGCCGATGATGGCACCCAGGCGGTTCATCGTGGTGCAGTCGGCCGAGAAAATCGTCAGCGCGCTGCGATCGAAAGACGATGGAGGCGACGGAGAACTGGAGGCGTTCGAGGGCTATCTGAACAAGCCTGAGCCGCACGTGACCATCGTGCTGGTGTTTGGTGCGGCGATCGACAAGCGGACGAAAGCGGCGAAGTGCCTGGACAAGTGTGCCGTCATGGTCGAATGCGACCCGCTGGCCGAGTCGGGAGATGCCGAGGCCTTCGTGCGCGGCGAAGCGGCTCGCGGCGGTGTCCGGATTGGCCCTGCCGCCGTCCGCCTGCTGGTCCGGCTGGCGGCGGGCGATATCTCGAGACTGCGGGCCGAGTTCGAGAAGGCGCTGTTGTTCGCGTCGGGCGAAGGCATCATCACCGAAGCGGCCGTCGAGGCGATCGCCAGCGCTCCGACCACCCAGGACCCGTGGGCCATGACCAACGCCATCGAGCGTCACGAAACCGCTGGCGCGTTGCGCGAACTGGCGTTGAAGCTGGACGCCGCTGAGATGCCCGTGATGATCCTGGGGCAACTGGCGTGGTTTGTCCGAATGAAGCTGCCGCCCGCCCGACTGGCCGGGGCCGTGGAGGCAGTCTTCCGGACCGATTTGGCCCTGAAGACGTCACGCGGCGAGCCGCGCGTACTGCTCGAGCGGCTGGTCGTCGAGTTGTGCGGGTGAAGCGCTACGGTTGTTTCGCGGCCGGCGCCGACACCCTGGTCTGCAGCCGCGACTTGTAGCGGGCGGCCGCGTTCTTGTGAATGACGCCCTTGGTCACCATCCGATCGATCAGGGAGATGGTTGCCTTGAGCCCGCCCTTGGCCTTGTCGAACTCGTCCTTGGCGATGAACAAGCGAATGTCTCTCAAGGCGTTGCGAAGCTTCGACCGGAGCTGCCGATTGCGCTCGCGGCGGACGACGTTCTGCCGATGCGCCTTCAGCGCGGATTCGTGACTGGCCACAGTACCCTCTGAAAGTGATGAGCCCACGGGCCGGCCCCATGCCCGCCCATGAACCTCTAATCATAGCATTTCACACACCTTCGCGCGAGCTACACAGCAGATAGGCCGAGCCTCCCGCCGTGTAGCCTCCACCGGCACCCAGTCACCCCCGGGCATTCTCGACGTGTGCAGCCGTGTGTCACCGCGAGCAGCGCCGGGCACGCCTCTGCGCGACGTGGCGGTGGCACCAGCCTTGCGGTAGCGCAGGGTGGAAATGACGGATGTGGACCGGCGGGCCCCTGCGTGTCGCAGCCAGCCGTGGTCAGGGAGCGCCATGCTGCAGACCGAGCTTGGACGAATCGAAACCGTGATGTCGGCCTTGGAAAAGTCCAGGCCGAACGTCGCGGCCCATTGCCGCAGAGTGTCGGCCCTCGCCGTGCGGCTGGCCACGCAGTACGGATTCGATGCGCACGTGATTGAAACCATCAGGCTCGGCGGATTGTTGCACGACGTGGGAAAAATGCTCGTGCCGTCCCGGATCCTGAACAAACCGAGCCGGCCCAATCGCCGCGAATGGCAGGAGTTGCGCGTCCATCCCGAACTGGGCATGGAGATCGCACACCGCTCCGGGTTCGACGACGATGTCTGCGCCATCGTCCTCTACCACCACGAACGTTACGACGGTACTGGCTACCCCGACGGACGTAGCGCCAATGCCATCCACCACACCGCCAGGATTGTCAGCGTCGTCGACACGTTCGACGCGCTGACCAGCGCGCGGGACTATCGCGAACGGCTCAGCATCGACGCCGCCCGCAGCATGATCGCCCGAGGAGCGGGCGCCCAATTCTGCCCGTGGATTGTGAGCGGCTTCCTGGCACTGCCAACCGCCATGCTCAAGGCCGATGCGGGAGATCTGCTACTGACCGGACAGCAGCCCGAGGGGCCCGTGATCCTGCCCCCGGAACGGCTGGTGGAATCCTGGCACGCCGCCAACACCGTGCAGGCGGCCTGCGCGTCCTGATCGTCCTGGCAGACGTTAGGATACTAGCGGCCGCCGATCCGAATCACGTCGTAGGTGCCCGCCCCGGGCTTGGCGTTCGAATAGTGAGGCACCATCCGGCCGTCGACCAGGTCCATGGTCCGGTAGATCACACGACTGGCCACCCGCGCCGCCGCGAGGACCGGACTGATGGTCTGGACGCGATCGACGTAGTCCTGTGTTTCCCGGTATGGAGGAATGGTGTTGCCATAGCGTTCGACAGCCGTCGGCCCGGCATTGTACGCCGCCAGAGCCAGCGTTTCGTCGTTGCCGTAGCGGTCGAGCAGCGAGCGGAGGTAGCCCACGCCACCCCGGATGTTCTCGCGGGGGTTGTAGGGGTTCTTCACCCCCAATTCGGCTGCGGTGGCCGGCATGAGCTGCATCAGGCCCATCGCGCCCTTGGCCGAGCGGGCACTGGCATTGAAACCGGATTCCACCTGGATGACCGCGCGCACCAGGTCGGACCTGACGCCTTGTTCGCGGGCGTATTGTTCAATCAGGGCGTCGTACTGGTTGCGATAGCCGTTCACTACCGGTCGGGTGGCCAGAACCGACGAGCGGGCGACGGTGTAGGTGCGGTGCTGGCCCCGGGGTGGGACACTGCCCGAGTACACCGGATTGCCGTTGGCATCCTTCCATACGTAGATCTGCGCTTGCGCGGGGGTGGTTAGCCCCAGCACCAACCATCCACATGTCAGCGAGCAGATGATCCGTGGGGAAGTCATAGGCTTCCACCGGTGTATCGGCCGATGCAGGCCCACTCTTCAGCTTGCCAACATCTGCTCGATGGCCCGACGGCTCAGCGCCATCAGTTCGTCGAGCTTCTCTGGATGTTTCCCGCCGGCTTCGGCGAAATCGGGACGTCCGCCCCCTCCGCCGCCGACCACCGGCGCAATCAGCTTCACCAGCTTGCCCGCGTGCACACGTTCGGTCAAGTCTGTGGTGACCGACACCACGACCTGCACCTTGCCATCACCAGCCGCTCCGAGCACGACGACGCCGCTGCCGAGCCGGCTTTTCAAGGAATCTGCCAGTTCTCGCAGCGCCGTCTTGTCGAGATCGTCCACCTTGCGTGTCAGCACCTTAACCGGTCCGAAGCTGACGATCTCGTCGGCCTCTGACGCACCGGCGCCCATCGCGGCCTTCATCTTCAACTGGCCGACCTCGCGGGTCAGACGCTTCACGTCGCCTTGCAGACGTTCGATCATCTCGCCCGCCTGCGCGGCTGGCACACTGAGTTGGCTGAGTATGCCGTCGAGCAGATCTCGCTGCGTCTGAATATAGCCGACTGCCGCCGACCCGGTCAGGGCTTCGATGCGGCGCACGCCTGCGGCGATCCCGCCCTCCTGCACGATCACGAACGGGCCGATATCGCCGGTGGCGCCGACGTGCGTGCCACCGCACAGTTCCATGCTGAACCCCGGCACCGACACGACCCGCACCGAGTCGCCGTATTTCTCGCCGAACAGCGCCATGGCTCCGGCCGCCATGGCCTCATGGGTGGATCGAATCTCGGTCTGGACGGGGCTGTTGCGGTAGACCTGCTCGTTGACCAGACGCTCGATGTGCGCGATCTCGTCGCGTGTCAGAGGCGCGAAGTGGACGAAGTCGAATCGGAGCCGGTCGAATGAGACCAGCGATCCCGCCTGTTTGACGTGCGTGCCAAGCACCTGGCGCAACGCCGCGTGCAACAGATGCGTGGCGGTATGGTGGCGGCGCGTCGCGTCGCGCAGACGCTCATCGACATGTGCGGTCACACGACTTCGCGTGGTGAACGAGCCACGCTCCACTCGCACGCGATGCAACCGTGGCCATGCTCCCGCCCCACGCGTCAGTCCCTCGACGATGGCCTCGGCGTCGCCGGTGGGGGAAACGATGCGGCCCGCGTCCGACACCTGACCGCCCGACTCGATGTAGAACGGTGTTCTTGCCAGCGCCACCATCCCGGTGTCGCCTTGCGCGAGCACGTCCACCTCGCGGCCGCCGGCGTCGGTCATGGCCAGGATCGCGACGTCCTCGGTGCGGGTGGTCGAGTACCCGTCGAAACGGTCGCCGGCTTGATCGAGCGCTGCGCGCGTCTGGTCACTCACCGCGAAGCTCTCCGCCTGGACGGCACCGCCAAAGGCGCTCTTGGCCCGGGCCCGGGTACGCTGTCCTTCGAGCGCACGCTCGAACGCCTCACGGTCGATCGTCAGCCCACGCTGCACAGCCGTGTCCTCAATGAAGTCCACCGGCAGGCCGTACGAATCGTACAACCGGAACACGTCGTCGCCCGGCACGATGCCGGCGGCCGCGGACTGATCCAGTAAGTCCTCCAGACGGGGCAGTCCGGTGGCCAGCAACGTTTCGAACCGATCTTCCTCGGCGTGCACGACTTTGGTGATGTAGTCGTGACCCGCCCGCAGTTCCGGATAGGCGTCGCCCATCTGGGTGACCAGCACATCCACCAGCGTGAACAGGAATGGCTCGGTGAGCCCAAGGCGGTTGCCGTGCCGCATGGCGCGCCGCATGATCTTGCGGAGCACGTAGCCGCGCCACTCGTTGGACGGCACCACGCCGTCGCCAATCAGAAACGTGGCGGCCCGGATGTGGTCCGCAATCACGCGCATCGACACATCGGCGGGGTCCATCGTGCCGCCGTGGTGCCGACCGGCCATACGGCCGATCGCGTCGAAGAGCGGCGTGAACAGGTCCGTGTCGTAGTTCGACAACGTGTGCTGAAGGATGGCCGAGATCCGCTCGAGGCCCATGCCCGTATCGATGGACGGGGCGGGCAGCGGCTGCAGGGATCCGTCCGGCTGCCGGTCGAACTCCATGAACACGTTGTTCCACACCTCGACAAACCGGTCGCAGGAACACTCCAGCCCTCGGCAGACCGGTTCGGCACACGGCACGTCGCTGCCGCGGTAGTAGTGGATCTCGGAGCACCGTCCGCACGGGCCGGTTTCGCCCATGGCCCAGAAGTTGTCGGCGGCGCCCAGTTCCAAGACCCGGTCCGCCGGGAGCACCCGGGTCCAGTGTTGGTAGGCCTCCGTGTCGCGTGGCACGCCGCTCTCGCCAGCAAACACGGTCGCATACAGTCGATCGGGCGGCAGCTTCCACACATCGGTCAGAAGCGTCCAAGCCAGCCGTATCGCCTCGTCCTTGAAGTAGTCGCCGAACGAGAAGTTACCCAGCATCTCGAAGAACGTATGGTGGCGAAACGATGGACCCACGTTTTCCAGGTCGTTGTGCTTGCCACTGACGCGCATGCATTTTTGCGAACTGGCGGCCCGGCGATACTCGCGACGATCCTTGCCGAGGAACACGTCCTTGAACTGGTTCATCCCGGCGTTGGTGAACAAGAGCGTCGGATCCTCGGCTGGCACGAGCGGCGAGCTTTGGACGACACGGTGCTGGTGTTGTTCGAAGAAGGCGAGAAAGGTCCGCCGGATTTCGCTGGAGGTCATCTCACCATTCTAACAAACGGGGACTCGGAACTGGCCCGCATTACTCACGAACGCTGCCGCGTTCGCTCCCAATGCGCCGCTGTCACCGGGCTCCTGGCCACTGCCGGCGTCGACGTGGCGCTGGCGCGTCTTGCTCCCTTCGGCTTCGCTCATGGAGTCCCGAGCGCGAGCCGAGTCAGATGAGGCGAACGAGACCGCCGTACGGCGCCAACTGCGCATCGGTCGTCAGTAGGACGAGCGTTTCGACGATACTCTGCGCGACCAGGAGCCGATCGAAGGGATCCCGGTGGTGGCGCGGTAGCAGGGCAACCTGCGCGGCGTGCTCGCCGGTCACCGGCAACTCGTCGAAGCCGCTGGGGGCGAGAGCTTGTTGCACCGCCGCCGGGTCGGCGTCGAGCTTGCCGATCGAGACCTTGATCGCGATTTCCCAGATCGATGCCGCGCTCACGAACACTTCGTGGTCCTCGATGACGCGACGGGCCTCGCGAGGCAGGCGCCGGTTCCCGGCGAGCGCCCAAAGTACGACCTGCGTGTCCAGCAAGAACCGTGTCACCGGCCCTGCCCCTCGAACAGGCGCAGCACCTCGTCGGGCAGGGGAGCGTCGAACGCCGCCGGAATCCTGACCTTCCCCTTGAGCAGGCCGAATCGTTTCTTCCGCGGCGTTGTGCCGAGCGGCACAAGCCGGGCGACGGGTTTTCCGGCCTTTGCGATAATGATCTCGTCCCCCCGGGCGACCTGGTCGACCAGGCGGGAGAGGTGGGTCTTTGCCTGGTGGATATTGACCGTGTGCATCGTGGCGTGTCCCATGGGAATGTGACTTAGTTTAGTCTAGTCCACTGACCCGTTCCACGCAAGACCGAATGCCTTCGCCCGCGTGAGCGTCCCGGTCCCGGCGGCTACGCGGCGGGGACAGGAGTGGGTCGAACTCCGTCCGCACGTTGCGAGCCGCTAGTCCCGCCTGTCGTCTCGGACGACCAAATCATTTCATCTGTGAGCGACATGTGACAGTCTACGTCACACTTGCGAAAGACTAATGTGTACCCCGATTGCCAGAAATGAGCTCTACAACGACTCGGGTGGAAGAACGCGCTGGGTAGAAAGCGGAGTGCAGCAGATGGCCAAACAACGATACGTCTGGTTAGGACTTCGATTCGTCATGACGTTCACGTGCTTGTGGGCGTTCTTCGACAAGCTCATCGGGCTTGGATTCTCGACCTGCAGGGACAAGGCCACCGGCGTCGTCACAAGTCTGTGCGCGAATGCGTGGCTGGTCAGCGGCTCGCCGACACAGGGCTTCCTGAGCGGCGTCAAGGGGCCGCTCGCCTGGTTCTTCAACCCGATGGCGGGACACCCCGTCGTGAACGCACTGTTCATGATGGGCCTGTTCACCATCGGCCTTGCGCTCTTGCTTGGGATGGGCGTCAAGATCGCCGGCTACAGCGGAGCCGTCTTCATGTTTCTGTTGTACCTGGCGGCGGTGTCGACCTACACGTCCTTCACGAACGATCCCCTCTTCGACGAGCACATTACTTACGCATTGGTCCTTCTCGGCCTGTCGCGCTCCAATGCGGGCCAACGGTGGGGCTTCGGCAACTGGTGGTCGAAGACCCGCCTGGTGAACACGTATCCGTGGCTCCAATGAACACAAGTGGCCGCGGGACACAACGCCGGCCGTTCGTCGTCGCCGAGCGGATCAGAAGCCGGGTAGCACGAAGGCGAGGATCCAGGGGAACTCCGCCAGCCCACCTAACCGGTCAGCGTAGAGCGAGAGCACGGTTGGCCAGGCGACGGAGGCGATTGCGGGCAGTGTTTGCGGGGGCAGCATGCGGAGCGGAACCACAAGCGGCTCGACCGGCGGAGCCGCGGCCCACACAGGAATGCGGTAGGTCCGGCCGGCACGCAGTTGTGTCGTCGTCAGCCCGTTGGCCTGCATAATCGCCCGAACCGAGGTTCCGTACCGGCTTGCCAGATGGCCCAGCGTCTGGCCGGGCTGGACGACATGCCGCACGGTGAACACCGGCGGCTGGACGATGTTGAACTCGACGAGGTACGGAAAAGCTCTCCGCCCAAGCTCCTGGGCTACCGGGTTGTAGAGCCGGACGTGGTAGTGGGTGCGGTGACTGGGAACGTGGCGAATGATGGCGTTTGTGGCCCCCCTGGAGAATTGAAAAACGCGATCGAGCCAGTCCTTGTCTTCAGAGATGCTCAGCGCGTACTTGTAGAGCAGTTTCTGGATTCGCGTGTCGAGGAGAATCGTCTCGACATCCGTGCAGGCGACCAGCGCGCGGACGAGCGCCCAGTTCCGTGGCAGGTCGAGGTTTGCGGCCGTTCCAGGCTGGTACCACCTTGCCTGCCCGCCCCTGTAATAGAACCCCAGGTCGACATCCCGTCCGGCCTGGTGGGTTTGATGGCGCTTCAGGCGTCCCCCGTCGGCATCGCTGATGTCGCCGATGAAAATCGGTGGCGTGTCGGGGAACAGCTGATGGACTTTGTCGACGGCAGCATCGATACCGGCCATCGTCTCTGACGTGCCCCAGGTATCGGCGGAGGGCGCGATCTCCCAGCGGGACCCGGCTGGCAGGCTGACGGCGTTGAGCAGGATGGCGCTGCTCGGCATGCCTATAGACAACGAACCCAGGGAAGGCAAATCGGACTCGATCCGCTCTTTCAGTTCCGGATCGGTCAGGGACAGGAACGACACCGGGTTCTCGCGCGGTATTCCGGCTGCGCCGTGCGCCTCACGGAGGTCGAGCGGCGCAATGGCGGGCTGGGGCACGCCGCCCCATGGCGACCACATCATCAGCCACAACCCGGCGATCGCTTCTACTGGTGTCGTCATCGTGGGTACTGCCGCACACTCTACACGATCGCCATTGCCGCCGGTAAGGAGTTTTTCGTGCCGCTCCTTCTTGTAGTTGACGTCCCCACTCGACTGGCTCCATCTTGACGTGCGCACGTACCACGCCCATGACGAGGTCGACCATGACGATCCGACAGCAGACGGACCCAGCGGTCTCGGGCGTAGCTCCTGGCCGGCCGGCACACAAGCCCAGCGCGCGACTGACCAGCGTGATGATGGCCCTTGCGTGCGGCTAGAAGAATCGATGACGGCATCCGCCGCGCGTCGGCCGTCCGCGCTACTTGATGACGTTCGGCAGGTCGCCAAACTCGTGATACGTGTGCTCGATCCCCGAGTCGCGAACGATCACGACGCGCAGGCCTGACCGGTCGGGCTCGAACGCGCGGCCGACCGGGCCGGTCGTGATCATCTCCACGTCGCCCGCGCGGCCGCCGGCGTTACGGTGATAGTGGCCCGAGAAGAGATAGCGCACGCCAAACTCGCGGAATCGCGCGAGATACCTGGCCCGGCGTACGAGCGGAATGTTGAAGTACTGGTCTGGTTCGTCGGCCTTCGTGAGGAACCACGGGTGGTGCTGAAAGACCACGAGGTGCCGGGCCCCCCTCGCTCGGGCGCCAGCCAGTTCGGCATCGAGCCACGCTTCCTGCAGGTCGGCGTGGGCGGGCGCCCCCTGCGGCGAGTGGATCAGGCTGGAGTTGAGGACGATGCCGGTGATGGGACCGTTCCTGAACGTGTAGCGGTCGGGACCGAAGATCTTCGTGTACGCAGCGAGGCTCTCGGGCGTGGGGATGTTCTCGACGTCATGGTTGCCGGCGACGTTGTACAGCGTGATGTTGGGGTCGAGCTTGGCGGTAATGCGCTGGTATTCGGCAATCTGTGCGCTGTCACCCGGCTTGTGCACCAGGTCGCCCGTGATAATCACGAACGCGGGCTTGAGCCTGTTGACCGTGGCGATCGCGAATTCGAAGTTCGCCGTCTCTTGCGAAAACTCCCTGTTGGCCGTGTACATGCCGAACTGCGGGTCACTCAACTGGATGAAGAAGAACGGCGGTGCCGCCGGCGTCTGGGCGCGCGGCGCGATGATCGCACACGCGAGGCCGACGACGAACACGAGCCTCGCGAAACGACGACGAGTACGGATCATTCGGCGACATCCTTCCCGCGTGATTGCCCAAGCGGCAGAATGGTTGATGCCTGTGCCGAGGTCAGCAGGCCGGTAGACTGTCCAGCCTCGGCGCCAGTCAGTGTCTCACTCTGCGTGAGCGGTCGGGACTAACATCTCCGCTTCTTCGACTAGGCAGACTATGTCGGCCATGTCCCATACGCGATCCGTCAGCCCGGCCTGCAGCGCTGGCGTGACGCGCGACGTCTTGTGAACCTTCGTCCAATTGTAGAACACCTTGGCTCAGCCAGATTCAAGGTGCGACAGACACAACTCTACAAGTAAAGGAAATCGCACGGGTGTTCATGTCGCACGCGCATTGTCGAGCGCTTGTCGCAGCGCTCAACGACAGCGCCAAAAAGCTGGACGGCTTTCCTGCGCCGACATTCGGGCACGCCACGACAAAACACTGATGGTCTCTCGCGGTGTTATCGATGGCGCTTGTTCCAACGCGCCTTCGCGGCTTCGCGTGCGATCTCCTTGCGTTTTGTGGCGGACAGGCTCTTGGCCCGCGCCTCTCCGCCCATTCGCCCCAGTTCAACTGCCGCCTTGTTCTTGCCGTGATCGGTCAGCCCTGATTCATCGATCTCGCCGGTTGCGACCCGCATCACGTTGACGGCGTTTCCGATATCATCGGCTGGGCGCTTGGCGCATGTGGGTGTCTTGGGCATAGCTTACCGCTAAGCATAACATCCTATGCAGAAGAAGTATTGGACCAGCGACGTGAAGGTGTGCGACGCCTGCGGCTGCTCAATTGAAGTCACGGGTGCCGCGGATGACCGCGAGCGACGGTGCGCGAACTGTGGACGTTTGTGCTGCGAGAATTGCAAGCTGTCAACGTCAGGCCTCTGCCGAAGCTGTCCACGAGAGACGCATGCTGGGACCGTCGACCACGATCCGGAACGCGACAATCTAGAGGGGCCAGACGGGTCGCACAATCTTGACCAAACGAAGGGGATCGGCTATCCGGCGCGGGAACGGGGGCGGTACGGGTCGCATCCTAATCATGATGGCTTCGACGACGATTCCGAATCCTGACCGCGCCTACACTCAGGAGGCTCGCATGATCCATGTTCTTCAAGAGGGAGCTGGATGGACGGTGACGCGCGATGGCCGGATCGTCACCGAGGACGTTCTAGGAAGTGGCGTCCCTTCGAGCGGCGTCCACAAGACCAAGGGGTCGGCATACCGCTACGCGCGAATGATTGCGCTAACCGACGAGACGATTGAAGTTGATGGTGGCGTCGAGGACATCGACGACTAGCAGTCCGTGGTTAAAGTCGAGTCCTGAGCCCGCCATAGCATGCGCAGGGATCGACACGATCGATCGAACGTACTACACTGGGATCCATGGCCATGGGCACCCGCGAAGCGGAGCAACCGTCCCTGTGGATCGCTGCGTCCGACTTGCCGATGTCGCCAGGCCACCCATTCTACGGGCGGCTGAATGCGATCTTGGACGCAGCCGACTTCGACCGTTTCTTTGAGACGCAGTGCGCGCCGTTCTACGCGCCGGTGATGGGACGACCGAGCCTGACCCCGGGGCGCTATTTCCGGCTCTTGCTGGTCGGCTACTTC
>ERZ1292640.1139-Hain-H43-02um-R1-1139-length-21996-cov-13_pt1 | contig 15318 bp, 20 predicted proteins | sample MGYA00564404_ERZ1292640 | MGnify/ENA primary metagenome ERZ1292640 (study PRJEB36523, sample SAMEA6512636) | groundwater metagenome | collected 2019-01-08 | study: AquaDiva: Metagenomics assemblies of 32 groundwater samples
GGGCAACTATTATCTGCGCGCCGGCATGTATTACTTCACCGGCGAGCGTTTCGTGCCGCCGGGCGAACAGAAACAAGAGATCGGCCGCAAGTCGCTGCAATGCCAGCACGCAGGATTGGAGCGGCGTTATCCGAACCTGGAGCGCGTTGAAGTTCCGTACGAAAATACCACGCTGCCGGCGCTTTTCATGAAAGCACCCGGTGTGTCGGCACGCGCGCCGACGGTGGTGGTATTCAACGGCATGGACAACTGCAAGGAAATGAGCGTGCTGTTCGCGGGCCTCGAGTTTGCCGCGCGCGGCTGGCATACGCTTGCGATCGACGGGCCGGGGCAGGGCGAGTCGCTGCGGCTGCGCGACCTGCACGCCCGTCACGATTACGAAGTTCCGGGCAAGGCTGCCTACGAGTATGTCGCCGCGCGGCCGGAAGTCGATCCCAAGAAAGTCGTGATCATGGGCTACAGCTTCGGCGGCTATTACGCTGCACGCATTGCGGCGTTCGAGCATCGCTACGTTGCCGGCGTGGCGTTCGCGGCGCTGCATTGGGACCTCGCCGCGTGGCAGCAGGAAATCAAGCGCAGGCACGAGACCGATCCGAAAGCGACGGCGCAATCGACCTTCCACTTCCGGTGGGTCATGGGCACCGATACCATGGACGAGGCGATTGAAAAGGCGAAGCGCTTCTCACTGGCAGGGGTCGCGGGAAAAATCGCCTGCCCGTTTCTGATCGTGCACGCCCAGGACGACAAGGTCGTGCCGGTAGCCTCAGCCCACAAGCTCTACGAGGCGGTCGGCTCCCCGCGCAAGCATCTGAAGATCCTCACCGCCGCGGACGGCGGCAACTACCATGCCCAGGCTGACAATCGCCAAGTCGGGGTCGATTACATCGCGGACTGGATTACCGGCAATATTTGATGGCGGAAGGGGATGAGGGCCGGTCTTCGCTTTGCTGGGCTTATGGTGACCTGATCCATCATTTGACATAATACAGATTATACGACATAAAGGAATGGGAAACCCCATTCAAAGGCGTCTTGGGCGGCGGCGTAATCCGTTACTGCGCGCCCGCCTTGACCAACAACTCGACGATCTCCTTGCGCTCTCGCTGGCGCGCCGCCGCAAGCGCTGTGATGCCATCATGGCTTTTTAGGTTGGGATCCGCGTCGCTCGCAAGCAGAAACGCCACCAGTGCAATGTGCCCCTCGCGCGCCGCCATCATCAGTGCCGTCAGGCCGTTGCTATCGGCAGCGACATTGATATGGGCACCGTAGGCCAGCAACAGCCGGCTGATCTCGACACTGCCTTTGACGGCGGCATAAATCAGGGGCGTCCAGTCCCCCGGCGGATTGACCTCCGCGCCGTGGACCAGCAATTGTCTGACCACCTCCAGATCCCCCCGCAATGCGGCCAGCATCAACGCTGTCTCGCCAAGCGCATTGCGCGAATTGACATTGGCGCGTGCCGCAAGTAGCGCCTTGACCGCCCCGACGCTGCCTTCCCTGATGGCCAGAATCAAGAGCGAATTTCCTTCCTGATCGACGGTTCCGACTTCCACACCCCGTTTGAGCAGCTGACTGACGGCCCGGACATCGTCTTTCTTGACCGCATCCAGCATGTCCTCATAGACACCTGCAAGCGAGACCTGCCAGACCAAGGCCAGAATCACGCTCGTAATAATCTTTGCATTAAACATGAGATTAGTCTTGTATTATATTGAATAACTTATAATAATTGCCTGTGGTTTTCTCCGCAATCTGTTCCAGGGTTACGCCTTTTAGACGCGCGATCTCTTCCGCGACGTGCCTGACGTAGCCCGGCTGGTTGGTCTTGCCGCGATACGGAACCGGCGCCAGATAAGGCGCGTCTGTCTCGACCAGCATCTTTTCAAGTGGAACCCGGCGCGCGACTTCCCTGAGTGCTTTCGCGTTCTTGAAGGTCACGATCCCGGAGAACGAGATATGGAAACCCATTCCCATGGCCGCTTCAGCGACGTCCTGGCTCTCGGTGAAACAGTGCATCACCCCGCCCGCCTCGCCGGCGCCCTCTTCGCGCATGATGCGCAGCGTGTCGTCTGCCGCTTCGCGCGTATGGACGATCAGCGGTTTGCCGCACTCCCGCGCGGCGCGGATGTGCGCGCGGAAGCGCTCGCGCTGCCATTCCAGGTCACCCTTGAGCCGGTAATAATCGAGCCCGGTCTCGCCGATCGCGACTACGCGGGGATGATCGGCCAGCGCGACCAGTTGCGCGGCGGTCACCGCCACCCCTTCGTAATCCGGATGCACTCCAACCGAGGCGTGCAGATGGGGATAAGTTTCGGCCAGCTTGCGCACACGCGGAAAATCCTCGAGCGTCACCGACACGCACAACGCGCGCTCGACATCATTGGCGCGCATCAGCTCGAACACCGGGCCAAGCTGTTCCGCGAGCTCCGGGAAATCGAGGTGGCAATGCGAATCAACCAGCATGGACGCCCGTCACCGATTCCCCGCGCAGCAGCTCCGCATACGACAACAGCAACTGCTCGATGAACAGGCGCGCATTGAGCGGATGGTTGACGCTGCGCTGCTGACGCACCAGGTAGCGGTGACAGCGCGCGAGATCAGTGGCGCGCAGGCTACCCGCAAGTCGCGTCAATGCGGTTTCGAAATCCGGGTTGTAACGCACTTTGCCACCTGAACGCGCGCTCAGCAAATCGTAAGTCCAGCGTTGCAGCCATCCCAGCAGCCGGCCGACGGGAAATTCGCGCACCTGCTCGGCCAGCGTCAGTGCATCGAGCTTGGACGCAACCAGCCGCTCCAGCAATGTTTTGCGCTGGGTCCAGAACTCCCCGTCATCCAGCCCGAGCGCCGCGAGCGGCGCATTGCCGGTTTGCGCCAGACTCAGCGCCGGGTCGGCTATCCCCTGCTCGCGCAGCCATTGCGCGGCCGCCGCAGCTTGCGGCGTCGGCAGGGCTACCTGTTGGCAGCGGCTGATGACGGTCGCCGGCAGATAGCTCGGCCGGTGCGCAATCAGCATGAAGCGCGTTCCCGGCGGCGGCTCTTCCAGATTCTTCAGGAGCGCGTTGGCAGCGTTCGGATTCAGCGTCTCGGCCGGATAGAACACGATGGTCTTGCCGCCGCGGCGGTGCGCAGTCAGATTGATGAAATCCTGCAGATCCCTGACTTCTTCCACCCGGATCTCCTGGCTCGGCTTGCGTTTGCCGGCCGCGGGCTGGTCGGGTTCGGCGGCATCCGTTTCGTCGGAAACAGGTTCGGCCGAACGCAGCGCTTCCGGCTGGAGCTCGCGGTAGTCGGGATGGCCGGAAGCGGCAAACCAGCGGCAGCTCTGACACGTCGCACAGGCGGCGCCGTCGGCGGCAGGGCTCTCGCAGGCGAGCGACTGCGCGAGCTTGCGCACGAAGTCGAGCTTGCCGGTGCCTTCTCTGCCCCTGAACAGCAGCGCGTGCGGCAGCGCAGCCTTGCGTTGCAGCAGCTCCCGCCACTGCGGCTGATGCCAGGGATAAACGGCTACCGCCATAGCGCACCTGCAATGTCCGTGAGCTGTTGCCGAATGTGCGCGACACTTTGGCTGGCATCGATCACGCGGATGCGCGATGGGGCTTCGCGCGCGCGGCGCAAATAGGCTTCGCGCACGCGGCGGTAGAAATCATCGTGTTCCTGTTCGAAACGGTCGGCATTGCGTGCGCCGCTCGCGCGCTGCCGCCCGATTTCAGGCGCCAGATCGAACAACAGCGTGAGATCGGGCTGCAGCCCGCGCTGGGTCCATTCCTCGAGTTGCGCGAGGCGAGCCCATTCCACGCCGCGCCCGCCGCCCTGGTAGGCAAACGACGCGTCAGTAAAGCGGTCGCACACCACCCAGTCACCCCGGGCAAGCGCGGGTTCAATCACCCGGTGGAGATGTTCGCGCCGCGCGGCGAACATCAGCATCACCTCGGCTTCCGGGTGCATCGGATTTACCGGATCGAGCAGCAGTTGGCGCAGTTTTTCGCCCAGCGCGGTGCCGCCGGGTTCGCGCGTGACGTGCACGACGTTCCCGTGCTGCCGGAACACTTCCGCTAACCACGCCAGATGCGTGCTTTTGCCGGCACCGTCGATACCTTCGAGCGTGATGAATTTTCCGCGCATGATTTTGATGGCCGCACCGCCCACGTGTTTCGTTATATTACGGACTCTCAGCGCTTGCCGCGCCGCTGGTATTTTGTCACGGCGCGCTCGTGCTCGGCCAGTGTCGCCGAAAAATACGAAGTGCCGTCGCCGCGCGCGACGAAATACAGTGCTTTGCTTGGCGCCGGATTGAGCGCGGCGGCGAGAGCATCCGCGCCCGGCATCGCGATCGGCGTCGGCGGCAGGCCTTCGCGCGTGTACGTGTTATAAGGGCCGTCGGCGAGCAGATCGCGCTTGCGCAGATCGCCGTCAAACTCCGCGCCGAGACCGTAGATGACGGTCGGATCGGTCTGCAGCCGCATGCCGAGCTTCAGACGGTTCATGAACACCGCGGCGATCAGGGCTCGCTCGTCCGGCTGCCCGGTTTCCTTCTCGATAATCGACGCCAGTATCAGCGCCTGATAAGGGTTTTCCAGCGGCAGGCCGCCGGCGCGAGAATTCCATACGGAATCAAGCTGGGCCTGCATGGCGCGAAAAGCGCGCTGCATTATCGCGACATCGCTGGTGCCGTTGGCGAAATAGTAGGTGTCCGGAAAGAACAGACCCTCGGCCGACGCATGGGGAATGCCAAGGCGCTTCACGATGTCCGCTTCCACGATACCTTGCGTGTCATGCCTGATTGCGGCGTGGGAGTCGAGCGCAGCGCGCACTTGAGCCAAGGTCCAGCCTTCGACAAAAGTGATCCGGTCCTGGGTGCGGTCACCCGAGGTAATCTTTCGCAACAGCGCGACCGGCGTGATGGCGCCGCCGAGTTCATAATTGCCGGCCTGAATGCGATTCGATACGCCATAAATCCGCGCCAGCAACTCAAATTGCCGCGGGGAGCGAAGCGCGCCGGCTGCCTGCATCTGTTGCGCGGTGCCGCGCAGGCTGCTGCCGTGTTTCAGGCTGAACTGCAGCGGCTTGCCGATCGCAATTTCGGTGTAACCATAGCCCACAAACCACGCGGCAAACGCCACCAGCAATGCCCCTCCCAGCCAGAGTACGCGCCTAAACCAGAGCATGGCGGTCTTGAGCCTGCTCGGTCCAGCGCCGGATCTGTGCGGTCATCGGCCCGGGATTCCAGGTTTTTCGGTCGAACGCGGCTATCTGCCAGACGCCAATGACGCTGTTGAGCAGGAACAACTCGTCGGCCGCAAGCAGCTCATCGATGCTGACGTTCGCGATGCGGACGCGGATGTCATTGCTGCGCGCGAGCTCGATCACCAGTTCGCGTTGCACTCCGGCGACCCCGCAACGTGCAAGGTCGGGGGTCACCAGCTCGCCGCTGCTGACCATGAACACATTGCTCATGGTGCCGCCAATCACGTTGTCGTCAGCGTCACACAGCAGGCCTTCGGCGATCCCGGGATCGTTCCACTCCGCGCGCGCCAGCACGTTTTCAAGACGGTTCAGGTGTTTGATCCCTGCCAGTGCCGGTTGCGCCGCAAGCCGTATCCGGCACAGCTGCACGCGCACGCCGCTGTCGTAATGACGCTGCGGATAGTCAGGCAAGGGACTCGCGGACACTACGCGTACCGGCGATGCAGCGGAAGGAATCGCATAGCCGCGCTCGCCGGCCCCGCGCGTGACGACGATCCTGACCACACAGTCCGGAAAACGCATCGCGACTGCGGCCAGGTCGCGCTCGAGAACATCGGCGGCCGGACATGTTATGCGCAGCACCCCGCAATCGGCGGCAAGTTTCGCATATTGGCGTGCCCACAACAGCGGCTTGCCGCCGCGCAGCGTGAAAGTTCGGAATACGCCGTCGCCGTATGTCAGCCCGCGATCGCGCACGCTGATCGCATCGCTCTCAACGCCATTGACGAGATTCATTGCGATGCCGGTGTGCGGGCCGGCGCGATTTGCCGGCGAAACATCGGGGACAGCGGCGTCAAACAGCCCGGAACACCAGACTGCCGTTGGTGCCTCCGAAGCCGAATGAATTCGAGAGCGCGACCTTGATCTTCATTTTGCGCGCGGTATTCGGCACGTAATCGAGATCGCATTGCGGATCCTGGCTGTCAAGGTTGATGGTCGGGGGCGCGATCTGCTGCTGCAGCGCCAGCGCCGAAAACACTGCCTCGATGCCGCCCGCGGCGCCGAGCAAATGGCCGGTCATCGACTTGGTCGAGCTGACCGCAAGCTTGCCAGCGTGCTCACCGAAGCAGCGCTTGACTGCGATCGTCTCAGCGATGTCGCCGAGCGGTGTCGAAGTGCCGTGCGCATTGATGTAATCGACCTCGTTGGAATCGACGCCGGCGTTGCGCATCGCGTTGACCATGCAGCGTGCCGCGCCTTCGCCATCCTCGCACGGCGCGGTGATGTGGTGAGCATCAGCGCTCATGCCGTAGCCGGCGAGTTCGCAATAAATCCGTGCACCGCGCTGCTTCGCGCGTTCGTACTCTTCGAGCACCAGCACTCCGGCGCCCTCCCCCAGCACGAAACCATCGCGGTCCCGGTCCCACGGGCGGCTCGCCCGTTCGGGTGCATCGTTGCGGGTCGACAGCGCGCGCGCAGCGCAAAAGCCGCCGACGCCGAGAGGAGAAGTGCATGCTTCCGCGCCGCCCGCAAGCATAACGTCGGCGTCGCCGTATTCGATCAACCGGCCGGCCTCGCCGATACAATGATTGGCCGTCGAGCACGCGGTGACCACCGCCAGATTGGGCCCCTTCAGACCGTACATGATCGAAAGCTGGCCGGAGATCAGGTTGATAATCGTTCCCGGCACGAAGAACGGCGAAATCTTGCGCATGCCGCCCGCCAGCATCGCGTTGTGGGTGTCTTCGATCAGCGGCAGCCCGCCGATGCCGGAACCGATGCAGACGCCGACCTGCTCGCGCGGCTCCCGGTCGAGATCTATCCCGGAATCCTTGAGCGCGTCGATCGCAGCGGCAAGGCCAAAGTGGATGAAGGTGTCAAAGCGGCGTGCCTCTTTCGGCGACAGCCATTTCGCCACATTGAAGTCCTTGACCTCACCGGCAATCTGGGTGGGAAACGTGCTGGCGTCGAAACGCGTGATGGGGCCGATGCCGGACTTCCCGGCAACGATGTTGGACCAGGCTGCAGGGAGGCCGATCCCGACCGGGGAGATGATGCCGAGACCGGTTACGACTACTCGACGTCGTGCCAATTGAGTTCCGTAGCGTTGCGCCGGAGACTTATTTGAGGTGTGCCTGGATGTAGTTGGTGGCCTGCTGGACAGTGGTGATTTTTTCCGCTTCTTCGTCGGGAATTTCACACTCGAATTCCTCTTCGAGCGCCATCACCAGCTCCACCGTGTCGAGCGAATCCGCGCCGAGATCGTTGACGAACGACGATTCGTTCTTGACGTCGGCTTCGTTGACCCCCAGTTGTTCGGCCACGATCTTCTTGACGCGCTGTTCTATGTTTTCCATCAATATCCCCTTCTAAGGAGTGGGTTGAAGCATGCAGGCCGGGTATTTTACCAAATCCGGCGGCTGTCACCTAACTCGAATATTACGGTTAATCCATCAGCATCCCGCCATTGACGTGCAGGGTCGCTCCCGTTATGTACGCTGCCGCCGGCGACGCCAGAAATGCGACTGCGGCGGCAACGTCCTCGACTGCGCCGAGGCGGCCGAGCGGAATCTGGCCAATCAGAGCGCCGCGCTGATTCGCGTCCAGCGCACGCGTCATATCGGTATCGATGAATCCGGGCGCAACGCAGTTGACGGTGATATTACGCACACCCACCTCGCGCGCGAGCGCCTTGCCGAAGCCGATCATGCCGGCCTTGGCTGCCGCGTAATTGGTCTGGCCCGCGTTACCCGTCACGCCGACTACGGAAGTAATGTTGATGATGCGCCCGCCGCGCGCCTTCATCATCGGGCGGATCACCAGCTTGGACAGCCGGTAGACCGATTTGAGGTCGGTCGACATGATGTCGTCCCATTCCTCATCTTTCATCCGCGCGAGCAGGTTGTCGCGCGTGATGCCGGCGTTGTTGACCAGGATCGTGATGGCGCCGAGCGCCTCCTGCACCGTGCCGACGATCGCTTCGCATTGCGCTTCGCTGTTGACATCGAGCACGAGGCCGAGGCCCTTGATGCCGGCGCTGCGCAACGCCCCCTGGAGTTGTGCGGCTCCCGCCTCACTCGTGGCCGTGCCGGCGACCAGCGCCCCCTGTCGGCCGAGTTCGAGCGCGATCGCCCTGCCGATGCCGCGCGAGGCGCCCGTTACCAGTGCGACTTGTCCGTTGAGCGTCATGCCAGCTGCCGTAGAGTCTGCAACGTTTGAGCGAGCGACGCGGTGTCCGCGAGCGCCATGCCCTGCAAAGCGCCGTCGATACGCCGGCTCAGGCCGGAGAGTACCCTGCCGGGGCCGCATTCCGCAACGTGTGTGACGCCCATGCGTGCCATTTGCCGAATGACCTCGACCCAGCGCACCGGATTGCACGCCTGGCGGGCCAGCGCAGACTTGATCTGCTGCGGTTCGTCCGCCATCGCAACATCGACGTTGTTGATCACCGGAATCCGCGGCGCATTGAAAGCAACGTTCGCCAGATATCCTTCGAGCCGCTGCGCCGCGGGCTTCAGCAGAGAGGAATGGAACGGCGCGCTGACCGGCAGCATTACGGCACGCTTGGCGCCGCGGGCTTTTGCTGCCTCGGCGCCACGCTCGACCGCCGCTTTGTGGCCGGCGATCACAACCTGGCTGGGCGCATTGAAGTTGACCGGTTCGACTACCTCGCCTTGCGCGGCTTCGCTGCACGCCGCGCGCACCGCATCGTCATCGAGCCCCAGAATCGCCGCCATTGCGCCAGTGCCCAGCGGCACCGCATCCTGCATGGCCTGCGCGCGGAAACGCACCAGCGGCAGCGCGTCGCGAAAACCGATGACGCCGGCAACCACCAGCGCGGTGTATTCGCCGAGGCTGTGACCGGCAACGACTGCCGGTTGCGTCCCGCCCGCTTCGCGCCAGGCGCGATACACCGCATAGCCTGCCGTCAGCATCAGCGGCTGGGTATTGACTGTCGAATTCAGAGCGTCGGCCGGGCCTTCGTGCGCCAGCTGCCACAAATCCTGCCCGAGCACGCCGGAGGCTTCGGCGAACACATCGCGCACCGGACGCGAATCGGCGAAGCTCTGCATCATGGCGACTGACTGCGAACCCTGCCCTGGAAAAACCAACGCCAGCTTCATCATTCTTCCTACATTTCCACCAGCGCCGCGCCCCACGTGAAGCCGCCGCCGACCCCCTCCAACAGCACCTTGTGGCCTGGCCGGATACGGCCATCGCGCACCGCCGTATCCAGCGCCAGCGGCACTGACGCCGCCGACGTATTGGCATGACGATCGACCGTAACGATCAATCTGGCCGGATCAATGCCCAGTTTCTTCGCCGTTGCGTCGAGAATACGCACATTGGCCTGGTGCGGGATCAGCCAGTCGATGTCCCCGGGCTGCATGTCACATAATGCGAGCGTCTCGCGCCCCACTTCGTCCAGCACGCGCACCGCGAACTTGAATACGGCCTGGCCGTCCATTCTGAGGAACGGATCGCCGGTAACCTTGCCGCCGTGAACCTGGCCCGGCGTCGACAGGATACCCGCCTGGGAACCGTCGGCATGCAGCACGCTTGCATGCAGGCCAGGCTTGCTGTCCGCCCCCAGCACCACGGCGCCAGCACCGTCGCCGAACAGCACGCACGTCGCGCGATCGCTCCAGTCGAGGATGCGCGAAAACACCTCGGCGCCCACTACCAGCGCGTAACGGTGGCGCCCGCTGCGGATGAACTTGTCGGCGATATCCAGCGCATAAACAAACCCCGAACATACCGCCTGAACGTCGAAAGCCGGACAGCGCTTGACCCCGAGCTTCGCCTGCAGCAGGCAGGCGGCACTCGGAAAAATAAAATCCGGGGTCGACGTGGCGACGATGATCAGGTCGAGCGCCGGCGCGTCGATGCCTGCCGCGGAGAGCGCACGTTGCGCGGCCTGCAGCGCGAGGTCGCTCGAGGTCTGGCCGGGCTCGGCGATGTGGCGCTGGCGGATGCCGGTGCGCGTAAAAATCCATTCGTCGGAGGTGTCGACCGTCTGTTCCAGATCGCGATTGGTCAGTATCCTGGCCGGCAGATAACTGCCGGTGCCGATGATGCGCGAATAAATCACGCCGCGCCCTCTTGCAGTACCGACATCTGTTCCGTGATGTGATTCAGTACGCCACCGCGCGCCTCGTCGACCGCGCGGGCGATTGCGACGCGGAACGAAAGCCGGTCCGCGGCGCCGTGGCTTTTCACCACGATGCCGCGCAACCCGAGCAGGCTTGCACCGTTATAGAGGCGCGGATCGACACGGCGCTTGAACGCGTTGAGCACGGGCAGCGCCACCGCCCCGGCCAGCCGGGTCAGCACATTGCGGTTGAACTCGTCGCGCAGGTAGGTGCTGAGCATTTTCGCGAGGCCCTCCGAGGTCTTGAGCGCGACGTTGCCGACGAAGCCGTCACAGACCACGACGTCCGTCGTGCCCTTGAAAATATCATCGCCCTCGACATTGCCGTAGAAATTAAGACCGCTCGCGCGCAGCAGTTCCGCCGCCCCCTTGACCACTTCGTTGCCTTTGATGTCTTCGGTCCCGATATTGAGCAGACCGATGCTCGGATGCGGCTTGTTTTCGACCGAACTCACCAGCGTTGAGCCCATTACGCCGAACTGCAGCAGATTCTCGGCGGTGCAGTCCACGTTGGCGCCGAGGTCGAGCACGTAGGTATGTCCCTGCAGCGCCGGCAGCACGGAACAGATCGCGGGGCGCTCGATATCGGGCAGCGTTTTCAGCACGAAACGCGAGATCGCCATCAGTGCGCCGGTATTGCCGGCGCTGACGCAGGCGTGCGCAGTGCCGTCTTTGACCAGATTGACGGCGACGCGCATTGAGGAATCCTTCTTGCTGCGCAATGCAATCGCCGGGGGCTCTTCCATGGTCACCACTTCGCTCGCATGCTGGACCGCCAGGCGCGGCTCCCCGTCCGCCTTGAGCTTGCTTAATTCGGCCGCGATGACCTCCTGCTGACCGACCAGGATGATATTGACGTCCCCGCTGCGCCGCAGATAATCGAGCGCAGCCGGAACCGTCACATGCGGGCCATGATCGCCTCCCATGCAATCGATGGCGACCGTTACATCCATCAAAGCTCCTCTTTACCGCACACGCTACGGCGTGCCGAGCGGCGGCAGGTGGCGATCGGGACGACCGGGCAACGTCCGGCCGGGTCCTATTCGCTCTTGGTTTTAACGACTTTTTTGCCGCGATAGTAGCCGCTCGGGCTGATGTGATGCCGCAGATGCACTTCCCCGCTGGTCGGCTCGGTCGCGAGCGGCGGATTAGTCAGAAAATCGTGCGACCGATGCATGCCGCGTTTCGACGGCGACTTCTTGTTTTGCTGAACTGCCATGTGAAAACTCCTTTGCCTTCAAATTAATTCCGCTTCAACTTGGCCAGCGCCGCGAACGGCGATGCCGCGCTGTCCTGAGTCGACTTCATCGCCGCGCTGCATTGTCCTTCCGGGTGCCGCGGCGCGATCGGGATCGCCAGCAGCACCTCATCCTCGATCAGCGCCCGGACCTCGGTATGAGGGTCCGCCGGAATTCCGTCGAGATCATCGATCTCTGCGGTTTCGCCGCCCGCCTTGTCCTTCAGCACCAGCAGGCTCGATTCGACCGCCACCGGAAAAGCAAGGCCGCCCAGGCAACGCTGGCATCTGAGGTTGATTTCGCCTTCAACCGTGAGGTTGAGCCGGGGCCGGCGCTCCACGTCGTCGCCACCGGCAAGCGAGAATCTCAGACTTCCGCCCGCATCGAACAAGCTGTCCGCAAGACGCGTCAGTTGCGCTACCTTAACCTCGCCTTGCATCCGCTGGCCAGTGTGCGCAAACTCCAGACTATCTATGACAGCCTGTGCAGACATAAGTCGCGCATGATAGTATTTTTGTGCTTTTCTGTCAAAACAAAGCAAAAGAAAATTCATTCGGCGCAGATACTTAGTCTTACTGCGTCACAAGATTTCAAAGGAACTCCTTCCCCTTTGATGGGGGAAGGTTGGGATGGGCGTGAAAACGTTACAAGTCATGGTAATTCTCACCCTCACCCTGCGCCCGCGGAGGGCGGAACAGGTTCCGTCGGCTTGCCGATGGATGTGACCCCGCAGCGGGATGCTGAGCGCCGGAGATCCGCGTGCTATTGTGCGCCTTCACGGTCGCATCCCGTAAACGGGTCCCTGCTCCACGCTCCGGCGCACCTCCCCCATCGAGGGGGAGGGAATCGGTTTTTCTGACGCAGTAAGATTAGGAAAGCTGTTATCCCTGCGCACGAACTCCTATGCCAGTACCGTCCCGTCCGCGACTCGTCCTCGCGTCGACCTCCAGCTACCGGCAGGAATTGCTGGCGCGCCTAGGCATTGCCTTCGAAACTGTGGCGCCCGGCGTCGATGAAAGCCCGCTTGCCGGCGAAACGCCGCAGAGGCTCGCGCTGCGATTAGCCTGCGCCAAGGCGCAAGCAGCGCAAGCCGCGTTTCCCGATGCGCTGATCATCGGCTGCGACCAGGTTGCGGTGGTCGGTGCAACGCTGCTCGACAAGCCCGGCACGCATGCGCGTGCGGTCGAACAGCTCACGCGCATGAGCGGCAAGCCGGTAACATTCTTTACCGCACTGTGCCTGCTCAACGCGCGCACCTTGCGGCGCCAATCGGCGATTGTGCCGGTCACCGTACACATGCGCGAACTCGGGACGGACCAGATCGAGCGCTACCTGCGAGTCGAACGGCCGTATGATTGCGCCGGCAGCGCACGCATCGAGGGGCTCGGCATCGCGCTGGTGGCGCGGCTCGAAGGTGACGACCCCACCGCATTGATCGGCCTGCCGCTGATCCGGCTGTGCGACATGTTGAAGATCGAGGGCGTTGAGCTGCCATGAGCGCCGGCGCGAAAGGCACTCTGCATCTGATCCCGGTCACGCTCGGGGGCGACGGCACACGCGCCGGGCTGCCGCCGGCAACCCTGGAAGCCGTCAGCGCGCTCGATTACTTCATCGCCGAGAACGAAAAAAGCGCGCGCCGGTTTCTGAAAAGCGTCGCGCATCCGACGCCGCTGCAGCAACTGCAGATCGAACGGTTCGACAAAAACAGCGACGCCGCGCGCGCAGTGCAGCTATTGCAGCCGCTCGGCGCCGGGCGCAGCGCGGGGCTATTGTCGGAAGCGGGCTGTCCGGCGGTCGCCGACCCCGGCGCGTTGCTCGTGGCAGCCGCGCATCGTGCCGGCCTGCGCGTCGTGCCCCATGTCGGGCCGTCATCGCTGCTGCTGGCGCTGATGGCCTCAGGCTTCAATGGCCAGCGCTTCGCGTTTCGCGGCTACCTGCCGGTCCCCAGCGATCAGTGCCGCAGCGAAATCGCGAGGCTCGAACGCGAGTCACGCGCGCACGACATGACCCAGATCTTCATCGAAACGCCCTACCGCAACGATGCGCTGCTGCGAGTGCTGCTCGAGACCTGCGACGGCAAGACCCGGCTGTGCGTTGCGAGCGATCTGACGCTGGCGTCCGAAACGGTCCGCAGCACGACGATCACGGCCTGGAGCCGGGAAAAAACTGAAATCGGCCGGCGGCCGAGCGTGTTTCTGCTCTACGCCCGCTAGCGCAGTTGCGCGCCCCCCATCATCGATACCCTGACCAGCGCTTCGGCCATCGCCGCGCCAAATTTGCGCGCGACGCGCTCGGCAATGTTCTCGCGCAGCGTAAAATCAACCACATCCTCGGCTTTGATCACGTCGCGGGCGACTGATTCGATGTTGCCCAGACCATCGGCGAGCCCCAGCTCGATGCTCTTCTGCCCGACCCACATCAGACCGCTGAACAGCTCGGGATTTTCCTGGAGCCGTTTGCCGCGTCCGTTGCGCACCACCGTGATGAACTGCTGGTGAATCTCGCCGAGCATTTTCGCGGCAAACTCCTGGTGCGCGGGGTTCAGCGGCGAGAAAGGATCGAGAAACTTCTTGTTTTCGCCCGCCGCGATCGCGCGCCGTTCAACGCCGAGCTTTTCCATCGTGCCGGTGAAGCCGAAGCCGTCCATCACCACCCCGATCGAGCCGACGATGCTCGCCTTGTCGACGTAGATACTGTCCGCCGCCGCCGCGACGTAATATCCCCCCGAGGCGCAGATATCCTCGACCACCGCATAAAGCGGTATGTTCGGATACTTGGTGCGCAAGCGCCGGATTTCGTCGTTGATATAGCCCGCCTGCACCGGGCTTCCGCCCGGGCTGTTGATGCGCAGGATTACACCCTGGGTATTGCTGTCCTTGAAGGCCGCTTGCAGTCCGGCGGTGATGTTGTCCGCGCTCGCCTGGCCTTCCGCCGCGATCACCCCGCGCAGTTCGACCAGCGCGCTGTGTTTGCCGGGCGAACGGTAATCGCCGTGCTTGAACCAGCCGATGCCGACAAACAGCACGATAAACAGATAAATCAGGACCAGCGACTTGAAAACTACGCCCCAGCGGCGCGCGGCGCGCTGCTCGGCGATAGCGGCAAGCGCGACCTTTTCCAGAACCTTGCGCTCCCAGCCTGTCCCGGAGTCGGGATCCATCTCAGCCATCGTGATTTCCGTTTTCCATCAGATAGACGTTGCCGCTGCGTTCCACCACTTTCAGGGAGATCAGGTGCTGCCCTTTGCACGGCCCCATGATGCAATGACCGGTCGCGGGGTCATAGGTTGCACCGTGCGTCGAACAAATTAAGTATAACCCGAATTTATCGAAGAATTCACCCTCGAGCCAGTCAAGCTCGATCGGGATGTGCGCGCAGCGGTTGAGGTAGGCGTGCACCCTGCCGTCGTAGCGGACGACAAACGCGGCAGCCGTTGCACCGCGCCGTTCGAGCGTAAAGCGCACGCCCTTGCCGCCGTCGATGAGCACCGCGCTGGCGCAGATCAGGCGTTGTGCGTCAGCCAATGCCACAGCTCCTGCGGTTGATCCACGCACGCGAGCGGCCGCAATGCCGCGAGCTGCGCGCGCGGGTGTGCCCCGTAGGCGGCGGCGACGCTGGCGACGCCGGCGTTGATCGCCATTTGCAAATCGTGCGTGGTGTCGCCGATCATCAGCGTTTGCCCCGGCGCAGTGCCGAGCATTTCCATCAGATCGGTGAGCATGCCCGGATCCGGCTTGCTCGCCG